>Ga0209262_10000752_pt1 | contig 13855 bp, 12 predicted proteins | sample Lowcelwee11metaG_FD_187171 | JGI IMG/M metagenome (GOLD analysis project Ga0209262, IMG submission 187171) | Freshwater pond sediment microbial communities from the University of Edinburgh, under environmental carbon perturbations - Low... | ecosystem: Environmental > Aquatic > Freshwater >...
TGGCTGTTCTTCCACCACCAGTTCCGGCAGGACATTGAAACCTCGCGGCAAACCATCGCCCTGCTGGCCGAAGCCACCGCCCCGCAGGTCATGGCCCTCGCGGGCCTGGGCGATGCCCCGGCGCTGCAGCGCGCGCTGCAGCGCGCCGTGCAGCAGGCGCCGGTGGCCGCCGTCGCCTACGTCGACCCCCAGGGTCTTGTCATGCACAGCGAGGACCCGGTGCGGCCGCCGGCTGGCGCCCCGGGCTGGTTGCGCGACGAGGTCGGGGCCCTGCTGTCGGACCTGAACCGCCCTCTGACCGAGGGCGGGCGCAACCACGGCACCTTGCGCCTGAGCCATGACGTGGACGCCGTGGCGAATCAGCTGTGGGAGCAGCTGCTGGTCGCGCTCGGCCTGGCGCTGGCCAGCCTGCTGGGCGGCCTGGCGCTGATCTGGCTGGGCCTGCGCCGCTGGCTGGTCTCGATCCGCCGCCTCGGTGCCACGGCCGCGAACGGTCCGGCGCAATTCGAGGCCCTGGCGAACCAGCTGGTGCAGGCAGTGCCGGTGGAATTCCGCCCCACCTTCGAGTCCCTGCAGCAGGTCTCCGGCAGCCTGCGCCAGGAACTGAAACAGCGCGAACAGGCCCTGGCCACCCTGCGGCGCGCACTGGCCAATCTCATGCCCGACGCGCCGGCCACCCCAGCGGCCCAGAACCTGGACATCGCCGCACTCTCGCGCCTGGTGCTCAAGGTCGTGCAGGAGCGCGAGGCCGACCGCCAGGCCCTGCAGGACGCCATGCAGTCGGCCGAGGCGGCCAACCGCGCCAAGAGCGAGTTCCTGGCCGTGATGAGCCACGAGATCCGCACGCCGATGAACGGCATCATCGGCATGACCACCCTGACGCTGGAGACGGAACTCAGCGAGCAGCAGCGCGAATACCTCAATCTGGTCAAGAAGTCGTCCGACAGCCTGCTGGCCATCATCAACGACATCCTGGACTTCTCCAAGATCGAGGCGGGCCAGCTCGAGCTGGACCTGCGCCCCTTCCGCCCGCACTCGCTGGTGCGCGGCACGCTCAACAGCCTGGACATGCAGGCCCGCCTCAAGGGCCTGCGGCTGGCATATGAACCGCAGGCCACCGTACCGCCCCACCTGATCGGCGACCCGGGCCGCCTGCGGCAGATCCTCGTCAACCTGATCGGCAACGCCATCAAGTTCAGCAAGAAGGGCATCGTGCAGGTGCGCGTGCTGCGCCAGCCCGACCGCAAGGGCCAGGTGGTGCTGCGCTTCGAGGTGCAGGACCAGGGCGTCGGCATCGAGCCCGAGAAACTGAAAGTGATCTTCGACCCCTTCACCCAGGCCGACGCCTCCATCACGCGCCACTTCGGCGGCACGGGCCTGGGCCTGGCCATCTGCGCCAAGCTGGTGCGCGCGATGGACGGCGAGATCGGCGTGCGCAGCACCCCGGGACAGGGCAGCACCTTCTACTTCACCGCCACCTTCGACATCGACCACAGCGAATCGAACAGCGACATCATGTCCCCGCAGGGTGGGTCGGAGCTCGCCGACGCTGCCAGCGCGCTGCGCATCCTGCTGGTGGAAGACAACGAAGTCAACCAGAAACTCGCGCTCAGCCTGCTGGAGCGCGAGGGCCATGAGGTCGAGGTCGCCACCGATGGCGCCCAGGCCGTCGACCTCGCCTCGCGCGGCGACATGCCCTACGACCTGATCCTGATGGACATGCAGATGCCCGTGATGGACGGGCTCGAGGCGACGCGCCGCATCCGCGCCCACGAGCGCAGCACCCGCGAACACGTGCGCATCGTCGCCATGACCGCCAACGTCATGGCGGAAGACCGCGAGCGTTGCCTGGCCGCCGGCATGGACGAATACCTGTCCAAGCCGATCCGCATCGACGAGCTGCGGGCCGCGCTGCGCTGGCAGGACGCCGGTTACAGCCCGACCGTGCCGGGCGCCCTGCTCGCCGACGGGGCCCTGGCCGTGCCGTCTTCGCCGGCGCCCAGGCCTGCGCCGGCCGCCCCCGCCGCTTTCGACTACGCCGCGGCACTGGCCCGGTCCGATGCGATGGTCGTGCGCATCATCGGCGAATCATTCCGGAGCAACTGGCCCAAGCAGCTCCGGGACATGCGGCAGGCCCTGGCGCAGAACGACGCGCCGCTGCTGCAGCGCAGTGCGCATTCGCTGCGCGGCCTGCTGGGCAATTTCGGTGCCGAACCGGCCGATGCCCTGAGCCGCAAGATCGAGCTGGTGGGGGCCAAGGGTACGGCCGACGAGGCAGCGCCCTGGGTGCAGCAGCTCGAGGCAGAACTCAGGTCGCTGGACCAGGCGCTCGTGCGCTTCCTGGGCTAGGGCCTGTTCAGCCGGCGGCGGCGAAGCGCTGGCGAACCGCCCGCACCTCGTCGAGCTGTCCGAGGAAAGCATCGACGCATTCGGGGTCGAAATGCAGTCCGCGCTGATCGCGCATGAACTGCAGGGCGCGGTCCATCTCCCAGGCCGGCTTGTAGGGGCGCGCCGACGTCAGCGCATCGAAGACGTCGGCCACGGCCACGATGCGCCCCACCAGCGGAATGGCATCCCCCTTGAGTCCCAGCGGGTAACCGCCGCCGGCGAATTTCTCGTGGTGGCTCAGGGCGATGGAGGCCGCCATCTGCAGCAGGGGCGAGGCACTGTCCGACAGGATCTGGTGGCCCATCACCGGGTGCTGTTTCATGATCGCGAACTCCGCGTCGTCCAGCTTGCCGGGCTTGAGCAGGATGTGGTCCGGTATGCCGACCTTGCCCACGTCGTGCATGGGCGCCGCCTCCAGGATCAGCTGCTGCTGCTCCAGCGGCAGGCCCAGGCGCACGGCGATCATCCAGGAGTAGTGCGCCATGCGCTGGATGTGGTCGCCGGTCTCCGGGTCGCGGAATTCGGCCGCGCGCGACAGGCGCAGGATGGTCTCGCGCTCGCGCCGCACGATCTCGTCGGTCGCCTTGAGCACCTCCTCGGCCAGCCAGCTGGCACGGTCCTCCAGGCGCTTCTGGTTCGCGCGCAGGGCCAGCATGTTGCGCATGCGTGCCCGAAACTCGATCTTGTCCAGCGGCTTGGTCAGGAAATCATTGGCGCCCGCCTCCAGCGCGCGGTAGCGCACCTCCAGCTCGTCGTTGGCCGTCACCATCAGCATCGGGATGTCGGCACGCCCCGGCGTGGCACGCACGCGCTGGACCAGGTCGATGCCGTTGAGCTCCGGCATCATGTAGTCCACGATCACCAGGTCCGGCGTCACGGCCTGGCAATGGGCCAGCGCCTGCTGCGGGTCGGTGAAGGCCTGCACCTCGTGCGCCTCGCCCAGCTGGCCGATGAAATGGCGCAGCAGCAGCAGATTGGCTTCCACGTCGTCGATGATCACTATCTGCATGGCTGGGGTGCTCCGGCTTGCGGTCTGTCAGGCCCTATCTTAGGCCGCCCCGGGGATTCCGCCAGCCCGGCGGCCCCGCCGGGCGCCATCGTGTGACGAATTCACGGCGCAGGCGGCCCGGAAAGCCTCAGGGACCGGGCGGCCCCTTCGGCAGCAAGCCGCCCAGCAGCCCGCCCACGCGCCGGTTGAACAGGGCCACGTCCTCGATCTGCGGGATATGTCCCACCCCCGGCAACACGGTCAGCGTCGCCTGCGGCACCAGGCGCTGCAGCTGCTGCGCCTGCGCCAGCGGTGTGATGGTGTCGAGATCGCCCCAGACCAGATGCAGCGGCACCTGCAGCTGCCGGAAGCCGTCGGGCCGGTGGCTGAGCGCCGGGCCGTCGTGCAGGGCGAACTGGTAGGCCCAGTCGCCCAGGCTCCTGGTGTAGCCGCGCAGCACGAAGGGCTGCTGGTAGATGGCCGTGCGCTGCGGCGTCACCGCCTCCTTGCGCGCCACGAACTGGCCCAGCCAGTATCCGCTCAGCAGGGGCTGCGTGCCCACGGTGGCCAGCAAGGCCGTGCGCAGCGGGCGCACACCCAGTGGCCCGGCCAGCCAGCCCGGTGCCTCGGGCGGCGCGGCCTCCGACAGGCCGATGGCTGCATCGAGCAGGATGAGCTGGCGCACGCGCTCGGGCCCGCGCATGGCCGCCTCGGCCGCCGGGCCGCCGCCATAGGAGTGCCCCAGCAAGGTGACGGGGCCCCGCTGCAAGGCGTCGATCAGCGCCAGCAGGCGGCGCGCCTGCGCCGGGCGTGAATAGTCGCGGCTGGCCGGGCGGCTGCTGTAGCCGAAGGGCGGCAGGTCGACCGCGATCACGCGGTAGCCGGCACCCACCAGGGCGTCCACATTGCTGACCCAGGTGCCGCTCCAGGCACCGGTGCCATGCACCAGCAGCAGCGGCGGCGCGGCAGGGTCGCCGTGTTCCTGCACATACAGCTCCACGTCGTGGGCCGCCACCCAGCGTCCCTGCGCCGGCGCGGCCTGGCGCGGCGTCTGGTCCTCGACCCACAGGGCGCGCGCCCAGGACACGCAGACCAGGGCCACCAGCACCAGCACCAGCCCCAGGGCCGTCCAGCCCGCGCGTGCAGGCCATGGCGGCAGCTGCCGCGCTGCCGCGGCCGTTTTGACGCTGCGCATGGGCGTGTCAGTAGTCGAAGACGTGCTCGACCTGCAGCCCCGCCGCCGGCCATTGCCGCAGCTGCGCGGCCAGGTTGCTCACCGGCACCATCAGCACGACCCGTTGCCGCCCGGCTTGCGTGAGGATGGGCTGGGTGAACAACGCCGGCGTCTCCGCCGGCGGTTTCCAGTCGGACCGCGCATGCAGGCTGACGAGGATGAAGCTGCTGTTGCCGGCGATTTCCTCGAAGTGCTGCCCCCGGGCCGCCAGCGCCTGCGCATAGGCCGTGAAGGCTTCGTAGCGCGGCACGGTGACCAGCGCGCGGCCGTCGGGCAGCGCCTGCAGGATCTTCAGCTCCGGCAACCGGGGATCGGGCGCGGGCACCGGGCGCGTGACCACGGCGGTGACCAGCAGCGGCGCCTCGTAAACGTTCTGGGTGCCCAGCCCGATCAGCCTGCCGTACAGCATCTTGATCGCGTACTCGGTGGTCAGGGCGAACTTGCGCTCCCACTTGCGCAGCGGGGCCTCGCCCCAGAGGCCGGTCTCGGTCCACAGGCCGCGCAGGCGCGCGGCGAAGTCGAACTCGTACCAGGGCAGCACGCGGATGAAGTCCACGTATTCCTTCGCCACCCTGGCGGCGTAACGGTCCTCCGCCGTGGGTTGGGCCGCCAGCATCTCCGTCATCCGCCCCACCAGCATCTCGTAGGCCGAACGCAGGGCGTACTCCACCGAGGTGCTGACGCCGATCACCATGATCATCAGGTGGTAACCCGGGTTGGGCGCCAGCTCGCGCCGTTGCGTTTCCGCCGTCACCGCCGCGTAGCCCTCCCAGAACTGGCCCAGATGGCCGTACCAGGGAAAGCGGCTGGGCGGCCGCGTCGCCGTGAACTCCGCGTACTCATGCGGGCTGAACACCAGGAACCATTCCGGATAGGTCAGCAGCGTCTGCTCCAGGCCGCGCACGTGCTCGGGGCCGGCCAGCGGCCGGGCCGGCTGCCCGGGCACCTGGACCGCCGCCAGCAGGCCGGCGGCGAGCAGCAGCGCCGCGACCAGGCGTTGGGCCCCGGCCTTCACGCGGCACCTCCGGCGGCGGCCTTGGTGAAGGCCAGCAGCACGTTGTCGGACGGATCGTGCGCCTGCAGCTGGCGCTGCCCGCTGTCGCGCAGGCCGCGGGCCTGCAGGTAGTCCACCCATTCGGCCACCGGGCGGAAATGGCGCAGCTCCTGCTGGTTGGTTTCCCAGCTCTCGTTCAGGCCCGCATTGAACACGGTATGCACCAGCGACACGAAGGTGCGCATGGCCTCGTCACGTACGTCGTGGTCACGCAGGATGAACAGGCCGCCGGGCCGCAGCACCCGCACGATGGAGCGCACGAAGGCGTCGAGCCGCTCCGGCGGGCAGTGGTGCAGGCCGATGTAGCAGCTGACCACGTCCACGCTCGCGTCGCCCAGGCTGTCTGGCAGGGGCTCGTAGTTGTTCATGGGCACGAACTGGCCGATCCTGCTCAAGGCCCCGCGCTCGGCGATGTCCACCGGCGAATTAGAGGGCGCCTTGTCGTTGACCAGCGTGATCGGCGCCGCCACCAGGACATGCTTGCGCAGTTCGCTGATGTAGCGCCCGGTGGATCCGATCTCGATGTAGCCGTTGATCTCCTTGCGACCGGCCAGCAGCACCAGCGTCTGGCGCGCCATTTCCTGCTTCTGCCTGAACAGCGCCGGCAGGGCCAGGCGCAGGTCGGCCAGGAAGGGCTTGATGCGTCGCTGCTCGCGCTGCAGGCGGCGGTACACCTCCTCGTCGCTGCCGAGCTCCAGCGCCCGCTGCCTGATCAGCGTGTGGTAGCGGTCTTCCGGGTAGATGCGGTAGACGTTCTGCAGGAAAAGATAGAAGCGGTCGTGCCAGACCGTATCGCCGAACACGGCGCGGAACTCGCCGGCCGGCGACGGCCGCACCGGTTCGGGCTGGGCATGGTACTTGTCCCACAGCACGTTGCGAAAGCGGTAGTCCGGGTCCAGCCGTTTCTTGAGCGCGAACAGCTCGCGGGCGCGCGGGTAGGCGGCATGGAGCTGCGCGTGCGTGGCGTGCGGCTGGTAGGGCAGGTAGTAGGTGCCGCCGCAGCGCAGCACGGCGTCGATCAGCTCGCGCGTCCAGACGCCCACACGATTGATGGCGTTGTCACGCGTGCGCTGCTTGTAGTACAGCACGAAGGCGAAGGTCTCGCCGCGCGCCCAGGCCATCAGCGCGCCGGTATCGGCCTGCGCGTGGCGCACCGAGACGTTGAGCGCATTGACGCGGTGGCGCTGCAGGATCTCGGCCATCAGCGGCACGAATTCGTCGAAGCGGTCGACCGGCACGAAGTATTCCTGCAGCACATAGGTGCTGTGCCGGCGCGAGATGGGCTCCAGCTCGGCGGCGTCGTAGCTGGCCTCGAAGTTGCGCCAGTGCACCTTGCGGCGCAGGTAGAGCAGCGGATCGATGATGTATTCGCGCCGCCACTTGCCCAGCGGCGTCTCGGTGATGGCCCAGAGGAAATAACGCTCCAGGGGGTAGTCGCGCCCGCCGGCATGCAGGCGGCGCAGCTCCGTCACCGGTTCGTCCGTACGCATCCAGGTCACGGAGCGCACGCGCTGGTATTCGGGCGGATACAGGTCGGCGTTGTGGAAGATCGCGTCGGGCGTGGGGCGAACCTTGTCCTTGAAGTGCGCCACGTAGTCGCGCGCCGCCAGCTTGGTGTGCACCCGCTTGACCTTGACGTTGTCGGCCAGCGCCAGCTCCACCTCGACGATCACGCCCAGGCCGCCGTAGCCGCCGATGGCGCCGTAGAACAGCTCGGCGTTGTGCGTGGGCGAGGCGTCTTCCACCCGGCCGTCGGCCATCACCATGCGGAAGTTGCGCACCGACAGGATCACCGGCCCCAGCCCCATATAGCGGCCGTGCACATTCACGCTGAGCGAGCCGCCCACCGTGAAATTGGCGTAGGTCTGCATGATCTTGACCGACAGGCCGTGCGGGTCGATGAACTTCTGGATGTCGCACCAGCGGATGCCGGCCTGCACGCGGATGGTCTTGTCGATCGGCGAGAAGGACAGGACCTGGTTCAGGCTGCGCAGATCCAGGTGCAGACTGCCACCGCTGGCGGTCTGCCCGCCCATGCTGAAATGGCCACCGCCGATGGACACCGGCCCGTCGGCGCGGCGGATGGCCTCGATCACGCTGGCCACGTCACTGGGCCGGCTGATGGCCCAGACGGGCACCGGGTTCAGGCCCGTGACGTCATTGACGATCAGGGTTGCTTGATTCATGCGTGTTCTCCCGGGCGGTTCAACGGACGGTCAGGAAATCGCCGACCACCTGCAGCGGGTCTTCGCCCCAGCGGTTGGACTGGGGCAGGCCCCGGCGCAGCATGAGCTGCCAGACCAGCCAGGCCGCGCCCAGCACCGGCACCACCGCGACCAGCAGCCACCAGCCCGCGTAGTTGCGGTCGTGCAGGCGCCGCACGCACAGCCCCAGCAGCAGCCAGAGCATGGGCAGGTTGACCAGCCAGACCGCCGGACCCTGCACCGGCAGCGCCAGCCCCTCCCACAGCCCGTAGAAGATCGCCCACAGCACCAGCGTGCGCAGCCAGAACTGCCCGCGCGACAGGCGCCCCTGGAATCCCAGTCCGTGCTTCACCAGATCCATGCACTCCTCCTTCGTTCGTTTGGTTCGACCCGTTTCTGCCGGCCATTCTGCATCACGCCCGTGCAACATTCAGTAACGCAGCACCACCGGCGCCCCGCCCAGCTGCGCACGCTGCAGCCAGGTGAAGACCGAGTCCACCGTCACCGTCTCGATGCGGTCGCTGTAGCGCTTCTCGCCGGGGTGGTCGTCGAAGGCCACGTTGGCCGCGCCGATGCGCCCGCCCAGGCGCGTGAGCGCCCCGATCTTCAGCGTCGTGGGCTGGTAACCCTTGAACTGCAGCCAGGCCTGCGCGCGTTCCCGCGAATACACCGTGGGCTCCATCGCCGCGGCCAGCGTCTCGATGGCCCACTGGTTGCTCTGCTGGTACTTCCGGCTCCAGGGATAGCTCACGATGCTGTAGGGCCGGTGATGCAGGGCGACGGCGCGTTGTTCGTGTTGCAGCAGCGCATGCAGCCTGGCCTGCACCTCGGGGGTGGGCACGACCCAGGCTGCTTCCAGGCGCCAGAGGTCGTCCAGGAAAAACTCGCCCAGGCCCTGGCGGTAGATCGCCGCCTCCTGCGTGCCGCAATGGTTGAGCTTGTGCAGCACGCGCCAGACATGGCCGCCCTGCCCGTCGGGCTGCTTGTAGGCAAAACCCAGGTGCGACCAGCGCAGGCCGTACTTGCTCAAATCCTGCCCGGCGCGCGCCAGCACCACCACCTGCGCGCCGCTGGCATCGAGCGCCTGCAGCGTGCGTTCGGCCAGCGTCAGGCCGCGCTCCACGGTGATGGCCTGCAGGGGCCGGTTCTCGCAGCTGCGCCCGGCATGGGCCGGCGCAGCGGCCAGCAGCGTTGCGAGCAGCACAGCGCCCAGGGCGGCGCCCACCTTCCTCAGCGCCGCACTCACAAGGCCACCCGCTCGTTGTGCAAGAGGGCGCGGCCCAGCGCATTGGGGATGAAGGCGATGGCCTCGCCCGCCACCGACAGCACCACACCCGCGCCGATGACGCTGACCATGAGCACCGTGCCCACGCCGACCGCCGAGCCGGCCAGGCCCTTGCCCACGATCTCGATGCTGGCCACGGCGCCGTCGGAGGCGCGCTCCAGCACATACACCGTGCCGCGCGCGGTGGATTCGATGGTCTTCACCACCAGCACCGCGCCGGCGGCGGACAGCGCCACCGGCACCATCACCACCGCGGCGGCGGCCGCGCTGCCCACGACGACCACCGAGGCGACGGGCAGGGCCGAGAGCGTGCTGAGCGCCGAGGCTTCGGTGTGGGCGCGGGCCGGCAGGCTGGCCACGCTGCCCAGGGCCATGGTCACGGCCAAAGTCAGGGATATCCAACGATGTTTCATGATGACTCCTGGTGTCGTGGTGGCATTCATTCGCCGCGCATGGCGCTGCGGCGGCCGTCCAAGCGGGCTTCGGCCAGGTCGGCCTCGTGGCGGTCACGCAGGGTCTTGGCCAGCGTGAAGGTGGTGGTGATCAGGTAGAGCCAGCTCACGCCCAGGAAGGCCTTGTAGGTCTCGCTGATCTCCATGCGCAGCAGGCCCCAGCCCGTGAGCGCCAGGGCCAGGAAAAAGCCGATCCACACCACGAACTTGAACAGGGGCGAGTCGGCCACCTTGCCCTCGGCCTCGGCCTTCTCGTTGTCGCGCACGAACTTGGCCAGCACGAAGGCGGCCGAGAGGCAGAAGAAATAGCCCATGACCATGAAGGCGCGGTCCAGGTCCTTGCCCGGCAGCCAAGCCAGGCCCACGCCGCACAGGAAAACGGCCAGCAGGAAGGAAACCCAGACCTGGAGGGACCAGGCTTTGGAATCGCGGTGGATGAGCACTTGCATGTAAGACCCCTTGGGGTGGTTGAACATGCAGGCAGTGTGCGCAGCGCGGGCGCCAGAAAGGGGCTGAAATCAATACGGGTGCATGATTATCAGCCTTAAGGTATCTGTAATCGATACCGGCGTGCCCACGGGACGGCGGGCGGCGGCCAGGCCGGGCCCTCGCCCGGCGGGTGCCTCATCTCCTCAGTGCCGGGCGTGGCACACCGCGCCAAGGATGTCCAGATAGTGATCCAGCGCCGGCGTGACCTTCTGCGGCACCTTGGCCAGGTCGTCGTAACGACGCAGGCGCACGGCCTCGGCCGCAAAGGGCTGTTGCATGAAGGCCTGCGCCTCCTGCTCGCTGTAGGCGCCGCCCTGCAGCGCCAGGCTGTGGACGGAAGCCGGCGACAGCGTGTCCCGGTAAGCCGGCTCTGCCGTGCACAGGTAACGCTTGGCGTCGACGTGCAGGCGGATCGGCTCCAGCACGGCATCGGGCAGCAGGTCGCGCAGGAAGGGCAAGGCGATGAACTGGTGCAGGTCGTCCTTGTCCTGGCCGTGGTCGGCCAGGCCATCGCGCTGTGCGGCCAGCAGATGGCCGAGGTCGTGCAGCAGGCAGGCGACGACGGTCTGCGGCGTCTCCCCGGCCTGCTCGGCCAGGTGGGCGCATTGCAGCGCATGCTCCAGCTGGTTGATCGCCTCGCGGCCGTACTGCGACTGGCCGCGGGTGGTGTAAAGATGACGGATGTCCGTGGTGTCGAGTGCCATGATGAGCCCGGTTCAGACCAGAAGTTTGCGGATGCGCGCCGACACCAGGTCGATCGCGCTGACGGTCACGATGATCATCAGCATCACCGCGCAGGTTTCGGCGTACTGGAAGCCGCGGATGATCTCCCACAGCACCACGCCAATGCCGCCGGCGCCGACCATGCCGACCACCGAGGCCGAGCGCACGTTCGACTCGAAGCGGTAGAGCGTGAACGAGATCCACAGGGGCATGACCTGCGGGATGACGCCGTAGACGATTTCATGCAATGCGCTGGCGCCGGTGGAGCGGATGCCCTCGACCGGTTGCGGGTCGATCGCCTCCACCGCTTCCGAAAACAGCTTGGCCAGGATGCCGGCGGTATGGATCCACAGCGCCAGCACACCGGCGAACGGCCCCAGGCCGACGGCCACCACGAACAGCATGGCGAACACCATCTCGTTGATGGCACGGCAGGCGTCCATCAGCCGGCGCACCGGCTGGTTGATCCACCACGGCGCGATGTTCGACGAGGCCAGCAGCCCCAGCGGCACCGCCGTCACCACGGCCAGTGCCGTGCCCCACAGGGCAATCTGCAGCGTGACGATGATCTCGTCCAGATAGAGCTGCCACTGGCTGAAGTTCGGCGGAAAGAAATCGGCGGCGTAGTCGGCCATGTTGCCGGCATCACGCCACAGGTCGAGCGGGCGCATGTCGGCGCCCTTCCAGGAGGCCGCCAGCAGCAGCAGCAGCACCGCCCAGGAAAAATACCAGCCCAGGCTGCGCCGGGGCACGCCCAAGCCCGCCACGATGGGGCCTTGAGGAGTCACTATCGGTTGCATGTGTTGCCGCTTTCGGTGCCCCTGGCCCGGGGCAGTGCCTGCGCCGCACGGGCACAGGCACCAGCTCCGGGCGGAGGACGGGGTTCAGTTCAGGACGGCCAGCTGTCGGTCGATCTCGGCCAGCCGGGACTTCTTGTCGGCATCGCTGATCGTGCCGTCGGCCACCAGCTTGTTGCGCTTGCCGAACAGGTCGAGCTGGCGGATGGGGATCAGCTGTGCGTTGGTGGAGGGCTTGAAGCCGGAGAGCTTGGAGATCTTCATGATGATCTGCTTCTCGCGTGCATCGGTCTTGCCGTAGTTGTAGAAGAAGTTCTTCAGCTTGGCCTTGGTCGCCTCGGGCAGGTCCTTGCGCATGACCAGGGGGTCGAGCGGGATCAGCGGCGAAGTCCAGACGATCTTGATGTCCTTGAACTTCTCGGGGTGGCGGCTCTGGATCTTCTCCAGGTTCTCGCTGTTGTTGGTGGCCACGTCCACCTGCTTGTTCGCCACGGCCAGGGCATTGGTCTCGTGGTTGGCGTTGCGCGTGATCCGGAAGTGGGTCTTGGCGTCGATGTTGTTCTTGGCGAACACGTAGAAACCCGGCACCAGGAAACCCGAGGTGGAGTTGGGATCACCGTTGCTGAAGCTCAGGGATTTGCCGTTCTTGACCACGTCGTCCAGGCTGTTGATCGGGCTGTCGCGGTGCACGATCAGGTGCGAGTAGTAGCCTTGCGTGCCGTCGGCATTGACCATCTGCGCGAATACCTCGCCGCTGGCGCGGTCCACCGCTTCCATGGCCGACTTGTTGCCGAACCAGCCCAGGTGCACCTTGTTGAAGCGCATGCCTTCGATGATGCCGGCATAGTCAGGGGCGTAGAAGGCCGTGACCTTCAGGCCGGTCTGGCGGCTCATGTCGTCGATCAGCGGCTGCCAGTCGGCCTTGAGGTTCTGCGTCGATTCGGTCGAGATGATGCCGAAGTTGATGTCTTGTGCCAGCACGCCCGCGCCGGCGAGGCCCAGGGCGAGTGCAGCCGCGCTGCGGGCAAAAATCTTTTTGATCATGGTTGTGACTCCAGGGTGGGGTTGGGGGAATTCATGCGGCCTGCGCCAGGGGCGGTAGCCAGGGTGCGGCCGGCGCGGCGGCGGGGGCCGCATCGTGCGCGCTCGGCGTGCCCAAGAGGATTTCGTCGGCCTGCACGCCGTACAGGTCGCGCAGCAGGGCCGGGGTCAATGCCGAGGAGGGGCCGTCGAAGACCACCTGGCCCTGGTGCAGCGCCACCACGCGGGGGCAGTACTTGCGCGCCATGTCGACCTGGTGCAGCGAGACGATCACGGTGCAGCGGTCCTCGCGGTTGATGCGCGCCAGGATCTCCATGACCTTGCGCGACGATTCGGGGTCGAGCGAGGCGATCGGCTCGTCGGCCAGCACCACCCGGGCGCCCTGCACCAGGGTGCGCGCGATGGCGGCACGCTGCTGCTGGCCACCGGACAGGGTGGAGGCGCGCTGCGCGTGGCAGTCGGCGATGCCGACGCGCGCCAGCGCCTCGATCGCCTGGCTGCGCTCCTGCTGGCTGAACATCCGCAGCCAGCTGCGCCAGCAGGGGATGCGATGCAGCAGGCCGACCAGCACATTCACCAGCACCGGCAGGCGGTCCACCAGGTTGAACTGCTGGAAGACGAAACCCACCTGGGCGCGGACCTTGCGGATGTCGCGGTGGATACGCCCGCTCTGCTGCACGCAGTGCCCGTCGATCTCGATCAGGGAATCGCTGCCCCCGTCGGCGGCCACCAGGCCGGCCACGTGGCGCAGCAGGGTGGACTTGCCGGAGCCGGAGGCGCCGATGAGCGCCACCATCTCGCCGTGCTGCACGCTCAGGTTGATGTCGCGCAGGGCGTGCCGGCCATTGGGGAAGTGCTTGTTGAGCTGTCGGATATGGAGTGCGGTGTTCATGGCGGATTCCAAAGTCGTCTATACATCCCAGTGTGGAAGCGGCGTGTGACAGGGGTTTGACAGTTGCAGGGCACGGACATGTCGGGCCGGCCCGCGCCCGGGCCTCTCAGATCACCCGCCGGCCTACACGCCAGACCGCGCGCACCACGGCCTGGCGCGCGCCGCCGGGCAGGTCCACCAGGCGCATCTGCACCAGGTCGGCGCGCTGGCCCGTGGCGATCTCGCCGCGGTCGTGCAGGCCCGTGGCCCGTGCCGGGTTGCGCGTGACGGTGGCCACCGCCTGCGGCAGGGTCATCAGCTCCTCGTCC
>Ga0209262_10000754_pt1 | contig 13844 bp, 7 predicted proteins | sample Lowcelwee11metaG_FD_187171 | JGI IMG/M metagenome (GOLD analysis project Ga0209262, IMG submission 187171) | Freshwater pond sediment microbial communities from the University of Edinburgh, under environmental carbon perturbations - Low... | ecosystem: Environmental > Aquatic > Freshwater > Pond...
TCAAAGCACGCGGAAGTAAAAGCCGAATCGGATTTATCGGCAGATAATCTGGCAAAGATAAAACAGGATATTGACAAAGCTTTCACAGATTACAATATTCCCGGGCATATAACAGATAACTATCCGTGTAGCTTTAAGGGATTGAAAATAAACTGGCAATATGTTAAATCATCTTTAGCTTCTGAACTTACTGATGATGAAATGATTTCACTTGAAAAAGCGATCGGTGAGGATAATGTCATCAGTAAAGAAAGTTATGTAAAGCTGAATGAAAAGCAGAAAAGTATTGTTGATGCACACAGTACCGTATGCCTTGACGGCTTGGAAGAATTCGGGACTACAGTGCTTGAAAATATCTGGACAGCTATAAGCGAACAGTATGCTGACATTGGTGTTTTAACTGACCCGATCCTGATAGAAAAGGCATATCATCAGAGGTTTATGAATTCCCGTACGAAAATGTTTATCGGCAGAGAGGATATTTTAGGACAAATATCCGATTACATAAACGCAAAAGGAGTAAATAAACCGCTCTTTGTAACAGGCAATCCCGGCAGCGGGAAATCAGCGATCATGGCAATTGCCGCACAGCGAAGTGAAGAAAACAAAGACTGTTTTAATGTTGTCAGGTTTGTAGGTGCAAGCCCGTCATCACTGGATATAAACAAGCTTGTTCAGGGTATTATTCGTGAGACATCATCACATTTGGAAATATCCGTTGACGAAACAAGAATAGAAAATTTTAAAGAACTCTACCAGTATTTCAGAGAGATTTTATTTACAGCTGGAACAAAAGGCAAAATAGTAGTTTTCATTGATGCCGCGAACCAGCTGTTGCAGCAATATGACTTTCAGCACCTTGTCTGGCTTCCAAGGTACATTCCCGATAATGTTAAATTTATCCTCAGTTCAATAGAAAGCGAATTTACCAAAAATGCCGTCAAGTGCGATCTACCATTTTTGAAAGTGGGAGAATTGGCAAAAGAAAATTCAACAAAGATCGCGAATGATACGCTTAAAGAGTATAGAAAAGAACTGAATGAGAAGCAGCTTAAAATTTTATTAAGTAAGGCTGATTCAGTAAAACCCCTTTATTTAAAGGTAGCGTGCGAAGAACTGCGTGTATTTCCTAGTTATGAGCAGATAACTTCCAGAATACAAGATCTGCCTGATACCATACCTGAATTATTTATACAGATGCTTGAAAGGCTCGAGGCAGATCATAATCCGCAGCTTGTAAAAGACACTTTATGCATGATCGAATGCTCAATGTATGGACTTCTAGAAAGCGAACTGCTTGAACTTCTAAAGCCTGCTGACAAAGAAAAACTGCCGGTAAATACATGGGCAAGGCTGTACCGCAATCTTTCTGCCTATCTTATGAATGCGGGAGATGAAAAAGAAGGACTATTAGAATTTTTCCATCTGCAGTTGTCAGAAGCAGTAAAGACAAGGTATTTGAAGAATGAAGATATAGATAGTCTATATAACAAAAAACTTGCCGATTACGGATTGCAAAAGTATTATCTTAAAAATGGCAAAACTATCAATACCGTAGCCTATACAGGGATATATTTGTATAAAGCTAACGAAGAAGAAATTTTATACGAACTCCTGAAAGATATTTTTATTTCTGAGGAGCAAATCTGTGATTTGTATGAAAAAATAGCAGGCAATTTATATGATTGGGTAGCGAACAATTACGACTATGAGTATGAAACTGTCTTGAAGAGAGTTACAGAGAAACTTGCAAAGAACAATTTTTCATATCAATTTAATATCTTTTTAAATAATGAAGGGAATTTTCTGAAAGGTACCAGTGATTTGCGTTGGGTACTTGAATCTTTTCAGAAGTCCCTAAAAGTAATGGAAAAGTTAGTAGTTTTGGAACCAGAAAGAACAGATTATACAATTGGTTTTGCTCAAAGCCATTGGAATATACATTTCGTTTGTGGAGATGGTAAAGAAACTTACTGGTTGAATAAAACTAAACAAATATTAGAATCATTATTGGATAAAGGCGTACAGAATGCTGAAATAAGGCAATTTTTGGATATGGTGAATGACGAGATTTTAAGAGGATGGTCTTCGCTTCATCATGCGATTAATTTTGGTAATATAATAGGTTCCTCTAAGTATTTAATTGAATATCCTGAATTAATCAATTCAAAAGATAATAAAGGGTGGACACCGCTTAAATTAGCGTGTATGTCCGGTCATTTTGAAATAGTGAAAATTCTTCTTGGAAAAGGAGCAGATCCAAATATACTTTCAGACAATGGAAGCTCGTGTTTACACGAGGCAGCTATAAACGGAGACTTGGAAATCACTAAATTATTATTAGACCATAGCGCCAATTCGGATTTAAAAACAAAAAACGGCTTAACACCTTATCAATGTGCAAGAATGCACATCGACAAATCACCACATTCAATGTTATCAGCAGGTAATGATCCTTCTCGACTTGTTCGTATGGGTAAGCAATCCGAAGTAGCTGAATTACTCAAAAGTAATTCAAATAATATCAATAGTTCAAGTAATAAGAAAAACTTGTGGAGGAGTAATTACGATTGCGGATTTTATAGTAATATAAGATCTCGGATAAATGTAAAAGCAGGATTTTTGGGATTGTTATGTGTAATTTGTTTGTCATTGAGTTCATATTACATAACGCATGATAGTCTTATTTGGGGAATTATATTATCAGTTATTGGTTTTATTTTTCTTGTACGCTCAATGAGAATATATCGAGTAGGATTTAAAGCATACACGATCGGAAAAAAAATTGGTACTCCAAATAAAACAGCGTACGATTTATTTCTTAAAGGAAATTCTTATATGGATAATCAGCAATATAATCAAGCTGAGATACAATTTAATGAAGCTATAATACTGGATCCTTTATTTGCAGCTGCATATTGCAATCTTGGATTAACGATAGCTGCACAGTCAAAAGAACGGCAGGTAAAGGAGTCTGTAAAATATTGGAAAAAAGCTTTGGAATTAGTACCGGAGTATTTTGAAGCGAAGAACAACTTAAATGAATCTGAAAAAGGTTTATATGTTAAAGATTCTACAGATGCTTATAGACAGAATTAAATGAAAAAATAATTTTGGTGTCATGTCTTTTTGCGGACAAATATCAAAGTGAAATTAATTTGACATTATAGCATAATTGATTTATTATTCTAATAATATTTTAAAGGTTTTAGAATATGCCGAAAAATTTGTTATTAGGGATTTTGTTTTTTGGGATAGCTATTTTTATTAATGCCCAAAATTCAGTTTCCATGTCAGATAAAAATTTACTTGTCAATGCAGAAGGTATAGCTTTTATCGGGAATGGGATTACTCTGGAAGAAGCTCTTATAATTGCAATAGAAGACGCTAAGAAGAACGCTCTTGGTCAAACCGGTGTTTATTTTGAATCACGGCAGTCAGCCGTTAATTATGTATTAACAAAGGACGAAGTTACAACATTTACTGGAAGTCTTTTAAAATATGAAATCATCAGTCAAGAAAATCTAATTATAGAAAAAATGTTCGCGTTGAAAGTAATAATTAAAGCCCAAATAGATACTGACTTGTTAAAAAATCAAATTGATAGGATCAAAAACGATGACGAATTAAGGAAAAAGTACGAGGAAGAAAAGAAAAGGAGTGACTTGCTTGCCGAAAAAATTCTGATTTTGGAAGAGAAGATAAAAAATTCTACATCTAAAAGAACTGATGTAGTTCCTGTTACTGATGCCGTCTCAGCTACCGAATGGTTTAACAAAGGATTTAATGCGGAAAAAGATTCCTTAAAAATAAAATTTTTCAGCAGAGCTATTGAATTGGACAATGAATATTATACAGCTTTTAACAATCGCGGAATTTCTTACACTAATATTAAAAATTACGACAATGCAATAATTGATTTCAACAAAGCCTTATCTCTTAACCCGAAGTATCCGATTGCATACTATAACAGGGGTTGCTATTATAGCTTTGTTAAAAATAATGAAAAAGCAATTTCTGACTATAAAAAAGCTATTGATTTTTATCCTGATTATGCCAATGCTTTATACAATCTGGGTGGAATTTATTATAATCTCGGCAGATTTGAAGAAAGTTCTAAATATTTAAATGAGTATTTAAGAGTTGGGAATAAAAATAAAAATGCAGAAGAAGTTAGAAAGCTTATTAGGGAAATGAACCATACGCCTAAGTATTAATATCTTACAAGGATAAAGAGTTGGTTATAGAAAATTTAAATAGCAAGGAATAAAAAATGAAAAAGATTGTAAGTCTAGTTATTCTTTTATTATCAGCTTTAGCTTTCACTCAGTTAGATTGGGAAACAAGAAAAGTTAGGGCAGAGGGAATGGGTGCTCCCGATTCTATTTTTTCCAATATGTTTCGTTCCGCTGAAACAATGGCCAAGAGTTCTTTGATCTCCCAAGTTAAAGGAGCTTATTTAACGAGTAACACAAGAGTTGAAAACGCTTGTTTAAAGAATGATAGGATAAATAGAGAAATTAAAGGAGTCGCGCAGTTTTATGAAATAATTGGTGACCCTGTAATTACAAAAAGTGGTAGTTTGAAATTAACTCTTGAGATGAGTTTAAGCGATATAGATTGGAGAAATAAGGTTGTTACAGCACCAGGAATCGGATACGGTGATAATGAAGCAGTAGCGTTTTTAGCTGCACAGATGGATGGAGAAAGAAGATTAACTGAAATGACTAAGGGTATGTATTTAAAATCTTTGTCAATTTCTCAGCCTAATTTAAAAAACATTGATGTTATTGTTGATACAGAAGTAGAAGGAATTTTAAGAGGAGCAAATACAAAATCATGTGATAACTATGGCGAAATTGAGAAAGGCAGATTAGATGTGAAATCTCAGGTCAAATTGGGCGATAACTTAGAACCGATACCCGGTTTTGCTGCTATTGCTATGATGGATATGCAATTCGACAATAATTATCCGGAAGTTGACAAGGCTTCGTACAATATTACTGATAAAAAAGCTGTTGAAAAAAAAATCTACACGAGCCTTATAATTGATTGTAGGAACATTAATTTAAACAAAGCATTGGCACCAAAGATAATAACCATTGATTCAGTCGAGGTGTATAATACAACATCAGTATCGAAGAGTTTTGCAACTCAACTAGGTATGATTGAATATTGTAACAACGAGAATAATATTAACGAATTAAGAGTTGGCAGTAACCCATTGAAAATATCAGCAATAAAATCAGCAGGTATTTTCGAAACAGATATAATGATAAGTAAAACAGATGCCGCGTTAATTACTGATGCAGTAAAAATTAATAAAGATATTTTTGGCCAATGTAGGGTTATTGCACTTACGAAATAAGTTAGGAGAAATCCCCATGAATAAAATTAAAGTTATGAAATTATTGTGCGCTGTATGTATTTTGATTATAATTATCAGCTGCTCTAAAGAAAAACCGAATTTTTATTCAAAAGCGGAATTTGACGGAAAATATAAAATAAAAGGGATGTTTCCTATAGAAGACAGTGTTTTGGTAAAGGGCAATTGCTACCATTTTATTTATGATGAAAAGGATAGCCTTTTGGAAGTGGAGTGTTTAAGAGAGAATAAGAAAAACAATAACTCATTTTTCGGAGCAGCTAAAGTTAAGTTAATCAATACAGATAAAACATATAAATTAGAATTCTATAACTCTAAAGATATTCCAAAAAAAAATACAGACGGTGTATATTCTGTGGGCTACAATTTAGATGAAAAAGGTTTCCTTTCAATTTCGTATAATTATGATAAAAATGGAGATATAGCAGAGGATATTTACGGAACAGCAATTACAAAAATAAAAACCGATGAATTTGGAAATGTTACAGAAGAGTCATATTTTGATAGGAATGAAAAATTTCATAAAAAGAAAGATACTAAAGCAGCTAAAGTTACTTGGAAATATGATGAAAAAGGAAATACAATTGAGCAAATTTATTTAGATGAGAACAATAAATTAATTGAAAGCAAAGACCAAGGCATAGCTATAATCCGGTTTAAATATGATGAAAAAGGAAATAGAATTGAATACAAATACTTCGGAGCAGACGGGAAGGAAAAAGAAACAATTGATTATGGTGTTGCTACACAAAGATTCAAATATGATGAATTCGGGAATGTCGTTGAGCAGGAGAATTTAGGCATTGACGGAAAACTGGTAAACAGCAAAAAAACCGGTATTGCACTTACAAAACTTAAATATGATTCAAGCAGTAACTTAATTGAACAAATAACTTACGGTGCGGACAGAAGAATAAAAGAATCATTAGATCAAAATATTGCAGTAACAAAATATATATATGATCAAAACGGAAATATCTCTCAGCAGACTTTTTTCGGATTGGATGGAAAGCCTAAAACTGACAAAATTTTTGGTTCGTTTAGAGTAAAGTCCCTTTATAACGATAACGACCAAAAAACTGAAGAAAGATATTTTGGGATCAACGAAGAGCCTAAAAATAGTGAAGTTTACGGAGCTGCCATTTTGAGATACGAATACGATATTGAGGGCAATATAATCAAGCAAAGTTATTATGGGAAAAATGAAAAACTTAAAGCTGATAAAATTTTCGGTTCAGAAATTGTCAAATTTCAATATAATTATGAGAATAGATTAATTGAAGAAAAGTATTTCGATGCAAACGAAAATTTGAAAGAAAGCGGAATTAATGGAGTTGCAATAGTAAAATATGAATATGACAATGATGGTAATATAATTAAACAAAGTTTCTTCGGTTCAGATGAGAAACCTAAAGAAGATAAAATCTATAATGCTGCAATTGTTAAACATCAGTATGATGCTGATGACAGAATGATTGAAGAAAGTTATTTTGGAACAGACGAAAAATTGAAAGAAAATAATTCTTCCGGAATTGCAGTTATAAGATATGAATATGACCGCTTCGGGAATATTATAAAACAGAGTTTTTTCGGAGCTGATGACAAATTAAAAGAAAGTAAAGAATTCGGTGCTGCGATGGTAATTTATCAGTACGATAATAACGGAAGTTGTCTCGATGAAAGATATTTTGGCAGCAACGGGCAGTTAAAAATCAACAGTGTCAGCGGTTATGCAATAACCAAACATATCTTCGATGAAAAAAATAATATGACCGAAGAAAGATATTTCGGGACTGACGGCTCGATGATAGAACCTAAAGATTTGGATTATGCTTGTATTAAAGCAAAATACGACAGCAATAAAAATAACATTGAATTTAGTTATTATGGAAAAGACGAAAAATTAAAAGAGCCTAAAAGTATAGGATACGCAACAGTTAAAAGAGAATATGATGAAAATAATAATTTGTTTGCGGAAAAATATTTCGGAACTGACGGTTTGCTGAAAGAAACAAAAGGTTATGATTTTGCGTATTATACTTCGAGATATGATGATAATAATAATACTATCGAATTTAGCTTTTACGGAAAAGATGAAAAGTTGAAAGAACCCAAAAGTTATGGCTATGCAACTGCAAAAAGCATTTACGATGAAAAAAACAATAAAATTGAAGAAAGTTATTTCGGAATTGACGGGTTATTAAAAGAACCAAAAACATTTGGTTACGCAAAAGTAATATTAGAATATGATAAAAACAAAAATATAATTCAAGAAAAGTACTTTGGAACTGACGGAATAATTAAAGAACCATTAAATCTCGGATACTCTTCGGTTAAAAGAGTATATGACGAGAATAATAACATAATCGAAGAAAGATATTTTGGAACAGACGGTATGCTGAAATATCCCAAAGGTTATGATTTTGCGTATTCAACATCAAAATATGATAACAATAAGAATATAATCGAAGTAAGCTTTTATGGGAAGGACGAAAAATTAAAAGAATCAAAAAACGATGGCTATGCAACAATTAGAAGAGTATTTGATGTCAATAATAATATAGTTGAAGAAAGTTATTACGGAGCTGACGGGTTGCTTAAAGAACTTTCGGATATGGGTTATGCCGTCGTGAAAAATAAATATGATAAAGAAAGTAACTTGACAGAAGTAAGATATTATGGAGCTGATAAAGAACTGACTGAAAGCTATGAGCTTGGAGTCGAAATTATTAAAATGAAGTACAATAATAAAAATAAGTTAATTTCACAAGAATATTTTGGCAAGAACGAAGAAGCCAAAACAATAAGAAATACGGCTGTTTCTCAAATTTTATATCTATATGACGATAAAGGGAATGTAAAGAAAACGATATACTATGATACTTTAAAAAATAAAATTTTTGAAGAATAAAATAATCTAAAACTAGTAGGAGGTATTACATGCGTAAAATAATTAGTAAGAATTTAAAAGCTGATTTACTGGGACTGTTTTTTATTTTTGTATTAAGTATGGACTGTTTTGCCCAAAACGCAGTCGTTCCTGAAGGAATCGAAACCATTATGAATGATCCAACTTTTTTACAAGAAATAATGAAACAAACTGTATCTAATTATGAAAACAATATGATACAGGTTATGTGGATTCCTTATGAATTATGGCAAGCAACATTTGGCGCAAGTATAACCGAGGATCAATTAAGGAGTATTGAACCGTTTACAATTATTTCAATAATGAGCATGAAAATTAATGTAATAGAACCCTCCTTCGAAACCTACGATGAGTTATTCAGAAAAGTACATCTTAAAGATATTAGGGGTAATGTTTACGAACCTTACAGTGAGTATCAAATACCTCGTATAGCAACAACTTTAAAAGATTACATGAAAATGAATATGAGTAGTATTGCAGGGGAAATGGGTCAATATATGCATTATTTCTTTTTTCCTTCAAGAGCATTAGACGGTACGGCATTTGCTGATGCTAAACGGAAAGGGGAATTCACAGTTGTTAAAGATGGGTTGGAGATAAATTGGAAACTCCCCTTGAAAATCTTCATGCCTACGAAAGTTTGTGTAAAATGCGGTGAAACTTCAAAAGGCTATGAATTCTGCCCATATTGCGGAGAGGATTTTACACCTGTGAAATGTTTAAAATGCGGTGCAAGTATAAATAGAAATAACGAATATAAATTTTGTCCATATTGTGGGTCAAGATCATTCAAATGAAAATATGTTTTATGGATACCGCACGACTCTAAATCCAATTATATTTGAAGAATTTTCTTGATTAAATTGTGATCTGTAAAGAATAGTACAAGCATGAGCTTGATCTTTCCAACTGCCTCCTTTTATAACCCTGTATTCACCACGATCAGGTCCGTAGGTATTTTCCTGTTTTGTTTCGGAAAACCAGTTCCAACACCACTCCCATACATTCCCACTCATGTCATAAATCCCTAGTTCGTTAGGATGTTTTGTTTCAGTTTCTTTAGTTTTACCGCCAGAGTTTCCGCTATACCAAATTACATTATCTAAGTAATTACTTCCGCTATAATTATTTTTATTGATACTTCTATTTCCGCCTTTTGCAGCATATTCCCACTCAGCCTCTAAAGGTAACCTATAACCGTTTGCTTCAAAATTGCATTCAATCTTTTTTTTGTTAATTGTATAACATTTTTCTAAACTGTCTATTTCACTTAACTTGTTGCAGAATTCTACAGCATCATACCAAGTTACATTATAGACGGGATAATTATCTCCAACGCCATAAATCTTAGCCGGATTTTTCTCCATTATTATCTGATACTGTCTCTGCGTAATCTCAGTTTTGCCAATATAGAAATCTCGGATCTGTTTTATTTTATTTTTATCTTTCTTTTCGATATTTTGTGTATCACTTTTTACTAAGATCAAAACCATTTGAGTAGAATTGGATTTAATTTGGGGTTTGTATAATTTATTGCATCTTTCTTTGTATGATTTTTCTTTTAGATCATTCTTGTAAAAGGCTGCATATTTTTTTTGGAAATCATCAATCTCTTTGGAAATTTCATCGTCATTCAGCGTTGAGTTTTGTAGGTGGGCTTCAATTTTATTCAACTTTCTGATGAATAATTTTATCAAATCAATATTAGAATCTATAGCAAATAGCAAAGAATCCTTTTCAATAATTCTTGAATTGTCAATTCCATTAATTACTTGAATCAATCCCATAAGCTTTAAAGTATCTAATGAGTTTAAAAATTCTTGTGATTTTTCTAAAATATCTCTTTCTTTTACGGTAAATTTTGGCGGGATTAAACGGCGCAGAACTAATACAGTATCAATATCAAATGTGATTTCACAACTGCATTTTGAATTTAATCTATCTATCGTATAAACAGGAGGATGTATATTCTTAGCCAAACCTTCAGAATTTGCAATAATTTCATCAATCGTTACCCTAGAATTATGTACAACAGTAAAACTTTTAATGTATGTTGCAAAACGACTGATTCCGTCTTTCATTGCAGCTCTTTTTGTTTTATCCTTTGCTTGGTTGACACTATCATCATCCGAATATTGATAGTCATTACAAAAACCTGTTATAGTTTTCATTGGAGATTGAGCGGATAAAAAGATAATATGCAGAAAAAATATTATACAAATAATAGTCTTCATTTATAATCCTTAAATGTATTTAATGATTCTCAGCTTTATTAATTTCAAAAATATCAATCTCTCCTCAATGAAGATAATTTACATATAAATTAAAAGAATCAGTTTGCATTGTCAAGTTAAAATACTTATTTTGAGTAATTACATTCAAACTGAGGTATTCATGGGAAAAATGAATATTCATATAAAGCTAATCTCCTGCCTTCTTTTAACATTGTTGTTTTCATGTTACAACCATGATTGCAAGGATAATATAACTTACCCAAACCTGTGGTTTGATCATTTTGACGGGGATTCTTCGTGGACAGCCAGTTGTACTGAATTCAATTCGCCGTCCGGCGGCTGGCAAAAAGCGGGAAAATGGGCGAACGGGTCTCCGTTCCTTAATGTTTGGCTTACAGGTCATGTGGAAATACCTTACAATAATTCTTATTTACGCTTAAGGCTGGATGAAAAAGACGACAACTGCACTGTATGTTTACCCAATAATATTAATTGTAAGCTGGATTCTATTGTGTATGCTTACGCATCAGGGGAATACCGGACAAATAAAAAATTCGGTTACGGTATGTTTGAGGCTAAATTGAATGTAAGCTCATTGACCGGAGTAGTTTCTTCATTTTTTTTGTACTGCAATAAGCCTGAACTAAACGGTTCATGGAAAAACATACCGGAAATAGACTGGGAATTTTTTATCGGTAAGGCGCAGACGAATTTCTATGACAGGGATTCAACTTATAATGTAGCTATGATCAATATTGATTTTGATCCTGCATCATCTTATCATGTGTATGGTATAAAGTGGATGCCTGACGACAATGATCTCAATGATGACAGATCTTTTGTGTCTTGGTATATTGACGGAAATCTCGTTCACGGCCCTGTTGCGGTAAATTTCGGCGAGGCGGACAGCCTTAAAGTGATGATGAATTTATGGCCGGTTGACAGTTCTATCTGGCCAAATCCTGGAGTATTTAATCCGGGAACGGGAGAACTGCCTGTTTATGCCGAATATGACTGGGCGGGATACATTCCAAGAAAAGTTGTTGAAGAAAACGGGATAAACTCGTTTATTGATTTCTTCGAGAAGTAAATAACTTTTAATAAAAATAGTCAGGTGATTATGGAAAAGAACAAGATGATAAAACTGAACAAAAAGCTGGTTCTGGCGAGTGAGCCTTACAAGCCGATCCAATCAATGCTGCCCTATTTCGTGGGCAGGGAAAACGAAATGGAACTGATTCTGGCATCATGGATTGCGGGGGCGAATAGCCTTCCGCTTTCGCCTGTTCTTGTGGGCGATCCGGGGGTTGGTAAAAACAGAATTGTATATGAACTCGCCAGATTTACGGGCAGGGATCTGTATATATTTCAGGGGCATGAAGATATTACTGCCGATGATATGGCCTGTACGGTGCGCTTCAGCGATGATAAGGCGAACATGATGGAATATGTTCTTTCGCCTCTTGTGTGCGCCATGCTTAACGGCGGGATTTTCTTTCTTGACGAGATAGGGAAGATCCATTCGCATGCGCTTGCTCTTCTTGTCAGTGTACTCGATGAAAGGCGGTATATTGATTCATCGCTTCTCGGAGAAAGGGTATATGCAAAACCGGGATTCCGTTTTATTGCAGCTACGAACACCGGCGAGATCGGGCTTCTGCCTGAGTTTATCCGTTCACGAATGAGGCCTGTTATAAAGATCGGATATCCGCCTAAACAGGAAATCGAAAAAATAATCCAGATGCAGTTTAAAAGCAGGATGGAGAATTTAACCGCTCTGCTTGAAAGGTTCTGGTTTATGTGGGATAAAAGAAACTCAGGGGATACTCCGCCTACTCCGAGGGATGCGATATCGGTGTTCAGCATGGCTTCTAGCATAAGCGATTTTGAATCGAGGAAAGGAAATGAAAAAATCAAAAAAGCGATTAAAGCTGATTCGTTTATTCTTGACGCTTCAAAGAAGCAGGTAATGGTTTCTTATGAGCATTTTGACAAAGCAATGAAAGAATTGTTCGACAAATGAAGAACAGCTTTATATCATATTCATACAAAGATAGTTTGCTGATGGCCGTTCCGGCGGTTCATCTACGCTCAGCTTTTGCAAAGGAAGTTCACAGGATCTGCAGAAACCGCAAACTGAGACCTGAAGCCATTGTCGTAGAACTGTCACATTCGGCTGTTGTCGAGCTGATAGGTTTTCTTAAATTTTTAAAACAGGGGAGCAAGAAAAAGGAAATGCTTCGCTGCATGTTCGGATTAATGGTACGCAATAAATTTATTCATCCTGATTATTACAAAAAAGCTCTGATCCTTCAGGAGTTTTATAAAACTCCGCTTGCCGACCTGCCTGATAAAGTTCTTGCAGAAAGGCTGAACTACTCGAAATGGTTAACGATCTATCTTTCTCCTGCTGATTCAATTATAGAAGCTATCCGATGTGCGATCGAACTTGATATTCCCGTTTATGGAGTTGATCTGCAGGGTTATGCGCAAGGTAATTCGAAAGAAAGTTTCAGGTTCGAAGATCCTCATCAGGCGAAAAGCGATTTAACCGGGTATGAGGAGAGAGTTCTAAAATACTGCGGATCAGTGCGTGATACTGCAATTGATCTTAACCGCGAGATTTATATGGTTTCCGGATTAAAGCATTGTCTCACTACACATAAAAAAGTGTTATTTACCTGCGGAATGGCTCACTGGAAAAGTATTGTAGCTTTAATGGATGATCTGAAGATACTTCCGCAGGCTGTACATGAGATCGCTGCCGAATCGGAATTCCGGAGAGTTATAATCCATCCGGCTATGGCTGCCCGGGTTATGGATGTTCTGCCGCAGATGACTTTATATTATGAAATAGAAAGATATCCCGTATCCGCAAGAAAAGAAAAAAATAATCACTACAATGCTTATGATCAAATAAGAGAGTGTCTGAATAATACTTATGAAGAATATACTTCAAACGAAAATGGAGAGTCAGATGCGAATTCAGGATCATCAAAATGGTCGGATATAGGCATATTCGAACAGTATCTGTTCAATTTAGCCTCTGTAAAACAGAGAAAGACACCTGATGCCGACATTATGCTTTCCGCTGCTGATGCGCTCATGGATCAGGATTTCTGCAGACTATTAACGGAAGAGATCATGGATGTGGTTCCCGAATGGGCATCTCATCGTGATTACCCCGATTTGCCTATAGTATCGCCGCCAAATGAAAACGCGCACAAATCCGGGAAAGGATCCGCAAATCAGAAGGTAAAATTTAAAGACAAGGATAAAGAGGAGGAATTTTATA
>Ga0209262_10000756_pt1 | contig 13814 bp, 15 predicted proteins | sample Lowcelwee11metaG_FD_187171 | JGI IMG/M metagenome (GOLD analysis project Ga0209262, IMG submission 187171) | Freshwater pond sediment microbial communities from the University of Edinburgh, under environmental carbon perturbations - Low... | ecosystem: Environmental > Aquatic > Freshwater >...
GCGGTCGAGTTCGCCAACAAGTACTCCAAGGAACTCGGCGTGCATCTCGACCTGCGGCTCGTGCCCTTCACCTCGCATGTCCCCTTCGGCAAGGTGGTGAGCGCCAGCCCCAACGGCCGCAAGGCCTGGACCCCGCTGTCCGACGGCTCTTCGGCCTCGCAAGGCTCCGACAAGCACGGGCCGACCGCGGTCCTGATGTCCAACTTCACCACCAAGAACTACGACTACCGGGAACGCGCGGCGCGGCTGTTGAACATCAAGTTCACACCCAAATGCGTGGCCGGGGACGAAGGCACGCGCAAACTGGTTTCCTTCATCCGCACCTGGTGCGACCTGAAGCTCTGGCACGTCCAGTTCAACGTCATCAACAAGCAGACGCTCGTCTCGGCCCAGCAGAACCCGGAAAAATACCGGGGCCTCGTCGTGCGGATCGCGGGATACAGCGCCTACTTCGTGGATCTGTCCCCCGATCTGCAGAACGACCTGATCGCGCGCACCGGGCACGAGCAGATGTAACCTGCGCCAGCCTTCTCCGGGCCGCGGTTCAAAGTGGCGGCCCGGAGGGAGACAGAATGAAGAATTCGGGAATTGTTTTCAACATACAGAAGTATTCCGTTCACGACGGTCCGGGGATCCGGACCGTCGTTTTTCTCAAGGGCTGCCCGCTGCGCTGCCGGTGGTGCAGCAACCCGGAGTCCCAGAAACCGCAACCGCAGCTGGTCTATAATCGCAACAAGTGTCTGACGCTGGAACACTGCGTGCGCTGCCTCGAGGTCTGCACGGTGGGGGCGATCAAGAGCGGCGAGGGAAACCGGATCGAGATCGACCGCGAGATCTGCACCGAATGCCTGCTCTGCGCCAAGGCATGTCCTTCACTCGCCTTGAACGTCTACGGCGAGAGCATGACGGTGGAGCAGGTGATCGGCAAGGTGGAAGAAGACTCGGCCTTTTACTCGCGATCGGGCGGCGGCCTCACCATCGGCGGCGGCGAGCCGATGCACCAGGCGGAGTTCGCCGTCAGCATTCTGAAAGAAGCCAAGCGCCGCCGGATCAACACCGCCATGGAGACCTGCGGGTTCTGCAACTGGGAGGCCCTCGAGAATGCCTGCGGCCTTCTGGACACGTTGCTTTACGATGTGAAAAGCATGGACCCCGAAAAGCACCGGGTCTTCACCGGAGCTTCCAACGAACTCGTCCTGGAGAACCTCAAGAGGGTCCGCGAAGCCTTCCCGGAGCTGGCGGTGTGGGTGCGCACCCCGATAGTCCCGGGATTCAACGACGACCCGGAAGCCATCCGGCGCATACTGGAGCACATCCAGGGCATGCCCAACACCTGGTTCGAAGCGTTGGACTACCATCGCATGGGCAAACCCAAGTACGAATACCTCGGGCTTGAATTTCCCATGGGCGAACAGAAACTGGATGAAGAGAAGATCAGACGGATCCACAAGATGATCCGATCCGATTTCCCCAACTTGCGCTCCCCGGGGACGGCTGAAAACGGAAACCTTCAGAACGCGGCGGCACAGCGGTAAAAACGAAGAGGCGCTCCTTCATTTAACCCACCCCCCTCTCTCTCCTTTCCCAGGGGGACAGAGCGGGTCTGAAGCCTGCCTTCAGACTCGATCTCTCCGCAAACAGACAGGCAGAAAAACCGGCGGGAAGAACGGAGGGGCGCCTCTCCTTTTTTTGTCATGGAACCATGAAGCGTGCCGCCTTCCGAGTTGCGCAATTTTGTCGCGAGTGAAATCCCCCCGGCCCCCTTTTCCAAAGGGGGAGAGACGCCGGCATCCTCACACGCTCCCTTTAGCAAAGGGGGGTGGGGGGATTTTTCAATTCGGCTGTTTCCCTGGAAGTGAAAACCCTGCGCCGTGTTTTACTTCTGCAGAGACAACGAGGCAATGGCCAAGGGTGTGAGCAGCAGCGGCTGGCAGGGGAGTTGAATAGGCAGGCGGAGCTCTTCGGCGAAAACGCCGTCCACCCCGGGCAGGCAGCAGGTGCCGCCCGTGAGAACGATGCGCTCCACGCGGCGACCTTTGATGTGGCCGGACACGATGTCGCCCATGCGCTGGAGCGTGGGCCGTGCCAGCTTGAGGATGTCGAATTGATCGTGCCGGCGCTTGCGCTCCTCGGCTTCCTGGAAGGAGATGCCGTAATGGCCGGCAATGACGAGTGAGATGTGGCGGCCGCCCGTCGGCTGGTCGCCGCTGAAGACGACCTTGCCCTTGCGGACCACGGCGGTGCCGGTGGTGCCGCCGCCGACGTCCACCACCGCCGTCCGATCGAGTTCGAGCAGGTTGGCGACGCAGGTGGGCTCGTCCTGCACGCCGGTCACCTCGAGCCCGACTCTCTCCAGGATGTAGGTGGACAGACGCGGGTCCGTGCCGGGTGGGAAAGATGTGGCCGCGCCGGTGAATTCCACTCCGAGTTTTTCCTGCGCCCTGCCGACCAGCCGCTGCACGATTTCCACCGCACCGGCGAAATCCACCACGACCCCGTCACGCACCACCTCCGCCCATTCCAAAAAACACGCCGCGGGCGACCCCGCGGCATTCAGAACCATCACCTTAATGTCGGCCGTTCCCAGATCGATGCCGAGGTGATAGGGGCCGGGCCCCGGCGCGGGCTCGATGCGGTTCAGGATCTCGGCGGCGCGCTCAAGCCGCTGATTTGCGGTTTCCCAGGTGATGGTCATGCGATCGGACCTGTTAGGTTGCCCTTGGGCGCCCTATCGGCAATTACATGTGGGAGGCTTTCAGCCTCGATGATCGCGGCTGGAAAGCCGCTCCCACGGGCCGGCACCATATCACTCTTTCGGAACAGACCGTGGTGCGATCCCATGGCGCGAGGCGTGCCCCGCATGTACTGAAGGCCGGCGAGAATAAGTATCAAGCTGTCAGCCAAGGCGCGTGGCCTTTTTTATCCCGGTTCGGGACGACGTCGCAGGAAGCCCAAGATCAAGGCGCCGCAAATCGAGCGGCGCGAGGCGTACCCTTCGTACGCCGCAGCGTCCGCGCGATGCAGCGCAACGCAGAGATTGGGTTTCCTGCGGCGTCGTCAAACGATGCGGAAGCTGCCGACCAGCGTGCAGCGCCGCAGCCGCACGAATGTGCGCGCGTTGGTGACCCCCTCGCCGGTCGGAGTGGCAATGGTCATGGAGGTCCAGCCCTCGCCGCCGGCGCCAAGCCCCGCGATGCAGGGGCCGTTCTTGACGAAGAGGCTGGTGTTCACGCGCCGGGCCATGGCGTCCATGTGGTCGATGTCGCGCGAATGCAGGCTCGCGGTGTGCTTGCGGTCCCGCTCTAAACGCATGGCCCAGTCCAGGGCCTCGTTGAAATCCTTCGCCCGCAGCACCGGGACCAGCGGCATCATCTGCTCGATGCGGGCAAAGACGTAATCCACGTCGCGTCCCGCGTCGACGATCATCAACCGGCAGCTCTCCGGCACGCTGAGGCCTGCGGCCGCGGCCAGTTCCGTCGCATCCCGGCCCACCCACTTGGGGTTCGGCCGCGGGTTGGGGCCGGGGTAATCCAGCAGGACCACCCGGGCGATGGCCTCGGCCTGCTCGCGCGTGATTTCCACGGCGCCGCAGGCGACCAGCTCGCGCTTGAGGTCGTTGGCGATGGCATCCACGGCGAGGATTTCCTTTTCATCGCAGCAGACGATGTTGTTGTCGAACGAGGCCCCGTCGTAGATGCTGCGCGCCGCGCGCGGCAGGTTTGCGCTTTCATCCACCACCACCGGCGGGTTGCCGGCCCCGGCCGCGATCAAACGTTTGTTCGTCGTCTTGCGCGCGGCTTCCACCACGGCTTCACCGCCGGTGACCACCAGCAGGTTGATGCCTGGGAAGGTGAAGAGCTGCTGGGTCGTCTCGATGCTGGGCTGGCGCACGCAGGTCATCAGGTTGTTGATGCCGGCCTCCTCGAAGATCGCCTTGTTCATGATCCGGATGGCTTCCTGGGTGACGCGCTTGGCGCTCGGGTGCGGAGCAAACACCACGGCGTTGCCGCCCGAGATCATGCTGATCGAATTGTTGATGACGGTCGCCGCCGGGTTGGTGGAAGGGGTGACCGAGGCGATGACCCCCCAGGCCGCGTTCTCGACCAGGGTCAGACCGGTGTCGCCCGTCATGGCGCTGGGATAGAGGCTTTCCGGCCCGGGCGTCCGGTCGGCCACCAGCAGATTCTTGCGGACCTTGTCCTCGATGCGGCCCATGCCGGTCTCGTCCACGGCCATCTCGGCCAGCCGCCGGGCGTTGGCCCGGGCCGCGCGGCGGATCACATCCACCACGCGCTCCCGCAAAGCAACGGTGTCTAAACGCTGGTAGGCCGCCGCCGCGGCCGCCACGGCGTCTTCCAGCCGGTCGAAAACGCCCCAGTCGCCTTTGGGGTCGGCCTTTCCCGCCGCGGTGGCGGGGACCGTGGTTGCCAGTTTTCTCAGAACTTCACTGACGATCGATTCGATGTCTTCACGCTGTAATTGCATCGGAGCTCCACCTGGCGGTTATTCTGCGCCTATTTGTACTTTGAGTAGATCGCCTCTTTGCCGGAGGAAATCTGGTCCACGATACCAATGACGCTCAAGTCCAGCGGCGTCTTGCCCTCCAGGATCATCCGGGCCGAGCTGCCCCGGACCAGGAGCACCAGTTCGCCCTCTCCCGCGCCGAGGGTGTCCGCGGCTACCTGGCTGGGGAAGGTTACGTTGCCGTGCTCGTCCACGATGTCCACCAGCAGAAAGGTGAGGTTGGGCAAACCGGGATCACGCACCGTGGAAACCACTTGCCCTTTGACTTTGGCGAGTTCCATAGCGATACACCTCCCGCACAGGCGGCGGCCGGCATGCACACCCCGACCGGTGGACCCGGATTCACGGGCACGCCCCTCGGGGCGCATGCGAAAGCCGCCGACAGGTAGTCGCGTCTACTTTTTGTTGGCGAGGGGGAAGATCTTCTCCAGATCGTCGTGCGGACGCGGAATAACGTGCACGGCGATCACCTCTCCCACGCGGCGGGCGGCGGCCGCACCGGCGTCGGTGGCCGCCTTGCAAGCGGCCACGTCGCCGCGGACCAGGGCGGTGACGAAGCCGCCCCCGATACGCTCATAGCCCACCAGCGTCACGCGCGCGGCCTTGACCATGGCGTCCGAGGCCTCGATCAATGCAGTCAACCCCTTGGTTTCGATCATTCCTAAAGCATCTGCCATGTCGTTTCTCCTTGTGTCCCCCGTCAGGGGTGTCAGTGCGCCGCCTCGGGCGGCGTGCGGTTGTTATTTTCCGGCTTTGCCCTTGGGCGGGGCCTTGTCCTCGCCGCCACGCTTGGGCGGCATGATCACGTCGATACGATCGGAGACCAGCGCCGCGGTGTCGTCGTCGGGCCGGGGAATCAGGTTGCTGCAGACAAAATCACCCACGCGCGCGGCGGCGGCCTTGCCGGCATCCACCGCCGCCGCACAGGCCGCAAGGTCGCCCTCGCAGATTACGCTGATCAAAGCGGCGTCGGCGTTTCCGACCGTTTTGATCCTGACGCGGGCGGCCTTGACCATGGCGTCCGCCGCCTCGATTGCCGCCACCAGCCCTCTTGTTTCCACGAACCCCAATGCCTCATTCTCAGCCATGCTTACCCCTTTGGTTAAATCAGGTTTTCTCTCTTCCCCTGAACCCTGGGCCCCTTGGACCCTCGACCTCTTTTTTTACAGAATATGCCGCAGCACTTCGGGCGCGACACCGGGGATCACCACTTTGCGGACCAGAAGGCCCCCCGCGGCGGCCTTTTCCCCGCCCGCCGCCACCGCCTGCTCCACGGCCCCCACATCCCCGGCCAGCAGGCAGAAGGCCTTGCCGCCCAGCCCCATGGCCAGCCGCACATCCAGCACGTCCACCTCGGCGGCCTTGCTGGCCGCATCGGCGGCCACGACGCAGGAGGCTGCGGAGAAGGTTTCGATCACGCCCAGGGCCGCACCGCCGCGGAAGTCGCCGATAGAGCCGCCGATGGCGTTGATGACATCCATGCTGATGTTGGGGATGACGAAGTGGTCGATGATGGCGTCCTTGCCGAATTCAAGCCCCGCGCCCACCGATGCCTGCACGGACGCCACCTCCCCGTGGATGGCCACCACGAACTTGCCCGGGCAGATGGTCTTCATCATGAAGGGCTCGACCTGTGCGGCCTTGACCATGTAGTCGGCGCCCTCGATGCCGCCCGCAATGCTGTTGAACTCGATCATTCCCACGGCCTGAAGCCTGTTTTCCATCGTCATTTCCCCTTGATCGAAATGGCGCTGCCCACGTCCGTCACCGTGCCGGCCAGGGAGGCGTGAACCCGCGCTCCCAGAGCGCCTTCGGGGATCTCGCCGATCAGGTCGCCGGCTTTCACCACGTCGCCCGGCCGCACCCGGGCCATGGCCGGCGCCCCGGTGTGCTGGTGCAGCGGGATGCACACCGATCCCGGGGTGAGCGCGCCGCCGTCCTCCGGGTGGATGTCCATGTACTTGAGGAGGTCGAGCTTGATGGCCAGGCGCGTCGTCGGCACCTTGCGGAAGGAGTTCAGGATCGACTGCGAGTCCACGATCTCGCGCGGCCCCTCGTATTTCAGCCCTTCCTGCTTGAATTTGCCCTTGAACATGGCGTTGATGCGTCTCGGCGAAAGCCGCATGGGGCAGGCAAAAAGCTCGCAGACGCCGCACTCGCTGCACATGGAAGCCTGCATCACCCCCATGGCGGTGTCCACCCCTCCGCCGAAGGCGCGCATCACCCGGTGGGTTTCAAAACCGTGGCCGATGTTGTGGCGCGGGCAGAGGTCCGTGCAGTAGCGGCATTGGATGCAGGCAGCGCCCGCCTGCTTCTGCATCTCGTGTACGGTGAGCGTGGCCATCCGGTGCAGGTAGTGGCCGCGGGGGAGCACGATGAGCCCGCCGCCGGTCTTGGTGATCACCGTCCGGCGCATCTCCTCGCGGTCGCCCACAAACCGGCCCATCATGGGCCCACCGAGCACATAGACCGGGTCGGCCACGACCGGGCCGCCGCAGGCGTCGATGCACTCGGCGGCGGTCGTGCCCATCGGGACCGCCAGCACGCTGGGCCGGGCCACCTCGCCGGTGACGGTGAGCACGCGGTGGGTCACCGGATGACCGTTCATGGCGCGGCTTACGGAATAAAGCGTGCCCACGTTGGAGACGACGGCCCCGACGTCTTTTGGCAGCCCCAGGGGCGGGATGGCGCGGCCGAGCAGCTCATGCACGAGGACATGCTCGTCGCCGGCGGGATAGAAGTTGTCGAGCTGCGCCAGCTCGATGCCGGTGCCGGCGACGGCCTCCTCCATCCTGCTTGCGATGTCGGAGTACTTGCGCTTGATGGCAACGATGCCGCGGCCTGCGCCCATGGCCGTCATGACGGCCCCGAGGGCGCCCACGATCTCCCCGGCATGGCGGAGCATGATGTGCTGGTCCGTGTAGAGCAGCGGCTCGCACTCGCAGCCGTTGGCGATGACCGTTTCCACCTGCGCGTCGTATTTGACGTGCGCCGGGAAGCCGGCCCCGCCCTCTCCGACCACTCCGGCCTCGCGGACCCGCTGCAACAGGGTTGCCTTGTTCATTACCTGCCCACTCACCTTCCGTCGGTCGTTACTTCTTGACTTCGATCGGGAAAACGTTCTCGAGATCGCCGTGCGGCCGCGGGATGACGTGCACCGCGACCACCTCGCCGATGCGCTTGGCCGCGGCGGCGCCGGCGTCGGTGGCGGCCTTGCAGGCAGCCACATCGCCCCGGACCAGCGCGGTGACGTAGCCCGCCCCGATCTGCTTGTAGGCCACCAGCTGCACGCGGGCGGCCTTGACCATGGCGTCCGTCGCCTCTATCAGGGCCACCAGGCCCTTGGTTTCGATCATGCCCAATGCGTCCACTCTGAACCTCCTCTTATGCCACGGTTGACGCCTTTAAAAAAGAAAACAGCCAAACTTGTTTGATCACCCCCACCCGGCCTCCCCCGTCGAGGGGGAGGAAATGTTTGTGCCTGCCCATCCCCTTTTGCGGGAGGGGGTCAGGGGCGGGGGGAATTTTCATCCTTCATGGCGTTAATCGAGCACATGAAGGCGTTGCGATTCGCCCATCATCAATTGAGCAGGTTGCCGCGCTTCATGCAGATGCCGAGCACGGCCACCTTGAAAATGTCCTTGGCGCTGCATCCCCGCGACAGGTCGTGCCAGCCGCCCTCGAATCCCTGCAGAAACGGACCCAAGGCGGTGTAGCCGGCCAGACGCTGCACCATCTTGTAGGCGATATTGCCCGCCTCCAGCGACGGGAAAACAATGACATTGGCCTGGCCTTCGATGATGCTGCCGGGGGCCTTGAGCGCCGCCACCTCGGGGTCGACGGCGGCGTCGAACTGCAGCTCACCGTCCACCTTCAGGTCCGGAGCGCGCTCGCGCACGAGCTCGACCGCCTGGCGCACCGTTTCAGCCCGCGGGTGCTGGGTGCTGCCCTTGGTGGAAAACGACAGCAGGGCCACCCGCGGCTCCTGCTTCAACAGGTTGCGGGCCTGGTTCGCGGAGGCGATGGCGATGTCCGCCAAGGACTCCGCCGTGGGCTCGGGCACCACGGCGCAGTCGGCAAAGACGAACTGCCGCTCGAAGTCCGGAGACACCATCAGGAAGAAGCTTGAAATGGTCTTGATGCCCGGCTTCTTCGGGATGACGCTCAGCCCCGCGCGGAGCACGGCGGCCGTGGTGGAGAGGTTCCCGGCGACGCCGACCTCCACCTCGCCGCGCCGCACCATCATGGCGCCGGCGGCCAGCGGGCAGGCCACCGTCGCGCGGGCCTGCTCCTCGGTGACGGGCTTGCCGGCCTCCTTGCGGATCGCTGCGTACATCTGCGCGTTTTTCGCCAGCAGGCTCGGGCTGGCATGGTCGACCACCACGAACCCGGAGGTCCGCAGCGCCGACTCCCGCATTTTGCTGCGGACGGCAAAGGGCGACTGCACCAGCACCGGCTCGGCCAGCCCCTCGCGTTTCAGCCGTGCTGCCGTCTCCAGGACCCGTGGATCCAGGCTGTCGGGAAAGGCCACCGTCCCCGGCTGCTTGCGGCAGGATTCTATGCAGCGTTCCAGGATGTCCACGCCGTGTCGCTCCCGGTCCTTGTCAGCGGATGCAATTTACGCAGGCGACCCGGACCCGGCCGGGTGCGCTGTAGGCGACCTGGGCGCCCTTGGGGAAGTACACCATGTCCCCGGCCTTGGCAACCAGGGTCTTGCCGCCGACCGCCAGATGCAATTCCCCCTCGAGCACGATCCCGATTTCAGGGAACTCCACGGTGCGGTTGAAGGCGGCCTTTTGCCATTCCATGTAGCCGCCGGCCAGCTTGACGTCGTCGCCGCAGCGGATGGCCTCGGCCACCAGGACCTTTTCAGCCACCGGAACCGGCCCGGAACCTCCTTCGAGCAGGCGCGCTCCGCTGATGAAACAAACCCCGTCGGCACAGGAGACGTGCTGAGGCGCGGCCGGCGTGGCTGCGGGACCGGACCCTTCGAGCCTGGCCGCCACGGCCGCGCGCACCAGGCGCTCCAGTTCCTGGGACGCAACGCCGGCAGGAAGACGCTCTTTCATCAGTGCGCACACCTCACGCACGAGTTTTTCGGTATGGGGCGGGACGGGTTCGGATGGTTTGGCAGGCGGTGCACTGGAGGAGTCAGGGCCTTCGTTGATGACGATGCCGAGTTCGGCCGCCTTATCCCGCGCTCCCGGGGTGACGATGCAATCTGAAGGGTGGGCCACGAGTGTCTTGTTCCCCTTTTGAGCGGCATCCAGAACATCCGTCACCGCTATGATGCATTTACCCATGCAACCACCTCCACACTCAGGCATCGTTTGCGCTTCTGGTTAAAAAATAGAAGAGGGTGCACGGTCGACTCTGCACCCGCATATGGGAAGCTTCCAAACCCGGATTTAGCGCATCGTTGCACTTTTTTGCAACTATCGCGCCAAGAAACACCTATTCGTACTGCAACTCAGTGCATTCCAGGCTTAGGTATCCAGCCGCTGTTTGGGCTCATTTGATGGAATGCCATTAGTCGGAACGTATTCTGCTACCGGATGTTTTGTTGCAAAATTGAGATTGACAGGATAGCTTATAAACCGGCGCACCGCTGCCGCATGCGATATTTTATTAAAAAATTTCGGTTTATTATAATGGTTACAGCCCCCGTGGAATTGATTCCTTAATTAATGTGAATGTGCAGTTTTGCACAAGTTGCCGGTCTTAGTCAAATTTAAAATTCTTGAAATTATGGAGTGTTATTGATAAACGCTGCAATATTGCAACCAGGATCGATCATGAAACAGAAATGTATCGGTTGGCCAAGCACGTCCTTTTCATCTATTGTAGCCGGGCATCCGCAAGGTTGAACTGTTCGGCATCGCTTGGCACCGTGTTTGCTTTCAATTTTCACCGCTGCGGTGCGTCTTAAAGAGAGGCTCGATCCAAGGACAGGACAGGAAGGGGAACCCGTGATGAAGATAATCGATTTCCGGTTCAGACCGAACACGGCTGCGGTGCTCAACGGCATCCAGAACAGCAAGATGTTCAAGGGGCTGTGTGAAACCATCGATTTTTCGAAAATGAAACCCCAGACGGTGCCGGAAGTCGTGGCGGACCTGGACCGGCACAACATCGAGTGGGCCGTCATCACCGGCCGGGATTGCGAGATGACTTACGGCTCCAAATCCAACAACGACAGCGTGATCGAATTCGTCAAGGAGTTCCCCAACAAGTTCATCGGGTTCATCGGGCTCGACCCCCACAAGGGCATGCGCGCCATCAACGAGCTCAAGGCGTCCGTGGCCGATCTCGGCATGCGCGGGGCGGCCGTCGACCCCTACCTGGCGCAGATTTATGCCAACGATGCCAAGTACTACCCGATCTACTCCAAGTGCTGCGAGCTGGACATCCCGATCATCTTCACCACCGGCCCGGCCACCTTGGTGCCCAACGCCATCATCGACCATGTGGCGCCGCGCTACATCGACTTCGTCGCGCGCGATTTCCCGGAGCTCAAGATCATCATCAGCCACGGCGGCTACCCCTGGGTGAATGAGGCCATCACCGTGGCCCAGCGCAACCGCAACGTTTACATCGACCTGTCCGAGTACGAGTTTTCGCCCATGGCCGAGGCCTACGTCGAGGCGGCCAACACCATGATCGGCGACAAGATCCTCTATGCCAGCGCGCACCCGTTTGTGGATTTCAGGATCGCCCTCAAGAACTACGAGAAGCTGCAGTTCAAACCGGACGTGAAGCAGAAGATCATGTACGACAATGCGGCGAAACTGCTGGGCCTGCGCCCGGCCGCAGCCTCGGCGCGAGTGGGTGAGCCGCAGGTGCAGGACCTGGTGGGCGAGATCGTGCGCGAGGTGATGGCGCGCTTGGGGCGGTGATTTCCGCCATCAGTCTTTCCAGGTCTCGATGACCTCCTTGGCCGCCCGGAACGCCTCGATCCCCGCCGGCACGCCGACATACACCGCCGCCTGCAGCAGCACCTCCTGAATCTCTTCCTTGGTACAGCCGTTGCGCAGCGCGCCCAGCACATGGGTTTTGAGCTCGGTGGTGGCCCGCAGGGCCGACAGGAACGCAAGCGTCACCAGGCTGCGCGTCTTGCGCGGCAGGGCGTCGCGAGTCCAGATGTAGCCCCAGCAGTTCTCGGTCACCAGCTCCTGCAGGGGTTTCATGAACTCGGTGGAGGCCGCCAGGGCCTTGTTGAGATACTCGTCGCCCAGCACTTCCCGGCGCACCTTCAAACCATCCTCGAATCGCTTCTGGTCCATTCTATATGTTCCTCCTTGAGATGGGTTTTATTTCAGCATCGACTCCAATATTTCCGCCGCGTCCTGAACCATCTTCGGGCAGACGGTTTTGTAAAGGCCGCGCTCCTTGGCCGCCTGCATGCCTTCCGGCGTGCTGATGTCGCAGTTCAAAAGCCCTCGGCAGATCAGCGTGCGGTTGCGCCGCTCGAACGCGGCGGTGAATTCTTCCATCGCTTGGTAAACCGGCTCGCGCCGCTTGGCGGTGGTGGATTCGGCCGTAGCCCGGTAAAGGCCCAGAACCATGATGGCACCGGTGACGGCGCCGCAGGTCTCGGCCTTGCGCATGCCGCCGGCAAACCCCGAAGCAATCCGCAACGCGGTTTCCCGGTCCAACCCGAATCGCCGGCCGTACACGGCCAGTATCGCCTGCGATCAGGCCCACCCTTCCATGAACCGATCGACGGCCTCTTTCACATCACTCATGGTGAAAATCTCCTCTCCAGGTTCAGCGCAAGATCCCGTAAACCGCTACGCAGAGCAGCAGTCCCAGGGCGACCTGCCGGTAGCGCCGGTCGGTCGACATGTAAAAATACTTCGCGCCCAGCCATGCGGCCCCCGCGAAAACGGGCACCAGCAATGCCGTGCGCAGGACCGTGGCACCATCGATGAGGCCCCTTGCCGTCATCATCACCAGCAGGGTGGCCAGGGTGGCGGCGAAATACCCGGTGAAATTGGCGCGGTTGACGGCAGCGGTGTCCGGCCCGGACAAAAAATAGACGATCACGGGCGGGTTGCCCATGCTGGTGGCTGCGATCAGGACCCCAGAAATACCGCCGACCCCCAGGGTGATACCGAGCCGTTTCGGCCCGCGATAGCGCCAGCCGGTCATGAGCAGCAGCACGAAAACCAGCACGATGAAAGCGATGGCCCGTGCCATGATCCGGGCGTCAATGTTCACCAGAAGCCAGGTGCCGACCGGCATGAACAGGGCTGCCACCCCTGCCATGGGGATTATGACCCGCCACTCGATCAGCCGGTGGACCGCGGGCAGCAGCTGGGCGGTGACAAGCGCGTCGAGCATGATGACCATCCCGACGGTCTGCAACGGTCCGAAGAGGATCGCAAACACCGGCGCCATCAGCATCCCGGAGCCCACACCCACGAACCCGCGCATGAAGCCGGCCAGGAGCGCCACCGACGCCGCGATCCAAAAACCGGTATTGCCGACGATTTCGAAAAATTCCATCCGGACAGCCCCTTGAACATAGACGACATTGACGCAGCCTGCGTGCGATCGAAGCGCGCAACTATAGAGGACTTTGTCGTGCACCTCAACCCATTTTCATGCGCCGGCACCGCACCCACGGATTGACAGCAACAGCCGGATGTGGTTTTGATCCTCAACTTCAGTGACCGGCGGAGGAGCACCCATGAAAGACATCCCCCTCTACGACGTGCGACGGATATCCGATTTGAAGGCCATGCTGGCCGGCAGTGTCGCCGAATTCGGGGACAAGCCCGCCTTCCTGCGCAAAAAGGACCCCGCCGCCGCCTATGAACCGGTGAGCTTTCGGCAGTTCCAGTCCGACGTCAACGCCTTCGGCACCGCGCTCCTTGCCCTCGGCCAGCAGGGCCGGCGGATCGCCGTGATCGGCGAGAACCAGTATGCCTGGGTGACCACTTATCTCGCGGTGGTCAACGGGGTGGGCATCATCGTTCCGATCGACCGGGAGCTTCCCGAGGAGGAAATCATCCGTTGCCTGAGACGGGCGCAGGTGCGCACGGTGGTGTTCGCGGAGAGCCAGCGCGAGGCCATGCACGAGATTGCCGGCAAGGTCGACTTCGTCGAGCACTGGATCGACATGGGCCTGGCCTCGGATGAGAATGGCTTCACGGCGTTCGCCGGCCTGCTCACGCGCGGCCACGACCTGGTGCGCAGCGGCCGCCGGGACTACGTCGAGGCGACACTGGACGCAGCCGCGGTGAGCATCCTGCTGTTCACTTCGGCGACAACCTCGGAGTCCAAAG
>Ga0209262_10000757_pt1 | contig 13776 bp, 15 predicted proteins | sample Lowcelwee11metaG_FD_187171 | JGI IMG/M metagenome (GOLD analysis project Ga0209262, IMG submission 187171) | Freshwater pond sediment microbial communities from the University of Edinburgh, under environmental carbon perturbations - Low... | ecosystem: Environmental > Aquatic > Freshwater >...
CGAGGTAGTCCGCGATGCGTAAGGGCCCCTCCAATGCCAATAGCTTGCCGGCCATCTTTCATCCTCCTCTTCACGATCACGAAGAGGATATCGACAATGACGCAGCTTATTTAAATGAACAGCATTGGGGACAGACCACGATTTCCGCCGTCATGCCAGCGCCGACTTTTGCGAAAGGCATGCCCTACGCCTAAACTGACGACATTAGCCATGTCACGAGGAGTACAACGTGCCAATCATTTCCATGTTCTACGGCATCATCATCCGCCTGTACTTGATCGACAACCAGCACCACAAACTGCCTCACATTCATGCCAGATACGCTGAATTCGAGGCGTCAATTGGCCTTGGCGACGGAGAAATTCTTGCAGGTGACTTGCCCCGCAAGCAGTTGCGTCTGGTGCAGGCGTGGATAGAGCTTCATCGTGACGAACTGATGGCAGACTGGGAACTCGCCATCAGTGGTGAGACGCCCTACAAAATCGAACCACTTTGAGGAACCCGCCATGTATTGGGATGTTAAAGCCGTTAAACCGCTGCCGGACTTCCGAATTTATGTCGAGATTGAGGACGGCCGTAAGGGTATTTTCGACTTGAACCCCTTTCTCGACCATGGTGTATTTCGAGAGCTTCGGGACGTGCATTATTTCAATCGGGTAGGCATTCTGTTTGGTGCGGTAACTTGGCCAAACGAACAGGACATCGCCCCGGAAACCCTGCTGTCTGGAATGACCCCTGTGGAATCAACAGCGTCTAACGAATAAGGTTGGATCGTGATCGCGAAGCGAGCCGCGATCTGAACCGTTTGTTGGACAAGCCCCGTTCGGCAGTTCGGTGATTCCCCTGGAAATATCTTTATTGTTTTTCGTTGGCCCCAAGGGTTTTCAACAACAGAAAGCCCTTGAGTGCCGGCAATCGGCAGCGTCATTGCGACGATGCGTCGCCAGATTCTGCCGTTCTGGCGCAGAAATTCGCGATTTTGCCGAATTCAGGCCGAGCCCCCCCGTAGCGCCACGGCGCTCATGGCGATGCCTGATGGCGGCTGGCTGCGTTGCAAAGGGGGTATTTCTCTCAAAGCGGGCCAAGTCTTCGGCAGCATGAGATGCCATGCTGTGTGCAACCGCCGCGACAGCGGGTGCGCTGTTTGCCGGATTGTGGTTGATGACGTTGGCGAAAGTCCCTATAGTCTCGGGCGGCAAGCGCACGACCGCGTCGATAGCGAAAAGCCTCTCGCAGAAGAGTATTTCACTTTGATGCCGCGAACGGAGAAGGCTAATGCGGAATATCAAATATTTTCAGAGTCCAGCGGCCCAGCCCCTCGTGTTTGCCGAACACCAGAGGGTTCGTCTCTGCCGCGAAGTCGAGTGTGAAGGCTACCGCTTGTGCTGCGATATGGTTGGTACAGTGCTTTCCGTCTATGGCGATGGCGCCGCCTATGCGGTTGAGTTCGCTCAGGTGAATGGCGAGATTGCGGTGGTGACGGTGCCAGCGGAAGCGCTGGTCGAGGGCGATGCGCAATAACGCAAGACTTGCCGAATAGCGCATGCGCGCAGTATCAGATGGATTGCCACTGCCCGACGCCGGACGGCCTCAATCCCTGCATTCGTTCGGTGTGGGAAATCGGTCTTGAGAGCGTTTGCCCGCGCTTGCTGACGGCTTACCCGCTAACGAATTAGTGCGGCTATAGGGCAAGACCGCGCGCTTCCTCCTTGCCGCCAGACGGAAGTTAGTTGGGGCGCGTCACCTGAAAATGACGCATTTAGGCTGATCCACCAGCGCCAGTTTGAGTTTTTTCCTGATCGCGAAACTATCCACGGCGGCCTTGACCTCCGGCCAGCCGCCATCGGTGCGGTAATCGTCGCAAATCAGCGCGCCTTGCTCGGCCAGCAGCGGAAACCAGTTTTCCAAATCGTTGGTGACCGAGTGGTAGTCGTGACCGGCATCGATGTGCAATAGATCCACCTTGACGCCAAAACGTTGCAGGACGATTGAGGCATTGGTAGAGTCCAGCGGCAAGGGCAAGACGTTTTCCATAACGCCCTCATGTCGGCAATTGGCGATGAATTGGCGGAAGATGGAAGGATAGCCATTGATCAGCTTGAGGTCCGGGCGCCACCTTTCGCTCAACCAATGCTCCGACGATCCCAGCCAGGTGTCGACGGCGACGACGCATCCATCGATGTTGTGTTTTTTCAGCAGCTTGGCCATGTGTATCGTCGAACCGCCTTTCCAGACGCCGATTTCGACGATGACCTGCGGTTTGCGCGTCGCGATCAACTCTTCGAAGTAGCGATGGCGCGATCCCCAGCCTTGCAGGTCACAGGGCAGATCGATATCTCCGTCGGCCGGTTGGACGTCACCGTAGAGGCGGTTCTTCAGATGTAGCAGTCTGTTGTTCATGTGCCATTCCTTGGACTGAATGTCTTTGACGTGGTTTTCCGGTCATCCTATCCGCTTTTGCCGCCGTCATGCGAGCGCCGAGTTTCGCGCGTCACCGTACAGAGCGCGACGGAGATTGCACCTATGCTGGGCAATCGAAGTGCTGAAGCGCGATGTGCCTCAAGCGTTCGGCGGCAGATAGCCGTCGCGCCGACGAGTTGGTAATGCCCCTCTTGCAAGGATCATCCTCCGCCGATTCACTGATACCAGGAGGCATGATGCATACCGAACTCGACGCAGGCCAGCACATGGTCGTAACCCAGTTGGAACTTTCCGCAACCGATCCGAATAAATCCACACCTGTACATCGGCGCTTCGTGGGGGCGGAGAGCAGCAGAGGCGCTGCGGATGCCATCCAGGCCTATCTGAAGGGAAACCGCTGGAAGGTCATCGCGATTGTGGTGGTCGCCATCGTCCTCAGTTTTCTGCTGGACCATCGCTGAGCCGGGCGGCAGGCATGGCCGCGTGCGAAATCGCACGGATTGTTTTGGTCGATTCAACCGTACTCCTTAAGTAATGGATAAGATAGCGAAAGTAATGGGTGCGGATATGTCGAAAGTTTCAATATTGCCGACCTGATCCGTTCCTGCCGCCCCTATCTGTTCGATAGGAGATTTGCTTTGCGGCGCTGTGCTTTCGCGGGGACGGGTGTTGATGACTGAAGCGTTCTGGAAATTCTGCTGGCGCGGCTTTGGCGGCCTCTTGTTGGTGCTTGCCGGAGCCGGTGCGCGCGCCGATATCGATCTCGTCTTCGGCGTGTATGCCGCTGACCATCCCAGCACGGTAGCGCGGCAGTTCCGTCCATTGCTCGACAGAGTCCAGACCGCGCTGAGCCAGCGTATGGGTCAGCCGGTGCGTATCCGCATAGAAGTGGCGGCCTCCTACGAGGAGGGCATTGTCGGCCTGCGCGCGGGCAAGGTTGCGTTCGCCCGCTTGGGACCGGCTTCCTACGTGGTCGCCAAGCAGGGCCAGCCGGACTTGCGCCTGCTGGCAATGGAAACCAGCAACGGCGAGAAGACGTTTCTGGGGGCCATCGTCGTGCGCGCCAACAGCCCGATCCACAAGATCGAGGATTTGAAGGGGCACGCTTTCGCCTTCGGCGACGAATACTCCACCATCGGTCGCTATCTGGCGCAACATCTGCTGTTGCGGAATGGTGTTGCGGCGCGCGACCTGAGCCACTACGCCTATCTGGGGCGGCACGATGCCGTCGGCGAGGCGGTGGCGAGCGGCCGCTTCGACGCGGGTGCGCTCAAGCAAGGCACGGTCAAACAACTGGCGGCTCAGGGCAAGAAACTCCATCCCCTGGCGATCTTCAGGAATATCACCAAACCCTGGGTGGCCCATCCCTCGATGCCGGAACCCCTGTTTCAGGCGCTCGGCGAGAGCTTGCTGGCGCAGAAGGACGAGCAGGTCTTCGAGCAACTGGCGTTGGATGGGACGAATGGCTTCGCGCCAGCCGAGGACGCCGAGTTCGACCCGATCCGCACCGCCATGAAGCGCAATGCGGAGTTCTTCCGTTAAAGCGGCGCCAAGCGCCTTTCAGGTGCGCAACTGGGGCAGTATTTCGCTCAGCCAGGCATCCACCCGATTTTCCGTGAGCGCGGCCTGATTCACCTGGTCCAGCGCCAGGCCGAGGAAGCGGCCAGCGACGACGGCCCGCGAGACCTTGAATGTGTAGCCTGCGACATCCGTCGCGCCGACAACACGGGCGCCGCATGCCGTCACGGCTGCGTGCAACAGGGCGATGGCATCGACGAACTCGTCGGGGTATTTGAGTTGATCGCCAAGGCCGAAGATTGCCACGGTCTTGTCCGACCAGTCCTGGTCGTCGAGTTGGGGTAGGAACTCCAGCCAGCCCGCCGATTGGGAGCCGCTCTCGATGCCGGGCAACTCGCCGTCGCCGAGGGTGGGCGTGCCGAGGATCAAGGCACGGTAGGGCGCAAGATCTGCTGCCGTGAGGCGATTGATATTGATCGGCGTATCCGCCGCGTCGCCCAGTTTCTGGGCGATGAGTTTGGCGATACGCCGCGTGCGGCCGGTGTCTGTAGCGAAGACGATGCCGATTTTTCCCATGATATTTCCTTGCGATGGTTTCAACGGTTGGCCCCGAACAGGCCGAAATGCATGTCCAGCAGGTCGATCAGGTGACTCAGGCCGATGTCCTCGGCGACCGTCGGTACGCCGGCTGTAGCGTTGTCGTCCAGTTCGGGGTATTCGAGGTGGACGCCATAGCGTCCCTGCGGCTGCCCGTGGATATAGACGTAGGCCGCTAGCGTCTCTTCGCCGGGCTTGTAGAAGCCGACGGCGCATTCGTCGTCGCGCCAGCGCTGGGAGATGGCCAGCCGACGCGTCTCGATGGGCGCGGCCAACCGGAGCAGCAGCGTCTCCAGGCTGCGGTATTTGGTCATGGTCGTGGGGGGCATGGACGGGATTATCGGTCATTGCGGCAAGAGCGTTCCACCGGCGCGTCGGCGCGTTGCTGGGGGCGGGGCGCCGTATGTCTTGGTTGCCGTTCCACCAGCGCCGATTATTCTTGTCAGATATTAGACCAACGTGATAGAAATTGCGTGATAATCTCCTGAGATAACAATCGATTCTCACCCACTGATTGGGAGCATGGACATGCGCAGATTCGCCATACCGCTGCTTGGCCTATTCACGGCGCTATCCGTCCATGCGGATACCAACGAAGATGTGGAGATGTTGCTTGCCTTGAGCCTGGAAGAGCTGATGGCGACGAAAGTCAGCATTTCCACCAATACCAAACAAAGGCTTGCCAAGGTGCCATCGGTGGTTTCGGTCATCACGGCAGAAGATATCAAGGCGACCGGTGCGACCAATCTCACCGAGATCCTGCAAAGCGTGCCGGGCATTTACATCCGGAACAACCTGTTCGGCTTCCGGCCGCTGGTGACGTTTCGCGGCGCCGCCGGCACCCATACCTTGTTGATGGTGAACGGTGCGCCCGTGAGAGACCTGGTGTGGTCCTCCGGCATTTTCTGGCGCGGGCTGCCGACGCACATGATCGATCGCGTCGAGATCATCCGTGGTCCCGGTTCCGCCCTGTTCGGCTCGGACGCTTCGGCCGGCGTGATCAATATCATCACCAAAACGGCGGGGAAGATTGTGCAAGCCGAAGCCGGCGTACGCGCAGGCAGCTTCGATACGCAAGTGGGTTGGGTGCAGCAGGGGGGGAGCTGGAACGGTTTCGACATCGGGTTCACGGCGGAACTGTCGCACACCGACGGCCACAATCCCTTTATTGCGGCGGACGGTCAGACCTCCCGGGACCGGATTTTTGGCACCAAGGTGTCATACGCCCCCGGCCATGCCCGTTATGGCTGGGACACCGAGGATCTCCGCTTCTCCATCGCCAAGGGCCACTGGCGTCTGCATGCCGACTCCATGCGCCACCGCAACGTGGAAGTCGGACTGACGGGTGCCGGCGTACTGGACCCGCTGACGCGCGGCAACGACAGCCGCAGCAACATCGATCTGTTCTACAACAACGAGGAATTCGCCCAGAACTGGGGCCTCAACGCGGAGTTGCGCTATTACCACCTCGACTACTCCTCGGGCGACGGCTTTCAGGAACGTCCCGCCGGCTATACGGATGCCACGGGCAGCTATCCGAACGGTTTCATCAACCGGATGCGCTCGGCGCAGCGCGGCTTCGGCCTGGAGGTCAGCGGCCTGTATACCGGCCTGCGCTCGCATGCCATCCGTCTGGGCGGCGGCTTCAAGTCGGACAACCTGTACTACGTCGAGCAATCCATCAACCTCGGGACCGGACCTGATGGCACCGTATTGCCGGCGGGCGGGCCGCTGGTCAACGTCTCGGATACCCCCTATGCCTTCGCGCCGGAAAAGACCCGACGCATCGGCTACCTCTTCCTCCAGGATGTCTGGACCCTTGCGGAGGACTGGGAACTGACCGCCGGGGCGCGCTACGACCATTACTCGGATTTCGGCGGCGCGCTGAATCCGCGCCTGGCGCTGGTCTGGCAGAGTACGGACCGGCTCGTCACGAAACTGATGTACGGCCAGGCCTTCCGCGCTCCCTCCTATCTGGAGTTGTATGCCCTGACTGCCGCCACCAAACCCAATCCCAAGCTCGATCCGGAGCGTTCCCGCACCTGGGATTTGGCGTTTTCCTACCTGGTCTCGAAGGATTTGAAACTGGGCCTCGGTCTTTACCGTTTTGCGCAGTCCAACATCATCGGCGCGGATGCGTTGAACCAGTTCCAGAATATCGGCAGCTACACGACGCGCGGCGTCGAACTGGAGGCCCAGTGGCAGGCGACGAAAACGCTGCGGTTTGCCGGCAACCTGACCCAGCGCCAGGAGATCGACGCGCCGTTCAATTCCGTGCCGAAACAAAAAGCCTATCTGCGCGCGGACTGGGCATTCATGCCCAAGTGGAACTGGAATCTGCAAGCCAACTGGATCGGCAAGCACGCGCGTGCGCCCGGCGATGCGCGCGCCCAAATCGCTGCGTATACCTTGCTGGATACGACATTACGTTATGCGCACAACAAGGAGTGGGAACTGGCCGTCTCGATCCGCAATCTGTTCGACGTCGATGCGCGGGAATACACCACGAGTGCCCTGCCCAACTATCTGCCGTTGCCCAGGCGCAATTTCTTCGGGGAAATCCGGTACAGGTTCTAAGCCGTTTTCCGCCGCATGACGCTGAAACGAATTTTCCTCTGGATGGTGGTGGCGCTGGCATTGCCGGCGCCCGGGTTGGCTGCCGACGCCGCCACGGAGCAAAGCTTGCGCGCGGCTCTGGTGTTCAACTTCATCAAGTTCACCGAGTGGCCGCCTGCGGCCGACGGGAATGCCCTCTTGCGGGTATGCCTGGCGAGTAATGATCCGGTGCAGTTGGCCGCGCTCGACGCGCTCGACGAACGCCGGGTGCGCGGCATTCCGTTGACGACGGCACGCTTCCGTCGCCAAGCCGATTGCGACGTGATCTATGTCGATTCGGGCCAACGCTGGAAGGAGATCGCGGAGAAGCGCGCGAGCGGTTCCGTCCTGACCATCGGCGGCTACGCCGGGTTTGTCGCCGATGGCGGCATGGTCGAAATCTCCTTGCAGGACGACAAGGCGCGCTTCGACATCAATCTGCTCGAAGCGAAACGCGCCGGGCTGCGTTTCTACCCGCAGTTGCTGCGCCTGGCGCGCCGTATTGTGGAATAGCCCGACATGCAGCGACTGTTCGCCTATTTCGAGCGCAATTCCATCCGCTTTGAGTTATTCCGCCTGGTTGTGGTGCTGGCCTCGGCCGCCTTGGTCATTTCCCTGGTCGGCGGGACCATGTTCGAGTGGAACAACCAGCAAAAGCATCTTAGGCAGTCGTTGGCGACCATCGCCGAGGCCGCCGGCACCGCTGCCAGTGCGGCGATTGTTTTCAACGACAGCCGCGCGGCCAAGCAGGCGCTGCAAATACTCGTCGCGCGCAAGGAAATCGAGGCGGCAGCGTTTTACTCGCTCCAGGGCATCCGCCTGGCCAGCTATGGCGACGATGCCCAATTGCCGCGCAACATCGATCAGTTGAGCGAACACCTGCCGGACTTCGGCCTGTTTCTGTCCTCGGCCACGCTGTATCAGCCGATCTGGCTCGACGATTCGACCATCGGCTATATCTTTGTCCGCGCCAGCTTGCGGGATTATCGCCACGGTTTTCTGCTGCATGCGGCGCTGGCGATCGGCGTCAATCTGCTGGGACTTCTGCTGGTACTGGGATTCGGCCTGCGCTTCCTCGACAATATCGTCAAGCCGGTGAAGGAACTCGCCGATACCGCGCGACAAGTACGCCGGGCAGGCAATTTCTCCTTGCGCGCTACTCCGCCCGGGAGCAAGGCTGCCCGCAACGAAGTGGGCGAATTGATCGACAGCTTCAATGCGATGCTGGCCGAAATCGAGCAGCGCGAACGCGAGCTGTCCAACTACCACACGAGCCTGGAGCGCATGGTGCTGGAGCGGACGGAAGCGCTGCTCGCCGCCAACGCGGAGCTGCAAGCCGCAAAGGACACCGCCGAGGCCGCCACGGTGGCCAAGTCGCGCTTCCTTGCCGCTGCCAGCCACGATCTGCGCCAACCGATCCAGGCCATCAATCTGTTCAAGGATGCCTTGAACAAGACGGCGTTGAGCGCAGAACAGCAACGCATCAGCAATTTCCTGGCGCGCTCGATCCAGAGCCTCGGGGATCTCCTGAATGCGCTTCTCGATATCTCCAAGCTCGATGCCGGCGCCATCCGGCCGGCGCCGGAACTGCTCGACGTCCAGGATCTGTTCGGCAGCATCGACGCCGAGTTTTCGCCTTTGGCGGCGGCGAAGTCCTTGCGCTTCAAGCTGCATTTTTCTTTCGGCCCGATGAGCTTATGCACCGATGGCAAATTGCTGCAAAGCCTGCTGCGCAACCTGATCGGCAACGCCCTCAAATACACCGAGCGGGGCGGTATCCTGGTCGCCATCCGGCGCCGCGGCCAACAGGCCCTCATCCAGATCTGGGACACCGGCATCGGCATCGCGCCGGAAAACCTGGCGACGATTTTCGATGAGTATTTCCAGGTCGCGAACCCCGAGCGGGACAAGGCCAAGGGCTTGGGACTCGGCCTCTCCATCGTCAAACGCCTCGCCAAATTGCTGGATACGGAAATCGCCTGTCGTTCCCGGCTCGGCAGAGGGAGCGTTTTCGAGTTCTGCCTGCCCTTGGCAGGCCATGCGTTGCCGAGTAATCCCGGCCCGGACGAAGCGGCGCCTGCGCGTGCGGCGCCTGCATCCGCTGCCGACGCGCGCCATATCGCGGTGATCGAAGACGACTTCATGGTCGCCCAGGCGCTACAGGTTTCGCTCGAAGCGCTCGGCATGCGCACGGCGGTGTATGGCAGCGCCGAGGAGGCCTTGGCGGACCCCGGGATCGCCGCTGCGGATTTCTACATTTCCGACTTCCGCCTCCCCGGCGCCAGCGGCCTGGAACTGCTCGATACGATCCAGCGGCTGACGCCACGGCGCATCAGAGCCATTCTGCTGACCGGGGAAACCTCGCCGGGCTGGATCGAAATCGCGCAATCGGCGCGCTGGCCGGTACTTTTCAAACCCGTCGAATTGTCGAAATTGCTGGCGCTCATCGAAGCGCAGGACGCCGGGCGCTGAAGCTCCCGCGCGACAACCTAGCTTCAGCCGCCCCCGTTCTCAAGCCAGCCAACGCATCAGCGGCGGCATCAGCACCGGCAACAGGGCAGCGGTGAGCAGGCCGTTCAGGCCCATCGCCAACGCAGCGAAAGCGCCGGTCTGCTCGCTGATCTGGAAGGCGCGCGCGGTGCCGATGCCGTGCGAGGCCACGCCGAGGGCGAAGCCTTGCACCGCCGGGTCGCGGCAACGCAGCAGCGCGTAAAGCCCCTGCGCGCCGACGGCGCCGAGGATGCCGGTGAGGATGACCAGTACGGCGGTGAGCGAGGGTAGGCCGCCGAGGCGTTCGGCGATGCCCATGGCGATGGGTGTGGTCACCGATTTCGGCGCGAGCGAGTAGAGCGTGGCGGCGCTGGCGCCGAGCAGCTTGCCGATCAACACCGCCGACAACGCAGCGGTGAGTGAGCCGGCCAGGAGCGCGACGAGCAGCGGCCCGGCCATGCGCTTGAGACGGCCGAGTTGGGCATACAGCGGAATGGCCAGCGCCACGGTGGCAGGGCCGAGCAGGAAGTGCACGAACTGCGCGCCATCGAAATAGGTGCGGTAGGGCGTGCCGGTGGCCCACAGCAGCGCGACGAGCGCGGCGACGGCGATCAGCACCGGGTTGGCGAGCGGATGGCCGCCGCAACGTTTGTTGACCCATACGGCGCCCTGATAGGCGAGCAGGGTCAAGGTCAGGCCGAGCAAGGGCGAGGCGGCGAGATAGACCCAGATTTCGCCAATGCTGCCCACCGTGCGCGGCGTCATGGCCGCTCCTCCTCGTGCCGATGCAGGAAACGCAGCACCAGGGCGGTGACGGCGATGGCGAGGAAGGTGCTCGCCACCAGCGCGACGACGAGCGGCAGCCATTCGTCGACCATGCGCTGCGCATGCAGCATGACGCCGACGCCGGCCGGCACGAACAGCAGCGACAGGTGTTGCAACAGGTTTTGCGCCGTGCCGCGCAGCTCGGCGGACGGCCCGCCGCGCCAGGCCAGCGCGGCGAACAACAGGCCCATACCGATCACCGGGCCGGGCACGGGCAGGGCGAAGAACAGCGCGATGGCTTCGCCGGCAAGTTGGAACAGCAGAAGGAGGGTGAGGGCGGCGAGCAAAGCTGTCTCCAGGCGATGAAATTGCCGCGATGATAACGTCGCGCCGTCCCGCCAGCGCCGAGTTTCGCGAACCGTGGAAGGCGGCGCGGAGGCGGGCGCCCCGTCATTGCTATCGTCTGGATTAGTCCTTACCATGCAGGCAGATTTTTTCCAGGACGGTGGCTTTCTTCCGATGACTTCCCGCGCGTGTGCCGATCTCGACGACCTCGAATGGCGGGTCATACGCGAATGCGTGCCGATCGGGGTCGCCTTGCTCAAGAACCGTCGCTACGAGATGGTCAATCCCGCCATGTCGGAGATCAGCGGCTTTCAGGAAGAGGAACTGCTGGGCCAGTCGACGCGCATCATGTACGCGCATCCCGAGGATTTCGAGCGCGTCGGCAAGGAAGTCCTTGCGGTGTTTTCCGCCGGCCGGGAATACGCGGCGGAACTCCTCATCAGAAGAAAAGACCGGGAACTGCGCTGGGTCGCCGTCAAAGGGCGGTTGATCGACACGGCGGATGCCGCGAAGGGTTCGGCCTGGTTCATGCAGGACATCCACGAGCGCAAGACCGCCGAGGAAATCCTTCGCGAAAGTGAAGGCAAGCTGAAGCTCCTGATTGAGCACGCGCCGGTTGCCATCGCCCTGCTCGACACCCGCATGCGTTATCTGGCGGCGAGCCGTCGCTGGGTTGAGGACTATCGCCTCGGCGACAGAAATCTCATCGGCGTTTCTCACTACGAAGTGTTCCCCGAAATCGGCGAGGCGTGGAGGGCGGTTCATCGGCGCGCCTTGGCGGGGGAGGTCATCCATGCCGATGCCGAGCGCTTCGTGCGCGCGGACGGCGCCGAGCAATGGCTGCACTGGGAAGTCCGGCCCTGGCTGACGCATGCGGGCGAAGTCGGCGGGCTGGTCATCTTTTCCGAAGACGTGACCCGTTACATCCAGGCCGAAGACCAGATGCGGATCACGGCGCGGGTTTTCGACCAGTCGGGCGAGGCCATCATGGTTGTCGGCCCGGACAACATCATCCAGACCGTGAACGCGGCCTTCTGCCGCATCACCGGCTATGCCGCGATGGACGTGATCGGCTGTCCGACCTCGCTGCTGAAATCGGGTCGCCAAAGCCGAGAGTTCTACCAGGAGATGTGGAAATCGCTGTCCTCGAACGGCTTCTGGCAGGGCGAAATCTGGAACCGGCGAAAAAATGGCGAGGTCTATCCGGAGTGGCTCACCATCAACTGCGTCGACGACGATCAGGGCAACGTGGCGCACTACGTCGGCGTCTTCACCGACATCTCGCAGATCAAGGACTCCCAGCGCAAGATCGAATTCCTCGCCACGCACGACACGCTTACCAGCCTGCCGAACCGCACCCTGTTCCACGACCGTCTGCGCCATGCGCTGGCGCAGGCGCGGCGGCGCAGTTCGCGCTTGGCACTCTTGTTCATCGACATCGACAATTTCAAGACCGTCAACGACAGCTTGGGCCACGACATCGGCGACGCCCTGCTCGTGGAGGCGGCGACGCGCCTGCGCGAAGCCGTGCGCGACATCGACACCGTTGCCCGGCTGGGGGGCGACGAATTCACCGCCATCCTGACGGACTGTACGACCGAGTCGGCCAATCAGGTCGCCTGGCGCATCGTCGATGGCCTGGGGGGCGCCTACCTCATCGCGGAGCACTCGCTGTTCCTCTCCGCCAGCGTCGGGGTGGCCTTCTATCCGGAGGACGGCCAGGAGGTCGCCGAACTCGTGCGCTCGGCCGATGCCGCGATGTACCGCGCCAAGGAGCAGGGAAAAAACCGCGTGGAATTCTTCAAGCAGGAGCTGCACACGCGGCTGCTCAAGCGCACGATGATCGAAAGCGCCCTGCGCGAAGCCATCGCGCACGATCGCCTGCGCCTCGTCTTCCAGCCCAAGATCGGCCTCACTGCGGGCTATCCGCTGATCGGGGCCGAGGCGCTGTTGCGCTGGCGCGATCCGGAAATGGGCGATGTCTCGCCGGCCGAATTCATCCCCGTCGCCGAGGCCAGCGGCCTGATTTTCGACGTCAGCCGTACGGTGCAGCGCTTGCTGCTCGCCCAGTTGGCCGAATGGCGCCGGCTGGGGAAGAATCCGCCGCCGACCGCCTTCAACGTCTCGCCGCGCTGCATTCGCGAACCGTCCTGCTTCGACGATCTGTTGAACGAATTGCGCACGCACGGGCTCTCGAACAGAAGCGTGCAGGTGGAAATCACCGAGGGCGCGCTGCTCGAAAACAGCGAGATTGTCGTCGCCAACCTCGCGGCGCTGGCGCATGCCGCCATCCGCGTCGCGGTCGACGATTTCGGCACGGGCTATTCGTCCCTCAGCTACCTCAAGCGTTTGCCGCTCAGCGAACTTAAGATCGACAAAAGCTTCGTCGATGGCCTCGGGCAAAACCGGGAGGACGAAGCCATCGCCCGCGCGGTCCTCGCGCTCGCGCAGGCGCTGGAACTCGACACGGTGGCCGAAGGTGTCGAAACCCAGCAACAACTCGAATGGCTCAAACAAGCGGGCTGCAGCGCCGCGCAGGGCTACTACTTCGCACGCCCCCTCGAAGCCGGCGCTTTCGGCAAGCTGCTGGCGGCGGGCGGCATGCGCGCCAGCTAGCCTTTCCGCGCGCCGACCCGCCAGCGCCGACTTTGGGCCGGCGCGGCCGCTCAGCTCAGGCGGAAGCGTGCCGTCATCGATTCCAGTTCGTGTGCCAGCTCGGCCAGTTGCCGTGCCGAGACGGCGGTGGCGGCGACGGCCTCGCGGTTGTTCTCCGCGCCCTGGGCGATCTGCTCGACCCGTTGCGCGATCTCGCGGGTGGTCGAGGATTGTTCGGCGAGCGTGGCGGTGATTTCGCCCACGGCCCGCGTCACCTGCTCGGAACTGTTGCGGATATCGGTCACCGAGTCGCCGGCGCGACGGGCCAGCTCGACGCCGCCGCCGACTTTCTCTACGCCGGTTTCCATTTCCTGGGTGGCCCGCTGCGTGCCCTGCTGGATGCGCCCGATCATGCCGCTGATCTCCTGCGTGGCGGTGGCGGTGCGCTCG
>Ga0209262_10000758_pt1 | contig 13774 bp, 12 predicted proteins | sample Lowcelwee11metaG_FD_187171 | JGI IMG/M metagenome (GOLD analysis project Ga0209262, IMG submission 187171) | Freshwater pond sediment microbial communities from the University of Edinburgh, under environmental carbon perturbations - Low... | ecosystem: Environmental > Aquatic > Freshwater >...
ATGCAGGTCCGGTCGCTGGCCCCGAAACACTGCGCGTCGAGGTGCCACCATGGCAAGTGGCTGACTATCTGGTCTGCTTTGCAGCGCTGGCGTTTTCATGGTTCGCGATTTCATTGGGGTGAGCGGGTGACGGTTACGAGGATCGCTCTTGGCGTCGAATACTGCGGTACCCCGTTTCTCGGCTGGCAAAGCCAGGCGGGAGGGCAAACCGTGCAGGACGCACTGGAATCGGCGCTGAAGATGATTGCGGGCGAGCCGGTCGGAGTGATCTGCGCCGGACGCACCGATGCCGGCGTTCATGCGACGCATCAGGTCGTGCATTTCGAAACGCCAGTCGAACGGCCGCAGTCGGCATGGGTACGCGGCGTCAATTCGCATTTGCCGGATGCCGTTGCGGTGCGCTGGGCGCAACCGGTCGCCGAATCGTTCCATGCCCGCTTCAGCGCGCGCGGCCGGCGCTATCGTTACTTGCTGCTCAACCGTCCGCAGCGCCCCGGATTGTGGCAGGGTCGGGTCGGCTGGTTTCATTTGCCGCTCGATGTTTCGGCGATGCGCGAGGCGGCACGGAAACTGATCGGCGAACATGACTTCTCGGCTTTCCGCGCGGCGGATTGCCAGGCAAAGACGCCAATCAAGACCTTGTGGCAGGCCGAGGTCCGGCAGAGCGGCAGTTTGCTCGTCTTCGATTTCGAGGCCAGCGCCTTTCTGCATCACATGGTACGAAATCTGGTCGGCAGTCTGGTCCATATTGGCAAGGGAAGGCAGGCGCCGGGGTGGATCGACGAACTGTTGCAGATGAAAGACCGCAAGCTGGCGGCGCCGACTTTTTCACCGGACGGGTTATATTTTCGCGGGCCGATCTACGAACCGCACTGGGGATTACCCAAACCGGACGACGATTTTCTCGATGGAATGCTGAAGTGAAAACACGGATCAAGATTTGCGGCCTGACCCGCGACGAGGATGTCGATGCCGCGGTGGCGGCGGGGGCTGACGCGATCGGCTTCGTCTTCTATCCGCCCAGTCCACGCTATGTCACGCCGCAACGGGCGGCAGAACTGGCCAGACGGATTCCGCCGTTTGTCGATGTCGTCGGCCTCTTCGTCAACGAAGCGCCGGAAGTTGTCTACGCTGCCTGCAGAGCCCTGCCGATCAGCCTCCTGCAGTTTCATGGCGACGAGGATGCCACCTATTGCCGCCAGTTTTCAAGGCCTTATCTACGGGCGGCACGGGTGAGGCCGGGTCTCGATCTGGTAGAATTCGCCGGTTCATTTCCCGACGCCCGGGGTCTATTGCTGGATGCCTTTGTCGAGGGCTACGGCGGTGGCGGCCATGTCTTCGACTGGACGCTGATCCCGCTGGATCTGCCAGGCTTTCTGGTGCTTTCCGGCGGGTTGACCGCAGCTAACGTCGGCGACGCCATCGAACGTGTGCGACCGGTTGCGGTCGACGTGTCGTCCGGGGTTGAAATGAGCAAGGGCATCAAGGATCACTCGAAAATCGCTGCCTTTGTGGCGGCAGTACGGAAAGCCGATGAGTCTATATAACTTCCCCGACGCCAAGGGCCATTTCGGTCCCTATGGCGGCGTATTCGTCGCCGAGACGCTGTTCGGTGCACTCGATGAACTCAAGGCCGCCTACGCGGCGGCGCAGGTCGATCCGGCCTTTCGCGCCGAGTACGAGTATGAACTGAAGCATTTCGTCGGCCGCCCCTCGCCGATCTACCATGCCAAACGCTGGTCCGACCTGCTCGGCGGCGCGCAGATCTACCTCAAGCGCGAAGACCTCAACCACACCGGCGCCCACAAGGTGAATAACTGCATCGGCCAGGCCATGCTCGCCCGGCGCATGGGCAAACCGCGCGTCATCGCCGAGACCGGCGCCGGGCAGCACGGCGTGGCGACCGCTACCGTCGCCGCCCGCTACGGCATGGAGTGCGTGGTCTACATGGGCAGCGAGGACGTCAAGCGCCAGGCCGCCAACGTCTATCGCATGAAACTGCTCGGCGCCACCGTCGTCCCGGTCGAGTCCGGCTCGAAGACGCTCAAGGATGCGCTCAACGAAGCGATGCGCGACTGGGTGACCAACATCCACGACACCTTCTACATCATCGGGACAGTGGCCGGCCCGCATCCCTACCCGATGCTGGTGCGTGACTTCCAGAAGGTCATCGGCGAGGAGTGCCTGCTGCAGATGCCGGAAATGACCGGTCGCCAGCCCGATGCGGTGATCGCCTGCGTCGGTGGCGGGTCGAACGCGATGGGTATCTTCTATCCCTACATCAATATCGAGGGCGTCCGCCTGATCGGCGTCGAAGCCGCCGGCGAGGGCATCGAGTCCGGCCATCATGCCGCTTCGCTGACCGCCGGCCACCCCGGCGTGCTGCATGGCAATCGCACCTACCTGCTGCAGGACGAGGACGGGCAGATCATCGAGACGCATTCGATTTCGGCCGGCCTCGACTACCCCGGCGTCGGCCCCGAGCATGCCTGGCTGAAGGACATCGGCCGCGCCGAATACGTGCCGATCAAGGACAGCGAAGCGCTGGAAGCCTTCCACAACCTGTGCCGCCTCGAGGGCATCATCCCGGCGCTCGAATCCAGCCACGCGCTGGCCTATGCCGCCAAGCTGGCACCGACCATGGCGAGGGAACAGATTCTGCTGGTCAACCTCTCCGGCCGGGGTGACAAGGACATGCATACCGTGGCCGAAAAATCCGGAATTGTCTTCTGATGTCGCGTATCAAATCCGCTTTCGAACGCCTCAACGGCGAAGGCCGCAAGGCGCTGATTCCTTTCATCACCGCCGGCGATCCCGATGCGGCGCTGACCGTACCGCTGATGCACACGCTGGTCGAGGCGGGAGCCGATATCATCGAGCTTGGCGTGCCGTTCTCCGACCCGATGGCCGACGGACCAACCATCCAGCGCGCTTCCGAGCGGGCGTTGGCCAAGGGCATGAAGCTGCGCAAGGTGCTCGAGCTGGTCGTCGAATTCCGCAAGGTCGATGCGACAACTCCGGTCGTACTGATGGGTTACGCCAATCCGGTCGAGGCGATGGGGCTGGAGAAGTTTGCCGCCGCTGCCTCAACCGCCGGTGTCGATGGCGTCCTGATCGTCGATTACCCGCCCGAAGAAGCCGCGGCTTTTGGCGCCGCGATGAAAGCGCACGGCATGGATCCCATTTTCCTGCTGGCGCCGACGTCGACCGCGGCGCGCATCGCGCAGGTGGCCGAAGTGGCCAGCGGCTACGTCTATTACGTCTCGCTGGCCGGGGTGACTGGTTCTGGCGCCCTGAATGTCGACGCGGTGGCCGAGCGCCTGCCGCAGATTCGCCAGCAGACGGGCTTGCCGGTCGGTGTCGGATTCGGCATTCGTGACGCGTCGACCGCGTCACGCATCGCTGCCATTGCGGATGCCGTGGTGGTCGGCAGCCGGATTATCGAGGAAATTGAAAAATCCACGGCCGAAACCGCCTGTCCCAATGTGAGAGCACTGGTGGCGGATATTCGTCGTGGTGTGGACGAGGTGAAAAGATGAGCTGGCTGAACAAGCTTCTTCCCCCGAAGATCAAGCGTGAGCAGGGGCCGCAGCGCCGCGGGGCATTGCCGGAAGGCCTGTGGAGCAAGTGCACGTCCTGCGAGGCGGTGCTCTACGCCTCCGATCTGGATAACAACCTGCAGGTGTGTCCCAAGTGCGGTCACCACAATCGCCTCGGTTCGCGCCAGCGGCTGGATCTGCTGCTTGATCCGGAAGGCAGGTTCGAGATCGCCGCCGAGGTCGTTCCGGTCGACAGCCTGAAATTCAAGGATTCCAAGCGCTATCCGGATCGTTTGATGGAGGCAAACGAGGCGACCGGGGAAAGCGATTCACTGGTCGTGCTGCAAGGCGCCATCAAGACCATGCCGGTGGTTGCCGCCGCTTTCGAGTTCGATTTCATGGGCGGTTCGATGGGTTCGGTGCTCGGTGAGCGCTTCGTGCGCGGCGTCAATGTCGCGGTCGAGCAGAAAATGCCCTTTATCTGCATTACCGCTTCAGGCGGCGCGCGGATGCAGGAAGGCCTGTTCTCGCTGATGCAGATGGCGAAGACGACGGCGGCCCTGACCAAGCTTTCCGAAGCCGGCCAGCCCTTCATTTCCATCCTTACCGATCCGACCATGGGCGGCGTTTCGGCGTCGTTCGCCTTCGTCGGCGACGTGGTGATCGCCGAGCCCAAGGCGCTGATCGGTTTCGCCGGGCCGCGCGTCATCGAGCAGACGGTACGCGAGACCTTGCCGGAGGGCTTCCAGCGCTCCGAATTCCTGCTCGAAAAGGGCGCCATCGACATGATCATCGATCGTCGTGAACTGCGCGATCAGGTGGCTCGCGTTCTGGCACTTCTGCAAAAGCTGCCGGCCGCCGCTTGAACAATCTGGAAGACTGGCTGCTGCATCTTGAAGGCCTGCACCCCAAGGGGCAGGCCGGCATCGAGCTGGGGCTGGAGCGCATCCGGCAGGTCAAGGCGGCGCTCGGGCAAGTCCAGCATTGCCCGGTCATCATTGTCGGTGGCACCAACGGCAAGGGTTCGACCTGCGCCTTCCTGGAAAACATCATTGCCCGCGCCGGCTACAAGGCCGGTTGCTATACCTCGCCCCACCTGCTGAACTACAACGAGCGGGTACGCGTGAATGGCCGGCCAGCGGGCGACGATGCGCTGTGCGCCGCATTCGCCCGGGTCGAGGCGGCGCGGCGCGCGGTCGGCAATGTGGCGCTGACCTATTTCGAGTTCGGTACGCTGGCGGCCTGGGAGGTTTTCGCGGCCGCCGGCGTAGAGGCGGCGATCCTCGAAGTCGGGCTCGGCGGCCGGCTCGATGCGGTCAACGCATACGAACCGGACGTTTCCATCGTCACCACCATCGCGCTCGATCATACCGAGTGGCTGGGGCCGGACCGCGAAAGCATCGGCTTCGAGAAGGCCGGCATTTACCGCACCGGCAAGCCGGCCCTGTGCGCCGACCCGCAACCGCCACAAAGTCTGCTCGATCATGCTGCCGCCATCGGTGCCGATCTGCGCCTGATCGGTCGCGATTTCGGGTTCGAGCGCGCCCGGGGCGAGGCCAACGAAAACCGCCTGCAATGGCGCTGGTGGTGCCGCGCCGGCGAAAAGGTGATCAAGCGCTCGCTGGCCTACCCTGGCCTGCGCGGCCCGACCCAGCTCTACAATGCCGCCGTCGCGCTGGCTGCGCTCGAAGCGCTGGCCGGCAAGCTGCCGGTGACCATGCAGGCGATCCGTCCGGGTCTGATCGAAACCGAGCTGGTCGGGCGTTTTCAGGTGCTGCCGGGCAAGCCGGCGATCGTCCTCGATGTTGGCCACAACCCGCAGGCGATCAGGGTGCTGGCCGACAACCTTGCGGACATGGGCTTTTTCGACCGCACGCATGCCGTGGTCGGCATGCTCAACGACAAGGATATCGCGGGGGCCCTGATGCCCTTGAAGGGCAAGGTCGATTTCTGGCACGCAGCGACACTGACCGGCGTGCGCGGCACGAATTCGGAGACGCTGGCGGCGATCATCGAACGGGCACAGCTCGGTGGCGAGGTCTTTTGCCACACGTCTCCCGCGGCCGCCATGCAGGTCGCCAAGGGACGAGCCGCCGAAAGTGATAGAATCATCGTTTTTGGATCCTTCTACACGGTGGCCGGAGCGTTGCAGGCGCTGCGAGCCAAGCCCTAGTCATGGACGACAACGACGCTCAGTCCCTACTCAAGAAGCGCGCCCGGCGCCGCCTGGTCGGTGCGGTGACGTTTGCCTCGGTGGTGGCCGTAGTGTTGCCGATGGTGATGGACAATCAGCCGCGACAGGTGGTCGACGAGGTTGAAATCCGTATTCCGGGGCAGGACGAAAAGCCGTTTGCGCCGAAGTTTGCGGTGACGCCGGTCGAGAAAGTCGCGCCAAAAACAACGGAGCCACCGGCCGACAGCAAGGCGCCGGCGCCTGCAGAAAGCGTCCCGGCGGCGGAGCCGGTTGCTCCGACGGCAAAGGTCGTCGAAGGACCCAAGGAAAAGCCGGCCGAGAAACCGCCTGTCAAGGGGTCGGAAAAGACGGCGCCCAAGCCGGAAAAACCCCCGGAAAAGGCAGCGGAAAAGCCGGTGGCCGCCGAAGCGACGGCCGAGGCCAAGCGGGCGGCCGCCATCCTCGCCGGGCAGGGCGCGACGCCCGATGCCGCGCCGGCGAAGTCGGGCGAATTCGTGATCCTGATCGGCGCGTTCGCCAACGAGGAAAACGTCCGGAATCTCCGGGCCAAGCTGGCCGAGAAGAATGTCAAGACCTATGTCGAAGCCCTCGATACGCCGGGGGGCAAGAAGACACGGGTCCGCGCCGGGCCGTTCGGGAATCGCGAAGCGGCCGAGAAGGCGCTCGAAAAGATGAAGCAGGTTGGGGTTTCCGGCGTGATTTCAGGCAAGTGATGGCGGTTTTCGACTATGCGGTGATTGGCATCGTGGCCTTGTCTCTGGTGCTCGGTTTGTGGCGTGGGGTAGTGAGTGAATTGATCGCGCTGGCCGCCTGGGTGCTGGCTTTCATGGCGGCGCTGGAATTCGGCACCCGGAGCGGACAGTTCCTGTTTGCCGGGATCGCCGATCCGGCGATCCGCGCCCTTGCCGGCTGCGCGCTGGTTTTTGTCGGGGTACTGGTGGCCATGTCGCTGCTGCGGCTGGCGGTGCACAGCATGGTCAAGGCATTGGGATTGAGCCTGTCGGATCGGCTGCTCGGCATGTTTTTCGGGCTGGCGCGCGGTGTTCTGGTGGTCATGGCGCTGGTTGCGGCGGGCGGTCTGACGTCGGCTCCGCAGCAGCCGTGGTGGAAGCAGGCAACCCTGGCACAGCCGCTCGAAACGGCAGTGCTGGTCGCCAAGCCCTGGCTGCCGGACGATCTGGCAAAACGAATTCGATTTAGTTAGGCGGGATAGAACTATGTGCGGGATTCTTGGTGTAATGGCGACATCGCCGGTCAACCAGCTGCTCTACGACGGCCTGATGGTGCTGCAGCATCGCGGCCAGGACGCGGCGGGCATCGCTACGGCGGAAGGCAACCGGTTCAACCTGCACAAAGGCCCGGGTCTGGTGCGCGACGTTTTTCGCACCCGCAACATGCGCGCCCTGGAGGGTAACTGGGGAATCGGCCATGTGCGCTATCCGACGGCGGGATCGGCCTATAACTTTGCCGAGGCGCAACCGTTCTACGTCAATTCCCCATTCGGCATCGTACTCGGTCACAACGGCAACCTGACCAATGCCGAGCAACTCCAGGGCGAGATGTTCCGCCTCGACCGGCGCCACATCAACACCAATTCCGATTCCGAAGTCCTGCTCAACGTGCTGGCGCATGAATTGCAGTCGGCTGCTCATGGCTACGAACTCGACGTCGATAGCATTTTCCAGGCGGTCGCCGGCGTGCACCGCCGCTGCCGGGGCGCCTATGCCGTGGTCGCGCTGATCGCCGGCTACGGCCTGCTCGCCTTCCGCGACCCTTACGGGATCCGGCCGCTGGTCTATGGCCAGAACGAGACCGAAGAAGGCACCGAATACCTCGTGGCGTCCGAGTCGGTGGCGCTCGATACGCTGGGCTTCCAGATGGTGCGCGACATCGAGCCGGGTGAAGCGGTGTTCTTCGACCTCAACCATCAGTTTCACAGTCGCCAGTGCGCACAGCAGCCGACCTACGCGCCCTGCATCTTCGAATATGTCTATCTGGCGCGGCCGGATTCGGTGATCGATGGCGTCTCGGTCTATGAAGCACGCCTGGCGATGGGCGAACTCCTCTCCCAGAAGGTCAGGAAGACCATTCCGGTCGACGAGATCGATGTCGTCATCCCGATTCCCGACTCCAGCCGCCCCTCGGCGATGCAGCTGGCGCAAGTTCTTGGCATCCCGTTCCGCGAAGGCTTCGTCAAGAACCGCTACGTCGGCCGCACCTTCATCATGCCCGGCCAGTCGATGCGCAAGAAGTCGGTGCGCCAGAAGCTCAACACCGTCGGCCAGGAGTTCAAGGGCAAGCGCGTCCTGCTGGTCGATGATTCCATCGTCCGCGGTACGACCAGTCGCGAGATTGTCGAGATGGCGCGCGCTGCCGGCGCGGTGAAAGTTTACTTCGCCTCGGCGGCGCCGCCGGTGCGCTACCCGAACGTCTATGGCATCGACATGCCGACGCGCGCCGAACTGATCGCCACCGGCCGCACCGATGACGGCATTGCCCGCGAAATCGGTGCCGATGCGCTGGTCTATCAAGATCTCGAGGCGCTCAAGCAGTCGATAACCAACATCCGTGCCGACCTGACGGTGTTCGACGCCTCTTGCTTCGACGGTTGTTACATCACCGGGGATGTCGACGAGTACTATCTCGACGCCATCGAAGGCAACCGTGGTGGCAAGTCCGGCAACGACGACGACGGCGACGGTCAGGCAGCACAGCAACTGGTGCTGCAACTGGCCTCGGAAGGGCGCGACTGATGTCCGAGGCGCCGAATTATCGCCCGGAGACACTGGCGGTTCGCGCCGGCCAGGAGCGCAGCCAGTTCGGTGAGCATTCCGAAGCGCTGTACCTGACCTCCAGCTTTGTTTTCAAGAACGCCGCCCAGGCCGCCAGGCGTTTCTCCGGCGAGGAAGCGGGTAACGTCTACGCCCGTTTCTCCAATCCGACGGTGACCATGTTCGAGGAACGTCTCGCCGCGCTCGAAGGCGCCGAGGACTGCGTCGCCACGGCGAGCGGCATGGCGGCGATCATGGCCACCGTCCTGGCGCATCTCAGGAATGGCGACCACATCGTCGCCTCGACCGGCCTGTTCGGCGCGACGGTCCAGCTCTTCTCGAACATCCTGGCGCGCACCGGCATTACCACCAGCTTCGTGCCGCAGACCGATCCGGCGGCGTGGGCAGCGGCGATTCGTCCGGAAACCAAACTGTTCTTCCTCGAAACGCCGTCCAACCCGCTGACGGAAATTGCCGATATCCGGGCGTTGACCGCAATCGCCCACGCCAAGGGCATACTGGTCGCGGTCGACAACTGTTTCTGCACCCCCGTCCTGCAACAGCCGCTCGAACTCGGTGCCGATCTGGTGATTCACTCCGCGACCAAGTTTCTCGACGGTCAGGGCCGGGTACTCGGCGGCGCGGTGTGCGGCCCGCGGAAGCTGACCGAGGAGGTCTTCAAGTACCTTCGCACGGCCGGTCCGACTTTGTCCGCCTTCAATGCCTGGGTCCTGCTCAAGGGTCTGGAAACCCTGAAGCTGCGGGTCGAGGCGCAATCCGGCAACGCTTTGCGCCTGGCCACCTGGCTCGAAGCGCATCCCAAGGTGGCGCGGGTTTTCTATCCCGGTCTGCCCTCGCATCCGCAGCACGATCTGGCTAAAACCCAGCAAAAGAGTGGCGGCGCCATCGTTTCCTTCGAGGTCAGGGGCGCCCGCGAGCAGGCCTGGCAGGTGGTCGACAATTGCCGGCTGTTGTCCATTACCGCCAACCTTGGCGACACCAAGACCACCATCACCCATCCCGCCTCCACCACGCATGGCCGCATTTCCCCGGAAGCCCGGGCTGCGGCCGGCATCAGCGAAGGGCTGCTGCGCATCGCGGTCGGCCTCGAAGCGGTGGAGGATATTCTGGCCGATCTCGATCGCGGCCTCTCTCTCATCTGATTTGATTACGGCCTCCGGTTCGACCGGACGCCGCACGGAGCTCCCATGCAATTCACCGACCTCGGCCTCAAGGCCGAACTCCTGCGCGCCATCAGCGAGCAGGGCTACGACACACCGACGCCGATCCAGCAAAAGGCCATTCCCGCCGTGATGACCGGCCAGGATCTGATGGCCACGGCGCAGACCGGCACCGGCAAGACTGCCGGCTTCACGCTGCCCATTTTGCATCGCTTGGCCAGCGGCCCCAACACCCGCAGCTCCAAACGGCCGCGCGTGCTGGTGCTGGTTCCGACGCGCGAACTCGCCATCCAGGTCGAGGTGAGCGTCAGTACTTACGGCAAGCACCTGCCGATCAATTCGCTGGCGGTGTTCGGTGGCGTCGGCATCAACCCGCAGATCGCCAGCCTGCGCCGCGGCGTCGATATCCTGGTCGCGACGCCGGGCCGGCTGCTCGATCACGTTCAGCAACGCACCGTCGACCTCGGCGCCATCGAGATTCTGGTCCTCGACGAAGCCGACCGCATGCTCGACATGGGCTTCATCCGCGATATCCGCAAGATCATTGCCTTGCTGCCGAAACAGCGCCAGAACCTGATGTTCTCCGCCACCTTTTCGCCGGACATCCGCGAACTCGCCGCCGGCCTGCTGCACCAGCCGGTATCGGTCGACGTCGCACCACGCAACACCGCCGCCGAGACGGTGACCCAGCGCGTCATCGAAACCAACCGCGAGCAGAAGAAAGACCTGCTGCTGCACCTGTTCGAGACGCGCAGCCTCAATCAAGTGCTGATTTTTACCCGCACCAAGCACGGCGCCGACGCGCTTGCTCGCCACCTGGAAAAGGCCGGCATCAAGTCGGCGGCGTTGCACGGCAACAAGTCGCAGGGTGCCCGCACGCGCGCGCTGAGCGAATTCAAGGACGGCAAGCTGGTGGCGCTGGTGGCGACCGACATCGCCGCGCGCGGCATCGATATCGATTCGCTGCCCCACGTCATCAACTACGAGATTCCCAATATCGCCGAAGACTACGTGCACCGCATCGGCCGTACCGGCCGCGCCGGCCTCGAAGGCGAGGCGCTCTCACTGGTCAGCCACGACGAGCGCGCCTTCATGCGCGACATCGAGAAGCTGATCAAGCGCAATCTCGAGCGCGTTGTCATCCCCGGTTTCGAGCCGTCCGCCCACGCTGCGCCGCGCCCGCCGGAGCCGCCGCGCGGCCCGCGCAGGCCGCAACAGCCGGGCAAGACCCCGAACCGGAATTCACCCCAAAAACCGGGTGGACCGCAGCTGCATCGCAGCGGCGGCCGGCACCGCTAGACGAGTCTTTCTGGTAAATCTGGGGTGATGCTCGTTTGAGAACTGGCCGAGTTCGGCCACAACCCGCCGGTCGAGGTAGTCTCCAATTTGAACGGCAAAGGCGTTCCTGACGTGGCTGAATGTCCGGAATTCGGCAAGCGTCTAGTCGCCCTGCACGGCAGCAATCGCTGCCTTGGCCTTGAACTTCGGCGAGTGATTCCGCCGCTTCCTTCCCGTCATGCTCTTGCTCCTCATTCAAGCCGCTATGCGGCTTTCGGTTGAGCAAGGCTATCAATTATCCAACTGTCCGAATTTCCGGGACCCGCTTTGAACTAGAACACAAGTCGTCAGTCTTACTTGATCGCGAATGACCTAATTTCGGTTTACCCCATCGCAAATTGCAAGGAGTCCAGATGCCTAATCGTCGAGTCAGTGAAGTTATCGGTCAGCGAGCCTTCGCAGCCGTTGGTGCAGCCACAACCGTACGTGAAGCTGCAATTGTTATGAAGGAATGGCATTCATCAGCCGTTCTTGTCATTGAGGACCACACATTGGTCGGAATTTGCACCGAGCGGGATATCGTATTTCGGGCGATCGCAGCGGGGTGTATTCCAGAAACGACACGCGTTGATATCATCATGACAAAGGAAGTACAGACCATACATCGCGACAAGCCATTTGGACATGCGCTTCATCTCATGTACGAAGGGGGCTTCAGACATATTCCGGTAGTGGACAACACCGGTTACCCAATAGGTCTGTTGGCGGCACACGACGCACTCGACTTGGACGGCTTGCAGATGGAGCAGGAGTTGGTTCGTCGTGAGGAAATTACAGTCATTCTCTAGGAACAAAAGGTCGGGGGAAAATTTACGCATTTATGCCCCTTTGTCTTGGCAATCAACAGGATGGAACTTTACATGAACGCCAATCTTCACTCGATGAGCAGTCTGTTCGCTCAACTTGGATTGCCTTCAGAACCAACCGCCATAGAAGATTTCATTGCCACTCACCGCCCCTTGGGTGATGGCATCGCGCTTTACCGCGCACCTTTCTGGTCTGTCTCGCAAAGAACTTTCCTCAAAGAAGAGATCATTGAAGATGCAGACTGGGCTGGAGTAATCGATGAACTAAATGGTCGCTTGAGCTGAATTCAGCAAACTCTCCCCTCAAGCGCTTGGATTCAACCGGTCGATGCAACAGATTGGCTGAATCCAAGGCACAACTGAGACAGCCAAGCCAAAATCTTTCAAATATCAGCCAGCCTCGCGAATCAATGCCAGCAATTCCTCGCCGTAATGCTCGATCTTGGCACTGCCCATGCCGGTGATGCCGGACAGCATGCCGTGGCTGACCGGGCGCGCCTCGGCGAGTTCGCGCAGGGTCTTGTCGTGCAGGATGACGTAGGCGGGAACGGCCTGTTCGCGGGCGGTGTCGGCGCGCCAGCGGCGTAGCAACTGGAACAGTGCTTCGTCGGCTGACGACAGGTCGCTGTGGACGACGGCGCTGCTGCTTTTCGAAGATGACGTACCCTTGCGTTTGGCCGGGCGGCGCAACTGTACGCTGCGTTGCCCCTTGAGCACTTCGCGCGCGGCGTCGGTCAGTTGCAATGCGCCGTGTTCCGCCATGTCGACGTGGACCAACCCAGCCGCCGCGAGTTGGCGGAAGACGCTTTTCCAGGCGTGGTCGTCGAGGTCGCTGCCGACGCCAAAGGTTGGCAGCTGGTCGTGGTGCCATTGCTTGACCTTGTCGCTCGCCTTGCCGCGCAGGATATCGGTCAGGTGGGCGACGCCAAAGCGCATGCCGGTGCGGAAGATGGCCGACAGCGCCTTTTGCGCGGCCAGGGTGCCATCCCACAATTCGGGCGGCTCGCTGCAGACGTCGCAGTTGCCGCAGGGCTGGCGCGCTTCGCCAAAATAATTGAGCAGTACCTGCCGCCGGCAGCGCGGCGCTTCGCAGTAGGCGAGCAGCGCGGTCAGGCGCTGCGATTCGAGGATCTTCTGGCCTTCGCCGGCGCCCGACTCGGCGATGCGCGCGTGTTGCAGGGCGACATCCTGCATGCCGTAGGCCATCCAGGCTTCGGATGGCTCGCCGTCGCGGCCGGCGCGGCCGGTTTCCTGGTAGTAGGCCTCGATACTTTTGGGCAGGTCGAGGTGGGCGACGAAACGGACATCGGGTTTGTCGATGCCCATGCCAAAGGCGATCGTGGCGCACATGATCAGGCCTTCTTCGCGCAGGAAGCGGCGCTGGTTGGCGGCGCGCTCGGGGGCGGGCAGGCCGGCGTGGTAGGGCAGGGCCGGGTAGCCTTGTGCGGATAACCAGGCGGCGGTTTCCTCGACCTTCTTGCGCGACAGGCAGTAGACGATGCCGGCCTGGCCCTTGCGCCCGGTCAGGAAACCGAGCAACTGCTTCCTGGCGTTGTCCTTTTCGACGACGGTATAGCGGATGTTCGGGCGGTCGAAGCTGGAGAGGAAGACGCGGGCTTCACTGAGGCCGAGGCGCTGCAGGATTTCGCTGCGCGTCGCCTGGTCGGCGGTGGCGGTCAGGGCGATGCGCGGCACGGCCGGATAACGTTCATGTAAGGCCGAGAGTTGCAGGTATTCGGGGCGGAAATCGTGGCCCCATTGCGAGACGCAGTGGGCTTCGTCGATGGCGAACAGGGCCAGTTTGCCGGCTTCGCTCAGCGCGTCGAGCATGGCCAGCGTGCGGTCGAGCAGCAGGCGTTCGGGGGCAATGTAGACGAGGTCTAGCGTGCCATTGAAGATGGCTTGTTCGACGGCCTGCGCTTCCTGCCGGTCGAGCGTCGAGTTG
>Ga0209262_10000760_pt1 | contig 13762 bp, 12 predicted proteins | sample Lowcelwee11metaG_FD_187171 | JGI IMG/M metagenome (GOLD analysis project Ga0209262, IMG submission 187171) | Freshwater pond sediment microbial communities from the University of Edinburgh, under environmental carbon perturbations - Low... | ecosystem: Environmental > Aquatic > Freshwater >...
GCGCGCCAGCATCTACAACGCCATGCCGCTCGAAGGTGTGCAGACTCTGGTCGAGTACATGCGAGAATTCGAACGTACTCATAGCTGATCCGCGATGGCCAAGACCCTGCCCGAACTGCGCATCCAGATCGACGCCCTGGACCAGGAGCTGCTCGCCCTGCTGAACCAGCGTGCCGCCCTGGCCCATGAAGTGGGCGAGATCAAGAGGGTCGAGGGCTCGCCCGTGTTCCGTCCCGAGCGCGAAGCCCAGGTCATCGCCGGCCTGCAGGCCGGCAACCCGGGGCCGCTCAAACGCGAGAGCGTCGCCACCATCTGGCGCGAGATCATGTCGGCCTGCCGCGCGCTGGAGGCGCCGCAGCGCGTGGCCTATCTCGGCCCCGCCGGCACCTTCAGCGAACAGGCCGCCCTGCAGTACTTCGGCTCCAGCATCGAACGCATGCCCTGCGGCAGCATCGACGAGGTCTTCCGCGCCACCGCCGCCGGTGCCGCGCAATTCGGCGTGGTGCCCATGGAGAACTCCACCGAAGGCATGGTCTCGCGCTCGCTCGACCTGTTCCTGACCTCGCCCCTGCACGTGATCGGCGAGACCAGCCTGCTGGTGCGCCACAACCTGCTGCGCCTGAGCGACTCGCTCGAAGGCATCGAAGCCGTCTACGCCCACCCGCAAGCCCTGGCGCAGTGCCAGAACTGGCTCAACACCCATTTGCCGCATGCCGAACGCCATGCCGCCGCCAGCAATGCCGAGGGTGCGCGCCTGGCCTCGACCCACCCGGCCTGGGCCGGCATCGCCAGCGAGCGCGCCGGTGCCGAGTTCGGCCTGCACGTGGTGGCGCACGCCATCCAGGACGACGCCTACAACCGCACCCGCTTTGCCGTGGTCTGCCTGCCCCAGACCCTGTCGCCCCCGGAGATCTCGGGCAAGGACTGCGTCAGCCTGATCGTTTCGGTGCCCAACCGTCCTGGTGCCGTGCACGATCTGCTGGTGCCTCTGAAGAAACATGGCGTGTCCATGACGCGCTTCGAATCCCGCCCGGCACGCTCGGGCCAATGGGAATATTATTTTTATATCGACATCCAGGGCCACACCTCGCAGCCCCATGTCGCCGCCGCCTTGCAGGAGCTGCAGTCCCTTTGCGCCTTCTACAAAATACTCGGCACCTACCCGGTATCTGAATAATGTTCGAACAGTTGGGACTGATCGGTTGTGGCCTGATGGGCGGCTCCTTTGCCCTGGCGCTCAAGCGCGCCGGACTGGTCAAGCGCGTGGTCGGCTACAGCAAGTCGCCCTCCACCACCGAGCGCGCCCGCGCCATGGGCGTGATCGACGTCGAGGCCCCGTCGGCCCTGCTGGCCGTCTCCGGTGCCGACATCGTGCTGATCGCCGTGCCGGTCTCGGCCACCGAGGCGACCTTCAAGGCCATCAAGCACCTGGTCACGCCACAGATGCTTGTCATGGACGTGGGCTCGACCAAACGCGACGTGGTCGACGCCGCCCGCCGCGCTCTGCGCGAGCAGGTCGGCTCCTTCGTGCCAGCCCATCCCATCGCCGGCAAGGAAGTCGCCGGCGTGGAGCATGCCGACCCCGACCTGTACTCCGGCAAGCAGATCATCCTGACGCCGATCGAGCGCACCCATGCCCCGCAGATCCAGCAGGCCATCGACGTCTGGTCCGCCCTGGGCTGCCATGTGCTCAAGATGACGCCCGAGTCGCACGACGCGGCCTTTGCCGCCGTGAGCCACCTGCCGCACCTGATCGCCTTCGCGCTGATGAACTCCATCACCGGCCAGAACCAGGGCAAGGACTTCCTGTCCCTGGCCGGCCCGGGCTTCCGTGATTTCACGCGCATCGCCGCCAGCGACCCGCATGTCTGGCGCGACATCATGATCTCCAACCGCGAAGAACTGCTGACCCAGGCCAAGCTCTTCCAGCGCAACCTGCAGGCGCTGGAACTCATGATCTCCAGCGGCAACGCCGACGCGCTCGAAGAGCTGATCGGCCAGGCCAGCCAGGCCCGCGCCCAATGGAGCATGAACAAGAACCGCCGGTAATCCCGCACCGATGTTTTCCACTGCGTTTCTCGACCTGCCGCCACTGGCCGGCGCGCACGGCCGCGTTGTCCTGCCAGGCTCCAAGAGCATTTCCAACCGCGTGCTGCTGCTCTCGGCCCTGTGCCGCGGCCGCACCACCCTGCACGACCTGCTCGATTCCGACGACACGCGTGTCATGCTGGCCGCCCTGCGCCAATTGGGCTGCGGCGTGTTGCAGGACGGCAGCACCGTGGTGATCGACGGCCTGGACGGCCGCCTGCCGCAAACCGCCCTGAAGTTCTTCATGGGCAACGCCGGCACCGCCATGCGCCCGCTGACGGCCGCGCTGGCCGTGCTGGGCGGCGACTTCGAACTCTCGGGCGTGCCGCGCATGCACGAACGGCCCATCGGCGATCTGGTCGACGCCCTGCGTCCGCTCGGCTGCCGCATCGATTACCTCGGCAACGAGGGCTACCCGCCGCTGCGCATCGGCCGCCCGGCCTTGCAACTCGACGCCCCCATCCAGGTGCGCGGCGACGTCTCCAGCCAGTTCCTCACCGCCCTGCTGATGGCCCTGCCGCTGGTCGCGGTGAAGGATGTGGTCATCGAGGTCGTCGGCGAGCTGATCTCCAAGCCCTATATCGAAATCACGCTCAAGCTGCTGGCACGCTACGGCATCACGGTGCGCCGCGACGGCTGGCAACGCTTCACCATCCCCGCCGGCAGCCGCTACCAGTCGCCCGGCGAGCTGCACGTGGAGGCCGATGCGTCGTCCGCCAGCTACTTCATCGCCCTGGGCGCCATCGCGGGCCACCAGGCGGCACCGGTGCGTATCGAAGGCGTGGGCGAGAGTTCGATCCAGGGCGACATCCGTTTCGTCGAGGCCGCCCGCCAGATGGGCGCACGCGTCAGCGGTGGTCCGAACTGGCTGGAGATCAGCCGCGGCAGCTGGCCTCTCAAGGCCATCGACCTGGACTGCAACCACATCCCCGACGCCGCCATGACCCTGGCCGTGATGGCGCTCTATGCCGACGGCCCCAGCACGCTGCGCAACATCGCCAGCTGGCGTGTCAAGGAAACCGACCGCATCGCCGCCATGGCCACGGAGCTGCGCAAGCTCGGCGCCACGGTGGAGGAAGGCGCGGACTACATCCGCGTCACGCCGCTCGTGCGCTCGGGCTGGAAGCCGGCCAGCATCCACACCTACGACGACCACCGTATTGCCATGTGCTTCTCGCTGGCCGCCTTCAACCCGGCCGGCCGGCCGGTGCGCATCCTGGACCCCAAGTGCGTGGCCAAGACCTTCCCCGATTATTTCGAGGCCCTGTTCTCGGTCACGACACCCGTGGCCGGCGCCGTGCCTGTGCTCTGCGTGGACGGGCCCACGGCCTCCGGCAAGGGCACCCTGGCTGCCTGCCTGGCCGAGCGCCTGGGTTACCACTTGCTGGATTCCGGCGCCCTGTACCGGGTAACGGCTGTGGCCGCCTTGCGCGCGGGCTTGGCCCTCATCCCGGAGAACGAAGCGGCCATTGCCGCCCTAGCCCAGAACCTGCCCGTGCGCTTCGAAGGTGAGCGCGTGCTCCTGGCCGGCGAGGATGTCGGGGCCGCCATCCGCAGCGAAGAAGGCGGCATGAACGCTTCCCGGGTTTCGGCCCTGCCGGCCGTGCGCACGGCCCTGGTGGCCCTGCAGCACAGCTTTGCCCGCCTGCCCGGCCTGGTGGCCGACGGGCGGGACATGGGCACGGTGATCTTCCCGGACGCGCCGCTCAAGGTGTTTTTGACCGCCAGCGCGGGAAAAAGGGCGGAAAGGCGCCATAAGCAGTTGATTTCAAAGGGAATTTCAACTACAATCGAAACCCTTCGCGCCGATCTGGAAGCGCGTGACGCCCGCGACATGAATCGCAGCGTCGCGCCTCTCAAGCCGGCACAGGACGCCCGGTTGCTGGACAACTCGGATCTGTCGATAAATGAGTCGGTGGATCTGGTGCTGGACTGGTGGCAGGGCACACAGCCGTTCGGACCCGTCTGAGCGGCAAAGAGGCCCACCCGGCTCCCTTCGCGCAGCAAGCGCTTCGGCCGAGTGGTTCAACAACGCAACCCCGCGGATCATCCGCACACAACGCCGTCGACAGCTACCCCACAGCAGCAATGGTGCTGCTGTTACGCCATGACCTCCGTGTCGTGGACGCCCAGATGGTCTAGGAACTTACATGTCTGAATCTTTTGCCGCCCTGTTTGAAGAATCCCTGCAACGCACCGAAATGCGTCCGGGCGAAGTCATCACCGCCGAAGTCGTCCGTCTCGAACACGGCTTCGTCGTCGTGAATGCCGGCCTCAAGTCCGAGGCCTATGTCCCCGTCGAGGAATTCAAGAACGACCAGGGCGTGCTCGAAGTGCAGGTTGGCGACTTCGTTTCCGTCGCCATCGGCTCGATCGAAAACGGCTACGGCGACACCATCCTGTCGCGCGACACCGCCAAGCGTCTGGCTTCCTGGATGAGCCTGGAAAAGGCCCTGGAAACCGGCGAATTCGTCACCGGCACCACCAGCGGCAAGGTCAAGGGCGGCCTGACCGTGCTGGTCAACGGCATCCGCGCCTTCCTGCCGGGCTCCCTGGTCGACACCCGTCCGACCAAGGACCTGACCCCCTATGAGAACAAGACCCTGGAATTCAAGGTCATCAAGCTCGACCGCAAGCGCAACAACGTGGTGCTGAGCCGCCGCGCCGTGGTGGAAGCCTCCATGGGCGAAGAGCGCGCCAAGCTCATGCAGAACCTGAAAGAAGGTTCCGTGGTGCAGGGCGTGGTCAAGAACATCACCGAATACGGTGCCTTCGTGGACCTGGGCGGCATCGACGGCCTGCTGCACATCACCGACATGGCCTGGCGCCGTGTGCGTCACCCCTCCGAAGTGGTGACCGCCGGCCAGGAAATCACCGCCAAGATCCTCAAGTTCGACACCGAGAAGAACCGCGTGTCCCTGGGTCTGAAGCAGATGGGCGACGACCCGTGGATGGGCGTGAGCCGCCGTTACCCCACCAGCACCCGCCTGTTCGGCAAGATCACCAACATCGCCGACTACGGCGCGTTCGTGGAACTCGAGCCGGGCATCGAAGGTCTGGTGCACGTGTCCGAGATGGACTGGACCAACAAGAACGTGGCCCCCTCCAAGATCGTGTCCCTGGGTGACGAAGTCGAAGTCATGGTCCTCGAGATCGACGAAGACAAGCGCCGCATCAGCCTGGGCATGAAGCAGTGCAAGGCCAACCCCTGGCAGGAATTCGCGCAGAACACCAAGCGCGGCGACCGCGTCAAGGGCCCGATCAAGTCGATCACCGACTTCGGCGTGTTCGTCGGCCTGGCCGCCGGCATCGACGGCCTGGTGCACCTGTCCGACCTGTCCTGGAACGAGCCGGGCGAAGCCGCCGTGCGCAACTACAAGAAGGGCCAGGAAGTGGAAGCACTTGTGCTGGCCGTGGACGTGGACCGCGAGCGCATCTCCCTGGGCATCAAGCAGCTCGACCAGGACCCCTTCACCACCTTCGTGTCGGTGAACGACAAGGGCTCCTCCGTGACCGGCAAGGTCAAGACCGTCGACGCCCGTGGCGCCGAGATCGACCTGGGCCAGGACATCCTGGGCTACCTGCGTGCCAGCGAAATCTCGCGTGACCGCGTGGAAGACGCCCGCAACGTGCTCAAGGAAGGCGACGAAGTCACCGCCGTGGTGGTCAACGTGGATCGCAAGACCCGCAACATCCAGCTGTCGATCAAGGCCAAGGACCTGGCCGACGAGCAGGGTGCCATGGCCAACCTGAACCAGCAGTCGGCCCGCGAAAGCGCCGGCACCACCAGCCTGGGCGCCCTGCTGCGCGCCAAGCTGGACACGTCCGAAAAGTGATGAGCAAGGGTCTCGCCGCTGCCAAGCGGCGGCGAGACCCTGCAAGCCACGCGAACGTCACCCTTACATGACCCGCTCCGACCTGGTTGAAGAACTGGCGGCCCGTTTTGGGCAGCTGACCCACCGCGACGCCGAGTTCGCGGTCAAGGCCATCCTGGACGCGATGAACGATGCGCTGGTGCGTGGGCACCGCATCGAGATCCGCGGCTTCGGCAGCTTTTCCATCAACCGCCGGCCGCCGCGCATGGGGCGCAACCCCCGTAGCGGCGAGAGCGTGGCCATCCCCGAAAAGCGCGTCCCCCACTTCAAGCCGGGCAAGGCCCTGCGCGAAGCGGTGGACCAGCGCACCAGCGAAATGCAGGCGAACGAACCGAAAGGCTGATTTGCTCCCTCTTGTCGCTAGAATTTCCTCACACGGGGAGAATCGATGAAACAAATCACATGGCTGCTGAAGTGGATACTGCGGGCAGCCATTTTTTTTGCCCTGCTCGCCTTTGCCCTGAACAACCAGGAGGATGTCGGCGTGCATCTTCTCTTCGGCCATGTCTGGCAGGCCCCGCTGGTGGTGGTGGTGCTGGCCGCCTTTACCCTGGGCCTGGCCGCCGGCGTGCTGGCCATGCTGCCGCGCTGGCTCAAGCAGCGCCGCGCTGCGCGGCAGTTGCGCCGCCAGGCGGTTGCCGACAGCGAACTCGCCCTCACCACCATCCAACCGCCCCATGAATCTTGACCTGAGCTGGATCCTGCTCGGCCTGCCCGCCGCCTTCATCCTGGGCTGGCTGGCTTCGCGGCTGGACCTGCGCCAACTGCGCATCGAGAACCGGCGCAATCCCAAGGCCTATTTCCGCGGCCTGAACTTCCTGCTCAACGAGCAGCAGGACCAGGCCATCGACGCCTTCATTGAGGCCGTGCAGAGCGACCCCGACACCTCCGAGCTGCACTTCGCCCTGGGCAACCTGTTTCGCCGCCGTGGCGAGTACGAGCGCGCCGTGCGCGTGCACGAACACCTGCTCTCGCGTGGCGACCTCTCGGAATCCGATCGCCAGCGCGCCCAGCATGCCCTGGCGCTGGACTATCTCAAGGCCGGCCTGCTGGACCGCGCCGAGGACGCCCTCGTCAAGCTCGAAGGCACACCCTTCCAGGCCCAGGCCCGCCTGGCGCGGCTGGCCAACTACGAACGCTCGCGCGACTGGCCGCAGGCCGCCGAGATCGCGCGCCGGCTCGAGGATGCGGAGCACGGCAGCTTCAGCAGCCGCCTGGCGCACTACCTGTGCGAACAGGCCGCCTCTCACCTGACGCGCGGCGAAGTCACGCAGGCGCGAGACGTGCTGACCCAGGCCGTGACCACCGCTCCGACGGCCCCGCGCGCGCGCATCGAGCTCGCCCGCCTGCTGATGGAACAGGGCCAGGCCGAACTCGCCTGCACTACGCTGGAAGAGGCTCTGAGCGCCTGCCCTGGCGCTGTCCCGCTGATCGCTGCCCCGCTGGCCCGGGCCGCGCTGGCCTGCGGACGTTCCCCCGTCGTGCTGGCCAGACTCAAGGACATCTACGAACTCGCTCCTTCGCTGGACGTACTCGAAGCCCTGGTCACGCTGGAGGCCGCCGCCGGCAGCGCCACCAGCACGCGCGACTGGTACGTACGTCACCTGGAGCGTGAGCCATCGCTGGTGGCCGCAGCCAAGTGGATCGCCGGTGAGAAGCTCGAGCACGAGCAGTTCCATCCCCAGGTCCAGCGCGCGCTGGACCACGCCGTCAAGCCGCTCACGCGCTACCGCTGCGCCGCCTGCGGTTTCGAGGCCAAGCAGCATTTCTGGCAATGCCCGGGCTGCCAGACCTGGGACAGCTATCCGGCGCGCCGCGTGGAAGAGCTGTAATGAAGCACCCCCGACTCTCGCTCACTGCGTGTAGCTCGCATCCCCCCTCAAGGGGGCACACCCAGCAGCCCGGCAAAGCCGGCTCTGCGGGTGTCCGCGACTATGCTTCTGCCTACGGCGCATTTGCCCATCAGCGACCATGAAAATTTCCCAAACTCAACTTGCCAAATCCCGCGTGCTCGTGGTGGGCGACGCCATGATCGACCGTTACTGGTACGGTGCTGTCGACCGCATCAGCCCGGAGGCCCCGGTGCCCGTGGTGCGCGTTACCCGCGAGGAACTCCGCATCGGCGGCGCTGCCAATGTGGCCAGCAATGTGGTGTCCCTGGGCGCCCAGGCTACCCTGCTGACCGTCGTCGGCGACGACGAGGCCAGCCACACGCTCGAAACCCTGGTCGCCCAGACTGGCATCACCCCGCATTTCGGCCGCGACGCCGCCCTGCAGACCACGGTGAAGCTACGCGTGATCGGCCGCCAGCAACAGCTCATCCGCCTCGACTTCGAGAACAGCCCCCAGGGCGAGGTGCTGGCCTCGCAGACGGCCGATTTCATCAAGCTGCTGCCGCAGCACGATGCCGTGCTCTTCTCCGACTACGGCAAGGGCGGCCTGGACCATGTGCATCACATGATCGAGCACGCGCAGGCCGCCGGCAAACCGGTACTGATCGACCCCAAGGGCTCGGACTACTCGCGTTACAGCGGCGCCACCGTCATCACACCCAACCGCGCCGAACTGCAACAGGTGGTGGGCGCGTGGAACAGCGAGGACGAACTGCGCGCGAAAGCACGCAAGCTGCGCGAAGAACTCGGCCTGCAGGCCCTGCTGCTCACGCGCAGCGAGGAAGGCATGACACTCTATGACGCCGCGGGCGAGATCAGCGTGGCCGCGCAGGCGCGCGAGGTGTTCGACGTCACCGGCGCCGGCGACACCGTGATCGCCACGCTCGCCGCCCTGGTGGGCGCCGGCCTGCCGCTGCGCGAGGCCATGCCCCTGGCCAACCGCGCCGGCGGCATCGTCGTGGGCAAGTTCGGCACTGCCACCGTCAGCTACGACGAACTGTTCGGCGCACAATGAAACTCTGAGGACTGAAACATGACACGCGTAGTGGTTACCGGGGCGGCGGGGTTTATCGGCGCCAACATCGTCAAGGGCCTGAACGAGCGCGGCATTGATGACATCATCGTCGTCGACGACCTGAGCCAGGGCGACAAGTTCCGCAACTTCGCCGATCTCAGGATCGCCGATTACGTGGACCTGGACGACTTCTATCCCAATTTCGAGGAAGGCCACTACGGCAAGGTCGAGGCCGTGTTCCACGAAGGCGCCTGCAGCGACACCATGGAGCAGGACGGCAAGTACATGATGGACAACAACTACACGCTCTCGTGCGAGTTGTTCCAGGCCTGCCAGCGTTACGGCACCCGCCTGCTCTACGCCTCCTCGGCCGCCACCTACGGCAACTCCGAGACCTTCCGCGAGGTGCCAGAGTTCGAGGCGCCGCTCAACGTCTACGGCTACTCCAAGCTTCTGTTCGATCAGCGCATGCGCCGCGAACTGGGCAACAGCTTCGAGAAGGCCAAGATCCAGGTCGCTGGCTTCCGCTACTTCAACGTCTACGGCCCGCGCGAACAGCACAAGGCCCGCATGGCCAGCGTGGCCTACCACCAGTTCAACCAGTTCCGTGCCGAAGGGCGTGTCAAGCTGTTCGGAGAATACGGCGGCTACGGCCCGGGCGAGCAGAAACGCGACTTCGTTTTCGTCGACGACGTGGTGGCCGTCAACCTCTGGTTCTTCGACCACCCGGGCAAGAGCGGTGTGTTCAACCTTGGCTCGGGCCGGGCCCAGCCCTTCAACGACGTGGCCGTGGGCGTGGTCAACACCCTGCGCGGGCTCAAGGGTGAAACTGCCCTGCCGCTGGAGCAGATCGCCGCCCAGGGACTGATCGAGTACATCCCCTTCCCCGATGCGCTGCGCGGCAAGTACCAGTGCTTTACGCAAGCGGATCTGGCCAAGCTGCGCGCGGCCGGCTGCGACCACCCATTCGCCGACGTGCAGACCGGCGTGGCGCAGTACGTCAAGTGGCTGGCCAGCCAGTCCTGATTGCCGCCTTTCCATGAAATAAGCCGGCGGGATTCGCCGGCTTATTCATGGGCACGTTCAACGCCTCACTTGCATTTGAAGACCTCGTAGCTACGCTTGCCGTATTCCAGGGAGTTGCCCTTGACCACGGTATCGCCGCCCTTGTCGATGGCCTCGTTGCGCGCCATCTGCAGCAGGTTCTCTTCCACCGCTTCGGCGCTGCGTGTGATGGGGCCCAGGGACGACAGCACGCTGAGGGTGGAGCGTCCCAGCGACTTGCACTTGCTCACCTCGCTCTCCTTGGCCAGGACGACCTGGTCCGCGCCGATGCGCTCGCCGATCAGCTTGCTGGCGCAGCCCGACAGGCCACCGGCCAGCAGGCCCAGGGCCACGAGGCCCGTCAACTTTTTCGAAAACTGCATAGTCCCTCCAATCAAGAGCAGAAAACCGAACTGTGAAGTCTAGCGGCTGTTCGTGTATCCAAATGCAAAAACCCCGGTTTGGAGAGTCCCTCTCAAACGCCGGTGAGCTTGCGATAGGCCTCGCGCGTCTCGGGCGACACGGCGGCGAGCACCTGCGCGTGGCTGGTCTGGTGGCGCGCCTGCATGCGCGCCGAAGCCACGGCCCTGGAACGGCAGAACCAGTGGCAGCTGTGCTGCATGAGGAACAGTTCGGCCGACATCGTGAACGCCTTGTCGCGCAAGGACAGCTGGCGCCGGTTCTCCGCCGCTGCGGCAATACCTTCGGCGTGGATGGCCAGCAGGTGACGCATGTCGAAGGTCTGGCGCGGGAAGATCTTGTCGGCGTAGGGCAAGGCAAAACCCAGGGTGCTGACCTGGGTCTGGCCGTTCCAGACCTTGGAAAAATCCGCGGCAAAACGCTGGAACTGGCTGCTCAGCTCGGTCTCGGCCGTTCCCAGCAGGCTCCAGATCTGCGCACGGCGCTCGGGATCCTCCTCGCCGAGCGCGCGCAGATACCCCTCGGTGACGTTCTCCATCAACTTCTCGATCTGGTACTGGCTCAGGTAGCCGCCCAGCAGGTAGATACGACGACGCTGCTCGCGCGCCTTGAGGAACTGGTAGCCGGCGACGGGCACCAGCAGCAGAAAGATGAAGGACTCCATATGGAAACGAAAACGATGCAGAGCCGACAAGTGTAGTCGGCAAGGCAAGGTGCTCACGGCACCCTCTCCGCTCTCAGGGCTCCAAAGGAGCCGGTCTGCCCAACAGGTAGCCCTGGGCCTTGTTGACCCGGAGCTCGCGCAAGACGCGCAGTTGGGACTCCGTCTCGACGCCTTCGGCCACGATCGCACTGCCGATCTGCTCCCCGAACCGGACCAGGGCGCCGGCCAGGGCCCGGCTGCCGAGGTCACGATCCACCTCCTGGGTCAGGCTCCGGTCAAGCTTGATCACCTCGGGCTTCATGCGCAGGATATGGCGAAAGCTCGAGTAGCCCGCCCCGGCGTCGTCCACGGCCAGGCGCAGGCCACCTTGTCGCAGCGGCTGCAACACCGCGTCCAGGGCATCGTAGTCATCCACGGAATCATGCTCCGTGATCTCGATCACGATCCGATCCAGCGGGTGACCCGCCAGCAGACCAGCCACCCGTCCTTTGAGCAGCGTGTCGGGGGACATGTTGATCGAGACAAAGTCATCCGCGGGAGTACGCGCCAGCCCCTTCAGGGCCTCGGCAATCAGCGCCAGTTCCAGCTCTTCCTGCAAGCCGACCTGCGCCGCCTCCCCGAACCACAGGTCCGGACCCCGCACGGGCACCGCCTGGAAACGTGCCAGCGCCTCGTAACCGACCCTCTTGTTCTGCACCAGATGGAAGATCGGCTGGTAATGCACCGCGTAACGCCGCCCCTCCAGCACAGCCTGTACCCGCTCCTTCATCTGTGCGCGGGCCTGCTCATCGGCATGGCGCCGCTCCAGGATGCCAGCGACAAGTTTCGCGAACAGGCGCATCGTGGCGAGATCGCGCTCGTTCAGGCTGGGCTCGGCGTGGGTGCTGAAGCAGCAGAAGGTGCCATAGACCTTGCCGTCGCTGAAGCGGATCGGCACGCTGAGATGCGCCCCCACGGGCAGCGCCAGCGTGGCGGCCAGGGTGAGCGCCTGCGGCAGTTCGCGCGCATCCCGGATCAGCTCGGGCATGCGGCCGTCCACCACGCGCTGGCAGTAGCTGTCTTCCAGCGGGTCGGAGCCGCCCACGCCGATGGGCGTGAAATCCGCATCCGCATCAACGTAACGGAAGATCCGCCGCTCCTGCAGGAACTCGGAAACGAAGGCCACCCGCATGCCCATGAGTTCGCGCACGGAATGCAGCGCCTGTGCCACCGTGTCGTCGACGGAAAGTTCCGCCCCCCGCAGAGCAAGATCGTGCAGATCCATGATGATGTCGATGTGCGCGTCACCGATGGCGACACTGAAGGCCTGCAGGCCCCACACCCGTCCTCCTCTGAACCGGCGTTGTACCCGTAAGGCGCCGACTATTCAACCATGGGAACCCGCCCCTTCAAGCCGTCCGGACACCGTAACCACCCCCACCCGGCGTGTGGATCTCGAACACATCCCCCGGCTGCATCTGCGTCTGGCCGATGTGCCCCAGTTCCTCCACGCGACCGTCGGCGCGGACCACGCGGTTGATGCCCGGCTGGCCGCTCTCCCCGCCGGCCAGACCGAAGGCACCGCTGCTGCGGCCGTTGGAAAGGATGCTGGCTGTCATGGCTTCCAGGAACTGGACACGGCGCACACCGCCATCGCCGCCATGCCAGCGACCCGCGCCGCCCGAACCCCGGCGGATCTCGTAACCCAGCAGGCGCACCGGAAAACGGAACTCCAGCACCTCGGGGTCGGTCAGGCGCGAGTTGGTCATGTGGGTCTGCACGACCGACGTACCGTTGTAGCCCTCGCCGGCGCCACTACCCCCAGAGATGGTCTCGTAATACTGGTAGCTCGCGTTGCCGAAGGTGAAATTGTTCATGGTGCACTGGCTGGCCGCCATCACACCTAAAGCGCCGTAGAGCGCATTGGTGATGCAGCTCGAGGTCTCCACATTGCCCGCCACCACCGAGGCCGGAGGGTTGGGGTTGAGCATGGAGCCGGGCGGGATGATGACCTTGAGCGGCTTGAGGCAGCCCGCGTTGAGCGGGATGTCGTCGTCCACCAGGGTGCGGAACACGTAGAGCACCGCCGCCATGCAGACCGCCGTGGGCGCGTTGAAGTTGTTGGTCTGCTGCGCGCTGGTGCCCGTGAAGTCGATCTCGGCGCTGCGCGCGCTGGCATCGACACGGATGGCGACGCGGATCTGCGCGCCGTTGTCCAGCGGCAGGGTGAACGCGCCATCTTTCAGGCGGGTGATCACGCGGCGCACCGATTCCTCGGCGTTGTCCTGCACGTGGCGCATGTAGGCCAACACCACGTCCAGGCCGAACTGGTCCACCATCTTGCGCAGCTCCTGCACCCCCTTCTCGTTGGCGGCGATCTGCGCCTTCAGGTCCGCCAGGTTCTGCTGCGGGTTGCGGCTCGGGTACTCGCCGCTGGCCAGCAGCGCCAGGATCTCCGCCTCGCGCAAGCGCCCCTGCTCGACCAGCTTGAAGTTCTGGATCTGCACGCCCTCCTCCTCGATGCGGGTCGAGAAAGGCGGCATCGATCCGGGCGTGGTGCCGCCGATATCGGCATGGTGTCCTCGAGAACCCACGTAAAACGTGGGTTCCGAGGTCGTTGACCGGATGTGCCCCCCACCACCCCGGCCCTCCCCTGCCACGGGGGAGGGGGTCAGGTAGACCGGCGTGATCACCGTCACGTCGGGCAGGTGCGTGCCGCCGTGGTAGGGGTCGTTGAGCACGTAGACGTCCCCCGGCTGCATGCGGCCGGCGTTCTCGCGGATCA
>Ga0209262_10000761_pt1 | contig 13759 bp, 10 predicted proteins | sample Lowcelwee11metaG_FD_187171 | JGI IMG/M metagenome (GOLD analysis project Ga0209262, IMG submission 187171) | Freshwater pond sediment microbial communities from the University of Edinburgh, under environmental carbon perturbations - Low... | ecosystem: Environmental > Aquatic > Freshwater >...
GCCGATCATGGCCGCGCCGATGCCGCTGGTAATGTGGTCGTAACCCGGTGCGATGTCGGTGGTCAGCGGGCCCAGGGTGTAGAAGGGCGCTTCGCCGCAGTGCCTGAGCTGCTCGGTCATATTGGCCTGCACCAGGTGCATGGGCACGTGGCCCGGGCCTTCGACCATGGTCTGCACATCGTGTTTCCAGGCGATCTGCGTGAGCTCGCCCAGGGTGCGCAGCTCGGCGAACTGCGCCTCGTCGTTGGCGTCCGCCCCCGAGCCGGGGCGCAGGCCATCACCCAGCGAGAAGCTCACGTCATAGGCCTTCATGATGGCGCAGATCTCCTCGAAGTGCGTGTAGAGGAAGTTCTCCTGGTGGTGGGCGATGCACCACTTGGCCAGGATGGAGCCGCCGCGCGAGACGATGCCCGTGACACGGTTGGCCGTGAGATGGATGTAGGGCAGGCGCACACCCGCGTGGATGGTGAAGTAGTCCACGCCCTGCTCGGCCTGCTCGATCAGCGTGTCGCGGAAGATGTCCCACGTCAGGTCTTCGGCCACGCCGCCCACTTTCTCCAGCGCCTGATAGATGGGCACGGTGCCGATGGGCACGGGCGAGTTGCGCAGGATCCAGTCGCGGGTGGTGTGGATGTTCCGTCCGGTGGACAGGTCCATCACCGTGTCGGCGCCCCAGCGCGTGGACCAGACCAGCTTTTCCACCTCTTCCTCGATGCTCGACGTCACCGCCGAGTTGCCGATATTGGCGTTGATCTTGACCAGGAAGTTGCGCCCGATGGCCATGGGCTCGAGCTCGGGGTGGTTGATGTTGGCCGGGATGATGGCGCGCCCGCGCGCCACCTCGTCACGCACGAACTCGGGTGTCACCACCTTGGGGATGCTGGCGCCAAAGCTGTTGCCGGCCAGGCGCAACTCGCGCTCGGGGCTGTTCAGGTAGGGGGCCGTCCACTCGCGCCGCTGGTTCTCGCGCAGGGCCACGTACTCCATCTCGGGCGTGACGATGCCGCGGCGCGCGTAGTGCATCTGCGTGACGTTGGCACCCGTCCTGGCGCGGCGCGGTCTGCGCTGCAGGCCGGCGGCCTGGGCGCGCAGCGCGGCCAGGGCCTCGGCTTCGGCGCCCTTGAGGCCATCGTCCAGCGCCACGCGGGCGCGCCCCGTGTAGGCCCCGGTGTCGCCACGGCTCTCGATCCAGCCCTGGCGCAGCGCGGGCAGGCCGCGCTTCACGTCGATCTCGGCCTGCGGATCGGTGTAGGGGCCTGAGGTATCGTAGACCAGCACCTGCTCGCCGTTGCTCTGCGTGATCTCGCGCATGGGCACACGCACATCGGCGCGCGTGCCAGGCACATAGGTCTTGCGCGAAGCTGGCAGGGGCTCACGCGTGAGGGTGATGAACTGGGTCAGTTTGTCGGGCGCGTTCATGAAGAATCTCCTTGAAACAAATGGTTTTGCTCCGAAGGAGGTTCACAGAACGCGAACCTGGGGACGGCACGAGGCCAGCAAGCGGGACAGACGCGACAGGACACGCTAACGTGGACTGCAGGTCAGGCTCTTCTTACGCCGGTATGAACCGGATCAAGTTCGCGGGTTCGGATCACCATCTCAGCAGATCTGGACCGTCGTCGGTCCGCCTGCACCCCGGGCAAGACGGAATGTAGCCGACCCGTGGCGGCGCGGGACATGACCCAGGTCAATTTCTTGCGCGACGATCATGCTGCGGCACGTTCAGTGAACGGCCACCCAGCAAGGCTTACATGCTGGTCCGCTGGGTCGAGAAACGCCGGCTGCGCTCGTAAGGGAAGACGTCGTAGACGTGGCCCTGCTGGATGCGCTCCTTGTGGCGCTGCCAGAAGGCCGGATCGAGCAGTTCGGCATGGTGCTTCATGAACACGTCGCGCACCACCGGGTTGCCCAGCAGGAAAGGGGCGAAGGTCTCGGGGAACACATCACGCGGGCCGACCTTGTACCAGACCTCGCCGCTCATCTCCTCTTCCTCGGTGCGCGGCGTCGGCACCTGGCGGAAGTTGCAGTCGGTGATGTACTCGATCTCGTCGTAGTCGTAGAACACCACCTTGCCCTGGCGCGTCAGCCCGAAGTTCTTCCACAGCATGTCGCCGGGAAAGATGTTGGCCGCCACCAGGTCCTTGATGGCGTTGCCGTACTCGATGACGGTACGCTCCAGCTGGCGGCGCGCACGGCTGGCTTCCTCGGAGGTGTCGGCCGGGTCGGCCGCACCCGCGTCGAAAGCCTCCTGCAGGTAGATGTTGAGCGGGATCATGCGGCGTTCGATGTACAGGTGCTGGATGATGACTTCGCTGCGTCCGTCCTGGTCACAGTCGCTGATCTCCAGCTGGCTGGGTGCGAACTTCCGGATCTCGGCGATCAGCTCCTCGTCGAAACGATCCAGCGGGAAGGCCACCAGGCTGTACTCCAGCGTGTCGGCCATGCGCCCTACACGGTCATGCTGCTTGACCAGCAGGTACTTGGCGCTCACCTGTTCACGCGTCGTGTCCTTCGGGGGCGGGTACCAGTCCTTGATGATCTTGAACACATAGGGGAAGGACGGCAGGTCGAACACCAGCATGACCATGCCCTTGATGCCGGGCGCGATGCGGAAGCGGTCGCTCGAATGCTTGAGGTGATGGAGAAAGTCGCGGTAGAAGAGCGTCTTGCCCTGCTTGGCCAGGCCCAGGGCGTTGTAGAGTTCGGCCCGCGGCTTGCGCGGCATCAGGCCGCGCAGGAACTGCACGTAGGCCGAGGGCACTTCCATGTCCACCATGAAATAAGCCCGCGCGAAGCTGAACAACATGAGCAGGTCGTCCTCGCCGAACAGCGCGGCGTCGATCACCAGCCGGCCATCACCGTCGTTGTGCAGGATGGGCAGGGCGAACGGCACTTCCATGAAACCGTTGATGATCTTGCCCACCACGTAAGCGCCCTTGTTGCGGAAGAACAGGCTGGAGAGCACCTGCACCTGGAAATTGGTGTGCAGCCTGTTCTGCCCCAGCAGATCGTTCACCCCGCCCAGCACATGGTCGACGTCACGCACCAGGTCTTCGAAAGGACACTGCAACTCGAAGTTGCCGATGATGCGCTCCACCGTCTCGCGCAGGGTCTGGCGCGTCGGGTAGTAGGCACGGTAGGTCGGCCGGGCGGCGGGTTCGTCGTTCTCGATGTACTCGGTGCTGACGGCCGGGCGCACGAAGATGAAGTCGTTGTGGAAGTGCGTGCGGTGCAGGATCTTGGTGGTGACCGAGTTGAAGAAGGTCTCGGCCAGCTCGGGCTGGTGGTGATCGACCAGCAAACCGATGTAGTGCAGCTTGACCTGCTGCCAGATGGCCATGGGCCGGGTGCCGGCCTGGAACGCCTGCTCCAGCCGGCTCACGCATTCCTTGACACGCAGGTCGTAGAACTCGATGCGCTCGCGCTGGGCGCGCTGCTGGCCATGCCAGTCGGCGGTCTCGAAGCGGCGCTGGGCGCACGCGGACTCGGTGCGGAAGAGCTGGTAATGACGGTTGAAGCCGTCCAGCATCGCCTGGGCGATGTCGTAGGCCAGCGTGGAGTCCAGGCGCTGGGGGAACATCGCGTTCAGCCGGCGCGGGCGCTCAGCCGCGCTTGGTCTGCGCCACGCCGGCGATGGCCTGGCGGTACAGCGGCTCCAGCGCCTCCTGACCGTCCACGGTCATCTGCAGATCCTTGAGCAGGCCGTCGTGCACGCCGTAGACCCAGGCGTGCAGCGTCACGTTCTGGCCCCGTCCCCAGGCGTCCATCAGCACCGTGCTCTGCGCCACGTTGACCACCTGCTCGATGGCATTGAGCTCGACCAGCGCGTCGTGGCGTGCCACCTCGGGAATGGCCTCGAGCAGGTCGCGGTGGCGGTCCCGCACGTCCATGATGTGGCGCAGCCAGTTGTCGGCCAGGCCGATGCGCGCGCCTTCCAGCGCCGCCTGCACACCCGAGCAGCCATAGTGGCCGACCACCATCACGTGCTCGACCTTGAGCCGCTCCACGGCGAACTGCACGGTGGACAGGGCGTTCAGATCGGAATGCACCACCACGTTGGCGACGTTGCGGTGCACGAAGACCTCGCCCGGCTCCAGGCCGGTGATCTGGTTGGCCGGCACGCGGCTGTCGGAGCAGCCGATCCACATGTACTTGGGGCGCTGCTGCGACTTCAGGCTGGTGAAGAAGCCGGGGCGCTCGCGCTCCATCTGCGCGGCCCAGGCGCGATTGTGGGCAAACAGGTCGTCGAGGGTCTTGCTCATGGCTTGATTTTCCTACAGCGGCCTTTTCCTCAACGGCGCAGGGTCACACGCACGTTCCAGTCCAGCAGGCCGAGCTGGGCGCGTGCCAGCGCATCCTGCTGCGGGTCGAACTGGCAGGTGGCGGCGTTCCGGGGATCCACCGGCGAACAGACGAAGCTGGCCGGGTTGCCCAGCGTCCAGCTGCCGCGGGCGTTGCGCGCCGTGCCGTAGTAGTTCACGCTCAGCGGCGCGTTCAGCGCCGGATGGGCCTGTTTCGCGGGGTCGAGCAGCAGGTCGCGCCCGGTCTGGACATAGCCGCTGTTCAGGCCCAGCAGCGGCAGCAGCGTGGGGAACATGTCGCGGTGGCTGGCCGGCAGCTGGCGCTGCGGGCCGCAGTTCAGCCCCTCGTCCCAGATCATGAAGGGAACCTGGCTGAGCAGATAGCGCCGTTCGGGCGTGGCGTACAGGCCGAAGCTGCGCACATTGTGGTCGCCGGTGGCGGCGATCACGGTGTCGTGGCGCAAGGGGCCGTTGCGCACCTCCTGCACCAGGCCGCCCAGCAGATCGGTGGCGTAGTGGTAGGAATCAATGTTGAGCCACAGCGTGTCGGCACTGCGCTCGCCGCCCCACTTGGCTTCGTTCCGCTTGACGCGCTGGTACTCCGGCGGCAGGTCGTAGGGGGGATGGTTGGTGGCGGTCAGCACGAAGACGAACAGCGGTTTGTCCTGCGGCTTCTTCAGACGCTGCGACAGGTAGCGAAACACATAACTGTCCCACACGCCCCAGATGCCCAGCTCGGCCTCGGGATAGGCGGCTTTCAGATGACTGGCGTCGATCACCTCGTCGAACCCCTGGGTCTTGAGCACCCGGTCCAGTTCGCGCCAGCCGGCGCGTGCCGAGGTCACGAACAGGGTGCGGTAGCCGGCGTTCTTCAGCAGCAGCGGGACGGACCAGGGGATGGGCGACTTGCCCTGCGGGCCCAGGGTGAGCGGCGTGATGGGCGTGGAAAAGAGGATGGCTTCCAGCGAGGGGTGCGTGCCGGGCTGGGCCGAATCGAAATTGGAAAAGTGGCAGGCGCCGGGCAGGGTCGGCGCCAGCCGCCCCAATACGTCGAAATCCCTGCGGTCGTGGTACAGGAAAGGCTCGGCGCTCCAGGACTCCATCAGGAAGAACAACAGGTTCTTGCGCGGGCCCGGCACGGTCGCTGCGCCCGCATGCGCGATGAGCGAAGCCCGCAATGCCGTCTCGTCCTTCGCCTCCAAGCCGAGCACGCGCGCCGCCTCCTGCGGCGAACCATAACCCAGGCGCTTGAGCCCGAGCAACGGATCGTTGAGGTTCTGCGAATCGCGCCGTGCATCCCAGGCAAACTTCAACGCGATGACGCCGTTGGGCACCATGTCGTTGAGGAACTGCGAGGTGGTGACCGAGACGTTCTGCCGCCCCAGCGCCATGGCGCGCAGCGTGCCCTTGGTCGTCATGACCAGCAGGAGGAAAGCCAGCAGCACGCCCAGCAGCGTGAGCCAGACCGGGATGCGCCGCTCGCCCACCCCGCGGTTGAGCCGCAGGCTGAGCCGCCCGTAGGCGATCTTGCGCGCCGCCATGGCCCCCCAGCTGGCGCCGACCAGCACTGCCAGAGTCAGGAAGACCGGAAAGTCGCTCCAGATGGTCTGCACGATGGCCTTGGTGTCGTCCTCGAAGAAACCGAACACCACCGGGTCGATGGGCGTCTTGTAGAAGCCGAAGTAGTGCAGATTGACCAGGCTGGCCGTGACGAAGAGCACGGCCACCGTGCCGGCCAGCCAGCCATGCCAGCGCGCCGGCACGATGATGAGCAGCGGCCAGATCAGGATGGCGGCGGCGGCGCAGACCTTGAGGTCGAAGCGCGCGCCCTGGTAGACCACGGCCCAGACGTCGGAGAGCGGAGCCTCCAGGCCTTCGGGCCAGTGCCAGGCGATCTGGCCCATGCGCAGCAGCGTGAGGGTGAAGGCCACGCACAGCACCATGATCCAGGCTTGCAGCGTGGCCGAAGCCAGCGCGCCCAGCAGGTGGTGGCCAAATGTGCGTAGCGAGAACTTCACGTCAGTCTTCCCTTTCATCCCAGGGAAGTATTGTGCCGCCTGCCCATGGCCCCCGCATGACAGCCGGGTCGGGGCTCACATGGTCTCGGCAAACAGCTCCCGGCCGATCAGCATGCGGCGGATTTCCGAGGTGCCGGCGCCGATCTCGTAGAGCTTGGCATCGCGCCACAGGCGGCCCAGCGGGTACTCGTTGATGTAGCCGTTGCCGCCAAAGATCTGCACGCCCTCGCCGGCCATCCAGGTCGCCTTCTCGGCGCACCAGAGGATGACCGAAGCGCAGTCCTTGCGCACCTGGCGCACGTGCTCGACGCCCAGCAGGTCCAGGTTCTTGGCCACGGTGTAGGCGAAGGAGCGACCGGCCTGCAACACGGTGTACATATCGGCCACCTTGCCCTGGATGAGCTGGAACTCGCCGATGCTCTGGCCGAACTGCTTGCGGTCGTGTATGTAGGGGATGACGTTGTCCATCACCGACTGCATGATGCCCAGCGGCCCGCCGGTGAGCACGGCACGTTCGTAGTCCAGGCCGCTCATCAGCACCTTGGCGCCGCCGTTGAGCGTGCCCAGCACGTTCTCGGCCGGCACCTCGACATCTCTGAACACCAGTTCGCCCGTGTGGCTGCCGCGCATGCCCAGCTTGTCGAGCTTCTGCGCGATGGAGAAACCCTTCATGCCTTTCTCGATCAGGAAGGCGGTGACACCACGTGCGCCCAGCTCGGGCTCGGTCTTGGCGTAGACCACCAGGGTGTCGGCGTCCGGGCCGTTGGTGATCCAGAACTTGCTGCCGTTGAGCAGGTAGTAGCCGCCCCCCGAGGCACTCGGCTCCTTCCACTCGGCCTTGAGTTTCATGCTGATCACGTCGCTGCCGGCACCGGGCTCGCTCATGGCCAGGGCGCCCACGTGCTCGCCGCTGATGAGTTTGGGCAGGTATTTCCTGCGCTGCGCCTCGTTGCCGTTGCGCTTGATCTGGTTCACACAGAGGTTGCTGTGCGCGCCGTAGGAGAGACCGACCGAGGCGCTGGCGCGGCTGATCTCCTCCATGGCGATCATGTGGGCCAGATAACCCATGTTGGCGCCGCCGTACTCTTCGCCCACGGTGATGCCGAGCACGCCCAACTCGCCCATCTTGCGCCACAGGTCCATGGGGAACTGGTCGCTGCGGTCGATCTCGGCCGCGCGCGGGGTGATCTCGGCCTGTGCGAATTCGCGCACGGCGTCGCGCAGCGCGTCGATGTCTTCGCCGAGCTGGAAGTTAAGTCCGGGCAGGTTCATGCAGGTCTCCGTCTGTGCTTTCGGGTGATGGTGGGCTATTTGCCGTTCTTTTTGTCCAGCTTGGCCAGCAGGGCGCGGGCCTCGCGCTGGTGCGCCTTGATCTCGTCCAGGTTGGCCTGCAAATCAGCCATCTGCTCCTCGACCTGGGTGCGGTGCGCGGCCAGCACGTCGAGGAATTTCTTGAGCTGCAGCCCGGTGTCGCGCGGGCTGTCGTACATATCGATGATTTCCTTGGCCTCGCTCAGGCTCAGGCCCAGGCGCTTGGCGCGCAGGGTGAGCTTGAGGCGCGTGCGGTCGCGCCCGCTGTAGACGCGGATGCGACCGCCCGGCCCGCTGCGCCCGGGCTGCAGCAGCCCCATGTCTTCATAGAAGCGCATGGCGCGCGTGGTCAGGTCGAATTCCCGGGCCAGATCGCTGATGCTGTAGGTCGTTGCCATGGATGGGTCTGCGTTACAGTGAGTTCAACATAGGCGACAGCGCCGCGCCAGTGGCGCGCCTAGAATCCGGCGTTTCCACTTGACGTTTACGTAAACGTCAATTCTGTCACAGAACATGAACGAACTCGAACGCCAGCTGCACTACCCCCTGGGTGCCACCCTGCCCGAACCCGGCCAGACCATCGAGGTGGCCCCCGGCGTGCGCTGGATCCGCATGGCCCTGCCCTTTGCACTGGACCACATCAACCTCTGGCTGCTGCGCGACAGGCTCGACGGACGCGACGGCTGGACCGTGGTGGACTGCTGCATCAGCCGCGACGAGGCCCGGGCCCAGTGGGAGCAGCTGTTTGCCGGCAGCTTCGAAGGCCTGCCCCTGCTGCGTGTCATCGTCACGCACATGCACCCGGACCACATCGGCCTGGCCGACTGGCTGTGCGCACGCTGGAGCACACCCGAGTTTCCCTGCCGCCTGTGGATGAGCGCCACTGACTACAACCTGGCGCGCATCGGTTCGTCCGGCAGCAACGGTTTTGGCGGCGACAGTTCCGCACTCTTTTTCGCTGCACACGGCCTGCGCGATCCGGCCTCGATGGACAAGATCCGTGAACGCGCCAGCTACTACCCCACCCTGGTACCGGCGGTGCCGCGCCAGTTCCGCCGGCTCATGGACGGCGACCTGGTGGCCATCGGCGCTCGCGGCTGGCGCTGCATCAGCGGCCACGGCCATGCCCCCGAGCACATCGCGCTGTACTGCGATGAGCTCAAGCTGCTGATCGGCGGCGACATGATGCTGCCGCGTATCTCGACCAACGTCAGCGTCTTCGACATGGAACCCGAAGCCGACGCCCTCAAGCTCTTCCTGCAGTCGATCGACAAGTTCAAGGCCCTGCCGGCCGACACGCTGACCCTGCCCTCGCACGGCAAACCCTTCACCGGCCTGCACACGCGCATCGAACAACTGCACGCGCACCACCGCGACCGCCTGGCCGAGGTGATGGAAGCCTGTGCGCAGACGCCCTGCAGCGCGGCCGACGTGCTGCCCGTCCTCTTCAAGCGCAAGCTCGACCTGCACCAGACCACCTTCGCCATGGGCGAGGCCGTGGCCCATCTGCACGCGCTCTGGTTCCAGGGACACCTGCACCGCCAGCGCGACGCCGAAGGGGTGTATCGCTTCAGCACATTGGCTTGAGATCGCCGCGCCCTACAATGCCCCGTTTTGGTGCCCGCAGGAGTGCGTGTGGATTCCCTCTTTCCCTGGCTGCGCAGTTTCTGGCCCGCGCCGCTGTCGGTCAGCCGGCGTGAAATCTGGCTGGGCTGCCTGGGCGCCGGCCTGGGCCTGCTCGGCACCGAGTGGCTGAGCCATCAGTCCCTGGGCGAACTCAACCCCTGGTTCATCGCCCCCATGGGCGCATCCGCCGTGCTGCTGTTCGCAGTGCCGGCCAGCCCGCTGGCCCAGCCCTGGTCCATCGTCGGCGGCAATCTGGTCTCGGCGCTGATCGGTGTGCTGTGCGCGCATACCCTGGGCCACGGCGGCCTGGCGGCCGGCACCGCAGGCGCCGGGGCCATCGCCGCCATGTTCGCCCTGCGCTGCCTGCATCCACCCGGGGGCGCCGTGGCGCTGACCGCCGTACTGGGTGGCCCCGCCATCAGCCAGCTGGGTTACGGTTATGCGCTGTGGCCGGTCGCCACGAACTCCGCCCTGCTGCTAGCGATAGCGCTGCTCTTCAACAACCTGATGCAGCGGCGCTACCCGCACCAGCCAGCACCCCAGCCCCATCCGCACCGCACGGCCGACCTGCTGCCCAGTGCGCGCCTGGGATTGAGCAAGCAGGACCTGGACGCGGCCCTGGCCGGCCAGGGCCAGCTGCTCGACATCAGTCACGACGACCTGGAAGAACTCCTGACGCGCGCGCAGCTGCACGCCAGCCGCCGCAAATGGGGGGACGTGCTCTGCCGCGACATCATGTCGCGCGACGTGATCCATGTCGGGCCGCGCGACTCGGTCGACGAGGCCTGGGCGCGCCTGGCCTTGCACAAGGTCAAGGCGCTGCCCGTGATCCGCGCCGACGGCACGCTGGCCGGCATCGTCTCGCTGCACGACTTCTTCGTCGGCCACAGTGCGCCGGACCCGCGCAAGATGCCCGTCATGAGCACGGCTCGCTACGTGGCAGACATCATGACGCGCAAGGTGCGCGTCGCACGCCCGGAACAGCTGATGGTGGACCTGGTCGGCCTGTTCTCCGACGGCGGCCTGCACCACATGCCGGTGGTGGACGAAGAGCTGCGCGTGGTCGGCATGATCACGCAGTCGGACGTGGTGGCCGCGCTCTTCAAGACCGGCACGGCCTGAACAGCTCAGGGGGTAGCGGCAGTCTCGCGCGTTGCGCGGCGGTAGGTCAGCAGCCGCCCCTTGTAGGCCAGCGTGTCGACGGCTGCGATGCGATCCAGGCGTTCCTCGCTCAGGCCGAAGCCCTGGGCCTGCATGTGCCGGTTGAAGGCGGCACGGTTGCCGCGGTCGGGATCGACGATCCACACCTCGGCACACAGCTTGGCATGCCGGCCGATGAAGCCGGCCAGGGCGACACTGGCGTCCTGCTCGTACAGCAGGTCGCTGCCGATGATCAGATCGAAGCGTCCGCGCACCATGTCGATGGCCGGCGCGCCATCGTCCTGCTTCAACGAACCGGGCCGGCTCCAGTGGCCATGCCGGTACTTCATGGGGCGCAACCGGTTGAGCCCCAGGTTGGCCTGCAGGAAGTCCCGGGTCAGCGGGTGGCAATCGCTGGCCGTGATGTCGGCACCGCGGCGATGGCTGACCAGGCTGGGCAAGGCCAGGCCGCAACCCAGCTCCAGGATGCGCTCGCCCGCCAGCACCGGCCGCAGCGCCATGCGCGCCGCCAGCTGCGCACCCGAAGGCCAGAGCAGGCCGAACAGCGGCCAGGTGGCCGAGGAAATGCCCTGGCGCAAGGCGGCGCCCAGGGGATCGCTGAACTGCTGCCGGTCCAGCAGTGAACGGATGAAAAGATCAGCGACGCCCGCGATGGGCACGTTCTGCTGCTTGATCTGGTAGCCGGGCATCGCAAATGCGCGAAGCCGGCTTGAAGGGCTTCGTAGGAAGTGAAGATGGACCAGTATAGACCCGGCCTCTGTGTGCCTGATGCTGCCGGAGTGGATACGTCTCGATACACATGCGGGGTCAACGCGAGGGCAACAGGTCCCGTTGTGTGAGTGTCCTCAGATCCACTGAGGTCACAACATCCACCGAAAGGCAAATGAAATGCGCAAGATCCTCGCCACCCTGATCGCCGGCCTGTTCGCAGCCAGCGTCTTTGCCCAGGCCGCCGCACCCGCCGCCCCTGCCACGCCAGCCACTCCCGCTGCTGCCGCCAAGCCGGCCGCGAAGGCCGAAGCCAAGCGCGAGAAAAAGGCCGAGGCCAAGAAGGCCGCCGTCGCCACCAAGAAGGCCGAGAAAAAGGCTGAAGGCAAGAAGTAATCCGGCTCTGCCGCACACTGTGCAGCCCGCCCGCATGAGATGCCGGCGGGCTGTTCCTTTTTCAGGCGGCCACGCGCAACCAGCACCAGCCGGCCCACGCCGCCAGGGCGACCAGCACCAGCCCGGCACTCACGATGCCGCCGTAACGCACTCCGCCGGCGACGCAGGCCGCCACGATCTTGCTCAGGTTGTTGGTGCTGAAGGCCAGCAGCACCGCGGTGAGCATGGTGAACGGCTCAATCTCACCGCGTGCCGCCAGCCCCATGACCGCTGCGGCCGATGAATGCGCGTCGGCCAGGCCGGCCAAGGCCGTGCCAGCCAGGGTGGCCTGCGTTCCCACCGTCTGCTGCAACCAGGCCACGGCGGCCGCGATGCCCATGAACAGCAGGGCCAGCAGGATGGACTGCCGCAGCCTGAACGCCCGCCCTTGCGCCGGCGCGTCATCCGGGGGCACCGGGCTGCGGCGAAAGGCCGCCAGCCCGAGCAGCAGCGCCATCATCAGCGCGCTGCCCATGGTGGGTACGATGAGACGCAGGCCCGCCGGATACAGCAGACTGGCGATCAGCATCACCTGCAGGGCCGTGGAGACCGTGGAAAACCAGGCGCCGGCCACGCAGGCCGTGCGCAACTCGGGATGACGGGCCGCACGTGCCCCCATGGCCGCGATGGTGGCTGTGCTGGAGATAAAACCGGCCACCAGGCCCGACAGGGGCAGGCCGAGCCGGCTGCCGAACAGGCGCAGTGCCACATGGCCCAGGGCCTGCACCGTCATGATGAGCACGACCAGTTGCCAGACCACCCGCAGGTTGATGCCCCCCAACCAGGGCAGCGCCCGGTCCGGCGCCAGCGGCAGGACCACCAGGGCCGAGGCCGCCAGCAGCAGGGCATCGCGCAGCTCCTGCTCACCCAGCACCCGGGTCGAGAAGCGCTGCAGCGGCACGCGCGCCACCAGCAGCACGGCCACCGTCACGCCCAGGGCCGCAGCCAGCACCGGCTCGGGCACGGCGAGCATGCCCAGCAGAAAGGTCAGAAAAAGCGCGATCTCGGTGGTGACCCCCGGATCGCGTGAACGGTCCTTGAAGTGCGAGACGATGGCCAGCCCCGCCACCAGCGCTCCGGCCACGGCCGTCAGCCACGCCTGGCCCAGCAGCTGCGCACCGGCCCCGGTCAGGGACGCCAGGGCAAACGTGCGGATGCCGGCAAAACGACGCGCGGGACCGTGGCCCTTGCTGCGTTCGCGCTCGATGCCGATCAGCAAACCCAGCCCCAGGGCCAGCGCCAGGCTGGTCAGGGTGGCCGCATCGAATCCGGGTGCCATCTCAATGCCAGCGCGGCAGGGCCTCGTCGCGCAATTCGCCCCGCAGGCTCCGGTAATCCGGCACGACCGAGCGCACCGTGTCCCAGAAGCGCGGGCTGTGGTCCATCACCCGCAGGTGGCTGAGTTCGTGCGCGACCACGTAGTCGATCACGTTCTGGCGGAAATGAATGAGCCGCCAGTTCAGCCGGATCGCACCGTCGCTGCTGGCGCTGCCCCAGCGCGTGCCTGCGCTGCTGAGCGAGAGCTTGCGCCACTGCACACCCAGTTGCGGCGCGTAGTGATGCAGACGTTCGGTGAACACGCGATGCGCCTGGCGCATCAGCCAGGCCTGCACGGTGTCGCGGATCTGCTGGGTGCTGGCGTGTTGCGGCAGGCCGATGTGCAGGGTCAGGCGCGGCACGCCGTCCAGCGTGAGGTTGGGCGCCTGCGCATCGGTGTGCAGCACCACCTCCACGTCATCGGCCTTGAGGCTGCCGCCCACCGTGCTGTAGGCGTGGGTCGGGTCGAGCACCACGATCACCGTCTCGCCCAGGAAGGGGAAACTGCTGCCGTCGCGCCACTCGATGTGGGTCGAGTCCAGGCGCTGCTGGCGCTCGCGCATCTCGCCGAGCTTGCGCACGATCCAGCCCGCCTTTTCCTGCAAGGCGGCCTCCACCTCGTACAGCGGCACCCAGCGCGGCGCGCTGACCACCAGGCCATCGGGGCCGACTTGCATGCCAATGGTGCGGCGCTTGCCGCGCTTGAATTCGTAGGCCACGTGGGCGTCGCACAGGCGCGTCTGGCGGTTGGCGCGCGGGTGGCCGAACTGGGCCGGCGCCATCACGCTGTCGATGGCCTGGGCCGGCTGCTGCGGCCCGTGCAGCTCGGGTCGGGGCTCGGGGACGGCGATCGAAGGCGGCAGCGCCTGCACGGGCGCTGCA
>Ga0209262_10000763_pt1 | contig 13727 bp, 16 predicted proteins | sample Lowcelwee11metaG_FD_187171 | JGI IMG/M metagenome (GOLD analysis project Ga0209262, IMG submission 187171) | Freshwater pond sediment microbial communities from the University of Edinburgh, under environmental carbon perturbations - Low... | ecosystem: Environmental > Aquatic > Freshwater >...
GACGGGAAATAACTCTTTCTAAAGAAGAGTCAGAATATTCATATCTGGCTATGATTGACATTTTGATGTTTTAGTCAAACGTATCCTATTTGAAAAAAGATTATATTTGTACCGTAAATGGTACACAATTAAATTAAAAGAAATGTTAGTAGTAAGCAGCAGAGAATTCAGAGACAGTCAGAAAAAATACTTTGATTTGGCAGTGAAAGAGAGAGTCATTATCAAGCGGAAAAATGAATTTTTAGAACTTGTACCAAGGGGAAATAACATACCAGAAAACCCAAGTCCAAGTGGTGACCCTTGGTTTGATGATCCCCGGAACATTGAAGAATTGGAGAGACGGCTAAAAAAACATGAAAGTGGTGATAAGTCAGGGGATATTGTCCTCAAAAGTAAAGAGGATATTAAGACATTTTTCGAATCTCTTTGATCCATGTACAAAATACATATCACTAAAGAAGCAAAAGAGGATATTTCGGCACTTGATCGATCCGGCGACAAAAAATCCATTGAAAAGCTTAAGAAAATACTTTTTGAGCTTCAAAACACCCCAAGTGAGGGAATTGGACAGCCAGAGCAACTCAAATATGGCTATTCAGGATACTGGTCTCGTAGAATCAACAGAAAAGACCGGTTAATATACCGGATATACGAGGAAACGGTCACGGTGACTGTTGTTTCAGCCAAAGGTCACTATTCAGCCAGGTAAAACGTGGACACACGGGATATTGTTGTTTACCCCTGAACTTTTCAGGGGTACAAAGGAGTTAGCTGTAAGGCAAACTGCACCGAACCCTCATTACACCTGGACTTCCAACCCACAAGCAAGAGTTTTTGCAGCCCGCCCCTGCAACCATCACTTCGCTGCAAAACACATGCTTTTTTGCCTAATAATTATTAAATATATAATCCTTAGACCCATCTAATAATAATGAGTATTCTAATACATAGGTCAGAATTTAAGACTAAGTCAGAAAGTAGGACAAATAAAAAACCTCCTATCCTGAAATTCACAGCTTAATAAATCATTTCTTACCTCCCTTAACAATTGTGAAATGACGGTTATTTGTAAGTGCAGGGTCTATATACATCTCATTGTACCACAGATAGTCGCATGTGACGTACCCTTTAGTTCGTTTATAATGGCAGACTATGGTATCTGTATCGTTTATATCCCATTGAATCAATGTAACCGGAAGATCTTCATTCTCTGATTCATTTGGAAATATGCGTATATGGTAATCACCTGAATTGAAATCATCATATATATGAAATCGATTTGGAAACTGCATTAATGGTTCCCAAATAAAAGTTTTTTCGCCATTAATTATAAAATGTATTTTAATTTCATTGTGACTATATGAGTTTGATACATCAGGATTTAACAGATTATTCCCAAAGCTATCTATCACCTGTATGTCCATACTGGTATCCACGCTAAAAAAAGCTTCCTTATTTTCCTTACAGGAAGATAATATTAATAAAAAAACAAGTAACTTTTTCATATGTATATTTTTTAATGTCTAATATTATAAACCATTTTTGTTTGGTAATTGAAAGTATGGCTACCCGGATTGAAGTTATTAAATGCATACCAACCATTGTAACTACCTGTCCAACCCCAATTCATATTAAAGTATAAATAATTAACTGTATTAACTAACTCATACTCTTGATAGAAAGGATTATATACGCACTGATAATAAAATATTTCCAAGCTACCATCTGCTACCCAAGCATGTCCATCATCGTAAATTCCAAAAATCCACCAACCAACGTTTCTTCCGCCCCTAAGAATAACAGGATGATTGTTTTGAATTTCATTTTTGACGGTAGTATAGCTATAATTCGCATAAGATGCTGAAGTATAATTAAAATAATTTATCAAAGCTGATGGAACATCGCTCGTAGATGCTGAAGAACCATCTTCGCAATCATAGTCTATATCAACAGCATCGCCGCAATCAACCATTAGTTGCATTACCTCTCCATTAGCATAATTATTAGGCATTGAACCCCAATTATAATCATTTGGGAAAGCATTATATCTCATAACTTGAGCCATAGCTGTTGGAACACAACCTGTTGGTGCGCGGCCATTTGAACTACTACACCCTGTTAACGGAACATAATTGTTATAAGGTTCCCATTGACCCCATAGAGTTGAGCACAATGGTCCATATTGCTGAGAAGTATAAAAAGTATAACCCTCATAAGGACAATCGGAAGGATCAAACGTAGTTCTTTTCGAGTTATTATTTTTATCAATATCACCACCATCTACTATTTTATCCCATAATGCTTTAATTTCTGGTGTTTGTTCTACATTAGCTGTTCTTGTTTCCTTAACAACTTCATTTATCTTATACAACCATTCAACCAATCCTCCAGGGTAATGCTCTGCGTCAGTTGGGAAAGAATTCGTTTCTGAAAAGGCCAAAACAGGTATCAAACGATTATCGGCAGATATAATTGCAAATCCACCATTTTCATAATTCACTATATAATAAGAAGTTTCCATTGAATTGGCAGGAACATCCAGAATGTTAACCACCTCTTTGAAACCCTTACTTTCTCCTGAGGATGAATTAAATTGTTTCTTTGAAAAATCAAACCTTTCAGCAACCTCTAGTGCCTCTGCTTGAGAAACAAAATTAGTGATTGCCGCACCTTCTTCCTCAAAGTGATCTTCTCTTTGACATGAGATTGCCCATAACCCAAACAATAGGATTAATGTAACCTTGATAAAAAAATACCTTTTCATAGCTTTATCAGTTTTAAATTGCAGAATTTAACTTGACGAAGTGAAAGTTACGAACATTTACAAAAGAAGTCAAGTTATTTCAAAAAAAGTTGCCTAACTATATTGAAATATTCCCAGTCATAAAAAATAACGGAGTCCAGAAAACATTTTGATTTATTTAGGTTAAACAAGAAATGATCTATTTCATTTTCGAAAAAAATCAATAGATTTGATAAGCAATGCGATATCATTCATTTCGGCGGACTGCGCCACCAACGTTTACTCCCCCAACCGCCGGGCCGTTGAACTAGGGGTCGCTCTTACGAAACGGATTATAAAGTACGTTAGCGTAAATTTATAAAATTTCATCGTGCTAGAATTTGATAAATGGTAGCGGAATGAGGCATAGGGAAAATTTACAGCTCTTTTCTTGTCCCTGCCGTGGATCCTTGGCGTAAGATTAAGCAGTGATTTTTTATATATCTATATATCAAGTAGTTATGAAAACGCCCGCCGCCGGAATCTTTTTTGGTTTTTTTGCCTTTTTTTCTCTTTTTGTTTTGTTTTTTCTTTCGCTCACATTTCCGGTTATTTCCGTTCAACTCTCTGTCATTCTGTCAGTTGCTTGAGTTTTAATCTTAAAAACTTCTTCATTCTTTGTAAAGGCATTTTTAAGGTAAATTTTTTGCCTCTTTTTATGTCTTTGGAACTAATTGTATTATAATGTATTACAAGGGTGAATGTTAGTTTTTTACAACTCAATGTTAGTTTTTTACAACTCAAAATAGGCCGAATGTTAGTTTTTTACAACTCTTGTTAGTATACGTTTGTTAGGTCAAATTATATTACATACATTTGAAGAAAAAATTTAATTCATGAGTAAAAACGAAATTAAATTAGCGCAGGCTAATGTCTTAACTCAGGCAAGATACAACTTCACAGTCGTGGAGAAACGGGCAGTTTATTACATTATCAAAGAGGTTAGAAGACAGTTTATCGAGACTCCAGGTGGGCAAAGAGATCTCTTCAATGACCTCGTGATAAAGATAAAAACAGCGGACCTGCAGGGGCCAGATATCGGAACCGAGCTAAGAGAGGTCTATTTGTCTCTAAAAAATCTTAGACGTAAATCCATCTGGATCGAGGACGAGGAAAGGGTTTTAGAGGTCGGCTACATCAATTACTTTGAGCATTTAAAGAGAGAACCAAATCTAGAAGTACAGGTTTCTCATAAAATTCTCCCCTTCCTGGTGGAGTTGGCTGAACAGTTTACAACCTACAGCCTGACTGTTGCAATATCTTTAAAAGCCAAGTATAGCCAACGTTTCTATGAATACTGCTCACAGTTTAAATCCACGGGGTTTCTATACATTTCAATAAGCGACCTAAGAAAAAAAATGATACTTGAGGAAAAATACTCTCGTTATGCTCAACTTAAAATGTATGTTATTGATGTTGCACACAAGGAACTCAAATCCTTATATGAGACCGGTAATTGTGATCTGTATTTCAACTATTCCGAAGATAAAAGCGGAAGGACGGTGAATGGGTTGAAAATCGTCATAATATCCAGGGAAAGACAGCCGGAACCTTTAAAAATTGATGACCTGGTTTATTACATCAGAACATGGTTAACGACTTGGCTAAACGCAGCAAACAAACCTAAAAACAAGGCATGGATTGACAAAGTGATTAAGCACCTGCAGAAAAACCCGGATCAGCTGCCGAAGCTTTATGACAGGCTTGTAAGAATGCAGGAAAAGGAAACAGCGGGTAGCTATGCTGCTTTTGCCCGCTATTTAATCGAGGAAGACTATCTGCAGGAATAAGTTCTCGAAAAAATGTTTTTAGTGGCGCAAATCGCTTCTTTTGCCTTCAAATTTTGATTTCACCACCCCTTCCTGCAGCTGCAGGGGATAGGCCCCAAAACAAACATATGTTTATAAGTTCTGTATAAATACAACGGCAACAATTAAAACTTATGAGTAACATTTGTAATATTTGTAACACTAATAACACGAGTAACACTAATAACATTCAGAATATGAAGAAAGTAATTGCAATTAGTAACCACAAAGGTGGTGTAGGAAAAACAACATCTACACTAAACATTGGTGCAGGGATCGCTTTGAAAGGGATAAAAGTTCTTTTGATAGATATTGATCCACAATCCAACCTGACACAATGTTTAGGAATTACCGATGTTGAAAAAAGCATCTATGGAGCTTTGCGGGGTGATCACGATCTGCCGATCATTAAAATTACAGAGAATCTTGATGTAGTACCTTCTACTTTGGACCTGGCAAGTATCGAGCTTGAACTAGCCTCAAAGTTTGCCCGGGAGTTGGTTTTAAAGAAGCTTATTGATAAAGTAAAGGATAGCTATGAATATGTAATAATAGACTGTCCACCGGCCCTGGGGCTTATAACGGTAAATGCGCTTACTGCAGCAGACGAAGTATTTATACCCCTACAGGCACAGTTTCTTGCGCTACATGGACTTGATAAGCTAACGGATATTATTTCAATGGTGAAAGAAAACCTAAATTCAGGACTTTCAATTGGTGGCGTTTTTATAACACAATACGATAACAGAAAGATCTTAAACAGGGATATCGCCGAATCCGTCAACAAACAGTTCAACGGGAAAATATTTAAAACAATGATCCGGGATAATGTCGCATTAGCGGAAGCTCCGGTTCGTGGGAAAGATATATTCAGCTATGATGCTAAGAGTAACGGCGCAAAGGATTATGAAAGCCTGGTCGACGAAATACTAAACTAGTAACACAGGTAATACTAGTAACACCAATAACATTAATAACACTCTAATTACATGACATATGGCAAAGAAAAACTTTCTAGATTCTATAGATAAAACGAACATTTCAGCTAAAAAAGGAATAAGTAGTTTATTCACAGGTCCTGAGGTAAAGGAAGAAAACAATACCGTTCTCGCCGAAAAATACCAGGAGGAAATTAGGCAAACATTTATTATTAAATCAGATCATCTGGAGAAGATCAGGGATTATGTTCATCTGAAAAGACAACAGGGAGATTCAATGTTTACCCAAAAGGATGCATTACAGGAAGCCTTCGAGCTCCTATTTAAAAAAATTGGCAAAATACCCTCAAGGCCAGAACACATTAAGGAGGCAGAAAAGCTGCGCAGCAATAAGATTAAGAGGAGATAAGTCTGCAAGTTTATCAGGCTATTAGCATATTGTACAAGCTACTTTTATTGAGTTGGTGTGGCAAGGTTATAAAACCAAAAAGCATCGAAAATAGGTGCGAATTATTGATTTGTAATGTATCTTTGTAAAAAACATCATTATGGACTTACAGACAAGAAAGCTTAATGCAATTGAATACCTGGCTGGACTTCGTGATGAAAAGATTTTTCGTAAAATCGAGTCAACAATAACTGAAGTCCAAAAAACACAGATAGTTAAAAGAAGTCTGAAACCGTTTACTCAAGAACAATTAATTGGTAGAGCTAAAAGGTCTACTTTAGATTATCAGTCTGGAAAATACAAGACTCAAGAGCAACTGGAAAAAGAATCAGAAAACTGGTAATCAAATGAAGATTATTTGGTCAGACTTTGCTTCTGAAACACTATCAGAAATCTATAAATACTACAAAGAAAAGGCCAGTCCGACTATTGCTCAGAAAATTAAGGCTGAAATCTTTACTGCGACCAGGCAACTAAAAAAGCATCCTTCCTCGGGCCAGATTGAAATAAACCTTAAAGAACTTAACGAAGGACACAGATACCTGGTAAAAGGAAATTACAAAATCATCTATAAAGAAATACCCGAAGGAATGTTAATTACGGATGTTTTTGACACGAGACAAGACCCTATTAATATCAACGACGAAAATAGAAACCCCAGCAGGTAACATCATATACTTAATTTCCGTTGAATCATCATCAGGCGGGATGAAACTATCTTCCTCCGGAACCGGATAGGGTTTGTGTTCTACTTCTTCAGCCGACAACTTAGATTTTATCATGGCTCCTGGATTAACTTTTTTATTATCTCTTTATTTTCAAAGTCTCTTTTCAAAGCTGCCTTTAACCTGGTTAAATGGATCTCAATCTGTTCTTTTTCGTCCTTGCATTTTTTCAACCCTTCCTGCAGCTCCGTTATTTCCTGTTTCATTTCCTTCTGGTCCTGAGGGAACCGGACCAGGACATCAGTAATAAGTTTATCAATAAGCTTATTCAAGGAAGAGAGATTGAATTTTTTCAATCCTTCCGTGAGCAGCTTTTCAGTCTCATCGTCATAGCGATATGTGAATTTTTTTCTATCTTCCATTGCCGTCATAATTTAGTATCGAGGATCTTCCGGATCTGCAGTTGCAGCTAATAAATGCCGTCAAAAAGTTCTCCAAGAGATCTTCCGGATCTGCAACTCGAGGCTAAAAATGCCGTCAAAAAATACTGCCGGCAGCTGCTGATCCGAGACCGGCCGGCCAGGTCCTTCATCAATACTGCCGTCATTAAATTATCTTTCATTTGTCTGTTATTTCTTCCTTTTTATAAAACCGTTAACCGTTACTCCCTCTTTTCTAAGATACCGATAAATCGTCGAACGGCTTATATTCTGCGTTTCCTCAATAAAGTTGATTGTATTTTTTTGTTTATAGAGCGTAACAACTGCAGAGGCTTTCTTCTTGTTGTAAGATCCTTTAGGCCTTCCTCCGTTTAATCCTCTTGCCCGGGCTGCTTCGAGTCCTTTTATCGTTCTCTCCCGCAAAACATTTACTTCCATTGCCTTCAGGATGGCAATTATCTGAAATATTGCCTCTCCCATCGGGCTTGAAGTGTCAAACATTCCCTCGGTCAAACTTTTAAATGCAATTCCCTTTTCCTTAAAATCATTTAAAAGGATTATCAGCTCTCTGGTGGTCCGCCCCAGGCGGTCCAGGCTAAAAGCTATCAAAGTGTCACCGGGTCTTATTTGTTCCAGTAGTTTTAAAAGCTCTGGCCGGCCGGGAGATCTCCCGGAAGCTTTCTCCTGGAAGATCTTTTCACAACCGGCTTTTTCAAGCGCATCGGTCTGTAAATTTAGATTTTGTTCCTTGGTGGAAACTCTTGCGTAGCCAAAAATCATAATAGTTCTAATATATGTACAAACAAAGATAAAAAGAACTTTGATTTATGAAAAGCGATTAATCGAACTTTAAATGATTAAAAATGGATTTTTAAAATAGTTTGATTATACGGTAATTAAATAAAACTTAGAATTTTTGGCACTCCATAAAATAATTTGCAATTATCAATATTATTAGGTGACCCTGATGAAAATGCATCATCGGATGTTAAATATTTTCAATTATATGTTGTATCAAAAAGGGAAAAGGTTTAAATTGCTTTTGAAAGTTAATCTAATGTTGTAATCTAAAAAATACTGCTATGAAGAGGAAATTCTACAATGGCCTAAAACTGATAATAATATTAGTAATTTCAGTTTGTTTTACACCTTCTCAACAGAAGGACTCAGATACAAATCAATCTGTACAGCTAGAAAAATTTTTAAACAAGAAAGATGGGGATTGGCTATATTTTAATAACGGATTGAAAATCCCAATAGTTGAGTTTTTTAGTAAGAATAAAGCATCTTTAGATTTTAACGATGATTTTGGTATTAGAATAGAGAAAGAAGATACTGATGACTTAGGTATGATTCATTATCTTCTACGCCTGACTTACAAAAATATTGTTATTGATGATTCTTGGTATACTGCTCATTATTCAAAGGATGGCGATATCCTTATTTTTGAAGGAAAGTTTGCGGGAGAAATTCCCAAAACACAAAATCCAACTATTTCTGAAACAGATGCAATAATAATTGCTAAAAATGCTCTTACTACGAGCGAAACTATGCCTTTAGAATATTTTCAATTGTTAAAGAAGGATCTCTCAGATGCAACAAAAGAAAACAAAAGAGTTAACTGTGAAATGGTCTATTTTAAATCTAAGGACCAAAATTATATTTTAGTATATAAAGTTATTCTAACTACAACTATTTCTTTGCCTATGCATCAATTTTACATTGACGCAAATGACGGTGAAATTCTTAAAGATGAGGAACTTGTTTTTAAATCTACTAATACAGTAGCAACAAAATATAATGGAACAAGGACAATTCAAACAACTTATACAGGCTATCCTAATTTTTGGTATGTTTTACTTAATACCTCAAAACCAACTCCAATTGATACACGGAATAGTACATTCATCGCAGGTTGGGACAATTGTGTCCCTAATGTTTTTGCCAACTTAAATTCTACTTTTCAAAGCTCATCTTATTGGGCATATGATGCACATTATAATGCAGCAAGTGCTCACTGGGCTGTACAAGAAGCTTATAATGTGTTTTATAATCGTTTTTCCCGAACTTATGGAACATTTACAAATTCTGGTGGAAGTATAAGAGTTGAAAATAATTACTTCAAGCGAAGGGAGTATATTAATGGTTCTATTGTCAATCGATCAACATTCTATGAACCAGGTGGTTCTTATGATTACATTCATGCAGGGAATATTTATGGTACCGAAGGTTTTGATGGAGGACTGGATGTAATAGGTCATGAGTTTACACATGGTTGTTTGTATAGGTCTAGATCTATTAGTACTTTATCAGGATGTGAAGCTGGGGCTCTTATGGAATCTCTATGTGATATTTTTGGAGAAGTTATCGAATATTACACTTTAGGAAGTACTGATTATATGTTTGGTACAAATGACAAGCCCCGTTACCGAAGGGACTTCATTAATCCTGAAAATGATTCAATCTTCTATGCTCCCACATTATCCTCCTCTTGCACTCCAACAATAGTATCCGAGGCTTTTTTTAGAATGGCACCATCAACTTGGCATGGAACAAATTGGTACTACACACAAGATCAAAATTACAACTACGTAAATTGTTCCGTACAAAATCGTTGGTTTTATCTTCTATCTGAAGGCGGGACTCAGAATGGTGTTAATGTGACAGGAATAGGCATCGAAAAGGCCGCAAATATTACATATCGCAATCTTGCATATTATTTCAATAATTCTTACACTTTCGAATCCATGCGAAATGCCTCAATTTCAAATGCCCAAATTTTATATGGAGCATGCTCAAATGAGTACCAACAGGTTATGAATGCTTGGGCAGCAGTAGGTGTTGGTACACCTGCCCCATCTCCATGTGTTGTGCCATTAACAGGATATATTAGTGGGCCAGCATATGCCATGTGTGGAGATTGCCAGACTTGGTATGCAAATGCAAGTGGCGGAAATGGAAATTATAACTATAGCTGGTGGGTTAATTATCAATATATATCTAATGGTGCATATTTGACTTATTGCTTCCCTTCATATCAATCTGGGTACTATACCATTGATTTAATAATAAACGACGGACAACAAACTTTTTCAACCAATATTTATGTTTCAGTCGATTGTTATTATTTATTAAATAATCAAACTCCATTTTCAATAATAGTATTTCCAAACCCGTCTTCTGGATATGTTACTTTAGACATAGTTGAAGAAGAGGACTTCCCTGCTACATTAAAAAATAGTCAGTATACAATTTATTTGACTGATAAAAGCGGGCGGATTCATTATAATGTGAGAACAAAAAATAGAAAAGTCGATATTGCGGTACCTAATCTTCAAAATGGAACTTATTCAATTATCGCAATTATAGGCAAGTACAAAATGTCAACCGAATTAGTTATTAATCATTAATTTATCAGAAAACTAAGATATTATTCAATGAATAATGTCTTAATAATTCTTTATATAACTACTTAACTTAATTCGTTGAAATATTACTTTAAGTTAATTTTTAAATCATAAATCATGAAAAAAATAATTTATTTTTTCTATTTCTTGATTATATCATGGCATCCTCCTCTAGCAGGGCAAAATTCATTGAACGAAAATACCGATCCTTGGGCAATTTCATTCTCCTTTTCACCTAAGATAGATATAAGTCCTCCTTATTATGCCCCTAACGATAATTTTGTACCAGCGTTTTGTCTAAAAGCAGACCACAGGATCTTTACAAAGTTTTCCTATTCAATTGGTGTTGTATATAACAACTGGATCCTAAATACTGAGAGATTAATATTTGACGGACTTGGTAGTGAAATTTCCACTAACAAAATATTAATTTTTGAATTTCCAATACAGTTAAATTACCATTTGAGTGGTTCTAACAAAATGTTTGATCCTTATCTAATGACTTCTTTTAATAATTCCTACTATCATCAAGATTATTATGGTGAAGCATATTATGGATTACCCGATGATGGGGAATTCTCAATTAAAAGATCAAAATATTGTCTATTCTATAACTTAGGATTAGGAGCATACATCAATCTTAGTTCTTCATTATCAATAATTACGGAGGCAAGTGTCGGTTTTGGATTAGTTTATTATACCCAAAGATACAGATTCATTGAAGGACAAGTTGGAGTAAGATATACATTAAAATAATTTGTTCAGCCTTTAATACCCAACAACCTGAGAGAACAAAAATTACAAATAGTTATAACAGGTTGGTATTATACACCACAATCTATAAAGTGAGCGAATAGAATACCAACACCCGGGGAATGCCCCAGGAGCATTACATAGATAGAAAACAATTTAAGAAGTGCCTGTTGTTAGGCTTTTAATCTACTTAGAGAGATCCTGCGCTTAAGCCCATGGATAAAGCCTTTTTACCGATATCCAGGACAATTTTTGACGGGTTATAGGCGTAACTTATTGCCTTAATACATTCTTTGGCTCCTGGTACCTGTTTAAAGACTGCAGATAGAGCATCGAGCGGATCTTTCGCATTAGCCAGGGTCACGGCAGTATTTACAACCCGCGAAGCTTTATCATACTCTTTTACTCCGGGTACGTCTCTTGCCAGGCTCATTACAACACTTTTTGCGGTATTTCTCATTTGGTTCTTCATCGTGTGGTAATGAGAGAACTTATGCCACTGCGAGCGTTTGTAATCAAAATTTGTATCAAAGCTTTTTTCACAGCTCTGTACAAATTTCATCCGGTCAAAGCCGATCTGGACCTCTCTGCCGTTTATTATATTCTTGGAGTTTTTAGCATTTGCCATTGGGCTTAAGCGGATCTTCTTTGACTCGTCCATCCTTGAAACTACAACATGCACGTGTGTTTGTAGCCCCTCTTTCTTTTCTCCGGCTTTATGTAATCCTTCTTTTACCTCCGCACAGTCCCTGCTATAATACCGGGTGTGTTCAACCTTTCCAAAATAAACAAGGCTTTCGCCTGTTAATCCCCGGTTGAAATTCTTAGCGTACTCATCCATAACTTTCCGGGTATAATCCTTCAAAGCTTCCTCGTAACGTTTCAGCTCGATGGTGGTTAATTGGGATACGTCTTTTATGTCTCTCCCTGAAACTTTTCTTCCAATATGCTTTAATTCGTCTTTGCTTGGGTTAACGGAGATCATGTAAAACTTGGTCTCGTCTTTCCCCAGTTTCCCTTTGTTATTATCAATAATTGCCTGGGCGGAATAGAGAGAAACGTCACTGCTACTATGATCAAAAAACTTTGTCTGGCTCAAGAGATCCTTCTCCTGGTTCTCTTTCTCCAGATAATTAATGAGGTCCCTGCAGCTACCCCGGTTATTATCCTTTTTTGACGAGTGAATCTTAACGTACATTATAGCCTTTTTAGATAAGCTTTGTATTCATTAATATCTCCCATTGGAAGCTCAATAATCGGTTTTCTTTCCAGCGCTGTAGTTTTATATTCAGTGTGAGAAAGGATATTTTCAAAGTATTTTTTTGTTGTGGAAAATTTTAATTCCAGCACATCATACTTCTCCTTGAGTAATTTATATTCCTCAGAATTTAAATCATTTTTTACAGCTTCACTCTCTGCAGGTCCTTTCTTTTCTTCTTTGATTATTTCTCCGGAAAGAGCTAAAGATTTTATCTTGTTTTGCCCAGGGATATCTGCTTTTTTTGGAGCTTCTTCATTTATATAATCTGTAAACCTTGCAATCAAAGTATCCATTTTTCCGAAGGTGGGTTTGATGAAATCATTCTCCTGTTTTCTCATGAATGACACTATTGTATCCCGGAATTTTTTAAGTTCTTCTGCGGGAGAAAGTACTACCTGGTCCTTTGGATTAAGACCAGTAACTTCAAAGTATTTTGCCATTGCTTCCATAAAATCAACAAGGCTCATGTCAAACTTTTTGGCTAATCTGGCAATAGTTATTTTTGTTTCACTATTTGAGTTTAAAGTTTCATATTTTGCCATATAATAGCTATTTTATAGTTACTTTCAAATGCTAAAGTATTAATTTTCTTTTATATAAAATCACAAATAGTTACATTTTTTATTAATAATAACTATCGCTATTTTTAAATATTCATGTATATATATGTATATCAATAATATATCAGGCTGCGCCTGATAGCAGAATCAGGTTAGCCTGATTCCATCTTGCTTTCCTTTGGAAACATTTCTACATAACGTGAAAAATGATTCCACTTCCGTTCTTTTTACTACTCGCATTAGTGCTGTGTAGGGTTTAGAACACGAAGAAGTTTTTTCTACTTCAAGGCTTCCGTAGCGAAGTGGAGCCTGTAACAAAACGATCACGGGAACAATTTAAAAACGTTAGCAAAGCAAACGCCCTCTCCCGTGAAATGCCCAAAGAAATAAAATAGAAATATATGTGGAGCTTCGCAGGGTTGTATTATGAATTTTCTTAGTTTTCTTTGCTCAATGAATCTGGGAGAAAAGAACAACAAGGCAAACCAGGAGAGTTATTCTCGGCTTGACAAGGGGTCCTTAAAAAACCCCTTGTCAGGACGGGAAATAACTCTTTCTAAAGAAGAGTCAGAATATTCATATCTGGCTATGATTGACATTTTGATGTTTTAGTCAAACGTATCCTATTTGAAAAAAGATTATATTTGTACCGTAAATGGTACACA
>Ga0209262_10000764_pt1 | contig 13696 bp, 14 predicted proteins | sample Lowcelwee11metaG_FD_187171 | JGI IMG/M metagenome (GOLD analysis project Ga0209262, IMG submission 187171) | Freshwater pond sediment microbial communities from the University of Edinburgh, under environmental carbon perturbations - Low... | ecosystem: Environmental > Aquatic > Freshwater >...
AGGAGTATCAGGAGAGGATGAGGCTTTTACCCGCCTCGAGGCAAGACATTATGACATGATCATCATCATGGTGGGCGTTGACAAAAGGAACCCGATGACACTCTGCCGGAATATCAAGGAAAAATATCCCTATATCCCCACCTTGCTGCTTCTGAATAATCCGGGTGATATACCTTTTGTCCAGAACCAGAAAAAACTGGGCGTGCCCTTTGACAACTATTTTATATGGACAGGTGAATCAAGGGTCTTCTTTGCCATGGCCAAACTGCTCGAGGATAAGGTCAATGTTGAGAACGACACAAAAAAAGGGCTTACCGGGGTCATACTTCTGATTGAGGATGCGGCAGACTATTACTCCGAATATGTGCCGATGCTGTACAACCTGATCCTCGAGCAGACACGCAGTCTTATTGAGGATGTCTCCTCTGATGAACTCTATAAAGTGCTTAAGCTGAGGGCAAGGCCCAAGATTCTCCTGGCAACTACATGGGAAGAGGCAATGTCGGTTTACACCATGTACAAAGACAGCCTCCTGGGAATTATTTCCGATATGCGCTTTCCGAAGGATGGTGTACTCTATGACATGGCAGGCTACGATCTCATCAGGCATATCAGGCATGAGCAGCCCAACCTGCCTACAGTACTTCAGTCATCTGATCCCGGGAATGCAAAGTATGCAACCGAGCTGAGAGCCAGTTTCATCAACAAGACCTCAGAGACCCTGCTCCAGGATCTTAAATCATTCATCACCTATTACCTCGGGTTTGGCCATTTTGTTTATCGTGACACCAATGGCAAGGAGATAGCTGTCGCCAGGTCAATGAAGGAATTCGAAGCCTACCTGCAGACTGTACCTGAAGATTCCCTTGTCTATCACGGGATGAAGAACCATTTCTCTTTGTGGCTTATGGCCAGGGGTGAGGTTAAGATCGCAAAAATGATCAACCCTGTCAAGCTGTCCGACTTCGACAGCCTGAAAGACCTGAGGGAGTTTCTTATTGATATCATCAGGAAGAGAAGGATCGAAATGAACAAGGGCAAGGTTGTCAATTTTGACGAGTCACTTGTCATTGATGAGTCAAATGTCGTAAGCCTTGCCAGCGGCTCGCTGGGAGGCAAGGGCCGTGGTCTCGCATTCATCAACACGCTTATTTACAGCTTTGAGCTCGGACGTCTCCTGCCTGGCATCAACATTAAGACACCCATTACTGCTATCATCGGCACAGATGAGTTTGACCGTTTCATGGAGAGCAACCATCTGTGGAAAGAGGTGAACAGTGATAAGCACTTTACTGACCTGCAGAAGATGTTCCTCGCCGGAAGCCTAAGCAGCAATCTTGAAAAAAAACTCCGGGTCTATATAAGCCGCATCACCGGTCCCCTTGCAGTGAGGTCATCAAGCTTGTTTGAAGATTCTCTCAGTCAGCCTTTCTCGGGAATCTTCGGAACATATATTCTGCCTAATAATCATCCTGATCCGGAAGTCAGGCTCAGACAGCTCCTTGGTGCTGTCAAGCTGGTCTTTTCTTCTATATACTCAGATAATTCGCGCATCTATTTTGAAGCTATAAACTTCAAGGTGGAGCAGGAGAAAATGGCTGTGGTGATACAATCAGTTGTTGGCAACAGGTACGGTGATATATTCTACCCTCATATAAGCGGTACCGCCCAGTCGTTTAACTTCTATCCCGTTGCAAATATGACTCCACATGATGGCTTCGCTGTCGTGGCGGTGGGTCTCGGCCAGTATGTTCTTGACGGTGAGAGAGCCTTCAGGTTCTCCCCCACGTATCCTTCGCTTGATATTGTCTCAATTGATGACCTTTCGACACATTCGCAGCTTGATTTCTATGCCCTTAATATGGCGCAGAGCGATGTTGACCTGCTTCAGGGTGAGAGTGCAAGCCTGGTGAAGCTCGATATCAGCAGGGCAGAGGTTGATGGCACGCTGCAGCACTCGGCATCAGTGCTCAGCGCCGATAATGATACGCTTACGCCGGGGCTTTATAACCCAGGACCGAGGGTGGTCAATTTTGCGGATATACTTAAATATGATTTTGTACCTCTGGCATCAACGCTGAGAAAAGTGCTTGAAGTGACCAGGGAAGCTTTTGGCGCACCTGTGGAGATTGAGTTTGCCGTTGACCTCAATAAAGATGAAGATGATAAGGCATCATTCTACCTGCTACAGGTCAAACCTCTTGTTGGCAGCGGCGCAGGATATTCAATCGATCCTGAGAGTGTCTCTTCGGGGGACATGATACTTGTCTCACAAAAGAGCATGGGCAACGGACTTGTCGAAGACATTACCGACGTCATTTATGTTGAACCGGATAAATTTGACAATCTGAAAACTGCCGAGATGGCTGATGAGATCGATGCCATCAACAGGAAGATGATGCTCGAAAGCAGGAGGTATGTGCTCATCGGACCGGGCAGATGGGGCACTAAAGACAGGTTCCTTGGTATTCCCGTGGCATGGCCCCAGATATCCAATGCCAGGGTCATCGTTGAGGTAGGGCTTCCCAGCTTCCGCGTTGACGCATCACAGGGCTCCCATTTTTTCCATAACGTCACGTCAATGAATATCGGTTATCTCTCGATCAACGAAGATTCCGGCGAGGGAGTTATTATGTGGAACAGGCTGAGAGAGCAGAAAGTCATCAGCACCGGCAGGTTCTTCAGTCATGTACGGTTTGAGAAACCGCTTGTTATCCGCATGGACGGGAAACTGGGTATGACAGTCATTTCTTTCAGCAGCTGACAGCAGCAGCTGAAGTCATTACATCCTTATTGATCTTTTTAATCAGACCCTGGAGGACATTTCCAGGGCCTGCTTCCACAAATGATACAGCACCGTCAGCAATCATCCTCGTTATGGTCTGTGTCCACCTTACGGGTGATGTCAGCTGCGCAACAAGGTTATCCATGATCTGACCGGGGTCGGTAACCGGCATTCCAGTCACATTCTGATACACAGGGCATGAGGGACTGCTGAAGTGTGCCGCCCTGATAGCCTCTTCAAGCTCAATACGTGCTGGTTCCATGCACGGTGAATGAAAAGCACCGCTGACCGAGAGAGGCAGAATTCTCTTTCCTCCCCGCATCTTCAGCTCTTCCGTGGCTTTGCTTACACCCTCTATGGTACCGGAGATAACTATCTGACCGGGACAGTTGTAGTTGGCCGGTACAACGGTTTCGGGTATTGAACTGCATACCTCTTCAACCACTGCATCGTCCATGCCAAGCACAGCAGCCATTGTTGAAGGAGCGAGGGCGCATGCCTTCTGCATGGCACCGGCACGGCCGGCAACCAGTCTCAGCCCGTCCTCGAATGAGAGTGCCCCCGCGGCCACAAGAGCCGAGAATTCACCCAGTGAATGACCGGCAACCATATCCGGAGCAAAAGCCTCTCCCATCACAGCCGTCAGGATCACAGAATGAAGAAAGATGGCAGGCTGTGTCACCCTCGTCTGCCGCAGTTCTTCCTCCGTTCCGGCAAACATTATATCTGTTATCCTGAACCCAAGGATCTCATTGGCTTTCTCAAACATATCGCGTGCTGCCGGGAAGTTATCATAAAGATCCTTTCCCATACCGGGGAACTGTGCTCCCTGTCCGGGGAATACAAATGCTTTCATAGAATGGAGATTAATCTGTTTTGACTCTGTTTTTTCAGTGCAGCCTGCTGCCTATGAGGTGAATGAACTCCTCACGGGTGTTAAGGTTTGAGAGAAAACATCCGGTGAATGCCGATGTGGTTGTGACGGAGTTCTGCTTCTGCACACCGCGAATCTGCATGCACATGTGCTGCGCCTCGATGACAACAGCCACCCCCAGTGGCTTGAGGTTATCCTGAATACAGTTTCGTATCTGCGTCGTGAGCCTCTCCTGTACCTGCAGCCTCGCTGCATAGCTCTCCACCACGCGTGCTATCTTGCTCAGACCAGTGATAGTCCCGTCAGGGATGTACGCCACGTGAGCTTTGCCGAAGAAGGGCAGCATGTGATGCTCGCACATCGAATAGATGTCAATGTCTTTCACAATCACCATCTGCCTGTACTCTTCCTTGAAGATGGCACTGCGGAGGAGCTCTTCAGGATCTTGCTCGTATCCCCGCGTAAGAAAACTAAGGGCCTTGGCAACCCTCTCAGGCGTCTTGAGCAAGCCTTCCCTTTCAGGATCTTCACCCAGTAACTTCAGTATCTTATAGTAATATTCCGAGATTTCCCTGATGACTTCGGGATTCCATCTCTCTATCTTGTTGTAGCTGTCTGACAGCTTTCCGCTGCCGTCGTTGAGTTTTTCCATATTATCCGTAGTATTCGATAAAATTATTTTCAGTTTCTTCCACCCTGATACAGTGCAGCAGCGCACCCTCAGCCGCCAGGGGAGCGCTGAGTTCATCCCAGATAGCTATGGCCAGGTTCTCTGTGGTGGCTACCTTACCAGCCATGAAGTCAGTCTCGACATTCATGTTTTTGTGATCAAGCTTTGCTATCACCCTCTCATTTATGATCTCTTTCAACCGGGTTGCATTCATGAAATACCCCACTTCAGTGTCAGGTTCACCCTTGACTGTCACCTTCAGCACGTAGTTATGGCCATGCCAGAGAGGGTTCGAACACTTGCCGTAGATCCTTAGGTTCTCATCGTCACTGAGATCCTGCCGGAACATTCTGTGTGCAGAGCTGAACCGCTCCCTTCTTGTCAGGTAGATCATATCCGCCGGGTTAAATGATTTACTAAAATGAGTGGTTTATGGTTCAAAAATAATATATTTATCAGTTAAATAGCTATAATAGTGGATAACAGGCGAGGAGATATACTGATTGCTGTTGCTCATCCTTCTGAGGCTGAGGCGGTGCATAAAGCCGTCACCGAATCGGGGTGCGATTGTGAGATACTGGTTGCAGGTGTCGGTGGCGCATCCATGTCGTGGGCTATGCAAAAGAGGTTCACCTCAGGCACACTGCCTGCCCTGGTAATCAACCCCGGCATCGCCGGCAGTTACACCACTTCTCTTGCTCCAGGTGATGTTGTTATACCGGGCTCCGACTGTTTTGCCGATATGGGAGTGGATGATAACGGTACCTTCCTTTCCCTTTTCAGCGCCAACATGGCTGACCCTGACAGGTGGCCATTCAGTGACGGCAGGATACACTGCACAGGCAGATCGTTCGATCTCCTGTCAAAAGATTACCATGTGGTCACTGCTGCAACGGTGAACATGGCATCCGGATCACAGCAGGTCATTGACCGTATAATTGATGCATGGAACCCTGATATCGAGACAATGGAAGGAGCATGGCTGGCTTATGCCTGTGCGGTCATGCACATCAAATGGCTTTCAATCAGGGCAGTGTCGAACATGGTCGAACCACGCAACCTGAAAAACTGGAACATACCGCTTGCACTCAGCAGGCTTGAGAAAGAAATGACCGGGATACTCAGAATAATCAGGACGGCATGAAACTAACACTCGGTTTTTCGCCCTGCCCCAATGACACATTCATCTTTGAGGCTCTTGTGCACGGAAGGGTAGACACGGAAGGTGTCAGCTTCGACTGGTTCCTTGCCGATGTCGAGGAGTTGAACCGCCGGGCAATGGAGGGAAGCGTCGATGTCACCAAGATGAGTTTTCACGCGTATGCCGTGGCTGCAGCAAACTACCTGATACTTGATTCAGGCAGCGCTCTCGGACACAATAACGGACCCCTGGTGGTCAGCCGCCGCAAGATGTACCCTGATGAGCTGGAGGATGCCCTTATAGCAATACCTGGAAAATATACCACTGCCAATCTTCTCTTCAGCATCTTCTGGCCAGGAGCTTCACGAAAACGGGAGTACATCTTCTCCGATATTCCCGAAGCTGTAATGTCGGGTGAGGTCGACGCAGGCCTTATCATACATGAAACGAGGTTCACTTATCTGTCGCTCGGACTAAAGAAGGTTGCTGATACTGGCGAATACTGGGAAAAGATGACCGGCATGCCCGTCCCGCTTGGCGGAATTGTCGTGCACCGAAGTGTGAATGAGGATGTCGCCGCCAAAGTCAGCAGGTCAATAAGACGCAGTATCGAGTATGCCTGGGCCGACCAGTCAGCATCAGTCGATTTTATCAGAAGGCATGCCCGAGAAATTGATTCAGCAGTAACAAGGGAACATATCAGCCTCTTTGTAAACGGCTTCAGTCTCTCACTTGGGAAGGATGGAAAAGCAGCAATCGAACGACTGTATTCGGTTGCACGTGAGAGGAAAGTTTTAGGTGACATGCCTGAAAGGATATTTCTGCTGTGAGTATTTTTTTCACTGCAGTCAATTTAGTATATTTACATAATAACAAACTAAATGATCAGGTCATGAAATTTGAACTTCCGCCACTGAATTACAGCCCTGATGCCCTTGCGCCTCAGATTAGTCCGGAGACCATTGAGTATCATCATGGCAAGCATCACCTCGCCTATGTTAATAATCTTAACAACCTTATACCGGGTACACCGTATGAGGAGGCTTCACTTGAGACGATGATCAAGAAAGCCGAGGGAGGCATTTTCAACAACGCAGCCCAGATATGGAATCACACGTTTTACTTTGCCACCTTCTCACCCTCGGCAAAGAAGGAACCACACGGAACACTTGCCCGGGCTATCGAATCTGAGTTCGGGTCTTTCGCCGGTTTTACGGAAGCGTTTACCAAAGCCGCCACTACACTCTTTGGCTCAGGATGGGCATGGCTCTGCATGAAACCTGACGGCAGGCTTTCCATTACCCAGGAACAGAACGCCGGTAACCCCATGCGCTCAGGCCTGGTACCCCTGATGACCTGCGATGTGTGGGAGCATGCCTATTATATCGACTACAGGAACAAGCGTCCCGACTATATTAAGAATTTCATGGAACTGCTTGACTGGAACATCATCGGAGACAGGTACGACGAGGCGCTGAAGCGATAACAGTCAGCCGGAGGATCGGAACGGGGTGGTAAATATAACTTTGTTTACCACCCTCATTTTTTTATGTATCTTTGGCCAAAATTCAGAGCATGAATATCAGACAGCTTATAGAGAAAACGAGAACGTACCGCAGATTTGATGAAAAATACGAGATAGACACAGACACACTGGTCTCATTGGTTGATCTGGCACGCCTGTCGGCTTCCGGAGCCAACCGTCAGCCACTGAAGTATATCCTCGTCAATGACGCTGCCCAACGCGCTTCTGTTTATTCATGTCTCGCATGGGCCGGCTACCTTACAACATGGGAAGGCCCTGACCCCGGCGAGAGACCTTCAGCCTACATAATCATCCTTGGCGATAAGGAAATATCTGATTCTTTCGGGATAGATCATGGTGTCGCAGCGCAGAGCATCATGCTCGGAGCTACTGAAAAAGGTCTCGGAGGATGCATTATTGCTTCCGTCAAGAAGGAAAAGCTCAGGGCTGTCATGAATATTTCCAACGGATATGAAGTGCTCCTTGTCCTTGCCCTCGGCAAGCCGGTTGAGAAGGTGGTCCTCGAGACCATTCAGAATAACGATGTGAAATACTGGAGAGATGATGCGCGCGTTCATCATGTACCAAAAAGAACACTCGACGAGATCATCCTGCGCAAATAGTAAGGACAGGCTCTGCCTCACCTTTCTCTTTATCCTTGTCTCTTCATCGCTGCTGAGATTGTCAGCCCAGGAGCTTGCACCCATATTGTTTCACGGAATTGTAGTTGATACTGAAACACGTCAGCCCCTTAAGGGTGCCCATTACATTATAAGAGACAAGACCGCTGGAGCAGCTGATAGCAGGGGCATGGTATCATTTTATGCCCGGCACCGTGATACCGTCAGGTTCTCATGCGTCGGTTACAAGGATTTTCAATTGGTCATCGGCGATACGCTGCTGGCACAGGAGTATGTCGTGGGTATTTACCTCAGCAGCGACACTCTCCTGATACCTGCCGTGGTGGTGATGCCAAGGCTCGTTAACATGAGGGCTGAGATAATGGCTGAAAAACCCGGCATTGATGATGCAACCGTTAATGCTACAAATAATCTTAAGATTTCTGCTTACCAGGGACTGACAGCTGCTACCAGGCTTGATGATGCTGCGGCCAACTATGAGGTCATCAGGCGAGCCCAGGCTTTGGCAGCCGGTGAAAAAGGCGGCATCTCCTCAGGACAGATGATCTCATTCAGCCCCTTCACCATCATACCTCTGATATATATCCTTGCCAGAGGCCTTCCTGAAGACCCTCCCGCCCCAGCGCCGCACATCTCTGCAAAAGAACTGAGCCGCATCAGGGCACTGCATGATTCACTCATCTATAAAACACCCCGGCATTAAGGTCTGAAAGTTAAAAGCCTGTAACAAACCTGTTATCGGTTATCTGTTTTCTGTTATCGGTTCTGACTTCAAAAATCCTTGTTCCTTGTTCGAAATTCAATTAGCTCCTTGCCCAAGGCTCCATGCCCTAACCTTTGTTAAATATCGCCTTTATAATATGCGAGGCCATCTTCGGATTCTCCTTCAGCCTGCGCGTTGAATAACCGAACCATTTCTTCCCGAAAGGTACATACACCCTCATCGCATGACCGGCATCAACGATGCTCTGCCTAAGTTTCGGAGTCACTCCGTAGAGCATCTGGAACTCATACATATTCTTTGGCACATTATACTTCCTGATCAGCTCGTATGCACCCTCAATAAGAGGCTTGTCGTGAGTTGCTATACCGACATATATCTTGTTTTTGAACATGAACTCCAGGTCTTCAAGATAATGCTGGTTGATCTCCTCATATTTCTTGTATGAGATGGCTGCCGGTTCGATGTAGATACCTTTGCACAGTCTGTAGTTCGTGGGAATTCCCGGAGTATTCATATTGAGCATCTTCTCAAGATCACTGTGGGTTCGCTTCAGATACGCCTGCACTACAAGGCCGACATTCTTCGGAAATTCTGCATGGAGGCGCCTGTAGAGAGCTATCTCCATGTCGGTGCATGGCGAGTCTTCCATATCTATCCTGCAGAAGCTGTTGTATCCTGCAGCTTTCGCGACGATCTCCCTCATCAGCCTGTAACATGCCTCCTGATCAATGAGGAGGCCGAAGCTTGTTGGTTTGAGTGAGAAATTGCCTTTAATGCCGCTCCGCTGTATCTCCTCTATCAGTTCAAGGTACTCCCTTTTATTCTCTTCGGCCTCATCAAGTGTCTTGATGAATTCACCCAGCACATCCAGGGTTACCATTATGCCTTTTGAATTCAGATCCTTCGATTCCCTGATGGCATCTGCCATCGATTCTCCGGCTATATATGAACGTGAAAAGATCCATATGAACTTCTTGGGGAAATATGGAAGGATTGAAGCAATGAATTTGTTGAACATCTTACAGCTGTTTTTTTTATGCCCCCAAAGATAAACCTCAATAATACGGCTATAAATGACGTTTATCATTTGTATTACCTGATTTAACACATTTTTAAGTCATTTTGACAAAAACCATAATGACAGTGCAACCATTTAAAAACACTACTTGTCTTGATAGTGTGTCCGGCTGATGATGAGCGACCAAAATATAATTGACGGCTGCATCAGGCACGACAGGAAGGCACAGCAGGTGCTCTGGAAACAGTATTCCGGCTATCTGCTGGGGGTTTGTTTGAGATATGCAACTGACAGGCCTGAAGCTGAAGATATGTTGCAGGAAGCATTCCTCAGGATATATTTCAATCTGGGGGAATATTCCGGAACGGGTTCTTTTAAAGGATGGTTGAGAAAAGTGACAGTGAACACGGCAATCACATACTATCACAGGAATCTACGCCATAAGCATCATACCGATATAGATGATTATGTGAATGCCGAGACCGGCAGCAGGGGGTTTGAGGAGGATTTTTATACGGCAGAAGATCTTTACAGAGTGTTAAATGAACTCTCACCCGGTTACAGGATGGTTTTTAACCTTTATACAATAGAAGGTTATAAACACCAGGAAATAGCAGAAATGCTTGGCATTGATGTAAACACTTCAAAATCACAATATAGCAGGGCCAGGGCAATACTCAGGAAGAAACTTGAGGACCTGGCAAAACTTAAAGGAGTATATACCTGAAAAAGGAATGACTGAAGAGGAAAAAGATACAGACCTCGGGAATCTCTTCCGCAATAAGCTGGAGGAGAATGAGATGGTGGCAGGAAGCGACCTGACGGGCCGTTTTATGCGCCGCCTTGACCGTAGGGAGTTCCTCAGATTCAATCCAGCCCGCTTCAATATCTGGTATCTTGCCGCTGCTGCTGCAGGCCTGACAGTCGCAGGAATCCTGTTCTTTACTTCTCCGCGTAACAGGGCAGAGGTGCCGGGAAATCAGATACCGCAGCCGGAAATGACTGCAGTAGCAGTTAACAAAGACGAGACGGATTCCCGTCAGAATGATAGCACAACTCCAGAGGTGACAGAAACAAAAACCGCATCAGCTACAGTAAAGGCTGAGGCTGCACCTGGCGGTGTCACCGACAGGCCGGGTGCAATCAATACCCCGGCCGGGGCGGCAGAAAATGATATTACAGTTAAGAGTATCGGACAGAATGCTGCATCTGAGCCCCTGACCTCAGCACCCACGGCATTCATCAAGGCCTCAGTCAGAACAGGCTGCGTGCCTCTGCATGTAAGATTCACAAGCCCGGGGACTGAAGGTTTCACAACAGTGTGGAGCTTCGGTGATGGTGGGTCGTCATCAGTGAACAACCCTGATTATATTTATGACCTTCCAGGAATATATGAGGTAACCCTCACTGTCACTGATACCAGAGGGCGCCTGGGTAGGGCAACTATCAAAATTGAGGCATGGGCACGACCGAAGGCATCTTTTGAAATCAGCCAGAACAACCAGCTCAACGACGACGATAAAGTACTGTTCATAAACCTCTCTTCCGGTGCTGTTCAGTTCCTGTGGAACTTCGGTGACGGAACTTTTTCGACTCTGTCTGATCCATCATATAAGTACAGGCAACCCGGCCGGTATGACGTGACACTTACAGCGTATTCAGAGAACGGATGCGCAGACTCACTTACCATCAATGACGTCTTCACCGATAAGGCCTCGTTCATCAGGTTTCCCAACGCCTTCATGCCTAACACAGGCGGACCCACAGGAGGATATTACAACCAGCTAACTGATATGGATAACCAGGTGTTCCACCCGGTGGCATCAGGAATAGCTTCCTACAATCTAAAAATTTACAGCAAGGCCGGCCTGATGGTGTTCGAAAGCAGCGATATGGAGATTGGATGGGACGGATACTATAAAGGACAGATATGCAGCCCGGGAGTATATGTCTGGAAGCTGAGGGGCACATATCGCAATGGCCAGCAGATTGTCATGGCCGGTGATGTTATCCTATTAAATTATTGATGTTTAGTTACTTGTACGGCAATTGTTGATATCTTGTCCGCCAATTGGACCGATTGTTAATATTATTAGATGTAACCTTCCTTGAGTTTAGCCGTATAATTAGCAACTTTCGTATATAAATTAAATGAAACCGAATTGCTAGCAAGGACTAAATATCTAATCGGTTTGCTGTTGTTCATTTCTGTTTTTGCAAAAGGCCAGGACCCGCAGTTCTCTCAGTTTTATGCAAATCAGCTTTATCTGGCTCCGTCGTTTGCAGGTGCTACGGAAGATTATCGTGTAGCAATGAACTGGCGCGACCAGTGGCCTTCAATACCCCACGTTTACCAGACTTACAGCTTCTCATTCGATAAGGCTATACCCAATTTCAATTCAGGAATTGGTATTCTTGCTACTTACGATGTGGCAGGTTCAGGCGACCTGAGTACAACAAACATAGGAATACTATATTCATACGACTTTCAGATCAATGACGACTGGCATATCAGACCGGGCGTAAGCTTTAAGTTTTACTATCTCGGGCTTGACCTGAACAAACTGTTGTGGAACAGTCAGATCACCACCGGAGGAACACTTCCTCCAATCGTGCCGCCGCCGTTTGACAATGTGGCGGATATCGATTTTAACACTTCAGGTCTTATCTATAACGACAAAATATGGGCGGGCTTCACCGTCGACCACCTCCTCAGACCAAAGACCTCGTTCTGGGGCGACGAAACATCAGTACCGGTCAAGCTTGATTTCTATGGAGGTTTCCAATTAATCAGTCGCGGCAGGCTGAAAAAGAAACTCACCGAGGTGATGTCCGTTGCAGGTAATTTTGTGTACCAGGGCAAGTACTATCAGTCTGATTTAGGACTTTACTATTATAAGCACCCGCTCGTCTTTGGCGTGTGGTACAGGGGCATACCCTTCATAACCTCGCAGCCCGGTGATGCCATTATAGGCATGATAGGAATAAAAACCGACCAGCTCAATATAGGCTTCAGTTATGACTTTACGATCTCAAACCTGATTACCTCTTCAGGCGGGGCTTACGAACTTTCACTTATCTATTCATTTACATCAGCACAGGTCAGGCGCGGAGCAAAGATTCACGCAATACCCTGTCCCGAGTTCTGATTGCCTGTCGCTCCACTTACCTCAGTCAGACCACATATTCCACTTTGTCATATTTAAAATTTGTGTATGTTTGTGCAACTTTTTGTTAAACCATAATTCTATTTCCTGACATGAACAAATCATCCGTTGTAAAAAACACTTTCATAGCAGTTGTCATTGCTGTCACCGGTATCGTAGCATTCACCAGCTGCGGAAAAAAACAGACAGCAGGAACAGAGACTGTAAAGACTGCCGATAAAGGCATCGCTTATATCGAGCTTGACTCCGTCATAGCTCACTTTGATATGGCAACAGACATGACCACAGAACTTGAGCAGAAGACCAAGAACTCCGAAGCAGAACTGACAGCAAAGTCACAGGCTTTTGACCGTGATGTAAAGGATTATCAGAACAAGGCACAGAAAGGCCTAATAACCAGGGCTACAGCTGCCGAAATGGAGCAGACGCTTGCCCAGCAGCAGCAGCAGCTGCTAGCTCTGCGTGACCAGATGGCCTATAACCTTAATGAGGAAGGCACCGTGGCACAGAGACAGGTGCTTGAATATATTAACATGTACCTTGCTGAATTCAACGCTGATGGCAGATACCAGTATATCCTTGCAAAACAGTTCCCGGGTCCGATCCTCTACAGTGATTCAACGCTTGATATCACGGCTGCAGTTGTCACCGGACTGAATACAAAATACAAAGCTGAAAAAGAGAAAAAATAGGTTCAGCGTTTAGACTTTTCCGGAGCCTGCTTCTCAGCGGGCTTCGCTGTTTTTGATACCTTCCGGTCACGTCTGATTTTGCGCTCTTCGCCGGGTGTGACAATTATAAACAGATCCTCGTCCGGCCTTTTCATCCTGTACTGCTCGCGGGCATACTTCTCGAGATTCTCGTTGCTGGTACGCAGCTCATTGAGCTTCCTCCGGTCCTCGTCTATGCGCCCCATGTAATACTCCTTTTCCCTCAGGAGCCTGTTACGGGTGCGTGCCTCACGCACACGTGAGATCATGTTATTGGGGTCAAGCAGTATTATCCAGAGAAGAAATACAAGCACGGTGAGAACATACCTGTTCTTCATCCATGCCGGCATTTTCTCAAGCAGGCTTTTATAACTGAACCGTTGCCAGAAATCTGGTTTCAAAGCTTTCTCTTTTAATTTTTCTCCTCAGGTCAGCCACCGC
>Ga0209262_10000765_pt1 | contig 13686 bp, 13 predicted proteins | sample Lowcelwee11metaG_FD_187171 | JGI IMG/M metagenome (GOLD analysis project Ga0209262, IMG submission 187171) | Freshwater pond sediment microbial communities from the University of Edinburgh, under environmental carbon perturbations - Low... | ecosystem: Environmental > Aquatic > Freshwater >...
TCGCTTGCGCACCTGACGATTCGGAAAGATATCGCCGTACAACTTCGAGCTTGAAGCTCTCATCGTGTTTCGCCATGAAAAACACCCCAAAGGTTGGATCGATGTCCAACTTTTGGGGTGCAGTTCAATTGCCGGGTTTTTCTTTGGAGTCGGGTGAAGCTCGCTCAGAGGACTTCGCTCGCGAAATCCGCCAGCCGCGAACGTTCGCCGCGTGCCAGCGTGATGTGGCCGCCGTGCGGCCAGCCCTTGAAGCGGTCCACCGCGTAGGTCAGGCCCGAAGAGCCCTCCGTGAGGTACGGCGTGTCGATCTGCGCCAGGTTGCCCATGCAGATGATCTTGGTACCCGGGCCGGCACGGGTGATCAGGGTCTTCATCTGCTTAGGCGTCAGGTTCTGCGCTTCGTCGATGATGACGTACTTGTTCATGAAGGTGCGTCCGCGCATGAAGTTCATGCTCTTGACCTTGATGCGGCTGCGGATCAGCTCGTTGGTGGCCGCACGGCCCCATTCGCCGGCGTTGCCACCGTCGCCCTTGGCCAGGAACTCCAGGTTGTCGTCCAGCGCGCCCATCCAGGGGCCCATCTTCTCTTCTTCGGTACCGGGCAGGAAACCGATGTCCTCGCCCACGCTCACCGTGGCGCGGGTCATGATGATCTCGGTGTAACGGCGGTCGTCCAGCACCTGGGTCAGGCCGCTGGCCAGCGCCATCAGGGTCTTGCCGGTACCGGCCGTGCCGGCCAGGGTGACGAAATCGACCTCGGGGTCCATCAGGATGTTGAGGGCAAAATTCTGTTCACGGTTGCGGCTGGTGACGCCCCAGACCGCGTTTTTCAGGTGCGTGAAGTCTTTGAGCGTCTTGAGGACCGCGGTCTTGTCCCGAATTTCGGTCACGCGGGCGTACAGCGAGGGTTCACCAGGTGCTTCAAAGTACACAAACTGGTTGATGTAGAACTGGTTCACCGCCGGACCGCTGACACGGTAGAAGGTGTGGCTGCCGCTGGCCCAGCTCTCGATCGTCTTGCTCTGGCGGGTCCAGAAGTCCTGCGGCAGGGCCAAGGCACCGGCGTAGAGCAGTTCACCGTCGTCCAGCGTCTTGTCGTTCTGGTAGTCCTCGGCGGCCAGACCCAGCGCACGGGCTTTGACCCGCATGTTGATGTCTTTGGACACCAGGATCACTTCGCGCTGCGGGTGCTTGTCGCGCAGAGCGTGAACCACGCCCAGAATCTGGTTGTCGGCCTTGCCCTGGGGCAGGCTGGAGGGCAACTGGGCGTCGAGCGGTTCGGTCTGGAAAAACAGCAATCCGCGGGCAGACAGGTGGCCAGTGGCCGAAAGTTTGAGGCCGCGCGTCATGTCGCCGCCCTGCTGCGCGACCAGGGTATCCAGCGTTCGGCTGGTCTGGCGACCATTGCGGGCGACTTCCGTCATACCCTTTTTGTGGCCGTCGAGCTCTTCGAGCACGATCATGGGCAGGAAGATGTCGTGTTCCTCAAAGCGGAACAGGCTCATGGGGTCGTGCAGCAGGACATTGGTGTCCAGCACGAACAAGCGGGCCGGGCCGGTCGAGCCGCCGGATTTGGCGCGCCCTGCACGGCGGTTGCTGGCCACGGGCGAGGCGCGCGACACAGTCTCGCTGGCGACCGGCGTTTTGCCCGTCGGCTGGGGCGCGCGGAACTCGACCGGCTGGCGTTCTGCGGTCGGAGCGGCGGGAGACGGCACCCGCGCGGCCGGCTGGGACGGCACCGGAACCAGCGCCGGCTTGCGCTCGCGACCTCTGGAGCGCGCACTGGTTTTTGCGGTCGGCGCCTCACCTGTGGGTGCCGCGGGCGCGGCTCGCAAGGGGGCGGCTACCCGCTCGGGTTCCGGGGAGAAGCTGATCAGTTCTTCTGATGCCCTGAGACTGTAAGCATCGGAGGCAAGCAGGGCGGCGCGTTTGGAGGGGGCAGGTGGCAGTGGCATGGAGGGCTTGGTGGTTCAGCGCTGGGCCGGAAAGCAAAAAGCCGCCGGGAAGTCCGGGCGGCTTTTTGGGCTGCTGGGGGCAGTGAAGGAGAGGCGGGCGAAGGGTCTTCCCAATGTCATGAGACCATTATGCATGAGCCCTATGACGGTCAAAATTCCGCCGCCACCGGCGTTGTGGTTAACCTCAGACGGCCTTTTTCAGGGCCTTGACGGCTTTCAGCACATCTTCGACATGGCCCGGCACCTTCAGGCCTCGCCATTCCTCCTTGAGCACGCCATCGGCGCCAATCAGGAAGGTGCTGCGTTCGATGCCCTTGACCTTTTTGCCATACATGATCTTGTTCTTGACCACGCCAAACATGTGGCACATTTTTTCTTCCGTGTCGGCGATCAGTTCGAACGGAAGTTCAAGTTTGGTCTTGAAGTCGTCGTGCGACTTCATGTTGTCGCGCGAGACGCCGAACACATGGGCTCCAGCCTTGACGAAGTCTTTGTACTTGTCACGGAACTGCATGGCCTCGGTGGTGCAGCCGGGCGTGTTGTCTTTCGGGTAAAAATACAGCACAACGGTCTGACCGAGGTGAGTCTGGTTGCTGACTTTGATGCCGCTGGTGGCCAGGGCTTCAAATTCGGGAATGGGTTTGTTGACAACGACTGCCATACTGCGTGGACCCCTGACGTAAGTTGGTGGTGATTCGTTGGCTTCCCGGGCGCTTCGAGAATGCCGTGGGCGGCGTGCGCCCAATGGCTGTCTAGGCAGGAAACAATCCGGTATTTTACCCTGAACAGGGTTGCCGGGTCGATGATGGACCCGAATGGACCAACCGGTACCCGGGTATTCAGGTGCCAATCAGCAAGGCCGCCAGCACCCGCCGGCCTTCGCCAGCCAAGATGTTGTAGGTCCGGCAGGCGGCCAGTGTGTCCATGGTTTCCACGCCGATGCGCTGGTTGATCAGGCATTGCAGCAAGTCCGGGCGCACAAACCGCAGACGCGGGCCACTGCCGAACACCACCAGTTCGGGTTTCACCGGCGAGCAGGTCAGCAGTTGCTCGAAATGCGCGGGCGTCAGGTCTTCGAACCGCTCGCAGGCCCACGGCAGCAATTCCCCTGACGAAGCGAGGATGAGGCTTTGCGCGTGGCGCTGGCCATTGATCGCAATCCATCCCTCGCCATAGGCGGTGATGGTGTGCAGGTCGGGCTTGTCAGCGTGCAGTTTCATGGGGAAGTCGGGCGCAGGAATGGGGCGGAGCGTGCACGGATTCGGGGAAGAACTGTGGTCAAATTGCAGGTTTTCCCTACAAGACGCACCGTAATATAGCGCCCAGCGCCATAGCCCGGCTTTCCACCACTTTCCCATGGCCCCCAAGCGGGAGGGACTTTGAAAACCATCCAGAAATCCGCCAAGCTCGCCAACGTCTGCTACGACATCCGCGGTCCCATCATGGACGCGGCCATCCGGATGGAGGAAGAGGGTCACAAGATCATCCGCCTGAACATCGGCAACATGGCGCCGTTCGGTTTTGACGCCCCCGAGGAAATCCAGCAGGACATGATCCGCAACCTGCCGAATTCGGCCGGGTACTCGGACAGCAAGGGGATTTTTGCGGCGCGCAAGGCGGTGATGCACGAGACGCAGAAGCAGAATGTCAAGGGTGTCACGCTCGATGACATCTACCTTGGCAACGGTGCGAGCGAGCTGATCGTGATGTCGGTGAATGCGCTGCTGGATGAGGGTGACGAGCTGCTCATGCCAGCACCTGACTACCCGCTGTGGACGGCGGCGGTCAGCCTATCTGGCGGCACGCCGGTGCACTACATGTGCGACGAAGCCAACGGCTGGATGCCCGACTTGGCCGACATTCGCCGCAAGATCACGCCCGCCACCAAGGGCATCGTGGTGATCAACCCCAACAACCCGACCGGCGCGCTGTACTCCGACGAACTGTTGAAGGCGATCGTGGAGATTGCGCGTGAGCACGGCCTGGTTATCTTTGCCGACGAGGTGTACGACAAGGTGCTCTATGACGGCGTGAAACACACGGCGATCGGCAGCCTGTCGGAGGATGTGCTGACGCTGACCTTCAACTCGTTGTCCAAGAGCTACCGCTCGTGTGGCTACCGCGCCGGCTGGATGATCGTCTCGGGCGACAAGAAGCCGGCCAAGGACTACATCGAGGGCCTGAACATGCTCTCGAACATGCGACTGTGCGCGAACGTGCCGGGCCAGTGGGCGATCCAGACCGCGTTGGGCGGCTACCAGAGCATCAACGACCTGGTGTGCGAGGGCGGCCGGCTGCGCCGCCAGCGCGATCTGGCCTATGAGCTGATCACCGCCATTCCGGGCGTGAGCTGCGTCAAGCCGACGGCAGCGCTCTACATGTTCCCCAAGCTGGACCCGGCGATGTACCCGGTCGAGGACGATCAGCAGCTCTTCCTGGAACTGCTGCAGGAAACTCGCGTGATGCTGGTGCAGGGCTCGGGTTTCAACTACCCGGACAACCAGCACTTCCGCATCGTGTTCCTGCCGCACGAGGACGATCTGCGAGAAGCCATCGGCCGTGTGGCCAAGTTTTTCGAAGGCTGGCGCAAACGCCACGGTCATTGAATTTTCCCGATTTTTCCCACTCCATCTCCGACATGAAACCGATCCAAGTAGGCCTTCTGGGCATAGGCACCGTGGGCAGCGGCACGTTCAACGTGCTGCAGCGTAACCAGGAAGAAATCAAGCGCCGCGCCGGTCGAGGCATTGAGATCACCATGGTGGCCGACCTCGATGTGGCCCGTGCCCAGAGCGTCGTCGGCCCGAATGTGAAGGTGGTGAACGACGCACGCGCCGTGATCGCCAACCCCGAGATCGACATCGTGATCGAGCTGATCGGTGGCTATGGCATCGCCAAGGCGCTGGTGCTCGAAGCCATCGCGGCCGGCAAGCACGTGGTCACCGCCAACAAGGCGCTCCTGGCCGTGCACGGCACCGAGATCTTTGCCGCGGCTTCGGCCAAGGGCGTGATGGTGGCCTTTGAAGCGGCCGTGGCTGGTGGTATTCCCATCATCAAGGCGCTGCGCGAAGGCCTGACGGCCAACAGCATCCAGTGGATCGCCGGCATCATCAACGGCACCACCAACTTCATCCTGTCCGAGATGCGCGACAAGGGGCTGGACTTCGACGTCGTGCTCAAGGAAGCGCAGCGCCTGGGCTACGCCGAGGCCGACCCGACCTTCGATATTGAAGGCGTGGACGCGGCCCACAAGGCCACGCTGATGAGCGCGATTGCCTTCGGCATCCCGGTGCAGTTCGACAAGGCCTACGTGGAAGGCATCACCAAGCTGGGCGCCGCCGACATCAAATACGCTGAGCAACTGGGGTACCGCATCAAGCTGCTGGGCATCACCAAGCGCACGGCCAAAGGCATCGAGCTGCGCGTGCACCCGAGCCTGGTGCCGGCCAAACGCCTGATCGCCAATGTGGAAGGCGCGATGAACGCCGTGGTGGTGCAGGGCGATGCCGTGGGCACCACGCTGTACTACGGCAAGGGCGCGGGCAGCGAGCCCACCGCTTCGGCCGTGATCGCCGACCTGGTGGACATCACCCGCCTGCACACCGCCGACCCGCTGCACCGCGTGCCGCACCTGGCGTTCCAGCCCGATGCGATGAGCGACCTGGCTGTGTTGCCCATGAGCGAAGTGGTAACGAGTTATTACCTGCGTTTGCGCGTGGCCGACGAAGCCGGCGTGCTGGCCAAAGTCACGGGCCTGCTGGCCAACGCCGGCATCAGCATCGATGCGGTGCTGCAGCGCGAGGCAGACGAGGTGGGCGGTGAAGGTGCAACGTCCACCGACCTGATCATCCTCACGCACGACATCCGCGAAGGTGTCATGAACGACGTGCTGGCGCAGATGCAGGCGCTGCCGAGCGTGCTGGCGCCGATCACGCGCATCCGCAAAGAGGAACTGAACTAACCCCCTGCGCCGCTTCGCGTCTTCCCCCTGAAAGGGGGACCACGCCAGCGGCCCGGCAAAGCCGGTTCCGCGGCGTGTGCTGAGCGGGCTTTTGCGCTCGTGACATGCCGTTGAAATACGGCGTACTGGAACTGACATGCTGTACCTCTCCACCCGCGGCCACGCTGACCGCAAACACTTCTGTGAAATCCTGCTCGAAGGCTTGGCGCCCGATGGCGGTTTGTATTTGCCCGAGCGGTATCCGCAGGTGGAAGCGTCCACGCTGGCACGCTGGCGGACGGTGTTCAACGGCGGCGCTCCCGGCGGTTACGCTGCGCTGGCGTTCGAGGTGCTGTCGCTCTACATCGACGACATTCCTGCCGCCGACCTGAAGGCGCTGTGCGACAAGACTTACACCGAAGCGGTGTACGGCACAGCGGCCATCGTGCCGCTCAAGCAGCTCGAAAATGGGTTCTACCTGGAAGCCCTGTCCAATGGCCCGACGCTGGCCTTCAAGGACATGGCCATGCAGTTGCTGGGCAACCTGTTCGAATACGAGCTGGCGCGCCGCGGCGAAGAGCTCAACATCCTGGGCGCCACCAGTGGCGACACCGGCAGCGCGGCCGAGTACGCGATGCGCGGCAAGCACGGCGTGCGCGTTTTCATGCTCAGCCCGCACGGCCGCATGAGCCCGTTCCAGCAGGCGCAGATGTTCAGCCTGATGGATGAGAACATCCACAACATCGCCATCGAAGGCGTGTTCGACGACTGCCAGGACATCGTCAAGAACGTGTCGAACGACCTGGCGTTCAAGCGCCAGTACAAGATCGGCACCGTCAACTCGATCAACTGGGCGCGCCTGCTGGCGCAGGTGGTCTATTACTTCGCTGGCTATTTCCAGGCGACCACGGGCAACGAACAGAAGGTGAACTTCACCGTGCCCAGCGGCAACTTCGGCAACGTCTGCGCCGGCCATGTCGCGCGCCAGATGGGCCTGCCGGTCCAGACGCTGGTGGTGGCGACGAATGAAAACGACGTGCTCGACGAATTCTTCCGCACCGGCGTCTACCGCGTGCGCGCCAGTGCCGACACGCACGAGACCTCCAGCCCGTCGATGGACATCTCCAAGGCCAGCAACTTCGAACGCTTCGTGTTCGACCTGCTGGGTCGCGACGGCGCGCGCGTGAAGGCGCTGTTTGGCGAGGCGCTGAACAACGATGGCCGTTTCGATCTGGGCGCCGACCCCGTGTTTGCCGACGCCGCCAGCCACTACGGATTCGTCAGCGGCAAGAGCACGCACGCTGACCGCCTGACCACGATCAAGGACACGTTTGAGCGCTTCGGCGTGATGATCGACACCCATACCGCCGATGGTGTGAAGGTTGCACGCGAGCACCTGAATCCGGCCCTGCCGATGATCGTGCTGGAGACCGCCTTGCCGATCAAGTTCGCCGAGACCATTGTTGAAGCGCTGGGTCGCCAGCCCGAGCGGCCCGCCAAGTTCGAAGGCATCGAAACCCTGCCCAAGCGCGTGCAGGTGATGCCCGCCGACACTGCGGCGGTGCAGCGCTACATCACCCAGCATTGCCCTGCGGCGTGATGCCCGGGCGTCGGCAGCGGGCATGAAAGTCGTTGGTTTTGCAGGCTTTTCCGGTGCGGGCAAGACCACGCTGGTTGAGCAACTGATCCCCGTCCTGCGGCAACGGGGCCTGCGGGTTTCGGTGGTCAAACACGTGCACCATGGACTGGACATTGACCATCCGGGCAAAGACACTTGGCGCCATCGCGAGGCCGGGGCCTACGAAGTGGTGGCCGCCTCGCCGCAGCGCCTCGTGCTCATGCGCGAGTTTGAGCGGCCGGTCGAGCTGACGGTCCACGACGTGATTCGCATGCTGCATCCGGGGGTGGACTGGGTGCTGGTCGAGGGCTACCGCGACAGCAACCTGCACAAGGTCGAGGTCTGGCGCGCGGCCACAGGCAAGCCCGCGCTGTACCCCGACGATGCCTTTGTCTCCGCCATCGCCACTGACAGCGCCGATCAATTGCCGCAGTCCACCCTGCGCCCGGTGCTGAATTTGAACGACGCCGCTGCCGTGGCCGGCTGGCTGCTCGACAATGAAGACCGTTTTGACTATGTTCCCGAGGCCTACATCTGACCCGGCGGACATGCCCACCCACCGACCCTGACGCCATGAACGCTTCTGCACCACCTGCCCGGGCCCCTTTGATGGCGCTGGACGCTGCGTTGATCGACCTGCTCGCACGGATCGTTCCGCTGTCCCGGGTTGAGACCGTGGCCACGTTCGAGGCCGATGGCCGCGTGCTGGCGAGCGATCTGGTGTCCGACCTGCAGGTGCCGCCGCAGGACAACTCGTCCATGGACGGCTATGCGGTCCGTTGCGCTGATGTGAGCGAGCCCGGCGTGGTGTTGCCGGTGTCGCAACGCATCCCGGCCGGCCACGCCGCCGAACCGCTGCAACCGGGCACCTGCGCGCGCATCTTCACCGGCGCGTCCATGCCCGAGGGGGCGGACGCGGTGGTGATGCAGGAAGACACCCGCGAGGTCGGGGGCAACCTGCATGCGGTGCACATCGACGCCGTACCCGCGCCGGGCCAGTGGGTGCGCCGCGCCGGGGAAGACGTGACGCGTGGCGCCGTGGTGCTGGCGCAAGGCAGCCGGCTCTCGCCGGCCGGTCTCGGCCTGGCGGCCAGTCTGGGCCTGGCCCGCTTGCCTGTGGCGGCGCGGCCGCGCGTGGCCCTGTTTTCCACCGGCGACGAACTCGTGATGCCGGGTGAGGTGCCACCCGAGCAGATGAAGCCCGGCGCGATCTACAACTCCAACCGCTTCTTCCTGCGCACGCTGCTGCAGCGCCTGGGTTGTGAGGTGAGCGACCTGGGCATCGTGCCGGACAAGCGCGACCTGACGCTCGCTGCTCTCAGGACCGCGGCCGACCACCACGACCTGATCCTCACCAGCGGCGGCGTGTCGGTGGGTGAAGAAGACCACATCAAGCCCGCTGTGCAGCAGCTGGGTAGCCTGGACCTGTGGCAGATCGCCATGAAGCCCGGCAAACCCTTTGCCTACGGCACCGTGCGGCGCGACGCTGGCGCGGGTGGTGAAGTCGATCGGCCCTGCCACTTCATCGGTCTGCCGGGCAACCCGGTGTCCAGTTTCGTCACCTTCCTGCTGCTGGTGCGGCCCTTCCTGCTGAAGCTGCAGGGCGCCGAAGTGCCGGGTCTGCGACCGGTGATGCTGCCCGCACACTTCGATCTGCCACGCGCCGACAAGCGCCGCGAGTTCCTGCGCGTGCGCCGCAACGCCGCGGGCGGGCTGGACCTGTTTCCCAACCAGAGCTCGGGCGTGTTGACGTCTGCGGTCTGGGGCGACGGCCTGGTTGACAACCCGGCCGGCAGCACCATCGCCCGGGGCGACCGGGTGTCCTACCTGTCTTTTGCCGACCTGCTGGTCTGAGGGCTTCTCCCGTGAAGATTCAACTGCGCTATTTCGCATCCATCCGCGAAGCCGTCGGCACCGGCAGCGAGTCGATGGACACGGCGGCCGGCACACTGGCCGCGCTGCGTGACGAACTGATCGCGCGAGGCGGCGCCTACGCCGAGGCGCTCGCGCGTGGCCGGGCGGTGCGCGTGTCGCTCAACCAGACCATGACCGACGAATCGGCGACGCTGCCCGAGGGTGCCGAGGTGGCTTTTTTCCCGCCTGTGACCGGAGGGTGACCATGAACGCTCGCGTCAGCATCCAGACACAAGACTTCGACCTGTCCGCCGAGGTGGCCGGCTTGCGCGCCGGAGAAAAAGGCGTGGGCGCGGTCTGCACGTTTGTGGGAACGGTCCGCGACCGCAACGACGGTCAGAGCATCAGCACCATGGAGCTGGAGCACTACCCGGGCATGACCGAAAAGGCCATTGAACAGATGATCGACGAAGCGCACAAACGCTTCAACATCTTCGGTGCCCGCGTGATCCACCGCGTCGGCCTGCTGCAGCCGCTGGACCAGATCGTGCTCGTGGTCGTGACCTCCGCGCACCGCGGTGAGAGCTTCCAGGCCTGCGAATTCCTGATGGACTACCTCAAGACCCAGGCGCCGTTCTGGAAGAAAGAGCAGACGCCCGAAGGCGCGCGCTGGGTGGACGCCCGCGTGAGCGACGACACGGCCTTGGCCAAATGGGGCATCCAGAGCCAGAACGCTTGATGGCACTTGACGGCCCGTGCCCATGACGCTCTCCGACGCCGACATCGAAGCCATTGAACGCGCCACCTTGCAGGCGGTGGCGCCCGAGCGGGTAGAGGCTATCGATGGCTGGCTGCTGCCCATGGACCCAGGCACGGTGGGCCGCGCCCACAGCGCCGTGCCACTGCACCATGGCGTGCACGATCCGTCGCTGATCGACGAGATTGCGCAACGCTACCGGAGTGCCGGCCTGCGACCGGTGTTCCGCCTGCCGGACCTGCCGTCGTTCGAGCCCTGGTGGCCGGCGCTGGCGGCGCGGGGTTTCCAGCGCAAGCAGCCGACGCTGACACAGACCGGCGCGCTCGAAGGGCTGTTGAGCCTGGCATCCGACACCGAAGGGGTGTCTCTGGAACCTCACCCCGATGCGGCCTGGATGGCGATGTTTCTGGGCGAAGGGTTCGACCCGGTGGACGGTGCGAGCCGTTCGCGCACGCTGTCGCGGGCCGAAGGCACGCTGTTCGCCATGCTTCGGGAAGATGGACAGACCTTGGCTTGCGGTGCCGCATGTTTCGCCGAAGGCTGGCTGAGCATGCACGGCCTGCGCACGGCGGCTGGCCAGCGCGGGCGAGGGCTCGCCGGTCGGCTGATCCGCGCAATGGCGCTGGAGGCGCAGCGCCGGGGTATAAACCGGGTGTTCCTGCAAGTCGATGGCACCAATGCTCCAGCGCTGGCGCTCTACCGCCGCGCCGCGCTGTCCACCGCCTGGTCTTACGCTTATTGGCGACTGCCCGCCACCGCGACCGCAACCGCGGGCTGAATGCGGCGCGGCGGGCGAAATACCAGCACATTGCCCAGCATCACCAGCACCAGCCCGGCCAGGGCCGGGGCGGTCCACTGGTAGCCTTCCAGCCAGGCCGACACATTGAGTGCGACCACCGGGAACAGCACGGTGCTGTAGGCCGCGCGCTCGGGCCCGAGGCGCCCCACCAGCGTGAGGTAGGCGGTGAAGCCAATGACCGAGCCGGGAATGGCCAGGTAGAGCAGGGCACCGGTGTAGCGCCAGGTCGGTTCATAGCTCAGCGGCAGGCCGGCCACCACCGCGTAGCCCAGCAGCACCAGCGTGCCCACCAGCATGCCCCAGGCGTTGGTTTGCACGGGTTTGAGCCCTTGGCCCTGCAGTGCTGCCGAGAGCAGGTTGCCGCAGGAAAAACACAGCGTGCCCGCCAAGGCCCAGGCCAGCCCGGAAAGGCTGTCCGCACCGGCATGCCGGATCACGGGCCAGAACAGCAGCACCAGACCGGCCAGCCCCAGCGCGCCGCCAGCCAGCACCTGGGGCGCGAGCCGGCGTCCATGGATCAGGCGCGCGAGCAGGGCGTTCCACAGGGTGGCGCTGGAAAACACCACCGCCACCAGGCCGCTGGCCAGGGTTTGGCTGGCCTGCAGAAAACACACGAAGTTCAGGCAGAACAGGCACAGGCCCTGACCCAACACCCACCACGCGGCCTGTCCGCGCGGGCGCACCAGCTGCCGCCTCCAGACCAGCCAGCCAAACAGCAGCAGGGCCGCCAGCCCGAAACGGTAGGCTATCGACAGGACGATGGGAACCGGGCCCAGTTGCCACTTCAGGGCGATCCAGGTGGTGCCCCAGATCAGCACCACACAGGCGTACAGAACAGCGTTCACAGTGGTTTCTCCAACAGATGCCCCGAGCATCGGGCCTGCGCAGCCTGACGGGTTGCAGATTCCTGCGGTTTTGTGACCTCGCCTAGCGCGGGCCGGCTGCTGCTTCGCTACGATGGGCAGGTGATCACCGCCACCCCCGCCGTTTCTGCTCGCCCGCCCACCACCCGACCCCTCGGGGTGTTCGAGGTGTTGAGCCGCTCGCGCGCGCGGCTGGAACGGTCCGCCCGGTTGGGCGACGCCCTGCTGCTGGCCCAGTGGCACAACGACCTGGACCGCCCGAGCTACCAGCGGCCCGGGCACCATACGCTGTCGGTTTACCTCGAAGGCGGTCAGGGTACGCGGCTGGTGGGGCGCGCGGGGGACCCCGGCGCGCCGGGTCTGCACTGCGTGCTGCCGGCCGAGCACGAATCGCAGTGGCAGGTGGAGCAACCGTTCCGCTTTATGCACCTGTATCTGTCGGAGCAGGCGTGGGCCGATCGCGTGGTGCGCCTGCTCGACGCCGAGCCGCGCGCCCACACCCTGGAGCCCTGCATCTTCGGCGCGGACCCTGCCCTGGCGGGCTGGGCTCAGGCGGTGGCCGGGCTGGACTGGAGCGACGCGTCCGCCCGGCTGCGCGCCAACGCCTGGAGCCAGCAGGCGCTGGACCGCCTGGTGCTGCGGGCTGCCCGGCCGCGCGCCCGCGCTGCGGCGCAGCGGCCGCTGGGAGGACTGTCCACGGCGGTGCGCCGACGGGTGCTGGAGCACATCGACGCGCATCTGGACGGCGCCCTGGACTCGCTCACGTTGGGTCGCTTGGCCGCGCTGGCCCACTTGTCCGAGTTCCACTTTGCGCGCATGTTTCGCGTCTCCATGGGCTGTAGCGTGCTGGGCTGGATCATTCAGCGCCGCATGGTCCGCGCCCAGGCCCTGCTGGCGACCGGACGGCTGCCGCTGGCGCAGGTGGCGACGGACTGCGGGCTGGGCAGCGCCAGCCACCTGAACCAGCTGTTCCGGCAGCGGCTGGGCGTCACGCCGCTGCAGTACCGGCGGTTCGCCGTGGCCTGATCTGGATCAAGCTCGCGGTGCGGGTGGATACGGTGTAGAGGTATTCGCCTTGAAAAGTGGGGGGGCAACACCACATGCCAAGGAATACCATTCATCCGGGAGTGCCCACTCATGCGACTCGACAAGCTCACCACCAAGTTCCAGGAAGCCCTGAGCGAAGCCCAGACCCTGGCGCTCGGCAACGACAACGCCTACATCGACCCCGCCCACTTGCTGCTGGCCATGCTGCGCCAGGCCGACGGTCCGCAGTCGCTGCTGCAGCGCGCAGGTGTCAACGTGCAGGGTCTGGCCAAGGCCGCCGAGGCGGCGGTCAAGCGCCTGCCCGAAGTGCAGGGCCAGGACCAGGTGCAGGTTGGCCCCGATCTGGCCAAGCTGCTGCAGGCCACCGAAAGGGAAGCCATCAAGCGTGGTGATGAGTTCATCGCCAGCGAGCTGTTCCTGCTCGCCGTGGCCGACAGCAAGGGCGAACTCGGCCGCATCGCGAACGAAAACGGACTGACACGCAAGAGCCTGGAGAGCGCCATCACCGCTGTGCGCGGTGGCCAGAAGATGGACAGCCCCGAGGCCGAAGGCCAGCGCGAGGCGTTGAAAAAGTACACGATGGACCTCACCGAGCGCGCCCGCCTGGGCAAGCTCGACCCGGTGATCGGCCGCGACGACGAAATCCGTCGCGCGATCCAGGTGTTGCAGCGCCGCACCAAGAACAACCCGGTCCTGATCGGCGAGCCCGGCGTGGGCAAGACCGCTATCGTCGAAGGCCTGGCCCAGCGCATCGTGGCGGGGGAGGTGCCCGACTCGCTCAAAGGCAAACGCGTGCTGAGCCTGGACATGGCCGCGCTGCTGGCCGGCGCCAAGTTCCGTGGCGAGTTCGAGG
>Ga0209262_10000767_pt1 | contig 13672 bp, 13 predicted proteins | sample Lowcelwee11metaG_FD_187171 | JGI IMG/M metagenome (GOLD analysis project Ga0209262, IMG submission 187171) | Freshwater pond sediment microbial communities from the University of Edinburgh, under environmental carbon perturbations - Low... | ecosystem: Environmental > Aquatic > Freshwater >...
GTCAGGGCTCAGCATTATATGGTTAAATAAATGTTTTGCATCTTTCATGTTTTCTTTGAAGTGAAGATTTATAATCTTTTCAAGCGGAACGATTAATCGTGTTTTGTTACTTTTTAGGTCAACAAAAAATATGCCGTCATTTTTTATATCATTCAGATCAGGCTGGTTTTTTATATTTTTGTATCCGTAGTCTTTATCTGTTGAATTCAATCTTGAAAAATTTATGCTTAATGCGTACTCATCTTTAAAGCAGTCGTAAATCGGAAAATCAATGGTCTTTAGAGAATCATTTCTTATGTCGTATATTTTAGAGATGAATTTTGATCCGTCAAAGTCATTGTATATAAATATTTCTTCTGTAAGCCACTGAAGTTTTGATCCCTGCTGCCAGTTGTAAGAGGTTGTTTCAGCTATTTTTCTATAACTGTTATTTTCTGCATCAAAAAGCATGATATTTATTCTTTTATCGGGATCAGGAGGCATATTTGTATGTATTCCTTGAGTTTCGTGGAAAATTATAAATTCACCATTTAAATTCATGGGCGATTTATCGTAATATCCGAAAAATGATTCATTTTCACCACAAGATAATACAGGTATTATTTTACGCTCTGTTCTAAAAGTATAATTTTTCTTGTGCAGATAAAAATTAGCTGTGCTGTACAGCCGCTTGATCCCTGATTTCAAACCCGGGAATTCAGCCAGGATCCTCGCAAAATATTTTTCTATAGAATTATAGCCGCTCATTCTTACCTTAATTTAAAAAGCAATTTCGGATAGATAAGTGATATTATTGAAGTTAAAAGGAATTTTACCCTTTTATTAACCGAGAAAGCTTTGAAATAAAATTTCATAGCGTTGATCCTCTGGTAATTTAAGAGGCATTTATGGGCGAGCATAGAATATTCCCATTCTTTATTGGCCGATATCTCTTTGCTGCTCAATTTTGCATAATCTTTCTCATACTTTTTTCTGATCGTATTCAAAGCTTTAACATTGCTGTCAATATTTTTGGAAATGCTTTTTACTGATGTCTTATAATAATATATTGTAAGCGGCTGATCAATATACTTAGGTGTAAATATTCTGGAAAATCTCAGCCAGAGCTCATAATCTTCAAGAGCGTTAAGATTTTCATCGAAAGATCCGAGCTTTTCGATCAGAGATCTTTTTATAGTGATCATCGAAGTTCCGCCGATAATATTCTTTACCAGCATGCTTCTAAAGAAATCAGCAGGCACTTCTCTTTTTGTTACATACTCGGTTTTCTCATTGATCATTCTGATCCGCGAATTATGATATACAAAATCCAGCTCCGGATTCTTTGCAATTTCATCCGCTACGCTTTCAAGTTTATCCGCTTCCCATTCGTCGTCATCATCCAAAAATGCGATCCAGTCAAATTTTGAATTTGAAATCCCCTGATTTCTGGAACCGGCCGGACCGAGATTCTTCAGGTTCCTGATAATTTTAAGGTCAAAAGTGAAGTTTTCCGGTTTTATAAAACCTGAAACAGCTTCGGGAGAAACATCGTCAACTATCACAACTTGAAAATTCTTATATGTCTGAGCCTGAAGTGATCTTAGACAGTTCTTTAAGCCTTCGATCCTGTTGAATGTCGGTATTACGACGGAAAAAAACAATTTATCATTTTGCTCTATCATGTTTAACCCCTAAAAAACTGTCCATGCTTTCATACCATTTATTTTTTGAAAAATTTTCATTATAGAATCTGATCCCGTTAAGACTGAATTTACGCCAGATATCCTCATTAAAAAGAATAGCCTCGATTTTTGACGCAACAGCTTCATCATCATCAAGTGAAAAAACATATCCGTTATAATTATCTTTAACTGATTCAGGCAGACCTCCGGCATTCGAGACTACGCAGGGCAATCCGTAATTCATTGCCTCAAGCACGGCAATTCCCTGACTTTCCAGAAAACTGGGCTGAAAATATACTGTTCCTTTGCTAAAATAAGTTTCTATTTCGTTAGTGTTTCCGATGAAATTGATTTTTTCGGTTTCATACTGCTTGAAATAAGAATATAATTCGCCTTCGCCGATCCAGATGAATTTTATCTTTTTATCAGGATTACGGGATATAATCTTCTGAGCTGTTTTCAGCCATAAATCAGGATTTTTGTATTTAACAAGATGCCCAGCAGTTAAAACGGTTAAATTCTCTGAATGGTAAACTGCTTTTGAATCATCGGAAATGTTCTCGAATTTAGAAAAATTCGGAATGTTTATTCCGTTATCTTGTCCGCTGAACCAGTAAGCATCTATTCTTTTTGCCGAGTAATTCGAAACAGAGGCAATTCTGACACTATTATTTTTTACATAAAAGTTAAGAAAATTAGCCATAACACCCGTTACTTTCCTTAAAGGGTAGCTGTGAACAACAAAATATTTTTTCCCGGGCAATAATAAAAAGATGAAATCCCATACAGCATTCCATTCGGAGAAGAAAAATCCTTCCGATCTGTATTTTTTATGATAATAAAAAGCAAGAATGAATTTTTTGAAATTCAAAAGCACTCTGAAAGGAGAATAACATCCCAGTTTTCGTAATATATTCTCAAAGGAAACATGCTCATTGAATGTATGATGATCAAAATTATATGATTTAAATATTTTTGACAATTCATTATCAAGGTATGACTTTGATAATAAGATTACCGGGTCCATATCTTTTGAATGCAGATATTCCAGAAGGTTGATAAGATACTGTCTGGTACCTCCGCTCGAATAGATTTTTGGAATAACAATTATTCTAGGTTTAATCATTTTTCCTCAAATTGTGTCGGAATATTTTTTAATAGTACCCATAACGAAGACCGAGAATGAAAAATAAAAAGCGAAAGCATGAAGTATCGGCTCCATCAGCATAGCAAATCCGAAGGCAGAAAGAAGGCTGAAAAGAAAAATAAACGAATCTTTATCTTTGCTGAATATTTTTCTGATTCTGAATGAGTTATAGACCTGAAAGATGAGAATTGCGAGAATAGGCAGAAATCCGACATAATTGCCTATATCAAGCCAGAAGTTATGGGCATAATTGAATTTAAAGACCTGTTTCATGCCGCCGAACGGATAATCAGCCAATCCTACTATGCTTGTCTGCCATGATTCATACCTGGGCGTGCTCAATCCTACTTGAAAGAACCTGTAAAAGAAAAATGAAGCGGCTTCGATCAAAGAGTTAATTCTTGGAGCTAAGTAAACAGTAAGCCCAAGTATTCCGAATACGGAAACAAAAATATACCTTAGTTTATACTTTGGAGTAGTAAATACAAATCTAAAGACAAAAATTGAGGTTAGTACAATCGACCCGAAAAAAACAGGTGTTCTAGTCTGGATCAGCGCCGAGCAAAGAAAGGATAAAATTACTATTATGGCGGAAAATATTTTATATGGATAACCGATCTTAAAAAAGAAGAAGGTGAAATAACATAAACCCAGCAGAAGAATAGCTCCGCTGAATGTGGCGACCATTTCTATTCCTGTAACAACATTTATAACCTCTCTTTCGATCAGCATTTTAAAAATACCTTTAGTATACAAAGTGTAAAATATTGAAACTATATTCAGAATAATCGGAGAGAGAAATGCGAAGAAAAGAAACTTTAAAAATGAGTCTTTATTTTTGATCGGAATTATCTGGCTGAAATAATAAAGAATGCATGGATTTATTATATGAGGAAATAGTTTATAAACAGGTAAAAGCTTATCATTAAAACCGCGCTCATCAAAAAAGTAATTTGAAACGAAATAAAAATATAATAAAAATAAAAAAAGAAGCAGAAAATTCATCAATTGAGAATAAGATATATTTCTGTAGTTGTTAAAGAACAAAGTAAGAAAAAAACCGAGAACGACAATCGGATATGAAATAGGCGCGGATCCGAGACCGTAAAAGAATAGTGAAAAGAAAATTATATATATTTTAAATTTCTCTTTTGTTGTATATTCTGTTCTTTCAAGGCCGTGATTCATGAAAATTAACCTTTGATCTTATTAATTGTAAGTTTTATCTTATTTATGTTAAGGACATTAATAAGAATTTTCATATTATCCCAAGTTTTTGAAAAGAATAAATAAGAGAAAGTAGTTATTGTGAAGGAAATAACCATAGCAACAGCAGCTCCGGGTGCGCCGTATTTCGGTATCAATAAAAGATTTAATACAACGCTTGCTCCGCAGCCGATGATAGTCTGATATAGAACAATAGAGATAAAATTTTCTGCGATCAAATAGTGATTTACGGCCATTCCGAGAAAAGACGCGATCAAAGACCAAGACGATATAACCAGAGGTAAAGACGATGCTCTGAACTGCTCGCCGTACAGCATTAAAACAAAATATTTGCCGATTATAACATTAAATAAAACGAAAAAAAGCGCTACCCAGAACATGATAATATAATAATGCTGAAGCATATTCTGATAATCTGTCTTTGATTTTAATTTCGACTGAACAAGTTTCGGATAGAAAGCCGCCCCGAAAGCGTTGATTATAAAGTTCCAGATACCGATGATCTTTACAGATGCAACATAAATTCCGCATTCGTGGTTTCCCGCCATTTCCTGAAGCATTACCTGATCAAGCCTTAAATAGATCTGAGTCGCCAGAGCTGAAACAGCCAGCGGCCAGCAATCTATCACCAGCTTTTTCGCGCTTTGAAAGTTAAGTACCCAGTTCTTAATTGAATTATTATCCGTATTGTATTTCTGAAAAAAGATAATATTAAATAAAGCCAGAATGATATCACTTATTGTATTTATTGCGGCGAAAACAACTAAATCCATTTTTTTTGCGATCGCGATAAATTTGAGAAAATAACCTGAAAACATTGATAGTTTAAGAGAGATCACAGTGAATTTGCACTTTGATGTAGCCTGAAAATAATAGTCAACAACTTTAAATGATTGGAACAGATAACCCAATGACAATATAAAGATCATAGATTGAATAATTTTATCATCAACCCTGAGGAATGAATAAAAATTTACTACGAAGACCATAATTATACTTGTAGTAAATCGAAATAATATCGAAGTGCCGAGAACGGCATTGAGGTTTTCTTTCTTTTCTACGATTTGTTTTATAATAACATTGTCCAGTCCGAAAGTTGTAATGACAGAAAAAATCGTGGTAAGGCTGATAGCATAACTGATCTTGCCTAACCCTTCCGGTTCGAGATATCTGGCCATCATTGAAATAATCAGGATTTCAAAGGGCATAGTGATAAATCTGTTTACGAGAAGCCAATTCAGGTTCGTATTTTTTAAAAGGATCTTTTTCATCTTATGATTTTTTGACTTTCAACTTAATCCTTTTAAATAAATCAAATAAATATGAGTAAACGATCACGAAGAAAAAGCTGAAAACAAACCCGAATAATGTAGAGGCAATAACAATCGCGCTTCTTTTAGGCCAGAATCTTTTTGACGGAATTACAGGATCTTCAACGACCTGAAAAATATTTGTGCTTATCAGGCAGCTTTTTTCAAGTTTTTTATTTATTGTGTTTTGCAGTACCAGAATGATATTGGGATCAGTTGTACTCTTAAGAACTTCTTCATAAAAAGTAATCTGACTCTGGAGGATTGATTTGTTCTTGTTCTGAATATAATTTTTCAGATCTTCAGTTAATTCGGCAAGAAATTCTTTAGCCAGATATTTATCTTTTAATCTTATAGTGATCGTCATTATAAAACCGTCATCATAAATCTTGATAATATCATCTTTGAGTATTTTCATAGCCCCATTGTACATTCTTTCTTCTTTGACCTTCGGATCAAGATCGGAATTTTTGATTTTTAATAATTTATCGTCAAAAATACTGTTCTCTTTATCTTTGTATTTTTCATAATATTTTTGAAGGAACGGGTTAGAATACAAATAAGATGTGATCTCTTTTGCGACAGGTAATTCCATTTTACCGCTGACGAATGAAAACTGTGTGAAGAAACTGGACTCGAGCAGCGTAACTTCCTCTGAAGGCTGAGCAGGTCTGATCGTACAATTAACCTCGTATATTTCATCGGTAACCAATGAATAGAAGATAGAAAATATAATGAAAAACAAATTGATTATTATGATCATCATTCTGTGCTTCCAGAACAGAAGCAACAGATCTTCAAGGCTGAAATCACTATTTTTTTTGTTGATCGGATTGTCATTACTCATTTTTATCAGCTCTCCTTCTTTTTTCTTTTCTCTTTAAACATTGTTATGACTGCCGGCGGTACGAACGCCTTTATGTTCGCGTCGAAATCGGCGATGCCTTTGATCAGAGATGAATTCAAATATGAATATTCGTTTTTGGGCATCAGGAACACGGTCTCAATTTTTTCATCCAGCTTTCTGTTCATAAGAGCCATCTGCAGTTCATATTCAAAATCGGCAAAAGCCCTGACACCTCTTACTAAAATTTTTACATTATGTTTCTTTGCGTATTCAACCGTAAGTTTCGCATTGGAATCAACCGTTACATTTGCGAGATGTTTTATTGATTCTTTGATCATAAAAACTCTTTCTTTGACATTGAATAAAGGTTTTTTGGCTGTATTTTCACCGACCAGGACAATAAGATTGTCGAATAGCTTTGAAGCTCTTTCTATCAGGTCGAGGTGACCGTTGGTGAGAGGGTCGAAAGTTCCGGGGTAAATCGCGATCTTCATTATATACCTCAAATTTTAATTCTGTTCAGTCGGTAATTATAAGAATATTTCTCTGATTTCAAAACACTTTTATTATTAATATTAAACTTACGATTTCGGAAAACGAACAGTTATTTTTATAACAAATTAAATTGACTAATAGGGAAATGATATTTATTTTCCACGCGTTGAAATTAATTAACGAGGAGAGGGATTTCGATGAAATACACTTTTAAGGGTGGTTATCATCCTCCGGACGGCAAAGAATTTTCAAATAAAATGCCTATTGAAAAGATGCCGATACCTAAAATAGCTGCGATCCATCTTACCCAGCATATCGGCGCGCCTTCAAAAGCGATAGTGAATATCGGCGATGAAGTAAAGGTCGGACAGCCTATTTCTGAAGCGGGCGGTTTTGTATCTGTTCCCGTTCATGCTTCAATTTCTGGTAAGATCAAGGCTATTGCAAAGATCACAGATGCAGCGGGTATTAAGTCAGATGCGGTAATAATTGAAAGCGACGGCAAGGATGAAATGTTCCCCGGAGTCGGAGTGAAAGTTGACTATTCTCAATTTTCAGCCGACGAGATAAAGAAAAAAATATCCGCGGCCGGCGTTGCCGGAATGGGTGGAGCGAGATTTCCGACCCATGTAAAATTATCCCCGCCTGCGGAAAAGAAGATAGATTTTGTTATACTTAACGGGGTGGAATGCGAACCTTACCTGACCGCCGACGACAGGCTGATGCAGGAAAGCCCCGATACTATAATAGAGGGACTTAAGCTGATAATGAAAGCCGTTAACGCACCGAACGGTATTATCGGGATCGAGAAGAACAAGCCTGAATCCATCAGGATAATGAAGGAAAAAACGGCTTCAATGCAGAATATAAAAGTTATAGATCTTGAAGTCAAATATCCTCAGGGAGGAGAAAGACAGCTTGTTTACGCTGCGACCGGCAGAGTAGTGCCTGCTGCTTCAACCGGGGGCCTTCCGATGGATGCCGGCGTGGTTGTATCAAATGTAGGTACGGCTAACGCGGTTTATGAAGCCGTAGCTCTAAATAAACCTTATTACGAGAGAATCGTTTCCGTTACCGGCGAATCAATATCAAACCCGAAAAACCTTCTCGTCAGAATAGGAACACCGACAGCTGAACTCATCGAATATGCGGGCGGGTTGAAAGAGGATGTTTATAAAGTTATCAACGGCGGGCCTATGATGGGCGCGGCCATGTACGCTATGGATGCACCTGTACATAAAGGTACATCGGGAATATTGTGTCTGAGTAAAGAAAATGCGGCAGTATATGAAGAACAGCCGTGCATTTCATGCGGAAAATGTGTTTCGGTATGTCCGATGAGACTTCTTCCTACCGATATTCAGATAAATGTTCAATACAAGAAATATGAAGAAGCCGAAAAACTTGGTTTAATGGACTGTATAGAATGCGGTACCTGCGCTTATGTATGTCCCGCGAAAAGAAATCTTGTCCACTATTTCAAGATGGGTAAAGCAAAAGTTGCAGAAATGAAGAGAAAAAAATAAATTTAAGAAGGTTTATAGATGGATAAAATGCTAATAGTATCGGCAAATCCGCACATCAGGGACAATAGCTCGGTCGCAAAAATAATGTATATTGTGATAATTTCACTTATACCCGCGATCTTCGCTTCCTACTGGTTCTTCGGGTTCAGAGCGATATTACTGATCCTTGTCGCTATAGTCTCATCGGTGATAACCGAAGCGGCGATTCAGAAATTCAGAAAAAAACCGGTAACAGTCAGTGACGGAAGCGCGATTCTGACGGGAATTCTTCTCGCTTTTAATGTGCCGTCCAACATCCCGTGGTGGATAGTCATGCTCGGATCCGTTTTCGCGATAGCGATCGCCAAACAGGCTTTCGGCGGACTAGGATATAATATATTCAACCCGGCGCTGATCGGAAGGGCTTTTATGCTCGCTTCATGGCCTGTCGAGATGACTTCGAATAAATTCTGGACTCAGCCTTACACAGGTCAGACAATGGACGCGATATCATCCGCGACGCCATTAAATCTTGTAAAAACCGCTTTGAAAGCTAATCCGGAACTTAAGACAGTAGATATTCTCGCAGATAAAGGCGTCGGATACTGGGAGCTGTTCATAGGTAATGTTTCAGGCTGTATAGGAGAAACATCATTTCTGGCTCTTTTGATCGGAGTTATTGCGCTTATTGTTCTCGGTCTGGTGAACTGGAGAGTTCCTCTATTTTACATCGGTACAGTTTATGTCATGACATGGATAATGGGCTACGATCCTGTATTCCATATTCTTGCAGGCGGATTGGCTCTCGGGGCTTTCTATATGGCTACCGATATGGTCACTTCACCGATCTCCAATACGGGTAATATCATATTCGCTTTAGGTCTGGGATTTCTGACCGTATCTATAAGAGTATGGGGCGGATATCCCGAGGGCGTTTCTTACTCTATATTAATAATGAACTGCCTCGTGCCTCTGATCAATAAATTCTCAGTGCCGAAAAAATTCGGTTTTGTACAACCCAAGAAAGCTTAAAAAGGAGAAAGTATGGGAAATATGTTTAAACTTGCTGCAATTCTCTTTCTGGTCGGCGGTATAGCTGCCGGAGCTTTGGCTTTCTTCAACAGCTTTACGAAACCCGCGATAGATAAATTAAAGCTTGAAAGCGAAACCAAAGCAAGAGAATATGTGCTGAACGGTCTTGTACCGGAAGAAAATATAAGCAGCGTTATTTACGAAAAAGACAGTCTGGAAATTCAAAAAGGATCATTTGAATTCTTCTTCAAAGTAAAAGAAAATGAATCCGCCTCAAATTACATAGCCTACATTTTTCTGGCTAAAGGATCAGGTTTTTCCGGAGTAATCGAAACTATGGTATGTACCGATACCCAGTTCAAGATAAACAGGATCAAAGTGCTTAAACACACTGAAACTCCCGGACTCGGAGCTGAAACCCAGACTGTAAAATACGAAGATAAACAGAAATACGGTGAAGCCGCACAACCCTTCTTCGAAGTATGGTTTAAAGATAAAAATTCTTTAAAAGTTGTGGTTGAGAAAGATGATTCAGCCTCACCTGATAAAGTCCAGTCTCTGACTGGAGCCACGATCACAACGAGAGCGGTATGCAAAAGTATTAACAACTATACTGAATTAGTCAGTAAGAAAATCGGTGAACGGCAGGTTATTTATATAGGTAATGCGGAAGATGTGATAGAAGTTGATATTGAAAAACTTATGGCTCAGGCTAAACAGGATTCTATCAATAACGCGCAGTCTCAGGTTACTGAAGGAGGCAAATAATGAATTTCATGCAGAATTTTATGAAAGGATTTTTTAAAGAAAATCCGGTTTTCGTGATCGGGCTGGGATTATGTGCCACACTTGCTGTTTCGACGAACATGCTAAACGCTATAGGTATGGGAATAGCTGCGGCATTCGTTTTATTAGGATCTTCGGTTCTGGTATCGGCTGTGAAAAAAGTAACTCCGAACGATATCAGGATCCCGATTTTTGTTGTTATGATAGCAACATTCACAACGATCGTTGATCTGAGCATGAAAGCATGGACGCCGGCTTTGAGTTCTTCATTAGGAATATTTATTCCGCTTATTGTGGTAAACTGCATTATTCTGGGAAGAGCTGAAGCTTATGCATTCAAAAATTCAATCTGGGACTCGGCAGTTGACGCAGTTGGCATGGGTATAGGATTTACTATAGCTCTTTGTATAATGTCCGCATTCCGTGAAGTCATAGGAAGCGGAACTTTTTTCGGATATCCATTATTCGGACCTGAATATAAAGGTCCTCTTATGATGATCTTACCTCCCGGAGGATTTCTGATGCTCGGACTGATACTGGGATTCTTCAACTGGAACAGGATCCGTAAAGAAAAGAAAAACGGAGGCGGCAAATGAATATAACTCACCTTGTAATGATCGCGATCGGATCAATCTTTCTGAACAATTTCGTTCTAAGCAGATTTCTGGGCATCTGCCCGTTCCTCGGAGTTTCAAAAAAACTTGACAGCGCAATGGGAATGGGAATGGCGGTGATATTTGTTATGACACTAGCTTCAGTGGTTACTTACCTTTTCTTTTTTTATGTTCTGGTGCCTTTTAAGCTGGAATATTTGAACACTATCGCTTTTATTCTAATAATTGCCGCTCTTGTTCAGTTCATTGAAATGTTCATGAAGAAAAATATGCCGTCATTATATTCTTCTCTAGGTATTTTCCTTCCTCTTATCACAACCAACTGCGCGGTTCTCGGCGTTGCCATTTTGAATATCGATACTTTATGGCCTGACGGAAGCCACTACAATTTCATAGAGTCAACCTGGAACGGTTTTACCGGAGGGGTAGGATTTACGATTGCGCTGGTTATTATGGCAGGGATCAGAGAGAAACTTGAATTCGCCGAAATACCCGAAAGCCTAAAAGGTATGCCCATAGCTTTTATCACATCAGCTTTGATAGCAATGGCATTTTTAGGATTCAGCGGTATGAAAATAATGTAAAATAAAAGAGTTCGGAGATACTAAATGGATATAGAACAAATTTTGATGGCTTTATTGTGGGTAGGCGGAATAGGCGCTGCATTCGGAGCCATTCTGGCTTATGCCGCGAATGTTTTTGCTATTGCTGTTGATCCAAAAGTTGAAAAAATAGCCGGTATTCTGCCGCAGGCAAACTGCGGAGCATGCGGATACCCGGGTTGTTCAGGCTATGCAAACGCTCTGGTCAGTGCGGGAGCTCCGATCAATCTATGCTCGCCCGGAGGCAAAGCAGTTACCGATCAGATCGCGCAGATATTGGGAGTTGAAGCTAAATCAAGCGTAGCAATGGTCGCATATTGCGCCTGCAGCGGAACAAAGGAGAACGCAAAGAACAGGTTCGAATATTACGGTCCTAAAAGCTGTTCGAGCGCGGTTTTCGTTTCAGGCGGACATAAAGCCTGCGATTACGGGTGCCTGGGATTCGGCGACTGTGTTGAAGCCTGTCTTTTCGGTGCTATGGGAATGGGTGATAACGGACTTCCTTATGTTGACGACAGTAAATGTGTGGGCTGCGGAGCGTGCGTTAAAGCATGTCCTAAGGGCGTTATGAAGATGATGCCTAAAGACGCAAAAGTTTATCTTTCCTGCAATTCTAAAGCTAAAGGGAAAGAAGTTACCGATGCCTGCATAGTGGGATGTATAGGCTGTAAAATATGCTCTCTGCCTAAGACTACGCCTTCAGGCGCTATAAAGATGAACGGGGATCTGCCGGTCATTAATTATGATATTGAAGACTCTCTTACAGGCGCGAAATTCAAATGTCCGAAGGGATGTTTTATTGATAAAGTTGATAAGTTAAAGACACCGGATCAGATAGCTAAAGAAAAAGCGGATTTTAAAGCGCTACCTGTATAGATATAAGCGTGATTTTTAAAGGGTGGTTTTTTACTGCCCTTTTTTTATTGTATCATTATTCAAACTTTCTTTTGCTTGTCCAAAAGAAAGTATGCAAAGAAAAAGACACGCGTAAAAAGTGCTTTTCAGCGCTTTGTTCAGACATTTCAGGCAGATAAATATCGAAAGAACGGCAATAGTGATCTCTGCCGGCTGAGTGTTCCATGCCGCTTTATCTGAAAAGATTTTACGCGGGGAAGAAGAAGAAGAGGAAATATAGAAAATAAGATGAACAGAAGAAAAGGAAGAAAGAATAAGAAGAAAAAATAAGAAGAAAGAAGATAAAAAAAGTTAAGATGATTGGAAACCTAAAAATAGAAAGAAGAAATATAGAAGATTAGAAGAAGAACAAATAGAGAGAACAGAATTTATAAACAAAGGAGTTATTCGATAAGTTGATTCAGTTAATAAAGTTCTGTATATTACGGATAATTTAACGGAAGTAACTCAAATGCACAACGAATTTACAGTATTTTCATTATTTTATATAATTCGTAAAATCAGTTCAGAAAATGGCGGAAGGCGCTCTATTCAGCCCAAATCAAAAATGCTTTTTAAGAGTGCATAGTTTGCATAAAATATTATGAAAAGTAGCTCTGAACTGGACATTTTACGATGTCTTTTTCTTTGTTACTTTCATTTTGGACAAGCAAAAGAAAGTAAGAGAGAGATCATTTTAGATTACACCTGACGGCTTTTGCCGAAAAGGAGGAGTTATTAACAGAACCTTCGATCTTTAAAATACCGAATTCAGTAAAATAATAAAAAAGGTCATAGTTCAGATCCGTTGTAATGTACGAATCGGAATACAGGATATTTCTTGTTTTGATGCAATTTACGAGCGTATCTCTTAAAACTATCGAAGAAGTGCCGGATGTCAGCCTTAATGAATCAATAAATAATTCTTCAACATCGATTGATCCATGATCTAAAATTATTAGCGGTTCCGGAAAAATTACAGGATCTCCGTAAGGAAAATGCGATGCGGATGAGTCCCGTTTTTCGCTGCCGTACTGCAGCAGCTTGTTGTTATAATATTCGATAAGCTTAATCCAGACTGTATCGGCCTGAGCCATTTCAAGCGTGAAAGGGATATCTTTATACTGGTAAAGATATTTATTTGTAAGTTCATCGATCTGGTACGGAAAATAATCCAGAATTTCAGCCGAGTCAATAAAATTCTCGCTGCCCCTGTTAATTTCATAGATCCATTTATTTCCGGTTTTAAGCGGAATATGACCGACTTTAATCTCATCAAAATCGTCTTCTTCCGATGCGGGAACGCAGGAGCTGAACGACAGGATCAGGCATATTGAAAATATGATCGTGAAAAGTTTTGGCATTTATTGATTAGACATTTCTGATATTTCATTCAAAAGTACGGAGAAGATCTCGTTTTCGGGTACTTTTCGGATTACCTGTCCTTTTTTAAAAAGCAGGAACTCGCCGATCCCGCCCGCGATGCCGATATCAGCCTCTCTGGCTTCGCCCGGCCCGTTTACAGCGCAGCCCATAACAGCTACATTCA
>Ga0209262_10000768_pt1 | contig 13663 bp, 14 predicted proteins | sample Lowcelwee11metaG_FD_187171 | JGI IMG/M metagenome (GOLD analysis project Ga0209262, IMG submission 187171) | Freshwater pond sediment microbial communities from the University of Edinburgh, under environmental carbon perturbations - Low... | ecosystem: Environmental > Aquatic > Freshwater >...
ATCACCGATCCCACACTCCGCGACGGAAACCACGCCGTCCAGCACCAGCTAACGCTCGCCCAGATCAGCGACTATTGCGGCCGGGCCGACGCGGCGGGTGTCCCCATCGTCGAGGTCGGTCACGGCAATGGCCTGGGTGCGTCGTCGCTTCAGCTCGGCGAGGTGCCACACCCGGAGCTGGAGGCGCTACGCTGCGCCCGCGCCCGGCTCACGCGGTCACGCCTGGGCGTGCATGTCATCCCGGGCTTTGCCACCATCGACCGCGATATCCGCCCTGCGCTCGAGGTGGGCGTCGACGTCTTCCGCATCGCCTCGCACTGCAGCGAGGCTGACTTGACCGAACGGCACATTTGCTTCGTCCGCAAGAATGAACGCATGGCACATGGCGTTCTCATGATGTCGCACATGGTGTCGACCGATCGCCTCGTCGAAGAGGCGAAGAAGATGGTGTCGTATGGTGCCGAGGCGGTCATCATCATGGACTCGGCCGGCCACTACCTGCCGCGGGAGGTGACCGAGCGGATCGGCGCGCTGGTGGCGGAACTGCCGGTCACGGTCGGCTTCCACGCCCACAACAACCTCGGCCTGGCCATCGCCAACTCGGTGGCGGCGGCCGCCGCCGGGGCCGGCATCCTCGACGGCACGGCGCGCGGCTTCGGCGCAGGAGCGGGCAACGCTCAGCTCGAGGTGCTCATCGCGGTGCTCGAGCGGCTTGGATATCAGACGGGGATCAGTCTCTATGCGGTGCTCGACCTGGCGGACTTTGCCGAGAGTGCCATCGTCCGGGAGATCCCGACGGTGAAGTCGTCCAGCATCGTGAGCGGTCTTGCCGGTGTGTTTTCCGGCTTCATGAAACCGGTGAGCCGTATCGCCAAGCAGTACGATCTCGACGCCCGCGACATCCTGTTCGAGCTGGGGCGACGGCGCATCATTGCCGGGCAAGAAGACATGATCCTCGAGGTCGCCCAGGTCCTGCAACAGCGGGCCGCCAAGCAATGAGAACCGTTACCGTCTTCTCCTTTGGAGGATTGATCCATGGATGCCAGGGACCCCAAGCACTATCGTTGGAACGACATGCCGAGTGAGCAGCTGAGCGAGCAGCTGGCCCGGCGGGTGATCACCACCGCGCGCGTGATGCTGGCCCAATTCACGCTGCAGAAGGGCTGCCTTGTGCCGCTCCATGCGCACGAGAGCGAGCAGCTGACCCACGTCTTGAGTGGTGCGCTTCGCTTCTGGCTCGGCGATCCCCCCGGCGCGCAGATCGACGTCGGCGCCGGCGAGGTGCTGCACATCCCCTCGGGCGTGCCGCACCGAGTCGAGGCACTCGAAGACACCACGGAAACCGACGTCTTCAGCCCACCACGCCAGGACTGGCTCGACCGCACCGACACCTACCTGCGCAGCGCCCCACGGCCCGCTGACCCCTGGCACTCACCCGACATGCAGCGTCAAGCAGCGCGCCTGGCGCGCAGCTTCCAGCACTGGACTGGGCGGGCGCTCGTCGAGCCGGGCGACGCGACCGAGATCGCCACGCGACTGTTCGAGCACCCGAGTGCAGTCTTGTCGCTCGCCGATGGACCGACTTACAACTACGGTAATCGACGCGCAATGGAGCTTTTCGAACTGGACTGGTACTCGTTACTGAATATGGTGGGTGACGAGAGCGTCGAGCCGCATCTGCGGCAGGAGCGGACTGAGGCGCTGCGCGAGGCGCTGCACAAAGGCTTCATCTCGAACTTCGAAGGCGTACGAATCTCATCGCGGGGCCGGCGGCGCCGCATCGAGGACGGTATCCTCTTCACCCTGCTCGATGAGGCTGGAGAGCGCTGCGGTGTCGGTGCCTTCGTCCCGAGCTGGCACGATCTCTAGAAAGAAACCTCCCGCGGGACGATGTTCTCGGGCTGCTTGCCACGCGGCAGCCTTGAGCTCCACGTCGTGGCCGAGCTCCTGCAGCCGGCGGACGAGGCGCGTGGTGGTCCTGGTCCTGTCCAAGCGGTCGAAGTCATCGTGGCCGAGATCGCGGTACTCGACCCCATCGCGGAACATGATGTGGACGGCGGTGAGGATCGAGGCACCCGTTCTGCCGGGATCTGGGCAGTCGTTCCGGACCACCTGGGCACATCGGAGCGGAGCGACAGCGTGGGTAGCCGGAGGCTGGGCGGCGAGTGGGCGGCGGAAGGGACTGTCTCTCGGGACAGGTCCCCGCCGCGCTCACTCGTGTGCCGGGTCGAGCTGAGCGCGTAGCTTGACCTCGTTACGGGTCAGGCTCGGACCGGGGAGTGAGGCCTGGAGATCACGGGCCGAGCGTGCCGCGAGCACCCGCTCGGAGGGCGGCAATTCCCGGAATGGCCAGAAGGCGGACGGGCTACGAGGCCGTGCGTGGTGCGCGGCCCTCGATAACGCGCATATCGACACCCTGTCCTGATATCGGCATACCGCCATATCGGCACATCGGTTTTGGGCTGGGCGCCCGCGCAACGTGGCATAGCCAGGTGTGCGGCGGGCACCGCCGTTCTCGCGTACGGACGTTGCGGTCAGCCATCCATCGCGGCTGCGCCCGGCCCTGCCGACCCCACCCCGCTCCTGCGACGTCCTTTGCGCACCCCCAAAAGCACCACGAAGCGCTCCAAGCGCCGCCCGAGAAAACCATCATTGTCATCCTCAGCCCCCAACCCGTTCCCCCCAATGCCCCCATATTCCCCCAAATGTAGATACCACCCCAAAAAGGCGCCTCCCACGCAAATCTCCACAACCCACCAACCACCCTCCCCGCAGCGCCCCGCGGCGAGCATCCCTGCATAAGCTCGCCGCCATCCTTGACATCCGCAGGGATCTTTCTATGTTCAACACGCACATCGATGCCATGCCGCCGCGGCCGAAGCGACCTCTACGGGTCACCAGCCGCACGGATGTCCGCTCATACAGAGGAAAGGTAGCCTCGTCATGAAGTCGAAGCAGAATTTCAAGCCCTCGCGCAAGAAGGCCGACAGGTACGACCGCGACCGTGACGGCGAAGCCAGCGGGGTCAACCAGGTCAACCCGAACAACACCGAAAATCAGGGCGGCGACCCGGCCCCCGCGCTCGACGAGCAAGGCGGCGACCCCACGGAGCTGCGTCCGCGGCAGGCGCACGCCAACCGCGGCAAGCGAAGCGGCGGCGGCGAGCCCGACCTGGACTACTGAGAACCGAGGATCCCATGCCTCCCAACAATTTCAACGCCACCGACGTCGTCCCCTACATCACGCAGATCCCGGCCCGTCCGAGTCAGCGCGACGTGGACCAGGACGTCGACTTACGCCCCACACGCGACCTCGGCCAGGGCTCGCACGTCCACCGCAAGGACCCGAACGCCGTCGACTTCCACGCCGACACCTCGTATTTGGGCTACGGCGCCTATGCGACGCTCGACGGCAGCCGCGTCGACAGCAGCGAGTTCGCCGACCCCGACTGGGCCGGCGCCAGGCTCGAGCCGGAGCGCCCGGCCACGCCCGCCGCCCCGCGCGACAACACCGGCCGCGGCCCTCGTGGGTACCGCCGCAGCGACGCCCGGATCCTCGACGAGATCTGCGAGCTGCTGACCCACGACGAACAGATCGACGCCTCCGAGGTCGAGGTCTCCGTGGCCGAGGGCGAGGTCCTGCTGACCGGCACGGTCGAGCACCACGAGCTCAAGCACCTCGCGGAGGACATCGCATTCCGCGTCGCGGGCGTGCTCGACGTCACCAACCTGCTCCGCGTCGGACCCCTCGGCGTCGCGCCGACCCCGGACCCCGATCCAGCCCAGGACGTGAGCCCCGAGTTCGAGTTTACCCAGGAGGAAATGCCCGCCGAGAATCAATACTCCCACCTCGCCCACGGCTCGCTCGTCGACCGCGGCGGCGACGACGACGACGACCTGCTCGTGCCCGGCAACATCAGCGCCATGGCCCGTCGCACCCGCGAGCGCCGCGACCTGCACGAGCACGACTACCAGGGCCCGCGCGACACCTCGCGCAGCGAACGTATCGGCAAGGGCTAGTCCGGCAAACGTCCGGGCCTCACGAGGCCTGGCGCGCCCGGGCCAGGGGCTAAAAGACCGGCAGCTCGGCCTCGAAGGCGCGCCGCTCGACCGGGCCGTGGGTGAAGAGGGCCTCGAGCCAGCGGCATCGCGCGGGCTCGCGCTCGCGGTCGCAGCGCTCCAGCTCGGCGCGCAGCGTGGCGACCTCGACGAGGGTCGACGCGCGCGGGCGCAGGGCGAGCGAGGAGCGGCCGCCGGGCACGCTCGGCTCGTCCTCCTCGCGATCGTGACAGACGAAGCAGCGGGTGATCCGGGGGTGCTCGGGGTTGCGGACACGATCGAGGGCGGTCGCCGCCGACACCGGCGCGGTCAGGGGGAATTCGAGCTCTCCCTTGATCGTCCGGCGCGGCCCGACGAAGTGGCCGAACTCGATGAGGTCCCGCGCCGCACCGTCGAGCACGACCGAGATCACCAGGGAGTCGGCGCCCCAGATGAACACCCGGGGGCTGCGCTCGCCCTCGGCCCTCTGCAGGCTCTCTCGGCTGCTCGTCGCCTCGATCCGTAGCGGGCGATCGAGCGCCTCGACGAAACACTCGGCGGTCACCGGGAAGGGGAGGCCGTTGGCCAGCGCGACCGCCTCCTCGATGGTGCCCGGCGATCCGGTGGTGCCGGGCGCGGGCTTGCAGCGCCGGGGATCGGCCGGCGATGCCGGGCCCTCCGGGGTGGCCGCAGGCGCCACTCGCTCGGGCGCCGGCGCCGGCGCCGGTCCGCAGGCGCTCCAGGTCACCAGGGCGCCGAGGATGATCCGCGAGGCTCGCTTGCACATGCGCGGGATGATAGTGAAAAACTGTCGCTTCGGGCGAGGAACACCCCTGTGCGACGCGAGGTCGCGGCGACCGCTCGGCGTCGTCAGCGGTGCAGCACCAGAGCCGTGTCGAGCTCGTCCCACCCCGGACCGCCGGTCCAGTGGTTCAAGAACGCGCCCTCCCCCCGCGTATGGGGATCCCGGGGCCGCAGGTCGACGGGGTGCTCGGGCCTATCCGTGGCGAGTACCGGCGGAACAGCGAGCCGTGGGGTTTCGAGGCGGACTTGACACTCAGGACTGTGCGGGAGGATGTGCGGGTGTACCCGCACATCGATACGCCTTTCCGCTGGCGCCGTTTTGGACCGAGGTCCAGAGGAGATGCGTGGCACCCAGTTCCCCCGCCTTCTCGAGAGCGTCGGCCTTGCACCGCTCGACATAGCTCGGTCCGGGGACCATGGTGAAACCGGTGACATCGCCCAGATACTGGCAACCAGAGACCATCGATTCGTCGGCCTGTAGGACATTCGATGGCGTCTTTGCGCTGGCACACCCGGAAGCCAGGAGCGAGACGCAGAACAACCTGGTGATGACTCGACTTCTCTTCATTTGCGGAACTGTACGCGAAGTTGCCTTGAACATCCAAGGAACTGGCGAGATCGCGGCGACCGGTCGCAACCGCTCCTGGCCAGGCCCTGTTGTTCGCCTGATCGCGCCGCTATAGTCTGTGAGCAACGTGCCCATCGCCACGCAACACTTCATACCCTGGTTCGAGGCGCAGCCCTGGGTGCTCGGCCCCATCACGCTCCAGCCCTTCGTCATGCTGGTGGTCACCGGCATCCTGTTCGGCAGCTACATCGCCGAGTGGTACGGCGAACAGCGCGGCGTGCCGCGCCATGTTGTTGCGGGCTTCCTGGTCCACACGATCGTGATCGGCTTTATCGCCTGCATGGTCCTCAACGTCGCGCTGTACTGGCCGGAGAGGTTCGCGCAGATGGGGGCGGCGATCGCTTCCTGGTTCAGCGGCGGCGAGAAGCTGATGTTTCCCAGCCCCGGCCTGTCGTCCTTCGGGGGCTTCCTCGGCGGCACCCTGGCGGCGCTCTGGTACCGCCGTACGCGGCGCGTGTCGTTGATGGTGCTCGGCGATATCTTCTGCTTCGCGTTTCCCTTCGCGTGGCTCTTCGGCCGCAGCGGCTGCTTTGTCATGCACGACCACCCGGGCGTCGTGACCGACTTCTTCCTGGGCGTGGAGAATTACCGCGGTCAGGGCGTCGTACGCCACGACCTGGGCCTGTACGAGTTGATCTGGAGCGCGGCCATGATCCCGCTGCTCTTGCTGCTCGCGCGCAAGCGGCGACCGTGGGGCTTCTTCATGGCGCTGGTGCCGATCCTGTACGCACCCATCCGCTTCAGCCTCGATTTGCTGCGCGAGGACGTCGCCCACGGCGGCGACGTGCGCTACCTCGGGCTGACGCCTGGCCAGTACTATGCCGTACTGATGCTGCTGGCAGGGATCGCGGTCGCCATTCGCGTCGCGCGCGGCCCCGCCGCCACCCTCATGCTCGATGGTCAGGAGCCACCGCCCGCGCCGCTCAGGGGCAGGCACAAGGCCTGAGCAATTCGCGGCCACACGTCGCGCGTCGTCGACCGCTCGTCGACGCGTCCGGTGGCCGCGCGACGGTGCTCACCGCACCCAGAGCAGCTGCGTCATGACGACGACGTAGTCAGGGTTGATCGTCGTATAGGCGCCCCAGCCCTGACCGGTATGGTCGCCGGTGCCGTCGTGGCTGGCATTGACGCGCTGGCCGAAGCGGGCGCCGCCGTTCCAGTCGCAAGTCGGCCCGTCCCCCAGAAACACGTCGCCGTTGATATCCTTCAGGTTGATCCCGAAGTTGACGTACTTGGTCGACGGGACGCAACCCGCGAAGTGCTGGTCGTATGGGATGTGCAGGCCATTGAAGTACTCGTTCAGGATGGTCTTGCTGATCTCGACGCCCGGGCCGGTGAAGAGGGCCGTGGCGCTGGCGACCGGCGCCGCGAGCTTCTCGACGTGCGACGCGGCCCCGTCGGTGGTGCTGGAGCGCAGCTCGCCGAAGCCGACCGTCAAGAAGGTCTGATACTTCGACTTCTTGCCCTCGGTGGCGAAGTCGAAGTCGGTCGGGTCCGCCGTCAGGTCATTTTCCCACAGCTCATCCTCGTAGGGGAAGTTGGTGCCGACCACCTTCATGATCAAGGTCCAGCCGCCGCCGTCGTGGGTCATGTCGCAGTAGGCCTCGAAGGCCTCGACCGGGCCGTCCTCATCGGGGTCGATCGTGTACTTGCCGTCCTTGAGCGTGTTGTCGGCGTCGAACAGCGACTTGCAGCTCTTGTTGCTCACGCACTTGTTCTGCGAGCAGATGCCCACGGCGCAGTCGAGGTCCGCCGCGCACTCGTCACCCAGGGCGCACTTCGGACACGCGTCGCCGCCGCAGTCGACGTCGGTCTCCGCCGCGTTCTTGACCCCGTCCATGCAGGTCGCCGACACGCACAGATTCGAGCAGACGTCGGTGTCGTCCTGGTTGCCGTCGTCACAGTCCTCGACACCGGCCTGGACCGCCATGTCGCCGCAGCTGGCGACCTGGCAGGTCGAAAGACACGCGTCGGTGTCGTCCTGGTTGCCGTCGTCACAGGCCTCGGGGTCCTGCACGACACCGTCGCCGCAGCTCGGCGACGCGCACGCGCTGGTACAATCATCGGTGTCGTCCTTATTGCCGTCGTCACAGGCCTCGCCGGGTCCGACGATCCCGTCGCCGCAGACCGCCACGGTGCATGCGTTGGTGCACGCGTTGGTGTCGTCGATGTCGCCGTCGTCACACGCCTCGCCGGGATCGAGGCTCCCGTCGCCGCAGACCGGGTCCGGGCCCGTCGTCGAGGTGTTGGTCGTCGTCGTCGTCGTCGTCGGATCCGTCGTCGTCGGGTCCGTCGTCGTCGTCGTCGCTACGCCCGTCGATGGCGACGACGATCCGCCGTCATCCGGCAACATGCCCTCCGGGGCGGATCCGCACGCATACGGGCAGACATTGACCAAAATAACAACCGGTAAAATATACGGACGCAGATCAAACATTTGGCGAAACTTAGATGAAGTGGCAGCAGCAGTCAACACCTTGCGAGAGGCGCGGTCATCCGCCGGACGCGCGGATCTGTGTACGACGTGCTCAGCGGGAGGACCTCAAGACCCGGCCAGGAGCCCGGGCCAGAGCTGAGCACGAGCGCCGTGGCGGCCGATAGCGGCAGCGTCGAGGGCTACCTCGAGAGCAAGCGACAGATGCCGGCCGGAGCCATGGGTCGAATCGCAGATGTGGCGCGGGCGCGGAAGCTGGGCGCAGAGATTGCACGTGGTAGCGATCTCGCCGTGGAAGCGCGCACGGATGCAGAGGACGCGACAGGCCGAAGCGCTCGAGGTCGATGATTGGGTCCCCTGGGCACGCATCAATCAGGTCAGAGGCGCCCCGTCTTCACGGCGAAGGCGAGCAGATCCATCGTCCAGGCGACACCGCAGTGTACGGCGACCCCGCCGACGATCGAGCCGGTCCGCAGCGCCAGCGCACCGAGCACGATCCCGGCGACGAGCGATCCGAGCGCCTCGGGCATCGGCTTGGCGAAGTGGATCATGCAATACGGGACCGCTGACACGAGCACGGCGGCGTCGCCGAACACGCGCCGCAGGGCGAAGATCAGGTAGCCGCGAAAGAAGAACTCGAGCGCGAAGAATTGTAACCCATACGCGACCAGAAACAGCGCCCACAGGCCGGGGCGCTCCGCGGCGTACGGATACAGCGGATACACGCGCAGGAAGGACTCACCGCGCGCGCTGACGAGCATCAAGAGCACGACCACCGCGTACATCACGGGATAGAGGAGGAGCTCGCGGCGCCACGCGGGCAGCCGCAGGCCGTAATCCCGGAGCCGACGCCGACCGACTTTGAGGACGAGCGCGGGGACGATGAGATAAAGTGCGCCCGACCACCCCGACCACCACAGGAGGCCCGCGAGGGCGCGCTCATGCTCGGGGAGCGAGGCGGCGAGGGGAAGGCCGGTGAAGACGCGCGGCCGGGCGAGATAGTTGAGCGCCGCCATGACGAGTGGAGCGAGGATCAGCGCCACGGCGACCTCGCGATCCACATCCAATCCCCGTCGAAGCGGCTGATGTTCGCTCATGAGCGCCAGGGTACTCCAGGCCTGCGCGATTCGACAATCAGATCCCGTCCCCGTCGTCGATGCCCCCCTGCGCGCCGCGGTGTGGCTGCGCGGCCTCCAGGGCCTGGTCCAGCCTGCAGCCGCCGCCCTCCGCGCGGCCGCCTGGCCCCCGCGCCGGGGATGGCTTTGAGGGCATGTCTTGGTCCATCACGGCGATCGTCCATGCGTCGATGATCGTGCAAAGCCCCGCCGGACGCAAGGCCAGCCCACCCGAATACCCGAACGCGGACTCACTTCCGGACGACATCGAACTCGTCGATGAGCTCCCCGCCCACGGTCTTGAAGTAGCCGTGTGCGGCCTTGGGGTCGCCATCGACGGTGAAGCGCATGAACAGCACCCCGTCATCGGCCCCGGCGTCCTGCTTCTCGACGCCGTTCTTGCGGTGGTAGTCGGACGCGTAGAGCGTCGCCCACCAGCTGTCCGCCTGGTGCAGCGCCTTCTCGTAGGCCCGGATCGACTTGCCGCCGAGGCCGGAGACGGTCGTGAAGGTGCGGCCCGGCCCGATCTCGATCAGCTCCGAGGAGCCGCTCGCGCCGTGCCCATTGGCCTTGTTGCCGACATCCGTCAATGCGACGGTACGCGCATACGAGTGCTCGTGGCCCATCACGATCGGCGATCCGTCCTGCTGGCAGATCTGGAACGCCTTCCAGCCGACATCGTCGCTCTTGTCGCCGGCCTGGAGGTCGCGCATATTCTTGTGCCAGATGCACAGGCTCCACAGGCTGTCGTCGGCGGCGAGCGCGTCGGCGAGGTAGGTCTCGTGCATCGCCTTCGAGCCGGTGGTCCCGACCCCCGAGAGCACGAAGTGCAGGCCGCGATACTTGCAGCTCGAATCCACGCCGAGGTCGCCCGTGCACTCCGCCCCCGGGATCTTCGCCAGCCGCTCCTTGAGCAAGGCCTGGTAGCCGTCCCAGGCCTTGACGTCGTGGTTGCCGATCACCCCGAACACCGGGAAGCTGTCCCCGAGCACCGCGTTCATGTCCTTGGACCACTGGGCCGGACTATCCCCGTAGTCGAAGTCGCCGAGGATGATCAGGAAGTCCGCGCCCTCGTCGAGCACCCGCTGATACACCGCCTGGGGGCCGCTGCCCTCCCCCATATCGCCGACCAGCGCCACCAGCAGATTCGCGTCGGGCGCGTTCTTCGGCGCGTCACCATTGTCCCCGCCAGCTCCGGTCGTCGCATCGGGCTCCTCCGCGGTCGTCCCGACCGGCACGTCGGCGCCCGTCTCGGATCCGCCGCTCGTGTCGATCGCCCCATCGCCCGTCGATCCGCCGGTCCCGGCCCCCGTCGTCTCGGACGGCGGATTCGGTGCGCCCTCCGTGCCCGTGCCCGTGCCCTCGGGCCCCGTCGTCGACGATGCAGACGCCGACGAGGAGGAAGAAGAGGAAGATGGCGATGATGATGATGATGATGACGACGCTCCCGTCCCCTCCGTATCGGTGTTCGACGCTGCGCCGTGCGAGCCGGTGCTGAGGCCCGTCTGGGGGTCGCCAGATTCACAGGCGAACGCGAGGAATGCCGGGAGGAGGAGTGAATGTTGACGACGTGCGTGTAGCAAGCAATATCATCTTATCGGCGTTCCTTGCGCTCGCAACTTAGGATTCACGGCGAATCGCTCATTCCGGTGATGCCGCACTACAGGTATAATATCTGTAGGTGCGCCCACCACCGCGCGGCATCCATATCCGCGCAATTGCATATCCGCATATGCAATCTCTCGGGGGTCGACCACCCTCGACACTCATCGAATGCGACCGAATATTGGGGCCTCGATGTGTCGGTATCCTCCCCCAATTCATCGCCTCGCGCCCCCAGCTCGCCCGCCCGGGCCGAGCCGGATGACCCCGCCCGGCCGCCGGGGACCGCGCCGAAGCCGGGATCCTTCCCGAAATCGGTGATTGTGCGGCCGGCGGTCATTACGCACTTTTTCATCGTTGTGCGGTGGCCGGAGCGCCGCGCCTGCGGCGTCGCGGGCGCGGGCCCCGGAGAGGCTCGTGGGCCCGGCAACTGCGGACATCCGCCCGCAGACGGGCCGCCGGCGGTTGCGCCAGCGGAGGTCGCCCTCAGATCGACATCCATGCAACACACCATCCGTGCATTGACCCGGACCACGCTCGTCGCCGTGCTGGCCCTCGGCTGCCAGAGCGAGAGCGCCGAACAGCGCAAACAGGCCGAACAGGTCGCGCAGAAGGAGAGCCCCGCGCCGACCACCACCGTCGACAAGGTGCGCGAGGCACCGATGAGCTTTTACGGCAAGGAGGTCCGACTCGCTGGCAAGGTCGAGCGAATCGTCACCGACCGCGCGTTCGAGCTCGAGGGGGCCGGCTGGGCCTTCCACGACAACATCATGGTGTTCACGAAGACCGCGGTGCAGATGGCCGGCACCCTGATCGCCAAGGGCGACGAGGTGATCATCACCGGCACCGTGCGCCCCTTCGTCACCGCCGAGGTCGAGCGCGAGATCGGCTGGGACATCAGCCAGGACACCGAGATCAAGCTCAAGGAGCGCCCGGTGCTGATCGCCGAATCGATCCGCAAGGTCAGCGAGTCCGGGCGCTGGCCCTCCGAGGGCGCGGGCGCCCAGCCGATCGCCACCGTCGTCACCCTGATCACCTCGATGAACGTCACCGCCCTCGACGGACAGGACGTCGACCTCGGGCGAGAGCGCGTCCTGGCGCTCGCCGGCAAGGGCCTGTGGATCGGACCCAACACCATGAGCCAGGTGTTCGTGCTGCCCGCGACGCCGCTGACCGACGTCAAGCCCGGCGACACGGTCCGCGTCTCCGGGACCCTGCACAAGGTCCCCGCCAACGCCGTCGAGGCCTGGGGCCTGCCGTCGACGATGGCGGGCGCCGTCCGTGAGGGCATGATCTTCGTCGACAACGCGACCGTGCGCGGGGCCACGGGGGCCACCGCCCAGGCCAAGCCCGACTGATCCTCGCCCACCTTCGGGCCGGCGGCCGCGTCCGCGATTTGTCCGGACATCGCGGCCGTGCGCGCCGCGAGGACAGCTTTGCCGACAATGTCAGCGCGTACCAGCAATGTCACCCCGCGGACTCGCGCCCCGTGCGCTCGGTCCACCCCGCGCGGCGCGATCGAAGCACGATTACGCCGCGATTGCGGTCCAGGCCGGCGTATTCGCACGATGACGGCCATCGCGGTCGTCGGGGGCCGCGCCCGCGCTGGCACCCGCCGAGGAGTCGGTCCACACACCTGACTACAAGGAGAACGTCACATGCTTCGCTGGGCACTCATTTTCTTCGTCATCTCGATCGTCGCGGCGATCTTCGGCTTCGGCGGCATCTCGGACGCCGCCTCCGACGTCGCGCAGGTCCTCTTCTACATCTTCCTCGGCGTCTTCGTGCTGATGCTCGTGCTCGGCCTGATCGCCGGGCGCAAAGTCCTCTGATCCGCAGCTCCGCGGATCAGGGGCCACGAGGCCACGAGAATACGGGGCTCCGGGAACGCTCGCGCTCCCGGGCCCTCGTTCACGTCACCAGCCGCCAGATCGCCAGGAAGTGCACGAACGCGGCCGAGAACACGAACATGTGGAAGACCTCGTGGTAGCCGAACACCAGCGGCACCGGGTTCGGCCAGCGCAGCGCGTAGACGATCGCGCTGATCAGGTACAGCAGGCCGCCGGTCGCCAGCAGCAAGAAATTGTCGGGGCCGACCGCCGCCTCCAGCGCCGGCACGTAGGGCAGCGTCAGCAGCCCCATCAGCACGTAGAGGCCGGCGTTCAGGCGCCGCGGCCCGCCGGGCCACACCAGGCACTTGAGGATGCCGAGGCCCGCCGCCGCCCAAATCGCCACCAGCAGCCAGCCGCCCGGGCCCGGCATCAGCGCCAGGCCGAGCGGCGTGCAGGAGCCGGCGATCATCAGGTAGATGTTGGCGTGGTCGATGCGTTGCAGCCACAGCAGGTGGCGCACCGACCAGTGCGGCATGTGATAGAGGGTGCTGCCGATCAGCAGCACCACCAGGCAGGTGCCATAGACCGCCGCCGCGGTGGTCGCTGCGCCCGGACGGGCGGCGGCGATCAGCAGCGCGACGCCCGGGATCGACGCCGCGGTCGCATAATAATCGGCGACGCCGCGCAGGCGCGGGCGAATGATCGATGATGTGGCCGAGGAGGGCGTAAAAGCGGACACGGCGCGGATGGTAGTGTCCCCCGGCCGACACCGGCAAGCCACCGCGTCCGCTGTTGCCGATTCATGACAATCCGTGGCGCCCGCGGCACCGCCGCGGCTAGCGCGGCGCCAGCTCGCGGAGCAACCGGACGGTCTCGGCGGCCGCCAGCGCCGGCGCGCAGGCGGTGTCGGAGATCCCCGACAGCACCCGCGTCAGCGGGTGGTCGATCGCACCGGGCGTCGCCCACACCACCGCCGCCGCCGCCGTGATGTACGCCGAGAAGTTATGGTGCACGGTGCCCGGCCGCTCGCCGATCGCGTGGACGATCGCCCGCTGCGTCGAGCGGTCGTCGGGGTCGCCCATCCGCACACGGGCGAAGCGGTCAAGGCGTACGTGGTGACCGAGCCGGGCGTGGACGTCGACGAGGAGACGCTCATCGAGTACTCCCTGGACCACCTCGCTCGGTACAAGTGCCCGAGCAAGGTCATCTTC
>Ga0209262_10000770_pt1 | contig 13655 bp, 13 predicted proteins | sample Lowcelwee11metaG_FD_187171 | JGI IMG/M metagenome (GOLD analysis project Ga0209262, IMG submission 187171) | Freshwater pond sediment microbial communities from the University of Edinburgh, under environmental carbon perturbations - Low... | ecosystem: Environmental > Aquatic > Freshwater >...
TTTGGCAGAAAAAGCACGTGAGCAAGGGCATAAAGTGATGTTTATCGGCTCGACTTCAGGGCAGGATCGTCAGTGGTTCGGGAGCAGTACCCTTTTTGATGAGGTTCACTTTTTGGATACGACGGGTGTCGTTAATAAATCGGGTTTTGGAAAACTCGTCGCATTGTGGAAAGTGTTTAAAGCGCTTTTGCAATCACGTACGTTGATCCGCACATTTCATGCCGATGCCGTTGTAAGTGTCGGCGGCTTTTCGGCCGCACCGGCTGCCATGGCGGCAGTTGTAACAGGAGTGCCGCTTTACATACACGAACAAAATGCGGTGACGGGAAAGTTAAACCGATTGCTTCGCCCCTATGCGAAGCGCTTTTTCAGCTCGTATGAAGAGGGGGAGAATCATTGCGATTATCCCGTCAATGCCCGTTATTTTGAGAACTCACGGATTCGTGATTCTATTAAGACAGTTATCTTTTTAGGGGGATCGCAGGGGGCTAAATTTATTAACGATTTGGCACTAGAAATCGCTCCTTGGCTTCGTGATAAAGGGATACACATCATTCATCAGTGCGGTCTAAAAGAAGAAGAGCGGGTACGTGCTGCGTACCATGAGCTTGGGATACCGGCAGAAGTGTATGGGTTTACGACGCAGATTGCGGAGTTGTGCGAGCGGAGTGATTTTGCTATAAGCCGTTCCGGTGCCAGTACCCTTTGGGAGCTGTGTGCGGCGAAAATCCCTGCTTTTTATATTCCGTTTCCTTATGCGGCGGCCGATCATCAGTACCATAACGCCCGCTATATCATCGATCATAATGCCGGATGGTGTGAGAGACAAAGCGACGGTTTACTCCTAAAATTGCAAGAAGCGATAGAGAGTGATATCGGTGTCAAGAGTGAAGCGTTAGGAAAACTGATTGCCCCCAACGGTGCTGCGCATATCATTGAAAAGATCGAAAAACGATAAAAATTCGCTTCATCCGCGTTTGCTCCCCTTTTTGCTATAATTCGCCCACTTATTGCCACCAGCAAGGGCAGTGAGGAGAGAATTTTAAAAGGAGTTTCGTTATGAAACACGCATCCGTGGGCAAATACCGCCCGTATCCTCAAGTTGATTTGCCAAATCGTATTTGGCCATCTAAAACCATCACGCACGCCCCAATCTGGTGCAGTGTCGATCTCCGCGACGGAAACCAAGCGTTGATCACCCCGATGAATTTGGATCAAAAACTCTCTCTCTTCACCCTCTTGCTGAAACTCGGATTTAAAAATATAGAAGTGGGATTCCCTTCCGCATCGAAAGTGGAGTTCGATTTTTTACGTACCCTTGTGGAACAAAAACTCATTCCCGATGACGTGACGGTTCAAGTTCTCGTCCAAGCACGGGAACATTTGATCGATAAAACCTTTGAAGCGTTAGCGGGGGTGAAAAAAGCGATTGTCCATTTGTACAACTCCACTTCGGTCGCACAGCGAAAGATCGTCTTCGGCAAAGAGCAAGATGAGATTATCGCATTGGCGTTAGAAGGTGTCGATATGGTCAAAGCCCGCGCCGCTAAACACGACGGTGAGATTAGTTTAGAGTATTCACCGGAGAGTTTTACGGGGACGGAGTTGGAATATGCCGCCCGTATCTGTAACGCGGTAACCGATCGCTGGGGGATCAGCGCTGAGCGTAAAGTCATTATCAATCTCCCCGCAACGGTCGAGATGGCAACACCGAACGTCTATGCTGACCAAATCGAGTGGATGAGCCGTCATCTTACCAATCGTGAGCACGTATTGATCTCGACCCACACCCATAACGACCGTGGAACCTCGGTTGCGGCGACAGAGTTGGCGTTGTTGGCGGGTGCCGATCGTGTCGAGGGGACATTGCTCAGCAACGGAGAGCGTACCGGAAACGTCGATATCATCACCCTTGCACTCAATATGTACACCCAAGGGGTCGATCCTGAGTTGGATTTCAGCGATTTGGAGACGGTCGTTCGCGTTGTCGAAGAGTGTACCGATATGAAAACCCATGAACGCCACCCGTATGTGGGCGAACTCGTATACACCGCGTTTTCAGGCTCACACCAAGACGCGATCAACAAAGGGTTGGCATATCAGCGTGCCAAAGAGGATCCGTTTTGGGAAGTACCGTATCTCCCTATCGATCCGAGCGATGTGGGGCGCAATTACGAGGGGATTATCCGTATCAATTCCCAATCGGGCAAGGGGGGCGTAGCGTACGTCCTCGAAGATAAATTCGGCTATTCATTGCCGAAGAAAATGCACCCTGAAATCGGAACGATCGTTCAAAAAGTGACCGATGAAGCGGGGCGGGAACTCACCTCCGAAGAGATTTTGGATATTTTCGAGAAAACCTATTTCGGCGAACCGCATGATATTGAGTTTGTCGATTATTCGGTGATCTCCGAGAGTGCAAAAGAGCATTCGGCGAAATGTGTGTTGGAATACACCCATAACGGCAAAGTTATCCGAAGTGAAGGGCAGGGGAACGGCCCGATCGATGCGTGCAAAAATGCGTTGATGGTGGAGTATTCGCATAACTTTAAAATCCTCTCGTACTCGGAGCATTCACGTGGAGAGCTCTCCAGTGCGGAAGCGGTCGCATATATCGAGATCCAGAGCGAAAGTTTGGATAAATTTTTCGGGGTAGGATGCGATAACGACATCACCGTAGCCTCAATCAAAGCGATGTTTAGTGCTCTTAATCGGGCGTTTTCGTAATCTTCTTTTCTTCGTTATCCCCGATTAAGTCGGGGATACATCTTTCCTCTTTTATAAATTGAAAGTTAGTATATTGCTATGCTTGTGTTGTTCTCTTATGTTTTGACTCAAAAGCTTAGATACAAAATCCATAATCTGATTTTCAGTATTTTTATTTATCATTCTTCGATCTATTGATATGTGTTTATTGTATATATGCATATCAGAATACATAACTTTCTTATAAAAAGAATAGGCAGATAAAGAGTTAAAAATAGGTTCCATTTTTACTAATGAAATTCCCAATATGGAATCTGCATATTTCATCTCTTTGTGACCAAAAAGTTTTGAAACTTTGACGATCCTATCAGGATAAAAATAAAATCCTTCTAACATTAAAAGATCTATTATTAAATAAAGACCCATTAGTCCTATTCCATAAAAAAACACACCAACAATATTATTAGCAATGCTTTCTGAGGAAAGCAAACTTTCTCCTGCAAAAAATCCAATGAAACACCAGAATGAATATGGAAAAAATATACGCCACCAAATTTTCAATGGTTTATATTTAACAACCAATAGAGGCTGTTCATCTTTTATTTCTAATTTATCCATTTATAAGGTATCTCCCGATTTTTTGGCTTCAATATCGAGTGCATTGACGATCCATTCGGGAAAATCGACATTTACTTTTTTCGGTTGCGTCCCGATCCGTTTGGCAGTGGTGAGATCGAGATGCTCACTTATATCTTCGCCTGAGTCAAACAGTTCGTCTAATTCTTCAGCTTTCATAATAACTGAAAATTCTACGACGCAATCAGCGGGAAATTTTCAGGGTGCTCGATAATATCAACAGTGAGATCAATATCCAAATCCGGCCAGTAAAGATGACCGTTTGCATAGGTCTCGACATTGCCGATTTTTGCTACCGAAGCATCTTTAAACCACGGGAAGGTTTCAAAAGACATAAACAGCTCTTTACCCTCGGTTAGAATCCATACGCCGTTAGGGGAAATGTTGGTGATTTCAGTTTCCAAAGTGTGCCTCCCATGCATTTTTAAAAGTTTCAATATTCTCTTTAGTCATTGTTTCAATCTCTTTTAGACGAACATTTGAGAGTTTATAACTCGTTGCAATTTCGATATTCGGTTCAAGCCAAAGCTTCGCTTCGCCGTCAGGACAGATGACATGGATATGCATACGTACCTCTTCACGAGAAAAAAAGAAAAAACGGTAGTCTTTAATTTTCAGAACGGTTGGCACGTTAAATGTCCTCTAATAATTGCTTATAGAATATAGTTTAGCAAAAAAGTCGTAAAAAGATTATCTACTTTTCTGTTTAGTCAGAAAAGTAGCAAAAGAGCATACCGCGATCCAAGAACGCTCGTTCCTCTCGGCACTACTGCCTTCGGAACGGCTCTAGGTGTTGGATCGCGGGAATTTTATAAAGTTTTTTAACTCCTTCTTCGCTATAATCGCGCAATTTTTACTAACGGTGAGTAAACCATGATGGATGTCCGCGAAGCCTTTTTGGCCTTTTTTGAATCAAAACAACACGCACGGGTTCCGAGTTCTCCCCTCGTTCCTGATGATGCAACCCTCCTTTTTACCAATGCGGGGATGGTTCCGTTTAAGTCAATCTTTACGGGTGATATCCCTATCCCTGCCAATCCGCGTGCGACCAGTGCACAGACATGTATTCGCGCAGGGGGCAAGCATAATGACCTAGAGAATGTCGGTCATACGGCGCGCCACCACACGTTTTTCGAGATGCTCGGGAACTTCAGTTTCGGTGATTATTTCAAAGAGGAAGCGATTGCCCATGCGTGGGAATTTGTTACCGAAGTGATGAAACTCCCCGTTGATAAACTGTGGGTTACCGTCCATGAGAGCGATGATGAAGCGGAAGAGATTTGGAAAAAGCATATTGCCGCAGATCGCATTATGCGTTTGGGAGACAAAGACAATTTTTGGCAGATGGGAGATACCGGACCGTGCGGACCGTGTTCGGAAATCTTCGTCGATCAGGGTGCTGAACATTTTAACGGCCCTGAGGATTATATGGGGGGAGACGGAGATCGTTTCCTCGAAATTTGGAACCTCGTATTTATGCAGTATGAGCGTAATGCTAAAGGTGAATTGAAACCGCTTCCGAAACCATCGATCGATACGGGGATGGGGCTAGAGCGTGCTACGGCAGTATTAGAGGGGGCATTGAGCAACTACGATTCAACCCTCTTTATGCCGATTATTCGTAAAGTCGAAGCCCTTATCGGTAAACCCTATAGCTATGCAAGTGGTGCATCGTATCGTGTTATCGCCGATCATATCCGTACGGCTACGTTTCTCCTTGCTCAGGGGACAAATTTCTCGAATGAAGGGCGCGGGTATGTATTGCGTCGTATTTTACGCCGTGCGGTTCGTCACGGGTATTTGCTCGGATTTACCAAACCGTTTATGTTTGAAGTCGCCGATACCGTTGCCGAGTTGATGGGGAAACAATATCCTTACATCGTTGAAAAATTGGCGGTTTTAAAAGAGCAAATTATGCTCGAAGAGGAACGCTTTTTCAAAACCATTGCTTCAGGGATCGAACTTTTTAACGAAGAGTTGAAAAACACCAAAGAGACCTTTAGCGGCGAAGTGGCGTTTAAACTCTACGATACCTTCGGATTCCCTCTCGATTTGACCGAAGATATGTTGAAAGAGAAACATCTTTCCCTCGATGTGGAGACGTTTGAAACATTAATGAGCGAACAGCGTAAGCGTGCGAAAGCGGCGTGGAAAGGTTCAGGCGATGCGCACGTCGAGGGGGATTTCAAAACCCTCCTTGAGACGTTCGGTGTCAATACTTTTATCGGGTATGCCTACACTAAAGCTCCCGTTAAAGTCCAAGCCCTTTTGGGTGAGAATTTCGAGCGGGTTGATCAGCTACATGCGCATCAGCACGGATGGGTGCTTCTCGAAGAGACGCCGTTTTATGCAGAGAGCGGCGGACAATGCGGTGACAGCGGAACCCTCGGTAATAAAGCGGTTGTAGTCGATACGAAGAAATTTCACGGTTTGAATCTCTCCCATATCGAGACCAAAGCAACTCTTAGCGTCGGTGAGACCATCGAAGCGGTTGTTGACCCTGAGCGTAACGAGATCGCGAAACACCACTCGGCAACACATCTATTGCACGCGGCATTGTACGAGCAGTTGGGGGAACATATCTCCCAAGCAGGTTCATTGGTCGAGTATAACCGTCTCCGTTTCGACTTCTCTCATCCCAAAGCGATGAGCCATGAAGAGATCGCTCTCGTCGAAGAGAGAGTAAACTACCATATCTTCCATGCGCTGGAGGGGATGACGAGAGAAATGAGCATCGACGAAGCGAAAAAAAGCGGTGCTAAAGCGCAGTTTGGTGAAAAATACGGAGATACGGTTCGTGTTGTCAATTTCGGAACGGCATCGGTCGAATTCTGCGGCGGTATCCATGTCGATAACACCGCAACCATCGGAACGTTTGTCATCGTCAAAGAGAGCGGGGTAAGTGCGGGAGTTCGCCGTATCGAAGCGGTGTGTGGAAATGCTGCCTATAATCTCTTTAAACAACAGCGTCATCTTCTCGAAGAGGTAGAGTCATCGGTTAAAAACCGCGATGTCTTAGCAGGGATTGAACGTCTTAAAGAGCAGGTTAAAACTCTCAAGCACGAGATGAGCACATTGGCGTCGAGTGCTAAAGAAGAACTTTCCGTCACGATGATGGGGAACACAGCTGTTGTCGTAGCCGAACTCACAGCGGGCGATATCAAAGAGCGTATCGATGAACTCAAAAATCAGCACGAGTCGATTGCGGTGATTTTGTTCCAAATCAAAGAGGATAAAGTGCTCCTCGCTGCGGGTGCTAAAAATACGACCGTCAAAGCGGGGGATTGGATCAAAGCAATCGCACCTATCCTTGGAGGCGGGGGCGGCGGACGTCCTGACTTTGCCCAAGCGGGCGGAAAAGATGCTAGCAAATTGGGTGAAGCCAAAGAGGCAGCATTAGCGTATGTCACGAAGGAATTGGCATAATGAAAGAGTTTTTAGTTGAAACGTTCGCACATCATCGTACCCTCATTGTTTTTTTACACATCATCAGCGCGGTTATCTGGGTTGGCGGGATGATCGCTATCCGATTTGCAACCCATCAGTCGCTTGCACTCATCAGTGATCCAAAAGTGCGGCTAGAGCGTGCGGCTCATACTCTCAAGCGTCTTTTCGCTATCGTAACGCCGTTTGTAATCCTCCTTATAATCACGGCAGTTTTAATGGCGGTCGGTCTCGGATTCCGCGCAGCGGCGATGGACCCTATGGGTAATGTTATCGATGACTATGCGATGAGTATCTATAACACCGTTCATATCAAAGAGGCGATTTGGATGGTAATGGCCTTGAATTTGGGGGCTATGATGTGGCGTAGAGCAAAAGCAGAACAGGCACTCAAAGAGGGGAATCTCGAAAAAGCCAAAGAGATGCTTGCACTTATCGCAAAATATATGGTTCCGGTCAATATTACCTTGGGTGTTATCGCTATTTTTATCGGTGTGGTACTCCGAAACGCCTATTAAACCATGATACGCTTAGCGTCCTCCTCCATCACCCGCGCCGAACTTCTCAAAGCGGCGGGGATCCCTTTTATCCAACAATCTATCGATTTTGATGAAGATTCAGTTATTGCAACGTCCCCTAAAAATTTTGTCTATCAAGCAACACTCGGAAAATACAAAGTCAATTTAGAAAAATTCGGCTGCAGCGATTATCCCCTTTTGGTTGCCGATACGGTCGTGAGCGCTCATGGAAAGATTTTACGCAAAGCGAAAGACGAAGCGGATGCAAGGGCAATTTTAGAAACCCAAAGCGGTTCGGAAGTGGCTATTATTACTTGTATGATTTACAAGACTCCTCGTTTGGAATTAATAGATATCTCTTCGACCCACTATTTTTTCGATCTGTTTGATCCACAAGAGGTTGAAAATTATCTCCGAAGCGGCGAGTGGCGAGGTAAAGCGGGTGCGTGCATGGTAGAGGGGTTTTGTAAACCTTACATTCGCGAAGTGCGCGGTTACGAGAGCACCGCCATGGGGCTTTGTGTTGAAATTCTCCAACCTTTTCTTTAGGAGGCTGCTATGAGATTTAGAGTTATCGTATTGATCGGATTGCTGTTTGTCGGATGTACAACGACACCGGTAACAAACCGTACCCAATTTATGATGATTTCACCCGATCAAGAGATGGCTTTAGGCGCCAGTGAAGCGCAAAAAGTAGTCAAAGCATCAAAAATAAGTACCGATAAAGTGCTTCAAGAGCGAATTAAACGGATCGGTCAGCGTATTGCGGCAGTGAGCGGGCGAAGCGATTTTGCATGGGAGTTTACGGTGATTGACGACGCAACTCCTAATGCCTTTTGTTTGCCGGGGGGGAAAGTCTTTTTTTACACGGGAATTTTGAAAATCACCGAAAATGAGGATCAGATTGCTACCGTGATGGGGCATGAGATTGCTCATGCTTTGGCACGTCACGGGGCAGAGAGGATGTCGATGCAAACGGTGAGTAATCTGGGGGCGCAGGTTTTAGCCGCGGCATTGAATGTCCCTCCGGAGTATCAAAATCTTTATGCACAGGCATACGGTGTTACGTCACAAGTAGGGCTTATTCTCCCATACAGTCGAAAGTTTGAGCATGAAGCGGATCAAATAGGTGTTTATTTGATGTGGAGGGCGGGATATAACCCTTCACAAGCCCTCAAATTTTGGGAAAATATGGGACGTTTGTCGAAAGATTCCAAAAAGACACTTCCATTTTTATCGACCCATCCTGCCGATGATGAACGGATTCAAGAAATTCGTAATTACATAGCACAGCTCCCCTCTCAGCGATGAATAATCCCTACTCAAGCGAGTTAAACGCACTAAAGCGCTCAGGTCGCTATCGTGAGCGCCACATACGTGATGATTCCCTTCTCGATGCCGCATCGAACGATTATCTGGGACTGGCGCATAATAAAGAACTTCATATGAAGGCGTGCGACACGCTCACACAATACCCCGATCATGCCCCTAAAGCCTCGATGCTGGTCAACGGCTACCATCCAATCCATGCCGCCTTTGAAGAGGCATTATGTGAAGCCAACGGCTTTGAAGCGGGGATTGTGATGGGAAGCGGATTTAACGCCAATATCGGTCTTATCGAAGCACTTGTCCGCAAAGGGGATGTTCTCATTATGGATGAGGAGTATCACGCCAGCGGTGTAGCGGGGGCTCGTATGTGTGAGGGGGAGGTGATCTTTTTCCCTCATAATGATCCATCCGCTTTGAAAACAGAGCTTGAACGCGCCCATGGAAAACGGGTTATTGTTGCGGTAGAGGGGATATACTCGATGGGGGGCGATCTTGTTCCTCGAGAGATTATCGAGCTCGCCATAGAGCATGAGGCGATTTTGATTTTAGATGAAGCCCATAGCAGCGGTGTGATAGGTGAGCATTTGATGGGAATTCTCGATTATTATGCCATTATACCGACTCCGCTGATGATTAAAATGGGGACGCTGGGGAAAGCGTACGGGAGTTTCGGTGCGTATGTCCTCTCTTCCACCCATATCAGTGAGTATTTAATTAATCGTGCCAAAAACGTCATTTACGCAACGGCACCGTCGCTGTACGATACGGCATTAGCGTATCACGCATTGATCTATATTCAAACCCATGCGACAGGGTTGCGTGAAGAGATAGCGGCACGGCAGAAAATCGTCCAAGATACGCTGGGGATTACATGTGCAGGATTGATTGTTCCGATAGAAATCGGAGATAATCGCGAAGTGATGCGGTTGCAGGAGCAGCTTAAAAATGAGATGGGACTCCATATAGGAGCGATTCGCCAGCCGACGGTGAAAAAAGCGATCCTCCGTCTTATCGCGCGGTTGGATATCGATAGAGTGGTTCTGGCTCAGGTGTGTGAGCGTTTAACACAGATTTGGGTAAAATAACACTATGAATACGATTTATATCGATCGGCTCAAAATCGCCCATGGAGATAGAGTGCTGGTGGATATCTCTTTTGATATTCGTCGTTCATTGGCATTGGTCGGACAAAGCGGGAGCGGTAAATCTCTTACCCTTAAAGCTCTTTTAGGGCTTTTGGAACCATCATTAGAGATTAGTATCGAGAAACGATCTGATTTTGAGTGGGAGAGGGGGATATCTCTCTCATTAGTTCCTCAAAATCCGTTTACGGCACTTTCCCCGCTTACACGGATTAAAGACCAAATGTTTTTGACGAGAGAGAGACAGAGTGAACTGTTTGCTCTGTTGGGTTTGGAAGAATCGCTTTTGGAGCGGTTCCCCCCCGAGCTCTCAGGGGGACAGCTGCAGAGGGTTGTAGTCGCGATCGCTTTAGGATCAAATCCGAAGCTCTTGTTGCTTGATGAGCCGACTACGGCACTTGATCCTGAGTCAAAAGAGGCTATGATTACACTGTTAAAAACACTGCAGGAGAAAATGGGCTTTTCCATGTTGTTTGTTACTCATGATATGAGTGTGGCATCGGCATTGTGTGAAGATATTTGTATCCTCCGTGAGGGTCGTGTGATCGAAGCGGGAGAAACGACGGATGTTATTGCTCACCCCAAAGAGGGGTACACTCAAGCGCTGATAGACGCTGAATTTAAAACCAGAGGATTTAGAAATTGATCAACTCCTATGACGAAGTACCGCTACGGACCAAAATGAGAAAGTATATGCTCATAGGGCTTGGAATTATTGTGATGATTCCAGTCGTTTTTTTAGGGTACCTTATTTACTCTTTTGAATATGAAACCCAAAAACTGATCAAATATCAGCCCCGTTTGACGACGGAAGTATATGACCGGAACGGGAATAAAATTGCCAACCTTTTTAGTGATGAACACAGGTATTATGTTTCGTATGAAAATATCCCTCCACGGCTGATTGAAGCCCTTTTGGCGATCGAAGATACAATGTTTTTCGAACACGGCGGGGTGAATCCCGATGCGATTATGCGTGCGATTATCAAAGACGTCAGTGCGGGAAAACTCAAAGAGGGGGCGAGTACAATTACCCAGCAGTTGGTTAAAAATACCCTTCTCAATCGTGAGAAAAAATTCTCCCGTAAATTTAAAGAGGTGCTGTACGCTATCCGTATTGAGCAAGAGCTCTCTAAAGAGCAGATTTTAGAGCGTTATTTCAACGAAATTTATTTGGGGCACGGATATTACGGGATCAAAACGGCGTCAGACGGCTATTTTCGCAAACCTCTCAAAGAGTTGAGCCTTAAAGAGATTGCAATGCTCGTCGGCCTTCCGAAGGCCCCTAACTTTTATTCTCCGACCCGAAATTATGAGCTCTGTCTGGGACGGGCGAATCGTGTTATTGGACGGATGTATGAGCTAGGATGGATCGATCAGGCAACGTATGAAAAAGCGACCCAAGAACGGCCGAAAGTTTACAATGACACCCTCAGCAAAAATTCGGGTCCCTATATTATCGATGAGGTGATGCGTCAGCTCGGTGATGCGTTTCCCGATATTCGCAGCGGCGGATACAAGATTTATACCACTATCGATATGCGATTGCAAGAAGCGGGGTACAAAGCGCTTCAATCGGGTCGTGATGAAATTTTGAAGCGCGCGCAGGAAGCGGGTGATTTGGATGAGAATATGCAGCATCAGCTCAACGGCGCCCTTATCAGTTTGAATCCTCATACGGGAGAAATTCTGGCAATGGTAGGGGGGTATGATTATGCCCTAAGCCCTTACAACCGGGTGACACAGGCGAAACGACAACCGGGGTCGGCCTTTAAACCGTTTATCTATCAAGTAGCGCTTGATAGCGGTATGTCACCCTCCTCCCTTGTCCCAGATATTGCCCGCACCTATACCTATGCGGGAGATGACGGTGAAGAGAAAACTTGGCAGCCGAAAAACTATAAAAACGAATACAAAGGGATGGTTACGATTCGAGATGCATTGACACACTCGCGCAACCTCGCGACGATTAACATGGTCAGTGATATGGGATTTGGAAAAATCACCGACGGGTTGAGACGCTACGGAATTGTTGAAAATCTCCCACCTGATCTTTCTATCGCTTTAGGAACGATTATGATCTCCCCGATCGATATAGCGAAATATTATACGATGTTTGCCAGCGGCGGAGCCCTGACGAATCCGATGCTCGTACGGCAAGTGATTACCCCAAAAGGGGAGACAATCCAATATGAAAATAAAAGCCGTCAAGTCAATACGCCTCAGCAGATCTATCTCATGACCTCAATTTTGAAAGATGTCGTGAGTCACGGAACCGGAACCGGAGCACGTGTGGGCGGGATAGAGATTGCCGGCAAAACGGGAACCACCAATAAAAACGTTGATGCATGGTTTGTCGGTTATTCTCCGACGGTGGAAACCGTCGTATGGTTCGGACATGATAACAACACACCGATGCGCCGCAGTGAAACGGGCGGACGTGCTGCAGCACCCGTTTTCCGTTATTACTACGAAGATATGTTACGCATTTATCCGAATACCAAACGCTATTTTGATCTCCCTGCAGGGGTGTATAGAGCCCCTACTGGTGATGAAAACGGAACTGAGGCATTTACCGATACTTCAGCGGCTCCGGATGCAACGCAGGAAGATGCACCAAAAACCGAAGAAAAATTACTATTTTAATTGTAGATTTGAACGCCAAAGGAATAAAATCCCTTTGGCTACGCTAACGCTAAGTTTACTTCAGCAGTAGGCTCAAAATCGCATACGATTTTTATTTCTTTTTAGTTGCTGAAGAGAGATAAAACCATACCGCTCCTCCGATAACAACGAGCATAACGGGAGCGAGATAGGGCTTATCGGCCACCATATCGTATCCCTTGATAAGGGCTCCTCCGAAAAGATAACTTCCCCCCCCGACAACGACGGCCCAGATGGCAGCACCGATCGCATTGTACGCACTGAATTTCCAAAAATCGTACTTGGTTAACCCGATGGCTAAAGGGACAAGGGTTTTAAGTCCGTAGATAAACTTTTTAACGACGATGATCCATGACCCGTTTCGTTTGAGCAGGAGATGAGAAAAGGCGAGTTTTCGACGGTGCTTTTTAAAGTACTCCATCATCTCACGCTTATGGTATCGAGACATATAAAACATCAACGAATCCCCGATAAAATTGGCGATCATAGCGATCGTAATAGAGAGCGATATATCCATTTTCCCCATAAAGCTGAGAACCCCTGCGCCCAAAAGGGCGACGAATCCCCCTCCTAATGAGTAGAGGAATAAAACGATATATCCATAGGTCGATAAATTAGTGAGCATGTCATCCATTTTATTTTTAACGCCACAGGAGTAAAACCCCTGTGTCTACGCTAACGCTGAGTTTCCTTAGGCAGGAAGCCCACGCGCAGTGAACCGCGCTTTCTCCTTTTAAATTTTTATAATTTCCGTATTTTGGCTATTTCATCGCGCAGTCGCGCGGCTTCTTCAAATTCGAGTTTTTTGGCGGCTTCTCTCATTTTGAGATTCAGCTCTTCGATCAATTTTTTACGTTCCGCCGCAGGGAGGGTTTTCGCTTTTTTCGAGCGGTTGTATAAATCACCGACATCTTCGAGTTTAAGATTCTCATCGAGTGAGCGTTTGGTGGTCGTTGGGGTAATGCCGTGTTTGGTGTTAAATGCCTCTTGGGTTTCCCGTCGCGCCGTCGTTTTGGCTATGGCGCGCTCCATCGATCCGGTAATCTTTTGCGCATACAAAATAACCCGTCCGTGTTCATTTCGCGCGGCACGTCCGATGGTTTGGATAAGGGCGGTTTCGGAGCGGAGAAATCCCTCTTTGTCAGCATCTAAAATCGCTACGAGACTCACTTCGGGAAGGTCAAGCCCCTCACGCAGGAGATTGATCCCAATAAGG
>Ga0209262_10000771_pt1 | contig 13653 bp, 16 predicted proteins | sample Lowcelwee11metaG_FD_187171 | JGI IMG/M metagenome (GOLD analysis project Ga0209262, IMG submission 187171) | Freshwater pond sediment microbial communities from the University of Edinburgh, under environmental carbon perturbations - Low... | ecosystem: Environmental > Aquatic > Freshwater >...
GTCATTTGAGCGATTTGAAGGGGCTATGACGACAAAACAAAAGTATGCTTCGTATAACGGTTATTCTGCAATTATCAAAGATACAGAGTATAATAACAAACGTTTATTTCGTGTATGGCTCGGCGGATTTAAAAGTGAAGCTGAAGCACGCGATTTCATTTCACGGGGCTATTTTGAAGGCTCCTTTATTATAAGGGAATAAGATGATTCAAAAAAAACGTCAAACCAAAGAGACCGATATTGACTTGACACTTCGCATTGCGGGTGAGGGGAAAAGTACGATTTCGACCAAAGTGGGTTTTTTGGATCATATGTTGGAGAGTTTTGCTAAACACGCACACATAGATTTGAGTGTCACTTGTGAGGGTGATACCCATATCGATGATCATCACAGTGTTGAAGATATCGGGATTGTGCTGGGGCAGGCACTGCGTGAAGCGATCTATCCGATAGAGAAAGTCGAACGTTTTGGAAGTGCAGTAATCGTTATGGATGAAGCGGCAGTGAGCTGCGATCTGGATTTAAGCAATCGCCCTTTTTTAGTCTATGACGTTCCCGTATCCGGAAAAATAGGCTCGTTTGAAGCTGAACTAGCCGAAGAGTTTTTCCGTGCGGTCATCTTTAATGCCGGTATCACTGCGCATATTATTATGCAGCGCGGCAAGAATAAACACCATATTATCGAAGCGGCGTTCAAATCGCTCGCCGTTGCACTTCGCCGTGCATTAGTTCTTAATGAGCGTGCCGGTGTTCCAAGTACCAAAGGGATTTTATGATTAAACTCCTTATTTTGGATGTTGATGGCTGTATGAGTGATGGGAAAATTATCTATACTGCGGATGGATTAGAGCTAAAAAACTTCAATGTCAAAGATGGTTTTGCGATCAAAGCATGGGTCAAAATGGGGCATAGTGCCGCTATTATTACCGGACGTGATTCCAGTATCGTTACCCATAGAGCTAAAGAACTTGATATCGCTCACCTCTACCAAGGGGTGAAAGATAAACGTACGGTTGCCATTTCACTGTGTAGTGAGCTTGGTATCGAGCCACATGAAGTAGCGGTGATCGGCGATGACCTTAATGATTACAATCTGCTGCAGTGGGCAGGGCAGGCGTATACACCGCAAGATGGATCGGAGTATCTCAAAACATTTGCCGAAGTTTTGGATCGTAAAGGCGGTGATGCGTGCGTACGTGAAATGATTGAAAAAGTTATCCGTCGCAATGGTGAAGAAGAGAAGTTTTTAGGACAGTGGATTTAAATGTCGATTAACCTCTTTTTTGTTTTGATTGTGGGTTTTTTAATAGGAATGTATAGCTATTTTTCCCCAAATTATACTTCTACTCAAGACTCGGGTGAAATCCCTAAGATTGAGCTCTCCGATTTTACGTTGTATGAAATTTCCCATCAAGGGATTGATCATATCTTGTCGGGGAGTGAGGGAAAAAAGTTTGATGAATATTATGTGGTAACATCAGCGAAATTTAGCGATAATACGAAAAATTTATTTCAATCCATCCGATCCGATGATGCCGAGTATCGAAATGAGATTATTCAACTTGACGGAAATGTCCATTATGTTCGAGCAGACGGATTGGAATTTCGCTCACAAGAGGGGAGCTATGACTCCAAGCAATCTTTGGTTCAAACAAAAGGCTCTTTTATCATCACCCAAAACGGCAATCGGATTGATGGGATGAGTTTGCTTTACAATACCGAGCTTGACACGGTATCTGCGAATCAAGTACATGGCAGTTACCAATTACAATAGGAAAATTATGATGATACGAAACTTGCTCTTTTTAGCCCCGTTGTTATTTACCCTGACTTGGGGTGAAGAATTAAAAGTGATTTCTGACAATTTTAAAGGGGATCAGCTAAAGGGGATTTCAATCTTTACCGGTAATGTCAAAGTGACCAAAGGATTGGATGAACTTAATGCCACAAAAGTAACAATATATACCGATAAAGATAAAAAGCCGACTAAATATTTAGCAGAGGGGGATGTATCATTTTACATTGTAACCGAGCTAAAAGAGAGATACAAAGGGAAATCACAGACCGCTATTTATTTGCCAGAATCGAGTGAATATCATTTTTATAAAAAGGTCGATTTGATCCGATTAGATGATTTTAGACGTGTAAAAGGGGATAAAGTCGTCGTTAATACACTATCAGGAGAAGCTGCTGCTGACAGTGCGAATGATGAACCTGTCATTATGACCTTTACCGTTCAAGATAAAAAACCAAAACAAAAAAGTGCAGCTCAATGATAGAAATCATTGATTCGTCATTTGTAACGTCGGCTCCCAATATCCGCGTGACCCCGGAAAATGAGTATCAAAATGAAGTGGCGTTTATGGCCCGTTCCAATACGGGGAAAAGTTCACTCCTCAATACCCTTACAAAACGAAAATCTCTGGCAAAAGTTTCTGCTACTCCGGGTAAAACACGTTTAATAAATTATTTTGATGTACTATTTGTCGATCGAGAAACCAATGAGCGTTTAAGTGCAAAATTTGTTGATTTACCGGGATTCGGATACGCGAAAGTGGCAAAATCGCTCAAAACAGATTGGGAAAGCAATCTCACAGATTTTATTTCTCAGCGGAAGCAAATACGTATTTTTGTCCATCTTATCGACTGCCGCCATCCCGATTTGGAGATTGACCGTTCAGTAGATGCCTACTTAAACGAAATTTGCACCCCTGATCAAACAATCATGACTATTTTTACTAAAATCGATAAGCTGAACCAAAAAGAGCTTTCCGAACTAAAAAAACGATTTCCGGGTGCGATTATGGTTTCTAATTCCAAACGTCGCGGAGTGGATGCGATAGTGGAGCGTTTGTACCTATTGCTTAAAAGTGATATTGCATGACTATTACCTATAAAAAACCGACTCTGAGCGATATTCCTGCTATGCAGATGTTGGTTGAACCTGAGATAGAGAGCGGTGTTATATTACCCCGCAGCAATGATGAGATAGCGACCAATATCCGCTCCTATTTTTTAGCTATGGAGGGGGATAAGCTAGTTGGTTTTGTCGCATTGCATATCCACTCTCCAGTATTGGCAGAACTTCGTTCAATGATTATCGATACGGCATATCGTGGGCAAAATATCGGAACTACCTTAGTGGAAAATGCATGTGAAGAAGGGCGTCGTTTAGGATTAAAAGAGGTTTTGGCGTTGACATATCAGCAACGCTTTTTTGAACGTTTGGGATTTGTTGAAATTCCAAAAGAATCTATCCCTGAACATAAAATATGGGCAGATTGTATTAAATGTAAACATTTTCCGGTATGCAACGAAGTTTCTCTTATCAAAACGTTATAAGTCGGCTTTTTTTAGTCGCCTTTTTCGTTATCTATATCAGTCTAAGCAGCATGTACCTTTTATTGCCCCCTTTGTTGGCAATCCTTTTTTTCTTCTATTACGATGCGTTGATGAAACATGATTTATTCGGCTTGATCATTATTTCGCTGATGCTACTGGTATTTGAAGCTGAAAAAGGGTTTTGGTTTGGAAGTACTATTGTATTTTTTACCTTGCTCTCCCATTATCTCCTCCCTAAAATTGAACAGATGATTCAGTGCAAAATATGTATGGCGGCTATTATGGTTGCACTTGCTTATCCCGGATATTGGTTATTTATATGGTTCGTCAATCAGGTACTTCTTTTAAATGTACCTGCCATTGACTGGCATATAGGATTGTATATGATTATTGAATTTTTAGTGGTAGCGGCATTCATATGAAAATAAAAATATTACTAACGTTCTTTATCATTGTTTGGATCGGTTTGGTTGTTAGAGTATTTCACCTATCGATTCAATTTAATGAGTATTATGAAGGTCTCTCTGAAAACAATAGTATCAAATCTGAGCTTTCCGCACCGGTACGGGGAGAGATATTGGATCGTAACAATGAGCCGATAGCGATTAATGAATTAGGGTTTAAAATTGCTTTTGCTCCCCATTTGACTAAAGGGAAAGACACCAAATTATTGGATAAAGAGATTGACTATCTTCTCTCTATGATTCCGACACTGGATCCTAAAAAAATTGCAAAAACGTACAAACAGCAAGACTCTTATTATAACCATGCGTTTATCGATGTCGTAGATTTTGTACCACATGAGACAGTTATTCCGATATATGCCTTGATGAATTTACGGGATACGATCAAAATATCGCCATCGCCAAAGCGGTTGTACCCGTATGGGATGGTAGGGTCACACCTTATAGGATATGTGGCAAAAGCCAATCAGAAAGAGATTGATGCCGATCCATCGTTAAAACTTCTAGGACATGTCGGAAAAAACGGCATCGAAAAATATTACAACCGTTATTTACAAGGGGTAGCAGGGGAGAGACGAATCAAGGTAAATGCCCATAACGTCGAAATTGAAGAGATAGGGCGCAGTGCAACGCAAGAGAATCGTAATTTAGTCCTCAATATCGATATGAATCTGCAAAATTTCATTACACAAGCCTTTGAGACTCGAGTCGGTGCTATTGTAGTTATGGATATCCACGGTGCCGTGTACGCAGCTGGAAGTTATCCCGAATACGATCTTAATGCATTCGTATCAGGGATAAGCTCGAGCGAATGGAATGCTCTGATGCTAAGTGTAGATGCTCCGTTTACCAATAAACTGATTAATGGTCTCTACCCCCCTGGATCGACTATCAAAACGGGAATGGGGCTTATTTATACTACATCAGGGATGTTGGATGAACACAGCAGTGTCAGTTGCAGCGGTTCGATGAAACTGGGTAACCGTTCTTTCCGTTGTTGGAAAAATCATGGGCATGGATCGACTGATTTGTCAAAAGCGATAACTCAAAGTTGTGATGACTATTTTTACAAAGGTTCTTTGCAAGTCGGGATAGAGCGGATGAGCAAGGGGATGATACGTATGGGTCTGGGGAAAAAGAGCGGTGTTGATTTGCCGAACGAATTTATCGGGACCGTTCCGAGCCGGGCGTGGAAACGGGAAAAATTTAATAAACCATGGTATCAGGGTGAAACGCTTAATACTTCAATCGGGCAGGGAGATTTTCTGGTTACACCGATGCAGATCGCTCAGCAGACGGCATTAATGGCAACAGGAGTTCTTCCGATACCTCATATTGCAAAAACGATCGGGAATAACCCTTATTTGCCTAAACCTTTGGATGTTTTAACACCGCAAGAGAAACAAAGACTTCCGATTGTCCAAAAAGCGATGCGTGGGGTTTGTAATGACCCAGGCGGAACGGCAAAGGCGTATGTGTATACTCGCTTTCCGATTGCAGGAAAAACCGGAACCGCCCAAACAACAGGGATTGCTCAAAATGTCAAACAGCGTCAGAATGAACATTCTATGGATTATTTCAGCCGTTCGCATGCATGGTTTACGACCTATGGACCTGCCGATAATCCGCAGTTTATTGTTACGGTTATGGTAGAACACGGTGGACATGGAGGGGAAGCTACCGGAGGGATTGTATCCTCTATTTATAACAAGCTCGATGATCTTGGATATATTAAAAAAGCTCCACCTCAGGAGCAATAATTACTCTTCGAGAGTTCGAACAATCAGGCTTTTAGGAAGATTAAACCGCTCAATCAGCTCTACCTCTTTTTGACGCATCTCTCCGTTGTCGACTTCGTGGTCGAAGCCAAGCAGATGGAGCATCCCGTGGATAAAGAGGAGGGCGATTTCGTTATCTTCGCTGTGACCTAATTCGCTTGCCACACTCTCTACTTTGTCAACACTAATAACGATACTTCCTAATGGAGCTTCAGGAAACGGATCACTCGGAAAGCTGAGTACGTCGGTCGGTTTGTCGATGTTGCGAAACTCGCTGTTAATCTGCGCTATCTCATCGTTATCGGTGAGGATTAACTCAATCTCTTGGGTACTGAGAGTATCAGCGATTTGCTCTAACAGGGCAAAATTATAGTTTTTATCGGTTCGGTTATCAAGTTCTATCATGGCGGTATTGTAACATAAGCAACCCGTTGGTACAATCACGCACAAAGGGTAACAATCATGAAAAAAGCACTTTGTATCATGAGCGGCGGGATGGATTCGACCCTTGTCGCCTACATCATGCGCTCACGCGGCTACGAGATCGTGGCGCTCCATTTTAACTATGGACAACGCACCGTAGCAAAAGAGCTCTCCTGCTTTCGTACTATCTGTGACGATTTAGGGGTGAGTGGAAAATACGAAATTGATCTCGATTTTTTCAAAACCATCGGAGCATCGGCGTTGACCGATCATAGTATCGATGTCCCTACAGGAGGGATCGAAGCGGGTGTCCCCATCACCTATGTCCCTTTTCGCAATGGGATTTTTCTCTCTATCGCCACCGCAATCGCTGAAAAAGAGGGATGTTCCGCTATCGCTATCGGCGTCGTCGAAGAGGACAGTAGCGGTTATCCTGATTGTCGGGAAGCCTTTATCGAGACATTTCAGAACGCGGCAAATTTGGGAACCAAAGAGACGACAAATATTACGATAGAGATGCCTCTCGTGCATCTGCAAAAATCTCAAATTGTTGAAGAGTCACTACGACTGGGTGCACCGCTTCATCTTACTTGGAGCTGCTACCAAAGCGAAGAGGCGGCGTGCGGTGTATGTGATAGCTGCCGCCTACGCCTAAGAGGTTTTGAACGTGCCGGAGCGGTTGATCCTATAGCGTATGTTTAATCACCTTACTTCACCCATAACGATCCATTATCGACCCCGAAATCGTAATACCTATATTACGATAACCCACAACGCAGAAGTATGTGTACGGACACCGATCAAAGATGAGCGGCGTATTCGTATACTTTTACGAGAGAGGGAAGGGTGGATACATTCCAAACTGAGTGCGATCGCTTCTCGTCAGCAACAGCATCATATACTCGGTGAATCGATCCGATTTCGAGGTGAATGTGTCGCACTGCTACAACTGCCCCAACTGGTTAAAACACTCGAAAAAGCTAAAAATAGCATTGATATTGAAAAATATTACCATCATTTTTATAAAAATGAAGCACTTTTAACACTTCCCTCTCGAGTATCGCATTACGCACGAAAGATGAATCTACACCCCAAAGAGATACGTTTTAAAAAAATGCGGCGACGGTGGGGAAGCTGCAGTAGTGAGGGGATCGTGACGCTTAATACTATGATGATGCAACTCACGTATGAGCATATCGACTACATCATTGTTCATGAATTAGCCCATTTGCGCCATATGAATCACTCCAAAGAGTTTCACGCATTAGTACGGACTATTTTAGAGAATGAGAGAAGTTTGAGAAGAGAGTTAAAAGAGATACGGATCGGTTAAAAATCGAGTTCCAGTTGTTTCATGGCGGAGCGTGATGGATTGAGTATCCCTTTATCCACACCCGCGACGAGGGCGAAATGAAATGTTTTGGATTGCAAGATACTCAGTACCTCTTCGCTGTAGCGGTAGAAAAAGATATTCTCAACCCCTATGGTCAAGCTAGAGCGCATTGTTTCCGGGAGTAAATAGATGATTTTGGCCCACGATGCCTGCGCATCGAGAAAATCGATCTGCTCATCGATAAGTTCTAACAGCGGTTCGAAAATAACGACCCGATCACTGCTCCCGAACTCTTTGCTCTCTAATCTCGAATTCGTAAAGACAGGGATAAAGTGCCCCATTTTACTAAATCCCCGTATTTGAAACGGTATTCGCAAAAAGGTATAGAAAAATAAGATATGTTCGAGATAAGGGATAAAAAACGGGGATAGCATCTGCCGCTCATAAAAGGTATCGTTATGTATAAACGACGTTTCAAACAACGTTTGCTCGATAATCGTAATCGTATTTTCCTGCGCACGTATGAGCTGAGAATATTCGATAAAAATATCGGGATCGGTTAGAGCAGGGGAGAAAAGGACAATCGACTTATTTTCAAGCGGCCAAAGTTTCTCCCAAATATCGCGCATTGATCCCTCAACGTTGCAAAAATTGGCAGGTGTCGAAATCATAGTCGAAAGATGCAACGTTATCGGATCACACGCATAGGTTTGTAGCTCTTTTTCGAGAAGATAGAAACGGAGGAGTTTTTTGAGTGCGTTATCGATATTATCGACTTTAACCCACGCGATTTCGCTGTCACTGATTTGCGTCGGTTTATCAAACATGACACCGTATGCGCCGTTTTGAAGAGCTTCAGGAATATCCTCAGGCGAATAGGCAATGAAAAATGATCCGCGCTTTACCTTTGAAGGTTCAAAAACGGCACTTTCAAAGATACTGACAGAAGGCTCTCCTAAAAGAGTCCCTTTGCTCAGTGCAAGGATATTTTCGAGTCTCATCCCACCGAACTTCCACTAAGGCGCGCTTTTTCGGGACGGATCAGGCAAAGTCCATCCGCATCTTTGGCAGCTAAAATCATCCCCTCAGAGAGCATCCCCATCAATTTGGCCGGCTTGAGATTGGCAACCACACACACTTGGGTTCCTACTAATGACACAGCACTGTAGTACTCACGAATTCCGGCAATGATTTGACGAGGTGACTCTTCACCTAAATCGACTTGGAGTTTGAGGAGTTTAGAACTTTTCGGTACCTCTTCGGCATTTAAAACAGTTCCGATTTTGATTGAGGTTTGGAAAAACTGATCGATAGTGATGAGCCCCTCTTCGGAGACGGTTGTCTCTTTTTTGTCTACCATCGCTGGTTTAGGTTCCGCTTTAGGAGCTTCTTCTATCATCGCTTTCGGTGCCTCTTGCATCAACGGCTCATCCACACGCGGGAAAAGAGGAGGTATTTTTTTGATCGTAAAGGTCTCTAGAAGCCCTTTATTGATGATGAGTCGGTTATAACTCTCAGTCGTGATCTCAAACCCGAGCGCATCGGCTATAGTAGCGGTAGTAGTTGGCATAATGGAGTGGAGCATCACCGATGCTTTTGCCAGTAAATTGGCTACCAATGCGACCGTAGCGAGGGCTTCATCAGTACGACCCTCTTTGATCTTCACCCACGGAGCGTGTTCTTCGATCGCTTTATTGCCGATCGTGAATACTTTCCACAGCTCTTCGAGGTAACGATGAAGCTGAAGCTCACTCAAGTAGCTATCAAGAGAATGCAAGATGGTATGAGCATCATTCAACTCTTTGGCATGATATTTCTCAACATCAACACTGTCAATGACAAAATCGGAGTATTTCTCGCTCATTCCGATGATACGGTTCAGTAAGTTCCCCAAGTCGTTGGAGAGATCAGAGTTCATACGGTCGATTAGGGCGCGTTGAGAGAAATCACCATCCTGTCCGAACGGAACTTCACGCATCATAAAATAGCGGAAATTCTCAACGCCGTAGTGCTTGGAGACTTCACGCGGGTCAACGACATTCCCTTTGGATTTAGACATTTTCTCACCGTCGCGTGTCCACCATCCGTGCGCACCGATATGTTTTGGTAACGGCAATCCGAGACTCATCAAAAATGCCGGCCAGTAGATCGCGTGGAAACGGAGGATATCTTTACCGACCAATTGGGTCGTAGCAGGCCAGAAGTCCATTTTTGCTTCACCAGTACCGTATCCGAGTGCCGTGACGTAATTCATCAATGCATCAAGCCAGACATACATAACGTGTTTCGGCTCATTCAACGATTCGGGCAAATGAACCCCCCAGCTGAAGCTGGTTCGGGTAACCGAGAGATCGTTCAATCCACCCTTAACAAAGCTGATCACTTCATTGCGGCGCGATTTCGGGAGGATAAATTCAGGATGGGCTTCGTAATACTCTAGCAGAGGTTTTTCGTATTTGGAGAGACGGAAGAAATAACTCTCTTCTTTGACGATAGTCGTTGCTCTGCCGCAGTCCGGACAGCATCCGCCATCCATTAATTGTGATTCTGGGAAGAACGTTTCACAGCTGACACAATAGTTTCCTTCATAAAAATCTTTGTAAATGTCACCGTTCTCATGCATCTTTAAAAATGCGGCTTGAACCCCTTTTTTATGGGTTTCATCGGTGGTGCGGATAAATTGATCGTAACTAATATCAAACTCATCCCATAAGGTACGAAACGTCGCACTGATCTCATCGGCAAACTGTTGCGTCGGTTTAGAGAGATTTTTTGCCGCCTCTTCGATCTTTTGTCCGTGTTCATCCGTTCCGGTTAGAAAATAGGTATCGTTACCGAGAAGGCGTGAATGACGTGCCAATGTATCGGCGATGAACGTTGTGTACGCATGACCGATATGGGCTTCACCGTTAACGTAATAAATAGGGGTGGTAATATAGTTCTTCATTTATTTTCCTTATTAAAAATCAAACCCGCCGGTTTCACCTTTGGACATACTCTCATAGACGGCGCGGATGTACTTGGCGCGAATCTCGCAGCCGATACACTTTTCACAGACGTAGCAACTGCTGACGTTATACTCTTGTTGGCACTCTTGGAGAATTTTTATAGCTTCATCCAGTCGTACTTCGTATTCACTGTTGTCCGGCATAGACACTCAAAACCTCGTTAATCTCTTCACTAGAGCCGAAAAAACACGGGCTGGTATCGTGAACGTGTGCAGGCTCTTTTTCTAAAACTCTTCTGGTTCCATCCACCGCTTTACCTCCGGCTTTTTCGAAGATAAAGGCAAAAGGAAATACCTCGAATAACATACGAAGCTTCCCTTCCGGTTTATCGCTGGCACCCGGATAGCTGAACAATCCACCCCCTTTGAGGAGGATTTGGTGCAAATCGGGAACCATACCGCCGGAGTAGCGGAGGCGATAGCCGCGTGCGAAGAAGGAATCGATCATCGCTTTGTGAAACGGTGCCCAACACTGCTGTGTACCGCCGGGAGCATTGATCTTCCCTTTTTCATTCAAATGAATATGTTTCACAAACTCAAACTCTCCCGCTTGGAGGAGATAGAGAGAAACTTTGTGCTCATCGGCGTAGACTAGCTCAACACGCGGGCCGTAGACAACATAACAGCTCGCAACCATTTTAGTAGGGGTAAAAGCACCGTCGTAAATACCGAAAATAGAACCGACACTGAGATTAACATCGACTAAAGAGGAACCGTCAAGCGGATCAAAGGCGATAAAAAAGCGACCGCTTTCATTGAGAACCATCGGAAGTTCTTTCTCTTCACTTGCGATGGTGTGGACACTGGAGATTTGACTGAGCTCTTCTTCGATAATCAAATCGCTTTGTATATCAAGCTGAAGCTGTGTTTCACCGGAACTGTTTTGTTCTTGGGAGTAGCCGATATCTTTGACGTCAATTGCATGTTTGATCCGTATAGCACTTTTTTGGATCGCTTCTAAAATAACATTCATTTCATAACCTTTGCGTGAGCTAAAATCCACTCGATCACTTGATCGGGGTTGTTGAGATCGAGGAGATCAATTCCCTCAGGAATCGAATAGTGGGAGGGATTGATACTCTCATCGATTGCCAATGCATTCATATAGGGGAAATAATCAGTGTCGATAGAACCTCGAAAAATACTGATTCGAGGGAGGGGGAGATTTTTCAACCCTTCAACCAAAAGAACATCAAAATCACCGAAAAGCTGAACCAGTTCATCAAGTTCTTTATGACGTTTTGAGAAAAAAGTGGTTCGAGTAGGAGAGGTGACGATAACTTCAGCTCCTGTATCACTGAATTTGTAACTGTCTTTGCCTGGTACGTCAAACTGAGCCTTGTCTTTGGGGTCATTCTTGATAATGGCCACATCCAGATTGTGTTCATGGATCAACTTACGTGCAACTTTGAGGATCAGTGTTGTTTTGCCGCTGTTGGAGGGGCCGGTGAATGCAATCGCTAAACGTTTTTTCAAAAAAACAAACCTCTAATAAAATAGACAGTTATTATAGTCAACAATCATTTGAATATTGCTAAAGCGGTGATGGAAACTCTTTAAAAAAATAGAGTGAGCGATTGATATATTAATTTTGTTGATAATTTATCGCTTTCATAATCGAATTGTGTCAAATCTATGTTATCATTAAAAACAGATCAAAAAATAGATACCTTTTCCTACCCTAAGGAGTCCGATGAAAGCAGTTGTGATGGCAGGAGGGTTTGGCACACGGATACAGCCGTTGACAAATTCTGTCCCAAAACCTATGCTCCCGATAATGAACCGCCCTATGATGGAACACACCATACTGAGTCTCAAAGCTCTTGGGATTACAGAGTTTATTGTGCTTCTCTATTTTAAACCCGATATTATTAAAAACTATTTCAAAGACGGAAGCGGGTGGGGGATTAACATCACTTATGTTCTGCCGGATGATGATTACGGTACTGCCGGTGCCGTCAAAAAAGCTCAAGAATATATCGGGAATGAAAATTTTATTATTATCAGCGGTGATTTAGTAACTGATTTTGATTTTCAGAAAATATTTGACTATCACTCCTCTAAAAAATCGAAACTTACTATTACTCTGACTTCTGTTGACAACCCGCTTGAATTTGGCGTTGTGATTGCTAATAAAGAGGGGAAAATTGAAAAATTTCTCGAAAAACCGAGTTGGGGAGAGGTCTTTAGCGATACGATTAATACCGGAATCTATATTATAGAACCCGAAATTCTTGATTACATACCTAATAATGAAAATTTTGATTTTGCCAAAGACCTCTTTCCGCTGCTGATGCGCAAAGGGATAGATTTGATGGCCGGCTATGCGCAAGGGTATTGGCGTGATGTTGGAAATCCTGAGAGCTATCGTGATGTCTACGAGGATATATTGAGCGGAAAAATCAAACTTCAGTTGGGAGGAGAAGCGGTTAAATATATTGACGGTGTTCTCATATGTGAAGAAGATAACACTTTAGATGAAAGTGTTGAAGTAATCGGAATCGTTGTCATCGGAAAAAATGTGACGGTTAAAAAAGGGACGAAACTTAATAATGTCGTTATCGGAGACAACGTCACAATCGGTGGATCATCCAAAATCAGCAACAGTGTTATTTGGAATGACGTTGTCATCGGACGTAATGCCAAACTCGATGGATGTGTTATTTGTAACAACAACCATATCGGTAAAAATGTTACCGCTAAATCGGGACTTATTCTGGCAGAGGGGTGTGAAATCGGCGAGCTTGTGATGGTCGAAAAAGATGTCACGATCTGGCCGGATAAGGTGATTGAAGATGCATCTATCGTGAGTCGAAGTGTTATTCTTGGGAGTAAATACAGAAATTCAATTTTTGAAAACGGAATGGTTATTGGAAAGGCAAATGTCGAAATTTCCTGCGAAATGGCAACCAAGCTAGCCGAAGCTTTCGGTGCACAGCTTCCTGTAGGTTCAACAATTCTGGTTTCACGTGATAACAGCAAAAGCTCTCGAATGCTCAAACGTGCTTTTTTAGGGGGACTTCTCTCATCTGGGATGAATGTGTTGGATTACAATGCCGTAACGTCTGCCGTTATGCGATGCAGTCTCGCTTTTCATGAAGAATACAGTGCAGGTGTCCATTTTAATCAAAAACTCGATGACCCTACCAGTATCGTCATCACTTTTTACAATGAAGAGGCGCTGCGAATCAATACCGAAGTGGCTAAGAAAGTCGAAAAAGCATTTTTCAAAGAGATCTTCCGCCGCGTCGATTATTCTCGCATCGGGCAAATTTTTACAACTGACCACCAAAAAGAGTATAAAGA
>Ga0209262_10000772_pt1 | contig 13652 bp, 11 predicted proteins | sample Lowcelwee11metaG_FD_187171 | JGI IMG/M metagenome (GOLD analysis project Ga0209262, IMG submission 187171) | Freshwater pond sediment microbial communities from the University of Edinburgh, under environmental carbon perturbations - Low... | ecosystem: Environmental > Aquatic > Freshwater >...
TTCCGCAGGAGGTCAGCAATAATGCTATGATAATTAAGATGATGAGCTTTTTCATATAGTGCATTTCTTTTATTGACAGACCACCCCCATCCCGCCCCGCGGGATGACCCCTCCTATCTTAGGAGGGGAAATGTATTGATTATAATGATGTTACACCCATTTCATTCTCAATAGCCAGCCTGATGCCCTCCGCATCATACCCGCACTCATGCCACAGCTCCTGCTGGGTGCCGTGTTCGACAAAATAATCCGGAATCCCAAGACGCTTTATCTTAACTGCATATCCGTTATCACCGGCAAACTCAAGTACGGCACTGCCAAATCCACCCTTGACCACACCGTCCTCAACAGTGATGATCTTTTTAAAATTCTTCATCACCTCATGCAAAACTTCCTCGTCAAGCGGGTTGGCAAACCGCATATCATAATGCTTTACCGAGATACCTTTTTCGCGCAGCTGTTCTGCCGCCTCAACCACGAAATTGCCCGGATGACCTATGCTCAGCACTGCAATATCCTTTCCGTCACTTATCAGCCGGGCTTTGCCTACAGGTATCTCCTCAAACGGCTGCTGCCAGTCGCATATGACACCTGTACCGCGCGGATAACGGATGCTGAACGGTCCTTTAATCTTGTCAAGCTGTGCGGTGTACATCATATTGCGCAGCTCCACCTCATCCATCGGTGCTGATGTGATCATACCGGGTATGTTACGCATAAAAGCCAGGTCGAAGAAACCGTGATGGGTTGCACCGTCAGTGCCAACCAACCCTCCGCGGTCGATACAAAAAACAACCTTAAGTCCTTGTAAAGCAACGTCATGCACCACCTGGTCATAAGCCCTCTGCATGAATGTCGAATAGATATTGCAGAAGGGCAGGAGCCCGTCGGACGCAAGCCCGGCTGAGAATGTCACTGCATGCTGTTCAGCAATGCCTACATCAAAGACTCTGTCAGGCATTTCCTCCATCATGATATTAAGCGAGCATCCGGTTGGCATGGCAGGAGTAATACCAATAATCTTATCGTTCATCCGGGCCAGCTCAACGATGGTTTTTCCAAAAACCTCCTGGTAAAGAGGGTGTTTCGAACACTCGGAGGGTTTGATCAGCTCGCCGGTACATTTGTCAAATTTTCCAGGAGCATGGAAGACTGTCTGATGCTCTTCAGCTTTAGGAAAGCCTTTTCCTTTTACCGTCACACAATGGAGGAGCTTCGGCCCAGGGATCCTTTTCATGTCCTGCAGCACCTTTATCAGGTGGAGCACGTCATGACCGTCTATGGGCCCGAAATATCTGAATTTCATTGACTCAAACAGGTTGCTCTTCTCAAGCATGGTGCCCTTTATGCTTCCCTCGATCTGAGAGGCCAGTAACCGCGCCTTTGATCCCATGCGGCTTGAAAGGCCAAGGAAGTTCCATACTTTATCCTTGAACCTGTTGTATGTCTTGCTGGTGGTGATGTCGAGAAGATATTCCTTAAGGGCACCTACACTTTTGTCAATAGAGATGTTGTTGTCATTGAGGATAACAAGCAGATCGGCTTTTTCATTACCGGCATTATTCAGACCTTCGAATGCCATTCCCCCTGTCAGGGCTCCATCGCCAATCACTGCTACCACCTTGCGTTTTTCGCCCCGCGACTTAGCGGCCACGGCGATTCCAAGGGCAGCAGAAATGGAGGTCGATGAGTGCCCCACCCCAAAAGCATCATACTCACTTTCAGCCATTCGAGGAAAGCCGCTGATACCCTTATATTTACGATTGGTTTTAAATCTGTCTTTTCTGCCTGTCAGTATCTTGTGTCCGTAAGCCTGATGGCCTACATCCCACACGATCTTGTCATAGGGCGTATTATATACATAGTGAAGTGCAACCGTCAGTTCAATAACACCGAGGCTTGCTCCGAAATGTCCGGGATTGGTGCTTACCTCGTCAATGATAAACTGTCTGAGTTCATCACTGACCCTGACCAGATCAAGCTCATTCAGTTTCCTGAGATCTTCCGGAGTATTTATTTTATCAAGCAGCCTCTGTTTCTCTGACATGTCAGAAGTGTCATAAATGACCGCGCAAATATACTTATAATTTAATTTTTCAGCTCAGGTTTCAATTGCGGGCAGTGGTGGTAAAAAATTGCATTTGTTAATTATTCATCCTGCTATTAACAAAAGGGTTAACCTTTTATTGTTTAATTCGCGGCAGAGGTATAGTCAAACAAATCAGTCATGGTATCAAGGAAATTAATCTTGCCGGTGCTTCTGACAGCAATCATGGCAGGCTCATGCGTAACAGGGACGAAATACAATTCCCTCAGCAATAGATCCACTTCGCTTCTGATAGAGCGTGATTCCCTCAAGGCAGAGAACTTGTGGTTATCAATGTCGAACAGGGAGCTTGCATCGAAGTCAAAACAACTCATCGAAGACACAGATAAGCTGACTGCAGACCTTGGCAAGGCCAAAACTGATCTCACACAGTCAGAGGAGGAGTTGAACAGGCTGACAACACGTTATTCAGATCTGCAGAAGGCACAGGAGGAGCTGGTAACCGGAAAAGCCAGGGAGACGCAGCGCCTGCTGGCGGAGCTCAGGACTGCGCAGGCTGATCTTCAGAAGAAGGAAGAGCTGATGCGTGACCTTGAAATGAATCTCGACACTAAAAAGGCTACGCTCGAGGAACTCACCTATGAGCTTGACAAGCGCAATGCCCGCCTTACTGAGCTGGAGAAGATGCTTGATGCACAACAGAAGGCTGTCAGGGAGCTGAAGGCCAAGGTTTCGGAAGCACTTTACGGTTTTGAGGATAACGGCCTCACTGTAACCATGAAGAACGGTCAGGTGTATGTGTCTATGGATGAGAAGCTTCTCTTTAAAACCGGCAGCTATGAGATTGATGCCAACGGCCGTGCCGCCCTGCGTAAGCTAGGAACACTGCTTGAGAAAAATCCGGATATATCAATCAATATCGAAGGCCACACAGATGACGTTCCTTACAGGGCAGCCGCAGGCCAGCAGCTTATTGACAACTGGGACCTTAGCGTTAAAAGGGCAACAACGGTTGTCAGAGTGCTGACGCAGGATACGAACATCAACCCAAAACGCCTGGTTGCATCAGGCCGCAGCGAATATATGCCCGTTGATGCCAGGAAAGCCGCCGATGCACGGCAGAAAAACAGGAGGACGGAGATAATCCTTACACCTGACCTCACAGCACTCTACAGCATACTTGAAAGCTATAAATAGCAACATTATTCACTGAATTCACCCAGCCTTATCTTTAGCTTTCCGAGAGCTTCCATCAGATCATCCTCGGGTTTAAGGAAATCGAAGTTCTTCCAGAATTCAGGATCATACCCGTTTATGGTGTTTGAGAATACCGAATATACCGGGGCAAGTTCCTCATGCTCGAAACGGACGACATTTTCGGTCTGGTGATCTGTTACGGCCAGCTCAAAAAAGACATTAAAGCGGCTGTTGAATAACTTCTTCCTGCCCCTTGCAAGGAAACCCAGATCGCCCCGGACGTGTGAGAGGTAATATCTGCCGTCGATATAACGGTAATGGGTGCGGTATCTTACATATTCCGGTTTCATGGAGTAATTGCGCGGCAGTCTGCTGATATAAGATTCTGAGGTCTCACCAATAAACAGAGGGTTAATTTCAAATTCGGCTAACATGACACCGTAGTTGTCAACATTGATATAAACTTCTCCCTTCATCAGCGGTTCTGTAACCCAGTTCTTCTGGCTGAACGAAATAACGAAAGCTGTCTCGCCGTCTATGGTCACGATATCTGTCAGGTGATAATCGTACGATTTGATTGACATGGGGTCAAGGAAATCAAACATGTTTCTCATGCCGTCAAGTGTCAGGGTGGAGCTAAGGCCTGCCTTTAGTCTTACAGCCAGCGTATCCTCTGCCTCGAGGTTTTCTATTTTCCTGCTGCGTATCACCTTCATCTGATCATTCTGAAGTGACCTGGCATAGGGGCTCTTGTAGATCTGAACCACTGCCTCCGAATAGATCTGGGGTTCTTTTTTCCTGTAGACCCCCTCACGATAGAAACCGGTGAGCAGCACCGGCGTAGTGCCGTAGTTTGTTGCTACAGAGGAGACAGCCTTTGCAATGATGAGCACCGGATCCTGTGCCCTAATGATTATTTCGGGAATAGGAATGAAGTCGCGCTCCATGCTGATTGTCATTACGTTGCCCGGCATGCTTCTGACAGGTATCAGCCGGTTAATGTAACCTACGAAGGAAACAGACAGCGTGTCATTCAGGAATTCGTTGGATATCTTTAAAATAAAATCACCATTGTTATTGGTCACCATGCCTCTCCCGCGATGACTTATACCCACGGTAGCATAAGGAAGCGGTTCCGATGTCCCGGCATCAACCACCTTCCCGCTTAAAATATGAAGTACGGGCAGGGTATCGTTTACAGGCTTTGGAGTATCGGTTACCAGGTCACGGTACAGTATTATATGTTTTTCAATGACCGAATACCTGATATCCGGGTCACCGGTCACCGAGTCGAGAAGCTCCCTGACAGTAATGTCCGACGGGGGCAGGGTAAAGACCCTGTCATTATCGATTATTCTTGTGTCATAGGTAAAGATGTAGCCGGTAAGCCTGCTTACCTCACTGAGCGCCCTGGATGCCCTGAAACTGTTGCCCGGCATCTTCACCCGTTTTTCAAGTATGCTCTCCTGCGGGTAAATCTGCAGAGTCAGAAAAAACAGGCCGGCAACCAGGATCAGTATCCTTTTCTCAGTACATGTCGGCCACATCTGATCTTGTCAATCCTGTCCCGGCAGAAGGCTGTAAGTTTCGCCTTCCTTGACAGAATGGAGGTTAAAGGTAGTGCAAATAACCTTAATAATTGTATCGTGCGGCTGACTATCAAAGCGGGAGGTGAGACGGTAATCATTTATTGCCGGGTCTGCTGCGGCAATATCGATATTGAAGGTGCGTTTCAGGTCGGCAAAGACCACCCCGAGCCTTTCACCGTTGTACGTAAGGATGTCAGTGTTCCAGGAGAGGTAGTTGGCGTCGGTGTTGAGAGAGCTTGAGGTATTGTTTCCGGAAATCCTGCCGATGTAACCCGGCTCAATCGTCATGCTCTCTGACCCATCGCTGCTGGTAAGCATGACTGTCCCGGTGGTAACAAATACCTCCACCTCGTTATCCTTGTTATCAGTGATCACGTTGAATGATGTTCCAATAACCCTCACCCTGGCATTTCCTGCGTCAATTATGAACGGATGTGATGCGTCAGGGGCGATATCGAAATAGGCTTCCCCCTTCAGGGTCACCTTGCGGTTATTGCGCCCGAAAGTTTGCGGGTAGATCAGCCGGCTGTCGCGGTTAAGATAAACTTTACTGCCATCGGCAAGGAGCACCTCTATATTTTTTTCATCTATGGCTGCGGTCACGGTCACTTTTTCCGGTGCTGCAACCTCGAACATAAGCCAGCCGAGGCCTGCAACTATTATCACCATTGCAGCTATCCGCAAAAAGGCCGGCATTAATGACTGTCTGCGGATGGGAATAACTGGTTTTTCAGCTTCTATCCTGTGATTGAGGTTATTCCATGCTTTATCGACATCAATATTATCAGTATCCGTGTTTTTCAGATCATTCCATTTTTTCATTATCTCTCCGTCTTCACTCACCAGTACACGGGCAGCCTCATCATTTGATGTCTCTTCACCTGAGAGCCATGCAGCTGCATCAGCCCATTCCTGGTCAGTCATTTCTTCTATTTTGTTATTCTTTTTCATTGCTCTGCAAGTGCCTTTCTGAATTCTTTAAGCGCTTTTCCCATATTTGCCTCAACGGTCTTTAGCGAAACTGACAGTTTCTCTGCAATCTCATTATATTTTAATCCTTCAAACCTGCTCATCCGGAAGATGACGCTGCATCTTTCGGGCAGCCGTTCAAGCACTCTTGCCACCTTCGACTGCAACTCGCTGTAATAAATTGCCTCAGTCACGGGTTCAGCTGTCTGGTCTGCGCTGGCAGCAATCTCTCCGGCATGCCGGTCGACCACTTTCTGATGTTCAATGAAGTGCAGCGACCTGTTATGTACGGAGCGGAAGAGATACCCGTTCAAAGAACTTTCAATTGTGAGGTTGACCCTGTCCTGCCACAGCCTGAAGAACAGATCCTGTACAATTTCTTCTGCCGTATCATGGTCTTTGAGAATTGTTTTCGCATAACGGACCAGCGAAACATAGGAGGACCGGAACAGCTTCTCAAACTCCTGTTTGTCGCCCTGCCTGATCCTCCTTATTATCTCACTGTCACTGTTCATGCGTCATCAACGCTTATTAATTACCTGTTCTGTCACTGAACTTGACTTTCCTGCTAAGTCTTCTGATGGCTGCCTCTATGCTCTGATCAGGTTCAATGACGTTATAGTCGCCCCAGAAATCAGGATCGGCGAAAGCTGAGACCTCCTCAGTGAAGAAGTCCGTAGTATGCATCCTTTCCTTTGAAGGGAACTTAACCACATCTTCCTCAGTACGGTCAGTGATGGCCAGTTCTGACATGGTTGTAAAGTTGGTGTTGAAGAGTTTCTTCTTCCAGTCAACCTTGAATTTGACCTCTGCCCTTGAGTGCGCGAAATACCACTTGCCATCCACTTCACGGTAACGGACCAGGTATGATGTGATCTCGGGTGTAACCTGCATACCTACGGGTTTCTTCCTGATGAACATCGACGCTGCGAGGTCCTTGTTTTCAAGATTGAAGGAAAACTCTGCCTGTGCAACTGCGTATGTTTCTATATCGATGTACAGACGGCCAAGGTACAGGGGAGTTGTAATGAATGGCTTCTGGAAGAAGTTGATCACGTAGTTGGTCCTGTTGTCTATCGCGACTATGCTTGAGAGTTCAAGGTCGTACTGTTCAAGTGCTTCCCTGGTAAGGAATGTCTCAGGGTTCTTGACGATATCAAGATAAAGAGCTGTGGTTGGACCACCCTGGAGTTTGAAGAGTACCGTGTCCATTTTTGCGACATCATCGCTCTTTCTTCCTTTGTATATCTTGACCGCGTCAAATCTGAGGTCATTCTGGTAGGGAGCCTTGAATATTTCCACGACGGCTTCTCCGATAGATATATAGTTACGGTTTTTCCTGATCGTCTCACGATAGAAACCGGTCATGTCGTTTGCCACCGAAGTGTAGTTTTCGTCAAAACGTGAAATCACCTCTTCGAGGATCTCTTCAGGCACCATCGGTTTGATAATTATTTCTTTTATCGGGATCATGGCGGTCTCAAGCTCAATAATATTACGCTGGCCGTTGGTTTTCATTTCATCAATGCCCATCACCAGGTTCTTGTATCCGACAAATGAGAATTCTATCTTCCCGGTTTCGGTATCACTGACCTTAAGGGTGAATTCACCGTCAAGGTTTGTTACGGTAGATACATTGCTTCCCTGTACTGATATGCCTGCAAAAATCAGAGGGAGGCCTGTCTCGGCGTCAACCACCCTGCCCCTGATGGTAGTCACCTGCTGTTGTTCTTTCTTCGGCCTGGCCGAAGGTCCTGATGCAAGCAGATCTCCTGCTGTTAAAGAGAAGAGGAGCGTTGCAGCTATTACTGTAAAAAAGACTTTTGTTTTCATGGTTCTTTAATGTGTTTGGTTTAAATCCGGATCATCTGTTCACAATAATGACCGGGAATACCCCATCTACCCTATACATTGAAGAAAAAAAATTGTTCATTTGCTCCAATCATGCGTGCTCCTTATCTAAATGCAATTTACTCCGTTTTTTCATATGGAATGAAGAGATATGCCGGCATTCCTCTTAAGCCGCCATTGCCGCCTGCAATCAATGTGGAGCTGACCAGCAGGTGCAATCTCTTATGCCCTGAATGTGTTACGGGAGCCGGACTGTTAAAAAGGAATAATGATTTTATCGATTATTCACTGGCAGGTAAAATTGCTGCGGAGCTCTCAGGGAGGACACTCTCTGCGTGGCTCTATTTCCAGGGCGAACCGATGCTGCATCCCCGTTTCTTTGACATTGTCAGCCTGTTCCGTAATATGAGACCGGTGATATCGACTAACGGTCATTTCCTTGATGAAGAAAACTGCAGGATGCTTGCAGATTCAGCCCTGGAGAAAATTATAATTCCTTATGACGGTGCAACACCTGCTGTATATAATATGTACCGGAAGGGCGGAGATCATGCGCTTGTGTCTGATGGAATCAGGCGTCTTGCCCGGGCTATAAAGACAGGAGGTTCGAAGGTTAAGATCGAACTGCAGCTCCTGCTGCACAGGTACAATGAGCATGAAGTACATGAAGCAAAGGCATTTGCGCGGTCTGTCAATGCCGTCTTCAGGATAAAGAGCATGCAGGTTCTTGATTCCGGCAGGGCCGGGAACTGGATGCCATCTGACCCGGGGAGATCACGCTATCTGCAGTCTGGCGGAGAATGGAAACCTGCGAGGTCACCTTCCCGGGGGTGTTTCAGGATGTGGACCACGGCGATATTGACTGTTGACGGCGATGTGGTTCCATGCTGCTATGATAAGTATGCCGGTCATGTCATGGGCAATATCAATGACCAGAGTTTCGGCGATATATGGAACGGTGAGAAGTACAAGTTGTTCAGGGAGACCGTGATCAGAAACCGTGCTTCCATAGATATATGTTCCGGGTGCCCTCAGGGAAGACGGATACTCTTTAAAACCAAGTATCACCTTGCCACCCTGACCACGGCAACTTTACCATCATAGAAAATGCGGGCGAGATAAACACCTGATACCAGATTATATACAGGGAGCTGCAGTGACCCGGAGTTTTCGGAATACGTTCCCTGATATACTATCCTGCCGGCATAGTCAAGAAGTTCAATTTTCACCGATGAGCACCTGCTAAATGCCCTGGATTCTATTGTTACAATATCTTCAGAAGGCAAAGGATAGACATTAATTTCTTCATCTGTCAGTGGTACGTCGTTAATTCCGCTCTGAACACCCATGGTCAGGTAAAAAGTACCTGTTGACCCTCCTCCGCTGCCGTCAACCTGAACCCAGTATTTCTGCCCGGAACTGACATTGACCGATGTGATCCGGGGATTATAGTCGGCATCCGTATAATCGTCATTTGCTCCGACGAGTGTATAATTGCCGCTTAGTACGTCCTGGTATGTTGATGCCCTGTAAATGGCTATCTGGTTATCAAACCCGGTCGAATAAATTGTAATTGTCTGATTTGCTGTGGGTGTAAAATGGAACCAGACACTTTTTTCAACTATGTTTTTTCCTGTTCCATATTCATCGCACCATGAAAGCTGCCCTGTACAGGATGTAAAAGGCGGAACAGGTTCGTTCTCTTCAATAGTGGCGCATAAGTTGGAGTAGGGCCCGTTGGTTCCGGTACTTATCTCAGTTGCATCAGCGATATTATCATTTGTCTGGGCGGTAAGAGGAATCTTGAACTGGAGGTTGTTCTGGCATGTTCCCTGCATACCTGTTAATGTGATCTCAATATCGGTGCTCCGGGTTAAGTGCACCCCATCGTTCAATTTTACCACTGCCGGATTGGCGGCAGTGTTTTCAATATGAAAATAGTCGTCTGAGGCCTCTGAAAGTGACCATAAATATGCGTCAGCACCATATGCCTGCAGAGACACACCGGTAAAGGAAAAGGCGCACGAGTCTGTAAGACCGGACGGGTATGTTTCAAGTGCGAGATCAGATCCGGCACTGATAAAGTCATTGGTGGCATGCATGTCAAAGCCAAAACTGTTAGTTACTTTCAGAGAAACTCTATAACTGCCATTCGATGTGAACGATACTTTGGGTGACTGGGAGTTGGGGCCTGTTCCTTCGTGGTAAATGACAGTTGACGGATTGAAGGTCCATTGCCAGGCCAGAGGGTCAAAGGCCGAGAAACCGGTGAGTTCAACAGGTGAATCAACGCATACTGACCTGAATTCCGACAGGAAATTTGCATCAGGCAGGTTGTTGGGAGGGTAGTAACCATCAATGAAAGTCATGCCTGTATTATCAGGGTCAAGAAAGAGCTTAAGTGGAGAGGTTACAGGTTGCTCCCATGAGTAACTTAACTTCCCAAAGTAATCCTTTGTTCTACCGCCATGCAACTGCCCGGTTATCCTCTTGCTTTCATTGAAAAGGGGCCCGCCGGATGAACCTGAATAGGTCGATCCGTCATCAAAAGCAACTTCCCAGTGCGATCCGGCTGGCGTCACTGTTCCCCCTTCCCACGATATTGTATCCTCATATGAGATTGCAGGATCGTAATCAATTGATATCTTCTTCTTGTTTCCGTCCGGATGATGGATGCAAACCGTATTGAGAGGAGCAGTGCCGCTTACATCCCACCCGGCAAAATATGGCTGGAAAAATGATGGCACCTGGTCGTTGAATCTGATAAGTGTAAAGTCTGACGCTTCGCCCATCGTCTTAAGTGAGGCCCCGGAAAGTGTCTGTGACGTATAATGGGAGGTAACCAGACATGAGGCGTCTTCATAGTTGAAGTAGGCTAAAACTGTGGCGGCTTCTGCCTGGGTGTTGATGCAGTGGTTGGCTGTAAGGAAGTAAGGGGTGCCGTCATTTTTCGTATTGTTTATCAGAGCTCCTGAGCACAAGTAACTGAAGCGTGTGTCATTGAAACTGTACTTGCAGACGGAATGCTTCTGGTTCTGCCAGTCTATCCCCTCATTGCAGTTGACTGCAATAAAACCGTTTACATCCTCATTTCTCGATTTTATTGCGAATATGTCGATATATGACTGCCCTATCCATCCAACAACAACCTCTCCTCCGAATGAAACCACTGCGGGTTCATAATACTCTATAATTACATGGTTACCGGGGATATCTCCTGTGACAAACATCAGGTTTTCGGTCATGTTTGATTTTGTGAATGCTCCAATGACATTAACGTATCCGTCATTATAGAGATAAAGCTCAGCACCATCAGGTACCAGGTATTTTTTAAAGATCACCTGAACTGACTTACCGGTTTTTGAATTAATCCTGTACTGCCATAAGGTCCCTCCGTCAGAAAGTATTGTCCTGGTTCCTGCAGATTTCAAGTCAATGGAAACTTCTTCAAGAACAGCATACCTCAACGGGAGAGAGTTTTCTATATTAAAAGCCAACAGGCTGGTGGTATCAATTTTCGGAAGATTGTAGTGAGCCGGAGGTGCAATGCCTTTGGAATCGGTTGATTTATATGACCGGGGTAATCCGCCTTCGGAAATCTGAGCAGACAGGTAAAAACAAAAAGAAATAATGACAGTTATAAGAAAAGGTTTTTTCATTTAGCAAAGCTAAAGAAATCGTAAAATCAATTTGTATTGTAACTGTATTGAAAGGAGGATATCAGACGGTCATTATTTCTTTTTCCTTAGCCTCCATTACTTTGTCGATCCGTGCGATATGCTTTTCGGTCATCTCATGGATTATTTTTTCACCGTTTTTTTCTTCATCCTCCGGCAGGCCATCCTTTATCAGCGCTTTTAGCTCATCATTGAACCATTTTCTTGCTGTGCGTATACTGATTTTGGCGGTTTCGCCTTCCTGCCTGACCTGTTTCACCAGCTGGTGCCTGCGCTCCTCCGTAAGGGGCGGAACGTTGATACGGATCACCTCTCCATTGTTTATGGGGGTCATCCCGATGTTCGCTGCAAGAATGGCTTTCTCGATAACATTCAGCATGGGCTTTTCCCATGGCTGAATCAGAATACTCTTTGCATCGGGAGTATTTATGTTCGAAACCTGCGACAGGGGTGTCATAGTGCCGTAATAGTCGATACTTATTCCGTCGAGAAGCAGCGGATTGGCCCGTCCTGCGCGAAGATGTGAAAGCTCGTATTCGAGGTGCTTAATGGCCTTGTCCATGCGCTCTTCGGCTTCATCTTTTATAAGTTCCAGTTCGTCAGTCATATGATACGTAATTTTTCCGGTGGTAACAAATGTAAAAAAAATCTTTTCAGGGAGCAAGAAAGGTCCCGCACTTCCTGCCCGATGTCACAGCCTCAAGATTGCCTTCGGTGTTCATGTCAAAGACAATGACAGGCATTTTATTTTCGCTGCACATTGAGAAGGCAGTCTGGTCCATAACCTTAAGCTTCTTCTCCATTGCCTCATCAAATGTCAGTGTCTCATATCTGACTGCAGAGAGGTCTTTCTCAGGATCGGCAGTATACACGCCGTCCACCCGCGTACCCTTTAACAGTACCTCACAACCCAGCTCCACTGCTCGCAGGGCGGCTGCGGTATCGGTTGTAAAGAAAGGATTGCCGGTGCCTCCGGCAAGAATACATACATTACCGTTGTTCATTGCTTCCGAGACCTTATCACGGTGATACAGTTCGCCCACCGGCTCCATACGTATGGAGGTGAATACTTTTGCCCTGCATCCGGCCCTGCTGAGGAAGCTCTCCAAGGCCAGGCTGTTTATAACCGTGGCAAGCATGCCCATCTGATCGCCCTTATAGCGGTCATACCCCTCGTCACTGCCACCGAGGCCGCGGAAGATGTTACCGCCACCAATGACAATAGCCACCTGGCAGCCTGAATCAGCAACTTTCCTTATCTGCCTGGCATAGGTTGTCAGTACCTTTGTGTCAAGACCATTTCCATCAGACCCACCGACAGACTCTCCGCTGAGCTTAAGCAGTATCCTTTTATATTTCATTCTAACAACCTGTATTTTTGATGGTAACGAAATAAACAAATATTATGCCCGAAAATCCTGACCATATAATACAAGTAACGACGTCCTGTCATGACGTCGCTACTTGTATAGCATCACCCGGCAGAGCGGGATACTATTCTGGTTTCTCCTTATCTAGTGTGTCCGTCCTGAAAAGGTACCAGATCGGGCAGGTCTTTGTTAATGCAGTCACGACAAGGATCAATGCAAGGATAATTAATATTATCCCAAGCAACTTGCTTACGAAGAAATAAAGAATTACAGCCAGGGCTGCAAGTACCAGTCGTACAATCATGTCTGTTTTGCCAACGTTCTTTTTCATAGTTCAGTTAATTTAAGGGTATCAAGTTACAGATTTTTTAATTATGAACATAAAAAAGTAGCGATGCCCGATCCGGGTGTCGTCCGAATGGGTTTAAAACAAGCAGAGACGCCCAATTCGGGCGTCTCTGTCTGGTGGTATAAAGTATAATTTGTGTATTAAACGTTCAGCGAATAACGGACGAACCCTGTGGCCTTGAGTTCTTTGTTATTGCTCTCAAGGTACTGCCTGACTGAGAGTTTGCTGTCCTTGATGAACTCCTGGTTCATGAGTGTGCTTTCCTTGAAGAACTTGTTCACCTTTCCCTGGGCAATTTTTTCGAGCATATCTTCAGGCTTGCCTTCGCGGCGCGCCTGTTCCCTGCCGATCTCCAGCTCCTGAGCCAGTATCTTTGCCGGGACGTCATCCTTATCAACTGAAACAGGATTCATTGCAGCAACCTGCATGGCAACGTCCTTGTAAACCTGAACGTCAATTCCTTCTTTTGTAAAACCAACAAGGGTGGCAAGCTTGTTCCCGGCATGGATATATGCCTGAACAGCCGGAGCACTGAGTTTATCGAAATATGACAGTTCAAATTTTTCTCCTGTTATACCGCTCTTCTCCAGAACAAGCTCGGCA
>Ga0209262_10000776_pt1 | contig 13636 bp, 14 predicted proteins | sample Lowcelwee11metaG_FD_187171 | JGI IMG/M metagenome (GOLD analysis project Ga0209262, IMG submission 187171) | Freshwater pond sediment microbial communities from the University of Edinburgh, under environmental carbon perturbations - Low... | ecosystem: Environmental > Aquatic > Freshwater >...
ACCTGGGAGGCAAGATACCCAAGGGTGCTCTGCTGGTAGGCCCTCCCGGAACGGGAAAGACCCTGCTGGCCAAGGCTGTTGCCGGCGAAGCCAATGTGCCATTCTTTTCAATCTCAGGATCTGACTTTGTTGAGATGTTTGTGGGTGTAGGTGCATCGCGCGTAAGAGATCTATTCAAACAGGCGAAAGAGAAGGCTCCGTGTATAGTTTTCATTGATGAGATTGATGCCGTGGGGCGTGCCCGCGGACGAAACCCCAACTTCGGCGCCAATGATGAGCGTGAGAACACTCTCAACCAGCTCCTGACAGAGATGGATGGTTTCGGGACCAACAGCGGCGTTATCATACTTGCTGCCACAAACAGGGCTGATATCCTTGACAAGGCACTGCTCAGGGCTGGGCGATTTGACCGTCAGATAAATGTTGAGCTGCCTGACATCAGGGAGCGTGAAGCCATCTTCAAGGTGCATCTCCGTCCTATAAAGCTTGAGGAGGGTTTTGATGTAGCCTTCCTTGCCAAAAATACACCCGGCTTCTCGGGTGCTGATATAGCAAACGTCTGTAATGAGGCAGCGCTGATTGCAGCAAGAGGAAATAAGACTGTGGTTGAAAAGCAGGACTTCCTTGATGCCATCGACAGGATCATAGGCGGCCTGGAGAAAAAAAACAAGATCGTTTCATTTGAAGAAAAGAGGACCATAGCGTATCACGAGGCAGGCCATGCCACTGTAAGCTGGCTCCTTGAATATGCCAGCCCCCTGCTCAAGGTGACAATCATACCCAGGGGTAAAGCCCTCGGGGCAGCATGGTATCTGCCGGAGGAGAGATCCATATCCACCCGTGAGCATATCCTTGACGAACTTGCTTACGCTCTCGGAGGAAGAGCCGCTGAAGAACTGGTGATAGGAAAGATTTCCACCGGCGCCCTCAGCGACCTGGAGAAGGTAACCAAACAGGCTTATGCCATGGTGGCCTATTTCGGTATGTCGGACGAGGTTGGCAACGTGAGCTTCTATGATTCGTCAGGACAGTCAGAATATGGCTTTACAAAGCCGTACAGCGAAAAGACTGCCGAACTTATTGACCACGAGGCAAAAAAGATCGTGGAAGTGTCATACGCCAAGGCTAAGGAGGTTATCTCTGCAAATATTGCCGGACTTACAAAGCTTGCCGAACAGCTGCTCGAAAAGGAAGTCATCTTCAGTGAGGACCTGGAGCGTATATTCGGCAAGAGAAAAGGAGATATTTCAAGGAGCATGACTGAAGATGCCGCAAAGGTTATTGAACCTGCAAAGGCTGCGGAACCAGCGAAGTCTGAAGAACCTGCCAGGTCTGAAGAGCCCGTAAAGCCTGAAGAGCCAGCGAAGTCTGAGGCACCCCTAAAGGCTGAAGAGCCCTTAAAGAGCGAGTGATGGAGGATGAATGGGTGGTCATAGCAAGATACGGTGATGACATAAAATGTCAGATCGCCATTGACCAGCTCCATAATAACAATATAGAAGCTGTGGCTGTCGACAAGCGCGACTGGAATTACAGGTTCGGTGATATCGAACTGTACGTTCACCGCGACAATGTGATTGTGGCCATGGAAATAATCAAAGATCTGTGAGGTGACTAATTTTATCAGGCGTACCATTACCGGTGCCTTCATTGTGATATGCGTGCTTGGAGGGCTGTGGCTGCATCCTGTTTCTTTCTTCATTGTAATTGCGGTGATGATTGGCGGTACCCAGCATGAATATTACAATATGGTCAGGGGTACGGGGATAAGACCACAGACCATCGCCGGAATAATAGCCGGATTCATCATTTACCTTATCTCAACCACCGTGGCAGCCGGATGGCTTCCCGGGAAAGCCTTCCTTTTACTTATACCGCTGGTCACCTTTGTAATGGTAGCAGAGCTTTTCAGGAAGGTTGAGAGACCATTTGATTCACTGGCTCACACTTTCTTTTCAATATTATATACTGCGGCGCCATTCTCGCTGTTGCCCTTCGCTGCTTTCGGCCATACAGGTCTTGAGCCGCTGATACCGATGAATGGGGTCGTATTCTCGCCGGGAATTCCTGTAGGATTTTTTCTGCTTCTGTGGACAAACGATACCGGTGCTTACCTGGTAGGGTCAGCCATAGGGAAACACCGTCTCTTTGAACGTATTTCACCGAAGAAGACCTGGGAAGGCTTTATCGGGGGATTGCTACTGACCCTGCTGGTGGCACGCCTTATCGGCGGATGGCTTGGCGTGGCTGACACAACCGGATGGTTGATCATTGCAGTGATCATTTCCATTGCCGGAACGGCAGGCGACCTTCTTGAATCAATGCTCAAACGGAGCCTTAGCCTGAAGGATTCGGGTACTATACTGCCCGGTCACGGCGGGTTCCTCGACAGGTTTGACAGCGTTGTGGTTTCATTCCCGCTGGTATATCTTTATATAGCGATTTCAGCGTAAGATGGCGGTTAAAAGACTGAAAATACACAGGGAAGGATACAAGATAATAATTGCTGTATTTATTATGCTTGTCATTATCAATGTTGCAGTACTGAAGATCTGGCCTGAACTGCGCATTCTTCATTATCTGCTCCTGGGGGCGTCTGTGGTTTTTTTCTCTTTCATAGTGTTGTTTTTCAGAACCCCGGCACGGAAGCTTGATCCTGATCCGCTGCTGATCTACGCACCGGCTGACGGAAAGATAGTTGTGATAGAGGAAACATTTGAGAAGGAGTATTTCAAGGACAACAGGCTGCAGATTTCAATATTCATGTCGCCTTTTAACATGCACAGCAACAGGTACCCGATCACCGGTACGATCTCTTATACCAATTATCAGGCCGGCAAGAAATACCATGCCCGCAGTCCCAAATCGTCAGAACTGAACGAAAGGAGCAGTATCGTTGTTAAATCAGATAACGGCACTGAGATTCTTATCAGGCAGGTGGCAGGAGCGGTGGCCCGCCGCATTGTCACTTACTCGAAGAAGGGTGCAAGAGTACGGCAGGGCGATGAGCTGGGCTTCATCAAGTTCGGTTCACGCGTCGACATCTTCCTTCCTGAAGGCACTGAGATCGATGTGCAGATGTTTGAACAGGTAAGGGCGAGCAGGACCATAATAGCAAAAGTTCTTTAATCAACAATTATGAAAGAAGATAACAGAATACTTAATCTTACACCTGATGTGAAATGGATAGGGGTACTTGATCCCGATATCAGGGTGTTTGACATTGTGATGAATACGGAACACGGAAGCACCTATAACTCATATTTTATAAATGCCGCTAAAAAGACTGTTGTTGATACTGCCAAGGAGAAGTTCAGCCCGACATATATCAGCAAGCTGAAACAGGTCACTGACCCGGCAGAGATATCATATATCATTCTCAGTCATACCGAACCTGACCATTCAGGGTCACTGAGGCAGCTTCTTGACATTGCACCACAGGCGGTTTTGGTGGGCAGCGGCAATGCTATCAGGTACGTGGCTGACATCGTCAACCGGCCATTCAAATCGCTGGTTGTTAAGGACGGTGATACCCTTGATCTCGGTAACAGGACGCTGAAGTTCATTGCAGCTCCTAACCTTCACTGGCCTGACACCATCTTCACCTGGCTGGTTGAGGACAGGATACTGTTCACATGCGACGCGTTCGGGGCCCATTATTGCACCGAGGAGGTTTTTGATGACATGACGGGTGATTTTGAAAAAGATTTCAGGTATTATTTTGATGTGATACTGAAGCCTTACAGTAAATTCATGATCAAGGCGATTGAAAAGATCAGGCCGCTGGAAATTTCAATGATTGCAACCGGTCACGGCCCGGTACTGAGAAAAAGCTGGAAGAGAATTGTTGACACGACGGAACAGCTGGCCCGCGATTATCTCAAGCTCACCACAATATCAGAAGGGAAGAGGCTGCTGATAACCTATGTCTCGGCATATGGTTACACCGCGAAGATGGCAGAGCTGATAGCCCGCGGGGCCGGCACGGTGAAGGATGTCACAGTGGAGGTTATGGATATTGAGAATGCAAATGCAGGCGATCTGGACTCAAAGCTGACCATTGCCGACGGGATCATTGTTGGCTCACCCACAATCAATCAGAACACCCTTTTGCCTGTTTATAAACTTGCTGCGATGATCAGTCCGTTGCGTGACAAGGGTAAGCTGGCTGGCTCATTCGGCTCATACGGCTGGAGCGGTGAGGCACCCTCGCTGATAGCAGCGATGCTTAAAAACCTGAAACTGCGTTTTTTTGAGGAGCCCGCGGCATTGAAATTTATGCCTGAGAGCGACAAGGAGAAGACACTGATCGAATACGGCGAACGGTTCGCAAGGGAGCTTGTGGCCGGCAAGACAGACGAATAATTCGCTCCCGCCTTCCCACAATCGAACAATTAAAAACAGTAAAGACAGGCCTCAGACCTGTCTTTACCGTTTAATTGCAGCCAATGCTGCAGATGTGATCCCGGATTACGAGATCGTGACTGAACGGATTTTTTCCTTTTTCTTCTCTTCCTCCAGTTTCGGTATCTCCACATTCAGGATGCCATCCTTGTATGAAGCGCCGATTTTTTCGCCATTCACATCCTCAGGCAGGTAAAAACTCCTGCAGAATGAACTGTAACTGAATTCCCTGCGCCTGTATCCGTCAAGATCCTCATCCCTGTCCTCCTTGTGTTCGGACGAGATCGTAAGAACATCATCCTTTACTTCAATACGAAGATCTTTCTTATCCATGCCCGGAACGGCAAGCTCAAGATAAAATGACTTTTCATCTTCCCTTATGTTTACTGAAGGAAGACTGCTCGTATTCCTGCTCATCGTCGGAAAGAAATCTTCATTGAAGAAATCTGAAAGCGTAAGCGGCTTGTAGCCTCTTCTTGTGATCATTGGTAACATAACGACCTCCTTTTTATAATTGTTAGACATTAATCATATTTTACAGGCATAATTTCAATCTGCATGCCATTGGAATTTATACGCCAATATGGCAGATAATGTAAAAATCGACATGACATAATGGCATTTACATATTCGGGTTGTTATAACGGGAATTCTTTTTAAATTTGATGAGAAGAGTTTTTATTTCACCCTGTCACAACAGGGGTTACAGATCTGATCCAATTGCACTATGAATGCCACTCTGCGTAATTTTTTAATAGTCATCGGCATAGCGTTGGCGGCTTACCTTACCTGGTATTTCCGGAGTATCATTGCCTATATAATTGTTGCGGGGGTCATATCGCTGATAGGAAAGCCAATAGTTGAGCTGCTGTGCAGCATTCACATTCGTAAGATCAAATTCCCACGGGCATTGAGTTCGCTTTTGACGCTACTGCTGCTCTACGGACTGCTGTCCCTCTTTTTTGTGATCTTTATTCCATTGATATCTAAACAGATAGATGCATTATCTGGTTTTGATGCCGGTGAAATAGTACGCGGCGTGCAGGAACAGCTTGAAAAACTTGACACCCTTGTCAGGAAGATATATAGAGACATGCCTCCTGAGACTACATTATATGACATAGCAGTCGAAAAAATCAGCGAGATACTTAAGCCAGCGTCCATTACAAACCTGGCAGGTAATTTAGTAGGTGTAGTGGGCAAGGTCATGATTGCATTTGTCGCAGTCACATTCCTTGCTTTTTTCTTCCTGAAGGATGAAGGACTGTTCAAGGAGACGGTCATGGTGCTGGTCCCTACCCAGTATGAAGAGCGAATCAGAAGCGTACTGCATTCGATAAAACAGCTTCTTATCAGATACTTCATCGGTATCATTATAGAGAGCACCGTTGTCCTGATTTGCATTACCATAGGTATGACAATCGTTGGATTTCCTTTCCACCAGGCCCTGGTGATGGGGCTGCTTATCGGCATTTTCAACGTGATACCTTACCTTGGCCCGTGGCTTGGCGGGGCTATTGCGGTGCTGATGGGTATCGCCACAGCGATCACAGTCGGGGGTTTCCCCGCCATCGGGTTGCTGATTATTTATATGGTAATCGTCATAGCCTGTACGCAAATGCTTGATAATAATGTTGTTGCGCCGCTGATTTATTCCCGTAGCGTCAATGCTCATCCAATTGAAATATTCATTGTTATCATGGCTGTGGGCAGCTTTGCAGGAATTCCAGGAATGATTGTGGCAGTACCGGCTTACACAGCTTTGCGTGTTTTCGCCAGGGAGTTTTTCAACAATTTCGGGCCTGTCCGGAAAATTACATCCGGGCTTGGCAAAGACCTTGATGAGGATAAGAAATGATCAGGATGGCCTCTGCCCTCAGAAGTGTCTTCCTTTTTTACTATGAAGGCTTCCGGTCTATGTCATGGTGGGGTAAAAAGGTCTGGCTTATAATTATTATCAAGCTCTGCATTATCTTTTTATTACTCAGGCTTTTTTTCTTTCCTGATTTTCTGAAGACCAAATTCAGGTCAGACAGGGAGCGGAGTGATTATGTGATTGAACAATTAACCGGCAATAAGTAACAGTATGATCGAAAACATTGACCTGTCATTGGTAAACTGGTCAAGAGCGCAGTTTGCCCTGACAGCCATTTACCACTGGCTCTTTGTGCCCCTGACCCTAGGGCTCTCATTTATTCTTGCGTTCATGGAAACAATCTATGTGCGCACGGGAGACGAGACCTGGAAGAAAATAACGAAGTTCTGGATGACACTTTTTGGCATCAACTTCGCAATAGGAGTGGCTACCGGTATCATCCTCGAATTCGAATTCGGCACCAACTGGTCAAACTACTCATGGTTTGTGGGTGATATCTTCGGAGCACCTCTTGCAATAGAGGGCATTCTCGCATTCTTTCTGGAATCGACATTTGTGGCAGTAATGTTTTTCGGATGGAACAAAGTAGGAAAGAAGTTTCATCTTGCCTCCACATGGCTCGTGGCTGTGGGAGCAAGCCTTTCGGCGTTGTGGATCCTTGTTGCCAACTCATGGATGGAAAACCCGGTGGGAATGATATTCAATCCGGATACCGCCCGCAATGAGATGAACAGCTTCCGTGATGTCATACTGAATCCTGTTGCCATCGACAAGTTCACCCATACGGTGACATCGGGTTTTGTCCTTGGTTCTGTTTTTGTTGTGGGCATAAGCTCATGGTTCCTCCTTCGGCACAGGGAGGAGGCAATGGCAAGGAAGAGTATCCTCTTGGCAGGTATTTTCGGCCTGGTATCTTCATTACTTGTGGCTTTTACAGGAGACAGCTCCGCCCGCACTATCGCCAGGGTACAGCCTGTCAAGTTCGCGTCGATGGAAGCTCTTTATGAAGGAAAGAGCGGGGCGGGCCTGACAGTGATAGGCGCCCTCACTGACAAAGGAGAAAGGATAGGAGAAAAGACAGTTCATGATATGAAAATGAAGCTTGAGTTTCCAAAGCTTCTTTCGATAATGACGACAGGTGAGGAAAACGGTTATGTTCCGGGCCTGAAAGACCTTGTCAACGGTAATCCAGGTAAAGGTATAGTGCCGGTAAGCGAGATGATGGAACGGGGCAAATATGCCCGGCAGGTGCTCATTGATTACAAGATGGCGAAGGAGATAGGAGACGAGGCTTCAGCAGTTGCCCTCGGCGCCAGGTTCAGGGAGCAGGACTTTATTGACAACTACTTCAGGTATTTCGGTTACAGCTATTTTGATCATCCCTGGCAGGTCATCCCCTCGGTCCCGGTCATCTTCTACAGCTTCCGTATCATGGTCGGACTGGGATTTTTCTTCATCCTGCTTTTCATCCTGGCAATCAGCTTTCAACGGCGGCAGACGCTTGAGCGCAACCGCTGGTTCCTGTGGATCGCTCTCTTCTCGGTACCGCTGGCCTACCTCGCCAGTGAGCTGGGATGGATAGTAACAGAGATGGGCCGGCAGCCATGGATCATACAGAACCTCATGCCGGTCAATATTGCTGTTTCGAACATCAGTACCGGTGCGGTGCAGACCACCTTCTGCCTCTTCGCTGTTCTCTTCACCGCCCTGCTCATCGCGGAGGTTTCAATAATGGTCAGGCAGATCAAAAACGGACCAAAACATTAGGAGGACTCTATCATGACATTAATGATCTCACACGCATTCCTGCAGAATTACTGGTGGCTGATTATATCACTGCTTGCCGGGCTTCTCGTATTCCTGATGTTCGTTCAGGGAGGACAGTCGTTTATCTTTTCCCTGCCGCGCAATGACATGCAGCGGAAGATGATGGTCAACGCATTAGGCCGCAAGTGGGAGTTTACCTTCACAACGCTTGTCACCTTCGGCGGGGCATTTTTTGCCTCCTTCCCGCTCTTTTATGCAACCAGTTTCGGCGGAGCATACTGGGTGTGGATGGCGATCCTGTTCAGCTTCATCATACAGGCTGTGGCATACGAATACCGTTCAAAACCATCCAACGTCTTCGGCACCAGCGTATTCGATACATTTCTTTTTATCAACGGATGCCTTGGACCTTTCCTGACTGGAGTTGCGGTCGCCACTTTCTTTACAGGCTCCGATTTCACACTTGATCTTTTTAACAGGGTCACGTGGGGCTCAGGATGGCACGGTCTCGAGGCTCTGGTCAACCCTGTGAACCTGCTGCTTGGCTTCACGGTTATCTTCCTCGCAAGAGTGCTCGGACTGATGTATCTCTCCAACTCCATCGATAACGATGATATGATAGCTGCCATCAACAGGGCACTGGTCAGAAATGCCATCTTGTTTCTCGTCTTTTTCCTTGCATTTACTGCCTGCCTGATTCTTGGAAATGGCTTCATGGCTGACAGCGCAACAGACAAGGTCACCATGGTGAAATATCTCTACCTTCATAACCTGTTGTCAAATGTATTCACGCTCATTCTCTTCGCCGGAGGGGTGGTGCTGGTGCTTGTCTCACTCTGGCTCGGAATAATAAGGCACTCACGCAAAGCGATATGGTTCGCGGGCCCGGGCACCATTGCTGTTGTCATGGCTCTCTTTTTCATGGCCGGTTATGGTGACACGGCATTCTATCCCTCTTCATCAGATCTGCAGAGTTCACTCACGCTGGCAAAAGCCTCGTCGAGTTTGTTTACACTGAAGACGATGATGTATGTGTCATTTATTATCCCGTTCGTGGCAGCCTATATCTGGTATGCCTGGAGATCATTGAACCGCAAAATGATCACCACGGAAGAAATGGCAGGAGAAGATCATGCTTATTGACGGCTCCTGATTACGGTAAAAACGAGTGATATCACAATATAGGCTGCCATGATCAGTGGCGGTGAGGCCAGCCTGAAAACAGCCAGGAGCAACAGGCTGATTCCTGCCAGGAGATACCTCTCTTCATTCCCGCCCCATCTGAGATGTGAGAATTTCAGTGAGAACATCCTTGTGTTTACAAGCATCATTACTGCCAGGAAGACAGAAAGAGCACCGATAAACCATAATGATTGCACAAGGGTGTCACAAACCGAGCAGCTGCTGTATTCAGAGGCAATCACGAATGAGATCACGGTGAATGCGCTTGCCGGCGTGGCCAGGCCTCTGAAGGAGGTGCTCTGAGTGGCGTCGTTATTGAATTTTGCCAGACGCAGTGCCGAAGCAGCAGGGATAAGACATGCCAGGATAAAGGCAGGTACAATGGCCATCCCGCCACCTGTAAGCAGGTTCAGGACAATGGCACCTGGAGCTATGCCAAAGGTCACCACATCAGCAAGGCTGTCAAGCTCCTTTCCGATGTCTGAATAAGATTTCAGAAGACGTGCCGCAAAACCGTCACAAAAATCAAAGAGCCCTCCTGCAATTATTAACAGCGCAGCATACTCATTATAACCCTTTGAGGCAAGCACAGTTGCCGCAAAACCAGAAAGAAGGTTGAGGAGGGTGATGAAGTTCGGTACGTGTTTTGTCATTTCTCAGAGAAAAAGGCATAGCAAAATTACAATATTATAGACAACTATTATTTGTTTATTTTTGTGGTGGATTATGAGAGATCTTACCAACATCAAAATTGCGGTTGACTTCGACGGGACGATCGTTGAGCATGACTATCCTGAAATCGGGAAAGAGAAGCTCTTTGCCTTTATCACGCTCAGGGAGCTCCAGAAGAGGGGCGCCTTGCTCATCCTCTGGACAATCAGAACAGGTTCAGAGTTAGATGAAGCCGTTGAATACTGCCGTGCCAACGGCATTGAATTTTACGCCGTCAACCGTAATTACCCGGAAGAGAAATGGGTGGACGATACTCCCCGGAAACTTAACGCGGATATCTTTATCGACGATAAGAATGCAGGGGGCTTCCCGGGATGGGGCGAGGTACTCAATATGATAGACCCCTGGGCCGAAAGAGAGGAGCAGGCCATGAGGGCAATAAAGACAAGACGCTTCAGTTTGTTTGGGAAAAAATAACGATGCCGGATGAAGAAAGATACAGTCTGTTCAATTCTTTTTCTGCTTATGCTTGCCGCTGTTATCTCGTGCTCAGGGTCATCAGGTAATAAAAGCGGTGCAGTTGCGGGCAATACCATTGCCGGGACTGATGCGCTGCCTGCAAAGAGGCTTATTGAAGTCCTGTCACCAGCAGACAATGCCAGTTTCATCTGTTCTGACAAAATAACATTCTCTGTTGTTCAGGCTGCCGGATCGGTAAAGATCGACTCTGTTCAGCTATGGGCTGGCGGCAGCAGAAAAAGCACGCTGTTTGAGCTGCCGGCATCGGTGGAGCTTGAGCCTTCAGGCAAGCCGGGAAGGCTCCCGCTCAGGGTTGTGGCTTTCTCTCCTGTTTCAAAACCGCAGACGGTGAGCCTCTTCGTGTCACTTCTCTCTGATATCACCCCGGTGACATACCGCTACAAGGTGGTGAAGAGCTATCCTCATGACAGGCGTGCTTATACACAGGGACTTGTATATGATGAAGGTTTCTTTTATGAGGGTACAGGCCAGCAGGGCCAGTCGACCCTCAGAAAGGTAGAGCCTGAAACGGGTAAGGTGATCAGCCAGGTGAACCTTGACGGATCCCTGTTCGGCGAGGGTGTGGCACTTCTGGGTGATCGGATCTACCAGCTGACATGGACCACAAAAGTGGGGTTCGTTTATGATAAGAAAACCCTGAACCAGCTAAACAAAATCTATTACCAGACACAGGGATGGGGGCTTACAACAATGGATGACAAGTTGGTGATGAGTGACGGAACGAATGTCATCTGGTTCCTTGATGCTGACTTCAACGTCCTCTCCTCGGTGGAGGTATGGGATAACAAGGGCATGGTGGATAACCTCAATGAGCTTGAAATGATCGATGGGGAGCTCTGGGCAAACATATGGCAGACAGAGCACATTGCACGCATTGATCCGCTGTCAGGCAAAGTCCTGGGATATGTCGAGCTGGCAAATATCCTTCCCCGGGAAGACCGCTCGCAGGAAACAGACGTCCTGAACGGCATAGCCTGGGACGCTGCAAATAAGCGCCTCTTTGTGACCGGCAAGTACTGGCCCCGGCTCTTTGAGATCACTGTCACTGCCTCTGGCCGGAATTAACCGGTCCCGGGGATGTTCAAAAAGTGTTAATAACCACAGGAGGAATGTTTACAATTACAAACTTGTCCCGGTTACCCGGGATAGGCATATAGTGTAAATTTGGAACTCATTAAATTAAGGTAAAAAGGGTTATATGGCAAGGATTATTGCACTGGCAAATCAGAAGGGAGGAGTAGGAAAGACGACTACAGCCATCAATCTGGCTGCAAGCCTGGCAGCGCTCGAAAAGAAGGTACTGATTGTTGATGCCGATCCGCAGGCAAATGCCACCTCGGGTGTGGGAATAGACTCCAAGCAGGTGAAGGTAACTATCTACGACTGTCTCATTGACGGGGTGAATTCGCGCGAGGCTGTTGTCAAGTGTAATATTGACAACCTTTCTGTCATACCTTCGAACATTGATCTGGTGGGGGCTGAGATTGAGATGCTGGAAAGGCCGGAGAGAGAGAAGACCCTTAAGAAAGCGCTTACAGGAATATCATCTGACTATGACTTCATACTTATTGACTGCTCACCTTCACTCGGATTGCTGACTGTCAATGCGCTGACAGCGGCCGATTCTGTTATTATCCCCGTTCAGTGCGAATATTTTGCGCTTGAAGGGCTGGGTAAGCTGCTGAATACCATTAAGATTATTCAGACCAACCTGAACCCCGCGCTTGAGATCGAAGGATTTCTGCTGACGATGTATGATTCGCGCCTGAGGCTTGCCAACCAGGTTGTTGAAGAGGTCACGAGGCATTTCCAGCAGATGGTCTTCAACACTATCATTCAGCGCAATGTAAAGCTGTCGGAGGCCCCAAGCTATGGCCAGCCTGCCATACTCTACGATGCAGAATCGAGAGGTACGGTCAACTATCTCAACCTGGCACGTGAGCTCCTTGAGAGGGTTGAGGCCAGGCAGAAGAACTAAAAACCGTTATCCGTTATGAACACAGTGAAAAAGAGCCCTCTGGGCAGGGGCCTCGGGGCCCTGATTGAAGGTGTTGAGAAAGAAGTGCTCGAGAAAAAGGTCGAGGTGAACCTGGAGATAGACATCAACTCAATAGACAGCAACCCCTTTCAGCCGCGTACGCGTTTTGACGCCCAGGCGCTGGAAGAGCTTGCAGCCTCGATACGTCAGCTGGGCATTGTCCAGCCCCTCACCGTAAGGGAGACAGGCGACGGCCGGTTCCAGCTTATTGCGGGGGAGCGCAGGCTGCGTGCCGCACGCGCAGCAGGACTGACACATGTGCCTGCCTATGTACGGACAGCAGATGACACTGCGATGCTTGAGATGGCTCTCGTGGAGAATATCCAGAGGGAAGATCTTGATGCCATGGAGGTGGCAATCACCTACCAGCGCCTGATAGAAGAGTGCAGCCTCACCCAGGAGCAACTGAGCGACAGGGTAGGCAAGCAGCGCTCGACGGTGGCGAATTATCTCCGTCTCCTGCGGCTGCCCGCCGAGATACAGCTTGGGATACGCAACAGAAGCCTTACAATGGGACATGCCCGCACACTCGTGAACATTGAAGACCCGACCAAACAGATTAATATCTTTTATCACATTATTCAGGAGGATCTCTCGGTCAGGGCTACTGAAGACCTGGTCCGGCACTTCCAGAGCCAGGCTGCAAAAGACCCTGCAAAAGAAGACAAGAGGAAGAAACTCAACAGCGAATATGAGGAGCTGGCCGGGCAACTGAGCAAACTGTTTGACTCAGAAGTGCAGTTCCGCATTAACGAAAAGGGAAGAGGGAAGATAGTGATACCATTCTCGGACAACGATGAAATGGAACGCATTATCGCCCTGCTCGATAAACTTAATAGGTAATTAATTATATTTGCCGGCAAACGAAAACTGTTTGCTTTTGAAGCTGTTGACAAAAATAGCGGTATTCCTTTTTTTTATGTGTGCCATAACCGACGGAGCCTGGTCACAGGATTCCATTCCTGTCATGGCCGGAAAGGCAAAAAAATATACCCTTGAGCCTATCAGGGCCACGATGTATGCAGCTGCTCTTCCGGGTCTGGGACAGATATATAACCGTAAATACTGGAAGCTGCCGATTGTGTATGCGGGCTTCGGCGCACTGGGTTATGCTGCCACCTTCAACGGCTCCAATTATAATGACTTTATCAATGCCT
>Ga0209262_10000777_pt1 | contig 13620 bp, 15 predicted proteins | sample Lowcelwee11metaG_FD_187171 | JGI IMG/M metagenome (GOLD analysis project Ga0209262, IMG submission 187171) | Freshwater pond sediment microbial communities from the University of Edinburgh, under environmental carbon perturbations - Low... | ecosystem: Environmental > Aquatic > Freshwater >...
GGTCGTTGCGGACCATGCGGACGTAGTCGTCCGGGCTGTTTTCGCCGATGTAGGTGTTGATGGCCGAGAGGCCCTGGGCCACGGCGCCGGAGCGCTCGAGAGCGGCCTTGTCCACCAGCAGAACCGTCTGGTTCGGCTGGAGCCATTTTTTAATTTCAAACGCCGTGCCGCAGGCAGCCATGCCGCCGCCGACGATGAGGATGTCCACTTCCTTCTCGACAACTTCGGGGTCCTTGACGGCCTTGAGTTCGCCCTTTGGTTTGTTCGGCAATGCCATATTGATTCCTCCTTAATAATATAGTCGTAAGTGATCGGTAGATATTCGTGAGAACCGTAACGCCTACTTCACGAGTTCCTTGGGCTTCGGCAGCTGCCGGCCTTCGGCCTCTTCCGTGGACAGGAGCTGGCTTTCGATGTCCTTGCCCTTCAAACCGTCGTAGGCATTCGCCGCGCCCTCGGGAGTGGTCCGGATGGGGAACTTGAATCGCTTGATCAGGCCGTTGCGGAATTTGCAGGTCCACATGACATCCTCGGTGCCCAGCATCGGCATGATGCTGCTCCCCATCGGCACGAAGTCGGCATACCCGCGCACCTCGATCGCCTGGGTGGGGCAGATCTTGACGCAGGAGAAGCATTCCCAGCACTGATCGGGTTCCTGATTGTAGGCCTTCATCGCCGTGGGGTCCAGGACCATCAGGTCATTGGGGCAGATGTACATGCAAGCGGTCTTCTCGCCGCCCTTGCAGCCGTCGCACTTTTCATTAATGACAAAACTTGGCATTGAGGTACCTCCTAGATGGTTTCAGGGTGATTGAAAAGGGTGAATCGCGATACAATGGTAGAATGGCTTGATTGAGTGATTCTGCACCTCCCTTCCTTCGTTGACGTTAAACCAGCAGGGCTGATAGCCAAGACGTTGGGGATAAAACAAAGCGCCGGCAGGTTCCAGGACCGAGCGCGCGACGTATCGTAAATACTAAATTTTTTCATTTAAATCAGATAGATAAATGGCTAGCAGGCGATGGACCATACCATTCCCCTTATGCCTTGTCAAGGGTTTTTAGGCGCACAAAACGCACAAAAGCCCCGAAATTCCTGGTATTGAAAAGGTGTGCCACAGGTTGATCTCAAACGCCGCATGAACACAAAATATGGACCAAAACTCCGGTCAAAGTTCATGCGCAAAAGTACGTGGCTGCGATCAACCTTCAATGGACGGAAAAATTTAAAATGACAAATACACAAAATTGCAGTAGCAGGAAAATGCGTTCCGCATTTTCCTATGTACGGTAGGAGACCATGGAAAGCCGCCTGATTTCGATCGATCCGGATACACCCTTGCGGTTTGCCTGCAACCCCGGGGTCGCTTGTTTCAACGAATGCTGCCGTGACCTGAACCAGTTTCTGACGCCCTACGACGTGCTGCGCCTGAAGCGGGGACTGGGGCTTTCGTCGCAGCAGTTTCTGGAGCAATACACCCTGCGCCACACGGGACCCGGTTCGGGGCTGCCGGTCGTCACGCTGAAACCCGGCGACCCCGAGCGGCGGACCTGCCCTCTGGTCACCCCCGACGGTTGCCGGGTCTACCGCGACCGCCCCTCTTCCTGCCGCACCTATCCCCTGGTGCGTGTCCTGCGCCGCTCCCGAGAGAGCGGCGATGTGTTGGAAGAATACCGGCTGCTCCGTGAACCTCACTGCCGGGGATTCGATGCCGAGCGACAACAGACGGTACATGAATGGGCGGCGGACCAGGAACTCAGGCAATACAATGCCGAAAACGACCGGCTGCTGGAGCTGATCAGTCTCAAAACACGCCTCAGCTCAAAAGCGCTCCCGCCGTCGCTGGCCGAGCAGGTTTTCACGGCGCTGTACGATTTGGACCGGCTCCACGAGCAGCTGCATGACGCCCGCCTGGCAAGGATGAGCGCGGAGCTGCTGGAAGACGCCCGGGATGATGAGATTGCCTTGCTGCGCCTGGGAGTGGAGTGGGTGAAGAAGCTCTTGGAAAAAACCTTCGCGCGTTAGCTGGTGCTGAAATTCCAGGATGGCCCGGAACCGGGTTGTTCATGTGGGAGCGGCGTTCAGCCGCGATGGTGGAGGCGATTCATGGATCTTACTGGAAAAGCGGCGCTTGTCCTCGGCGGCATCAAAGGCATCGGCAAGGCCGTCGCGCTGGCGCTGGCGAAGGCCGGCACCGCGGTTGCGGTAAATTATTTCGACTGGCAGGAAGAGTTGGAAAACCTCCGAGGCGCCTTGGCTGCCGCCGGCCGGGATTTTCTCATCCTCAAGACGGACCTGCGGCAGGCCGAGGACATCCCCCTCATGACGCAGGCCGTGGTCGAGCGCCTCGGACGCCTCGACATCCTGATCAACAACATCGAGCGCGGCGGCTGGCCCGTCGTCCATGGGCCCTATGTCCGCGAGCAGTGGGACCTCGAAATGGAGACCACACTGCGCGCCAAGCGCTGGGCGTTTGCCGCCGCCCTGCCGCACCTGAAAGCCGCAGGCGACGGGGCCGTGATCAACTTTTCCTCGATCGCAGGCCTGGTCGGCCGCGCGGGACCCGCCGGTCTGGTCTTCAACGACGGCTACGCCGCCGCCAGCCGCGCGGTTTCGCTTCTCACCGAATCCTGGGCCCGTGAGGCCGCGCCCGAGGTGCGCGTGAACGAGATCATGCTCGGCTTCGTCGACACCCGCCACGGTCCCGGAACCCGCGGCTGGGGCCTTCTGAGCGACGTCGAAAAACAGGCCATTTGCGACCACACCCTGCTCGGCCGCACCGGCAGCATCGAGGACGTGGTCAAGGCCGTGATGTTCATTCTGCGCGACGCCCCCTTCATGACCGGCAGCGTGCTTCGGCTCGACGGCGGCTATGTGCTGGGCGGGGAAAAGATGCAGCCGATGCCGAAGGGGGTGTTGCCGGGATGATCCGGCCGGTCGCCGGTCCGCCAGTCGGCCGTGAAACGGTGGCTCGGTGGGAGCGGCTTTCCAGCCGCGATGATCTGCGGGAGAATGGAATTTTCCCCTGCCCTCAATAGGCAGGCGCGCGGGGATGGATGGGGCCCCCCTGGTACATCCAACGCGATCCTCAAAGCTTGATCGAGCCTGCTGGTCTTTTTCAGGGCGAGACGGCCAACATTAATGGTCGGCATCGTTTTGGGCAGGCTGACCAACCATTCTCAAGGCTAACGCCCCTTAGGCTTCAACCTCTGGCCCTTGATTCCCCACAGAAACAACTTGATCCAGTCGAAGCCGAGCAGCATCAGCTGCGCGTCGTCTTTTTTTACTCTGCTCAGCAGCTCCGTTTTGACCTTGAAGCGCTTGAGGAAGCTGCTGCCGAAGACGAACTCGCGGAAGCGGTCGGCGTTGTAGGCGGCCATGAAGGTCATCTTGGCGCGCGACCCCGTCGGGCCTTCCACGCCCCAGGGGTCGTTCTGGAACAGCCGCCGCAGCTCCGCCCAGCGGATGGTCATGCGGTGGTAGGTCTCGGCCTCCTGGTCCTCCACCCACTCCGGGACCGTCCACTGCTTGTCCTCATGCCGCCCCAGGCAGAAATCGGGCGGCCGAAAAAAGAAGACCGGCTCGTCTGTATCGGTTTCGGCATCATGCCGCAGCCCATGCTCCAGGGGAAAGGTGCGGCAGCTGTCGGGGCGGTCGGGGTAGACGCTGCAGCCCTCGGGCGTGAGAAACGGGCAGGTCTTTTGCTCGTTTTCCGCCATGCGCAGCAGGACATCCGGGAAATGGCTCCCCGGACGCAGCACCGCGTCCGCGTGGCGGTCGAGGAACTCATCCGACGTGAGACCCAGGCGGGTCCTGAGACGGATCACGTCATACGGGTAGAGGAACAGGTTCAGGTTGCGGCAGCAGCGGTTGAAGCAGCCGATGCCTGGATGGCAGCGGAACCGGAAGGTCTCGCCCTCCCGGATGCGGATACCCGGCAGCCGGTCGAGGTCTGCAGGATCCAGCTGTTTCACGAAAGCCCTCCGTCGTCCAGCAGTATCTCGGCGACGGTCATCCGTATTTTTCGCCGCAGTCCCAGCGCCTGGCGGCACTCCGCCTCGAGCCGCGCCAACTCGGTGTATAGCGGCGTGCGGTCGAGAAGGCGCCGGTCGGGCCGGCCGCAGCGCCGGTGAAACTCTTCGCAGCCGGGGCTCTGCTGCGCAGAGCGGCCGGGGGGACGCAGCTCGTGCGGGACCCCGTGCAGGCGGCAGATCATCGGGCGGTGGGCGTAGAGCACACAGCGCCCCTCGGCGTTGAGCGGGCACATGGGCCGGGCGTCCGCCCCGGAGACCGCCGTCTGCTCCTGCTGAGCGGCCACGGCGGCGGCATTCGCCCGGATGCGCTCCCGCCGGTCGGCCGGCAACCCGCTGAAACCGTCTCGCAGATATAGGACCTCCAGCCGCGTGTGGTGGTGAAAGCGCGTCCGGCAACAGCTGTTCTCACAGCCCGAGCAGACAAAGCCGTGGGCGGCGGCCGCGCGCTCGTAAGCCGCATCCATGTCGTGCAACACGCACCGCAGGCGTTCCAGCAGCGATGCCGGCAGCCGGGGGTCCATCAGTTGACCTTTTGGGTGAAGGGCGAGGGGAAAAACAGGTTGGCGTAAAGATTCATGGCGTAGCGGTCGGTCATGCTGGCAATGAAGTCGCACACCAACCGCTCCCGCGACGCTCCTGCGTGGTTGCCGCCGCCCATCTGCAGGTCGGCCAACCCCTGGCGGAGCATGTCCTCGTTTCCAAGAAAATAGGAGTAAAGTTCGGAGAGAATTTTCTTCGACTTTTCGAAATCCTGCTGGACCCGGGGCGAACGGTAAACGTTTTCGTACATGAAGTGCCGCAGTTCGAGCATGGCGGCGCGGACATCGTCGCTGGGGCTGAGGCGGAACACGCCGTCTTCCGCCTTGGAAGAAGAGATGAGGTCCTTGATCATGGTGGTGGCCCGCTCCGAGTGGGTCTTCCCGAGCAAACGGCGGCAGGACTCCGGCACCTGCTCGTCCCGTATGACCCCGCTGCGGACGGCATCGTCCAGATCGTGGTTCAGGTAGGCCATGAAATCGGCGATCCGGACCACGCGGCCTTCGCACGTGCCGGCCAGCTCCTCGGGGTCGTCGGGCAGCACCTTGCCGTAACCCTTGGAGTGCTTGAGGATGCCGTCGAGCACCTCGTGGGTCAGGTTGAGGCCGAGGCCCCCGTTTTCCAACACTTCGACCACGCGGATGCTCTGCTCGCTGTGGGTGAAATCCGGGGAGTAGATCTCCTTCAGCACCGTCTCGCCGCTATGGCCGAAGGGGGTGTGGCCGAGGTCGTGCCCCAGCGCGATGGCCTCGGTGAGGTCTTCGTTGAGGTAGAGCGCCCGGGAAATGGCGCGAGCCATCTGCGACACCTCCAGCGTGTGGGTCAGGCGCGTGCGGTAGTCGTCGATCATGGGCGCCAGGAACACCTGGGTCTTGTGTTTGAGGCGCCGGAAGGCGTTGCAATAGACGATCCGGTCCCGGTCGAGCTGAAAGGCGGTTCGCACCGCGCACGGCTTTTCCGCGACCCTCCGTCCCCTGGACTGGGAGCTGGGGCAGGCGAACGGCGACATGAACGACCGTTCGCGCTTTTCGAATTCTTCACGGATGGACATGGGCATCGTCGGTCCGCTCTCTTTGGAAAATTTCGAGAAACCAGGCTTTTCAGGAAATTCAGGTCATAAAATTGTAGGCGCATGGATTCAATTTGTAAAGCGCAATTTGCAGCGGGCCCTCGAGCGACGGCACACGGCAGCAGGGCTCCTGTTCGGTTGTCGCCGCCATGCCCGGTAACAACGGAATCGCGGCTGAAAGCCGCTCCCAAACGATCTCCAAGTTCCCCCGTTGCCGGGCCTGCAGCAATGTTGTAGAATTAAGCTCGTAATGACCGGCCATCATCTAATACTCGGCACGCTCTCGGATGTCCTCACGGGGGAAACCCTCGACGACACCCTGGACGAACGCTACCGCCAGAAAATCGCCCGCCTGCTCGTGGGGCGCGGGGGCTATCTGGCGGATGAGATCGAGCCTCGCCGGGAGCTGCTGCTTCAGGCGGATGACCGCCGCGCCGTCATCAAGGTGGACTTTGTGGTGCGGATCGCAGGGAAGGCCGCGATGGTGATCCGTTTCGGCCCCGGCTCCATCGTTTCGCGCGAGCGGCCGACATTGGCCGTGTCACGGCTCGTCGAGGCCTACCAGGTCCCGGTCGCCGTGGTCACCAACGGCGAGGATGCCGAAATCCTGGATGGGGGCTCCGGGAAAGTTGTCGGCCGCGGCCTGGGGGCCATACCGGCCAAAGCGGATCTGGCGGAAAAGGTCCGGAATTATCCGTTCCCGGCGGTCCCCCGCGCAAGAGCGCTGATGGAATCGCGGGTCGCTTACTGTTACGAGGTCGACGGCGCCTGCCCATGCGACGACACGATATGCCGGCTTGAATGAAAGCGGAGGCCTGAAGGGGGAAAGACTTCAAGAACCTGATGGCTGCCTTTTCCCGCCTTTCGAATTCCGACTTCCGACTTCGGAGAGCGTATGGACTGCGACCCCTTCATGGGTGAAGCGCTTAAGGAGGCCCACAAGGCCCTTGCACGCGGGGAATTCCCCGTGGGATGCGTCATGGTGCACGAGGGCCGAATTGTCGCGCGCGGCTCGCGCAAAGGGACCTGCGGCGACGGACGCAACGAGCTGGACCATGCCGAGATGGTGGCGTTGCGGAGACTGGCCGCGCACACGGATCCGGTGGACCCTTCCGCCATTACCGTCTTCAGCACCATGGAGCCCTGCCTCATGTGCTTCAGCGCCCTGATGCTGCACGGCATCGGCGAGATCGTTTACAGCTATGAGGACGCCATGGGCGGAGGCACCGCCTGCGACCGCTCGCAGCTGAGCCCGCTCTACCGCGACAGTCGCATCCGGGTGCGCTGCGGTGTTCGCCGCGGGGAGAGCCTCGCGCTGTTCAAGGCTTTTTTTGCCGACCCCCGCCACTCGTACTGGCGCGGCAGCCGCCTCGCGGAATACACCTTGAATCAGTAGACGAGGCCACGGCCCAGGGGACGGAAAAACCGGTGGATGTATTTTTTTCTTGCATTCCTTGATGTTGTAGATTATTCATAGCGGTCAAAATTTATGGATCCCATGCAATTGGATTCACATGCCAATCAAATTCACGGGGTTATGGAAACCAGAGGGCCGAGCGGTCCTTTGGGTGACCTTTTAAGAGGGGAGGTGTCGGCATAGCACTCACGACGCGACCGATGCGGCCAACCCGCTCGGCAGACCGAACAAACATCAATCAGGACATCCGGGCCAGACAGGTCCGGGCCATCGACCCGGAAGGCAATCAGCTCGGAGTTATCCCCACGGAGCAGGCCTTGGCCGCCGCCGCAGAATTCGGTCTTGATCTGGTGGAGGTTTCGCCGAACGCGGACCCGCCGGTATGCAAGATCATGGACTACGGCCGGTTCCGATACGAGCAGACCAAGAAGAAGCATGAGGCCAAAAAGAAGCAGGCGTCTTTCAAGCTCAAGGAAATAAAGGTCCGGCCCAAGACCGGCCAGCATGATCTGCAGGTGAAGATCGGCCGCATCAGGGAGTTCATCACCAAAAAAGACAAGGTCAAAGTGACCGTGATGTTCCGCGGCCGGGAAATCGCCCTCTCCCACATGGGAATGGAGCTGCTTCAAAAAATAGCCGCCGAGGTACAGGACATAACGGTCGTCGAGCAGACGCCCAAATTCGACAACCGCACACTTTTCCTGGTATTGGCCCCGAAATGACGGCAAGCAAATCTGCCGAACGCCGGGATGGGGGGACGATGTAAGCCGTTCGCCTGCCGCACAATGGAAGGTTTCATCCGGGTGGCGTGGGCCGGTAGCGGTAGTGCTCACGCCATCTGTTTTGGATGTTGCGGATAATTCTAAGGAAGATAACCTCGTAAGGAGAAGAGGACATGCCCAAGATCAAAACCAACCGTTCGGCTGCCAAACGGTTCAAAAAAACCGGCACCGGCAAGATCGTCTATCACAAGGCCTTCGGCAGCCACATTTTGAGCACGAAGTCGCGCAAGCGCAAACGCTCGCTGCGCAAGAGCCCGATCGTGGACCCGAGCAACATGCGGACCCTCAAACTGCTGCTGCCCAACGGGTGAAGATTTCATCGCTTTTGATTATGAATTTTTTGAACTTTTTTCAGAGGTGAAACGCCATGCGTGTCAAACGTGGATTCAAAGCCAGACATCGACGACAAAAAGTGCTCAAGCTCGCCAGGGGGTTCCGCGGCGGCCGCAGCAAGCTCTTCCGAACAGCTGCCGGGACTCTTGACCGCGCCCTTCGCTACGCCTACCGGGACCGCAAGGCCCGCAAACGCGATTTCCGAGCGCTCTGGATCACCCGCATCAACGCCGCCGTGCGCATGAACAACCTGTCCTACAACAAGTTCATCCACGGACTGAAGCTGGCCAACGTGGAACTGGACCGCAAGGTCCTGGCCGAGCTGGCGGTTTCGGATCCCACGGGGTTCGCCCACATCGTCAAACTGGCCTCGCGGCCGGCCTAAGCCCGGAGATCCGCCGCCGCGACCTTCGACCTGGTTTTCGAAGGTGACGGGGAGGCGGTCTCCTTACGGTGGGGGATTGTGGAACTGAATCTGGATCAAATTGATGCGGATGCACGCGCCGAGCTGAAAGCGGCCGGATCGGACCCCGAGGCCATCCAGGCGCTGAACGTCAAGTACCTCGGCCGCAAGGGGATTCTCACCCAGTTTCTGAGGTCCATCGCCGGCCTGCCGCCCGGGCAGCGCCCGGCCGCCGGCCAAAAGGCCAACGAGATCAAACAGGGTCTGGGTGCGGCTATTGGCGCGGCCCTGCAGGCCATCGAGCAGACCTCCCCGTCCGCGGGGGATCGCATCGACGTGTCCCTGCCGGGACGGATGGAGCCCTGGGGAGCCCTGCACCCCATCACCCGGGTCAGCGGTGAGATCTGCGACATCTTGTCCAAGATGGGTTTCGACATCGTGGAAGGACCCGAGGTCGAAAAAGACTACTACAACTTCGAAGCCCTGAACATCCCCAAAAATCATCCGGCGCGCGACATGCAAGACACTTTTTTCGTGTCCGCGGACGTCGTGCTGCGCACGCACACCTCTCCCCTCCAGATCCGGACGATGGAGCGCCAGCCGCCCCCCGTGCGGGTCATTGCGCCGGGCAAGGTCTTCCGCTGCGACTCGGACCAGACGCACACCCCCATGTTCCACCAGGTCGAAGGCCTGCTGGTGGACGAGAACGTGTCCTTTGGGGACCTGAAGGGGACCCTCACCGCTTTCGTGCACCAGATGTTCGACGAACAGACCCGCCTGCGCTTCCGGCCTAGTTTTTTTCCGTTCACCGAACCGAGCGCCGAGGTGGACATCCTGTGCGTCATCTGCCGGGGCAAGGGCTGCCGGGTCTGCAAGCACACCGGTTGGCTGGAAATCCTCGGCTCGGGCATGGTGCACCCGGCTGTCTTCGAAAATGTGGGCTACGACTCCCAGCGTTACACCGGCTTCGCTTTCGGCATGGGTGTCGAGCGGGTTGCCATGCTGAAATACGGGATCGACGACCTGCGGAAGTTTTTCGAAAACGACTTGCGGTTCCTGAGCCAATTCTGATGCAATTGGGTGTTTGGGTATTCGGGTATTTTGTGGTTTAGCAAAAAAGAACCCCCTGAAAACCCGGGAGTGCGTCTGCTTCCCCCGAACGCCTGAATGGCCAAAAACCAAAAACCCAAATACCTGAACGACTAGAAACCCAATTCGCCATGAAAGTAAGTTTAAGCTGGCTGGCCGAGTACACCCCGATCAAACTGAACGCCTCCGAGCTGGCCGAAGCCCTCACCTTGGTGGGGCTGGCGGTCGATTCGGCGGATGACCGTTTTCGCTTCCTCGACACGGTGCGGGTCGGGCGCATCCTCAGCGTGGATCCACACCCCGCCGCCGAGCGGCTCACGGTCTGCCGGGTCGACACCGGCGAGCGGATCGTTCCGATCGTCTGCGGCGCACCCAACGCCGAGGCGGGCGCGCTGGCGGCGGTGGCCCTGCCGGGCACCGTGATGCCGGACGGAGCCGTGTTGGATGCGGGCGTCATCCGCGGCCAGCAATCCGAAGGGATGCTGTGCAGCGCGGCGGAGCTGGCCCTCGGCACGGAAGCAGACGGCATCCTGATCCTGGAGGGCCCCCTGACGGTCGGCACCCCGCTCAACCTGGCGCTCGGCCTTTCGGACCCCGTGCTGGAAATCGACCTGACCCCGAACCGGGCCGATTGCCTGAGCATCATCGGCGTGGCACGGGAAGTGGCGGCCATTCAACGCACTCGCCTGAAATACCCCCGGGTGAACGTTGCGGACGCGGACGACCGCATCACCCGCTTGGCGTCGGTGCGCATCGAGGCGCCGGATCACTGCCCGCGCTACGCCGCCCGGGTGCTTGAAGATGTCGTCGTGAAACCCTCGCCCTTCTGGCTGCAGGACCGTCTGCTTTCGGTGGGCCTGCGGCCCATCAACAACGTCGTGGACGTCACCAATTTCGTGATGATGGAGTGCGGCCAGCCGCTGCACGCCTTCGATCTCGACCGCTTGGCCGAAAACCGTATCGTCGTTCGCACGGCCGGGCCGGGAGAGAGGTTCGTCACCCTGGATCAGAAAGAGCGCGTGCTCGACCCCGACATGCTCATGATCTGCGACGGTGCAAAGCCCGTGGCGGTCGCCGGTGTGATGGGCGGTCTCAACTCGGAGATCAGCAGCCAGACCACCCGTGTCCTGATCGAAAGCGCCTGCTTCGACCCGGTGAGCGTCCGCAAAACCTCCAAGAAGCTCGGTCTGGGCACCGACGCCTCGCGGCGCTTCGAAAGAGGCGTCGACCCGGCGGGAACCGTCCTCGCCGCCACCCGCGCCGCCCAGCTGATGGCGGAGGTGAGCGGCGGCCGGATCGCCGGGGGCCTGATCGACGCCCATCCGCGGCCATGGGCGCCCAGGCCGATCCGGCTTAGCGTCAGCCGGACCGCTCGGTTGTTGGGAGTCAAGGTCGATAAGAAAAAAATCTCCCGACTGCTGTCGGCCATTGAATTCAAGGTCGACTCCACCCCCGCACGCGATGAACTCGAAGTGGCGGCGCCTTCCTTTCGCGTGGACATCGCCCGGCCGGAGGACCTGATGGAGGAAGTGGCGCGGCTGTCCGGCTTCGACACCATTCCGGTCACCTTTCCCGCCATGCCGGCCGGTCAGCGGCCGCCGGCTCACCGGCTCGAGCTGCGGAAACGGGCCAAGACCATTTTGAACGGCCTCGGCTTCACGGAGGTGATCACCTACAGCTTTATTCATCCGATGTCCTGCGACCGGTTGCAGTTGGCTGCGGACGACCTGCGGCGGGCCACCGTGCCCGTGTTGAACCCGCTGGCCGAAGACCAGGCCGTGATGCGCTCCTCGCTCATCCCGGGGCTGCTAGAAACCATGCGCTTCAACATCGCCCAGCAGACCAAACGTCTCAAGATCTTTGAAATCGGGAAGGTCTTTCTGCAGACCCCCGGGGCCGAGCTGCCGGAGGAGCCGGAAATCATCGCCGGCCTGTGGACCGGTTCCCGGCAAGCGCTCTCCTGGCACGGCCGGGAAACCCTGTGCGACTTTTACGACCTCAAAGGTGCGATCGAAAGCCTGCTCGACGCCCTCGCGTCGGAGGGTGTCCGTTTCGTGCGCATGCCGGATGCAGACTGCAACTATACCCGGCCCGGCCATTCGGCCGTTCTGATGGCTGACGGCCGCAAGGTGGGCCTCATCGGCGAGATTCACCCCCGCGTGCGTGCCGCCTACGATCTCAAGCAGACCGGCTTTGTGTTCGAATTGGACGCCGGTGCGCTCGAGACGTTGCTGTCGGGAACCCGCTACCGCATGCGCACTTTAAAATTCCCGGCCGTCACCCGGGACATCACCCTCGTCCTTGATCAGGGCATCGAGGCCCAGCAGGTGCTCGATGCCGTCGGGGCCATGCGCCTCGCGCTGATGGAGAACGTCCAGCTGTTCGACGTGTTTGCGGGCGAGCCGATCCCGGCGGGCAAGCGCAGCCTGTCGTTCCGGTTCACCTATCGCTCACCGGAAAAAACCCTGGAGGATGTCGAGGTCAACCGCCTGCACCAGAGCCTCATGGACCGATTGCTGACCAATTTTCACGCGGCGCTCCCCCGCTGACCATCGCAGCGGCGGGCCGCCGTGGAAAGGGATTGGGGTGACGGCAGATGAAAACACCTACACCCGCACCGGCACCGGCCATCCCCGACAAGCTGTACTTTAAAATTGGGGAGGTCAGCCGAATCGCGGAGGTCCCGACCCACGTGCTGCGCTTCTGGGAGTCGGAGTTTCCGAAGATCGCACCCAAGCGGACCGCCTCGGGGCAGCGCCTTTACACCCGCAAGGAGGTCGAACGGGTGTTGGCGATCAAGGAGCTCCTCTACCGGCGCCGGTTCACGATTGAGGGCGCCCGTCAGCACCTGAAGGTCGGCGAGGGCGACGAGGCGGCCGATCCCCGCCAGTTGCTTGAGGAGATGCGCTCCGAGCTGGCGCAGCTGCGCCGCCTCCTGGACTGACCCGGCGCCAGCATGGCCAGGGGCAGCAACGGCGAGAAATAACCGAGATTGCTGGCGAAATGTATTGACAAGGTTTTGCCGTTGTCGTAAGTAGTCTACTTGAGATGAGCGGGCATAGCTCAGCTGGTAGAGTACAAGCTTCCCAAGCTTGGTGTCGCGAGTTCGAATCTCGTTGCCCGCTCCATCCATGTTTTTCCGTTTTGCTCGGTAGGTTTGGGTAGGGCGTTATGTGACGTGGAATGCACGCAACCATGATTATCCAATGAGCGGATAACCCCTTCGGATCCACCGCGGAAGTTCTACCTGGACGTGAGGAAACGGGCCTAAAGCCCGTTTTTTATTTGTCAGCAAGGGCGGGAGGCTCGTCCGTGGGCAAGGTCAAGCGACCCGACAAAAACCGACGAGATCGCGTGAAACCGCAGCCGGGCGCACCGGTTGTCGAAACGTGGATCGTGAGCCAGGCGCAGCCGCTGGCCGAGTCGCTGTGCGACGCTGAGGGACTGGAACTGGTTCACCTCGAGTATCTGCGCGAGCGCGGCGGGCGCGTCATGCGCCTGACCATCGACAAGCCGGGCGGAGTGACGCTGGGGGACTGCGCGGCCGTCAACCGCGAATTGGGGGATATCCTCGATGTGCACCTGCCCGACATCGGGCGGTATCACCTGGAGGTGTCCTCCCCGGGGCCGCGGCGGCGGATTTCACGGGAAGCGGATTTCGAGCGCTTCCGCGGGCATCGGGCGAAAATCAGAACCCTGAACCCGATCAACGGACAGAAGAATTTCAACGGCGTCCTGGAAGGTCTGTCCGCAGGCACCGTGACGCTGAACACGGGCCAGACGACGGTCGCTATCGCGATCGACGCCATTTCGAAAGCGTATCTGACAGACGCGTGACCTCCCGCCTCCGGCGGGTGGAGGCGGGTCTGTCGCATTCTGCAACCAGATGGAGAAACCCCATGTTGATTTCGGAGATCAAACGGGTCATCGAACAAGTCAGCCGTGACAAGGGCATC
>Ga0209262_10000778_pt1 | contig 13607 bp, 10 predicted proteins | sample Lowcelwee11metaG_FD_187171 | JGI IMG/M metagenome (GOLD analysis project Ga0209262, IMG submission 187171) | Freshwater pond sediment microbial communities from the University of Edinburgh, under environmental carbon perturbations - Low... | ecosystem: Environmental > Aquatic > Freshwater >...
CCGGCCCAAAGCCCACTGGCTGAATGCCCCGGGCACGGGCGGCCGACCGCTCCAAAACAGGCAGCCGGCTTCGAACTGGAGCAAGGCGCTCGCTTCAGGCAGGCAGCCGTTTCCCCCGCCGCCACCACCGATCAGCATGACTCCGGCCAATTTTTCCGCTTTGGCTATCCCGAAAGCGGCGCCGATGCTGGCCATGCTGCGGCGCATGGCCGGGATAAAGCGGTCCCGGTTCAAGATGGCCGGACAAAGCACCTGCGGAATGAGGTGTTTTTTGAAAGGCGACACCTTGTTTGTAAAAAAATCGAATCTCTCCATTTGCGAATCCTTCTGCAACACCAGGATATCCCGGGGAATTTTTCTGATCCATTCGGGATGATCCGCAAAGTGGCCGGCCCAGACCAGCATTTTTTCCCCCTGGGCCCTGCCCAGGCGGCAGCGGTTTAAAAAATCTTCGAACCACGCGGTGGAATGCGTTTTTTTATCACTTTCTCTCAAACCGCTGCCGGCCCGGTCGGCCGGAATGAGCTCCACGCCGGTCCGGCCATAGCCCTGGCCGCCTGGCTCCGGAGCGTCGGCGGGCATCAGGAAAATTTCCATGCCCATTTTCCGGGCTCGGGCGGCGAGCAGAGCCATCCCCGTCCCGCCGACAGATCCCTCCCGATAATGCACCGGTACGGAATGTTCGTTCCCGCCCAACCAGGCAGCCGGCATGGCAAAAAGGTTGAATCGCAAAAGGGCCAGTTTCAGAAGCAAACGATGCAGCTCGGCCATGACGGGAATAGCTCCGCTTAGCGCAGAGAGGGCAAATCCCCGCATGGCGATTTCCGGCTCATCGCGAATTAAAAAAACCGGCATGCGCCCGGAGTCGCCATGAAAGGAGATGATCTGCAGCAGCGTGGCCAGAGCATAAAACTGCCCGCGGAATGAATTGGCCAGAACCAGGATCCGCTTCTCGCCGCTTTCCAGAACATACTCCTCCCCAACCAGGCCCTGACGTTCCTGAAAGATAATTTCCAGACCGCGGTTTTTGTTCCTGACATCAAAATAGTCGAACAGGAAATCGTATTTTTTATAGATTTCCATGGGAAAACACAGATCCCGGATATCGAAAAAATCATCGCGAACCTGGACATTCTTGGGGTAAGGGAACAGGAAAGCGAATTCGTTTTTCATGACTTTAACGATGAAAGCCGGCCGGAGAGGCCCGGCAAGCAATTTTAGAATAAAAAGCATGGCTTGGCAAGCGCCGCATGACGGCTGTCTTGAAAAATGAAAAGCCCAAACCGGCAAAAATTGACAAAACGAATTATCTTTATTAGAATATTTTTTAACGCAATCCAGAAATATGGACACACTAAAGAAATTCCTCACCCATTACAAGGCCGGCGACAGCATTTATAAAAAGGGCGATATCCAGACCGATTTTTATATTCTCAACAATGGCAAGGTGCAGCTGAAGGATGAGGGCAGCGGCCAGATCCTGGTCACGCTGACCAAGGGGGATTTTTTTGGCGAAGAATCACTGAACAATGAGCAAAACGCGATCTATTCGGTTGAAGTCATCGAAGACGCGGACATGATCAAGATCCCCTATATCTCTTTGACCGAAATGCTAAAGCAGACCCCCGATATTGCATTGAAAATATTAAAGAAACTGAGTGAAAAACACATTAAAATTCAAACGGTCCTGATGGACATGTTGGGTGCCCCCCCGGCTGTAAAAGAAAAACCGGCAGCCAAGGAAGCGAAAAAAGAAGACCAGACGTCTGAAAAGATCAGCTCCGACGTCAAGGCCTATTTGATCATTCAGCGTTCGAACCGCCTGGTGCAACTGACCAAAACCCAGACGTTTTTAGGCCGGCGGGACTACACCACCGGATTCGTCCCCGACATCGACCTGACCGATGAGGACGAAGAAAAATACATTTCACGCAAGCACTCCAAGATCCAGTTCAAGGACGGCAAATTCTATCTTTCCGAGGAACCCGGGGCCATCAACGGCACTTTCCTGAACGGCAACAAGCTGCAGACCGGGGTCAAGCACGAATTGCACGCCGAAGACGAGATCACCCTCTGCCACCTGAACGTCGTCTTCAAGGTCTGATCGTTTTTCCCCGCCGCCGGGCAGCGGTTCGTTTCAATCGAGCCATTCGCCGCTGTAGAATATTTTTTTTTCGCCACCCGACAACTCAAGCAACAATCCGCCATCCGGGGCGATGTCCAAAAAAATCCCCCGGATCATCCGCCCCTGGTGATGAAAAGAAATGGTTTGCCCCAGAAAAGAACGGCTCAGCTGGCGGGCGCGGTCGACGATGCAGGAGCCGCCAGCCGCGAATAATTTTCCCAGCCAGGAAGCCATGCTCGCGGCCAGGCGTTCGCGGCCCGCGCCGAGCGGCCATGCGACTCCTGTAAGCTGCCGCAGCGACCCGGCCCGCTCCTGCAAATCATCCGGAAAATCGCCGGGCTGCTGGTTGACGTTGATGCCAATGCCGGCCAGGCAGAGGATCTTGTCGGCGTTCACGATCGTTTCGCACAGAATGCCGGCGATTTTTTTCCCTGCCGCCAGGATATCGTTGGGCCATTTCAAATCGAAATTCTTCCCGGTCCAGTTTTCCAGCATGCCGCCGACGGCGATGCCGGCGGCAAGCGGAAGAAGCGCCAGGCACCGCTTGTCCGGCAGGCGGAACCCGAAAGTCGCATAGATGCCAAGGTTTTCCGGCGAGCTCCAGCCGCGGTTCTCCCGGCCGCGCCCGGACGATTGCCCGTCGGCGCTGACCATGAGCGGGAAATCGGTTTCCAAGCGGGGCAGATCCCGCTTGATAAAATCATTGGTCGACTCGCAGCGTTCGAGATGAATGTTCTTGAAATGATCAGGATAGGTCGTCAAGGGTCTTGCTTATTTTTTCCTTTTTCTCGATGTATTCCTGCAGGTTCTTTTTGAAATTCTGGATGACCTCGGCCGGGGCCTTCTCGGCAAAGCCGCCGCCGCTCAACTTGCTTTCCATCTGGCCGATCAGCTTGCCCAGCTTTTCATGTTCGCCGCGCAGCCTGAGCAATTCCTGCTGGCGGTCCTGGTCGCTGGCAAAGGGGAGAAGGATCTCCCAGTTCTGGCTCACGCCGCGGAAGCCCTTGGGCAGAAGCGACAGGTCGGCGACGATCTCTGTCTGCAGGCTGCGGCTCAAGAAATCGAAATATTTCAAGTGCTTTTCCAGGTGTTTTTTTTCCACCGCCGCTTCGCATTTCAGATAAATCGGAATTTTTTTATTGGGTTCAATGCGGTTTTCCGTCCTGGTTTTCCTGGTTTCGGCCACGACTTTTTTCAATGTCTCAACCGCGGCATAGGCTTCCGGAAAAACAAAGTTCTTGTCAAAGGCCGGGAATTCGGTCTGCAGCAGGAAGTCCTTGCCGGCCTTGATCTTCTGGTAGATCTCCTCGCTGATGAACGGCATGAAGGGGTGCAGCAGCTGCAGGATCTTTAAAAGGGTGAGCTTGAGAACCGAACGGGTATGGGGGCTGGCCAAATCGCTTTTCGAAAATTCCAGGTACCAGTCGCAGTATTCATCCCAGATGAAATGGTAGATCAGGTCCGCCGCCTCGTACATGCGGTAATCGTCAAAGCAACGATTCACCTTGTCCACCGTGGTGTTCAACAAATGCAGGGCCCATTTATCGGTGTCGGTGATACGGCCGGCATCGATCGCCAGTTCCTCATCGCCTTTCAGGTTCATGATGACATACCGGGAAGCGTTCCAGATCTTGTTGGCAAAGGCCTTGTAGCCCTTGATGCGGTTGACGGAAAGGGAGAGATCCATGCCCGGCACTGCCTGGACGGCCAGGGTGAAGCGCAGGGCGTCGGCGCCGTATTCGCGGATGATGTCCAGCGGATCGACGGCGTTGTTCTTGGTCTTGCTCATCTTCTGGCCTTTTTCATCGCGGATCAGGCCGTTGATCAGCACTTCGCGGAAGGGGACCGCGCCGCCAAAATGGATGCCCATCATGATCATGCGCGCCACCCAGAAAAAAATGATGTCGAAGGCCGTGGCCATGATGGACGTGGGGTAGAAGGTCTTGAAATCCGGGCTGCCGTCCTGCCAGCCCAAAGTAGTGAAAGGCCACAGGGCGGAGGAGAACCAGGTGTCCAGAACGTCTTCGTCCTGGACCAGGCGCGTCCCTCCGCACTTGGGGCAGCGGCTGGGGTTTTCTTCGGTTACCACAACTTCCTGGCAGTCCTGGCAGTAATAGGCCGGGATGCGGTGCCCCCACCACAACTGCCGGGAGATGCACCAATCCTGGATGTTCTCCATCCAGTTGAAATACACTTTTTTCCACTTGTCGGGAATGAAAACGATCTGGCTTTCCGAGACCGCCCGGATGGCCGGCGCGGCCAGTTCCGCGGTCTTCAGGAACCATTGTCGCGAAATATTCGGTTCGACCACGGTTTCGCAACGCTGGCAATGGCCGACATTATGGGTATACTCCTCTTGCTTTTCGATCAACGCCAAAGCCCGCAGGTCGTTCAGCACTTCCAGGCGGCAGGCGAAGCGGTCCAGGCCGATGTATTTTTCCGGGATGGGACCGGTCATGCGAGCCAGCTCATCGATGACCACGATCTTTTCCAAATGATGCTTCAGGGCGATCTTGAAATCGGCCGGGTCATGGGCCGGAGTGATCTTTACCGCCCCGGTGCCGAATTCCCGGTCCACGTCATCATCGGCAATCAGGGGAATGAACCGTCCGGTCAGTGGCAAGAGGAGCTCCTGGCCGATTAGCTTCTTGTAGCGGGCATCCTTGGGGTGTACGGCCACCGCCACGTCGCCGAGCATGGTTTCCGGCCGGGTGGTGGCCACCACCACCCAGCGCTTAGGGTCCCGGCGCAGCGGATAGCGGATATAGGTCAGGCGGCCGTGGACCTCCTTGTGCTCGACTTCCAGGTCGGAAAGGACGGTTTTACAGCTGGGACAGCGGTTCACCATGTAGGTGCCCTGATAAATTTTTCCTTCCTGGAACAGCTGGACGAAAACTTTCCTGACCACCTGCTGCATTTCATCGCTCAGGGTGAATTTCATCCGGCTCCAGTCCAGCGCCAACCCCAGTTTTTTAATCTGGCCCACGATTTTCTGCTGCGATGTGTTTTTCCAATCCCAAACCAGCTGCAGGAATGCTTCCCGCCCCAGGTCCTCCTTGCTCAATCCCTTTTCCCTTTTCAGATTTTTTTCCACCATCATCTGCGTGGCGATGCCGGCATGGTCGACCCCGGGCAGCCACAGTACGTTGAAGCCCTGCATTTTTTTTCGACGCACGATGATGTCGGGCAGGGAAAGGGTCAAGGCGTGGCCGATATGCAGCGAACCGGTCACATTGGGCGGGGGCAGGATGATCGAAAAAGGGATGCCGGCGGCATCGCCGGCGGGAGTGAACAGGCCGTTCTCCTCCCAGCGGCGGTACCAGTCGCTTTCGGTCCGTAAATGGTCATAAGCTTTTTCCATGTTCATTTCCACTTGGTTCCAACTCCAAAGAAAAAATTACAAACCGCTGTTGCTCAGCTCGGATTTGATTTTATCGATTTCTTCTTTAATGATCTTTTCGGCCAAGGGCGGAACGATCTCCCAAAGCAGCTCCTTGATGGTCAGGCTTAATTTTTCTTCCAGTTTTCCGGTCAGCTCCAATTTTTCCGGTTCCGGAGCTTTGCGCTCGGTTTTGGCTTCTCTTTTGGGCATGCCGGCCAGTTTCTCCAATTCGGCTTGAGGCGAGCGTACTTCAGGATGCGCTTTTTTGACGACCGCTTCCTTGTCAAAAACCTTGTCCGCAAAAAATTCCGATTCCTTTTCCGGTTTGGGGCCGGGGGCGGCAAGGTCAATGAGGCTGTTCGGGCCGGCATAGATGGTTTTCGCGGGAGAAATCATTTCATCCCTGTCGAATTCCAACGCGAATTTTTCCCCGCTTTCCATCAATTTATCATCTTTCTGATCGGCGGGGAACCGCAGATCATCGCCATCGGGCTTAGGCGACGATTCCAGCGATGACTTGAGCAGGTCCTCGGAAGTGTCTTCATTGGCAATCTCGAGAAAACGTTCGTGAAATTCATCGGATACGTCCTTGGATTCGCGGTCAACCTGCAGAGTCTTGAGCCTGGACTTGGTATCAAATTCAGGAGTCAACAGGGCGGCAGGGGGTGCCGCCACGTTGATTTCCTCAAAAGCGGGCTCCTCTTCAAACGGATTCTTGATGGATTCCTCGGTTTCCTGAGGCAAAAGACTGTCTTTGAGGGGCTGCGTTCCTTGCGTGATCTCTTCGGAAGGCTGCACTTCCTCTCGTTCCGGGACCTGGTTCTTCATCACCGGGCGACCCGCAAGCGGCGCTTCCATATCGCCACGGATGTCGGAAAAACTGATATCTTCACTTTCCGGGACTTCGGTCTCAATCTCGGGAAAATCTTCCGGAAAAGAACTGGGACCTGTTCCGGCAAATTTTCCGGAAATCTTGTCTTCTTCTTGGTTGACGATCTTCATCACCGCACTGACCAAAGCGTTGGAATCAAAAGGCTTGGTGATGATGTCCTCATATTTAAGATTCTTAATCATTTCGTTGTCAACCGGTTCGAAACTGCCTTTCATTAAAAAAACCCGACTGCGGTTCAAGGTGGGGGTTTCATTGATGAAACGACAAATTTCATAACCATTGATCTCAGGCAACTTGATGTCCACGATCACCACAGCGGGGTTCAGTTGCAGCAGTTTTTCCTTGATTCCGGAACCGTTCTCGAAACTGCGGACATCTATATTTTCAATTTCAGAAAATGACAATTCGACAATCCGGCGGATTGTATAGCTGTTGTCAGCCAGAACAATCACTTTTTTATTCATACGGCTCCTCCTGAACTTTGTCCCTCTACGGTAATCTTTATCACTTTTTCAACGGCAATGTCAAGTTAAAATATTGACTTTTTAATTTTTTTGTTTGAAAATATTACCCAAATGCACAGAATAAAAATCCTGATCGCCAAACCGGGTTTGGACGGGCATGACCGCGGCGCCAAGATCGTGGCCAAGTATCTTCGCGACGCAGGCATGGAAGTCATCTACACCGGGTTGCGCCAATCACCCGAAACCATCGTTAACACGGCGATCCAGGAAGATGTTTCCATCATCGGCCTGAGTATCCTTTCCGGCGCCCACCTGCAGCTTTGCAAAAAGATCATAGCGGTTTACAAGGAAAAGGAAATCCCCCCACCCCCGATGTTCCTGGGCGGCATCATCCCCGGCGAAGACTTGCCGGAATTAAAGAAAATCGGTATCCGGGATGTTTTCCCTCCTGGGACCCCCCTGGAAAGCATCGCCGGCAAAATCAGGGAGATCGTCGGTCCATAATGTGCGCACATGCTTGACAGAACATTCCCAATGCTTTACAATCAAAATACCCAGGAAAGTGAATGATCGTAAAAGACGCAAAAAAAAGACGTAATTTTTCAGTTATCATCGTTTCTGATGCCACGTCATCCAACAAGGAATTTTCTGTTTCTTCAAAATTGGTCAGAAACGCCGTGCTGGCTTTCTCATTCCTGGTCATTTTCTTCGGCTTTATCATTTTCCACTACTTGACTATGACCTTGGACAAGCAAAAAATGAAAAGCCTCGAATTCGAGACCAAGGACAAACGGCAAAAAATAAGCGAATTGTCATCCACCATCGCGGTGCTCAACGAGCGCCTCAAGAAAATGGAGATATACAAGGAAAGGATCATGGTGGCCACCGGCTTGACCTCGCCTCTGGCGCTCAAGGAAGTGGGCAGCGGCGGCCCCGACGTCGGCAATACCGGCAGCGATTTTTCCAGCGCGCCCGGCGTGCTCCAGCCCCCCCCATCCCTGCTGCAAAAGAACATGATCCCGCAAACCGCGGATATCAGGGACAAAGCGCAAAAAATCGAGGATTCGCTCAAATCAATGGAAAAGTTCGTCAACCAGCAAAAACTCCAGCTCGCGGCCACCCCGGCCATCTGGCCTACGCGCGGCCTGATCTCCGGAGTGTTCGGCAACCGCATTCATCCTTTCACCGGCCGCTATGAGTTTCACAACGCCATCGACATCGCCACCCAGCTGGGCAACAAAATCATCGCTCCGGCCGACGGCGTGGTCCTGGTGGCCGAATCCAGGGAGTACTACGGCAAAATGATCATGATCGATCACGGTTTCGGTTATGTCACTCGCTACGGTCATCTTTCGGGCTTCAACGTCCGGGAAGGCCAACGCGTCCGCCGTTATGACGTCATCGGTTACGTCGGCACCACCGGGAGAAGCAACGGCCCGCACTTGCACTATGAGGTCCGTTATTTCGACAAGCCGATGAATCCGGCCAATTTCATCCTGGACAGCCAGTAACCGCCCCGCCTGACCTGGCTCTCCTTTTTTGATTAAACTGCCGAATTGTCTTGATTTTAATTTTTAGATTGCTTATAATTCGAAGCGCATGAGCAAAACGCACGGCACAAGGCAAAAGGGAGCGGAAAAATATTTTCGCGTCACCCCAACGATTCATAAAATTTATTAGGAGGAAGACATGAAAAAAGTTCTGGTTTTGGTCGCTTTAATTTTTCTGATCATGATCACCACATCCTGTCAAAAACCTGAGGAGATCACGGTCTCCAAATATTTTCAGGCCATGAAGGCCAAGGACAGGGACACCATGGCCGCCATGGCCGCTGAACCGGTCGCCCTTGAATTCAAGTCCTGGGAATTGGTTTCCAGCGAAGTGCCGGTGAGCAAAGACATCATCCTGCCGCAATTGATCAAGGAGCTGGGCGCTGTCAAAGCCAAGAAAGACCAGCAGATCCTTCTGGTCAAAGATAAAAAGGACGCCTTGGACCAGTTGAAGACCAAGCTGAGTGAAACCCGCGGCAGCAGACAAAAAGCCGAGCTGCAGAAACAGATCGCCGGCATGGAAAAAGAAGTGGAAGCCGAAACCGCCAACTACAAGCGCGACCAGATGGATTTCACCCAGATGAAAAACCAGGTCGAAAATGAAAAGAAAATGGTCACCCTGTCCACCAACATCGAACAGAACCAGGAACTTTTTGCCGGCAAAGCCATCACCGCCAAGTCGATCGTCAAGATCACCACGGCCGGCGGCGATAAGGAATATGTTTTCCTGCTGAGAAAATACGAGCTGCTCAACCCCGTAACCAACAAGGTCTTTTCCAACCGCTTCATTATTTTAAAGATCCAGCCCAAAGATGAGTTTGAGCAAGGGAATTAAGCTTATTCACTGATCCCCATGAACAATGGCCGCGGGAGCCGTCAGCCGGCTTCCGCGGCTTGTCTTTTCTTTCAATCATAAATTTTATTTCCCGGACCGCCCTTGGTGGCAATTCCTTGCCAATCCCTAAAGGAGTGAACGAATGAAAAAACTTTGCATTATTTTGTTGGGCCTGTTCCTGGCGGCAACGCTTTGGGGCCAGAAAAGGGCCCTGAATTACGCGGATTTGTTCGGCGTCGGACGCCTTTCATCCCCGGCTGTTTCGCCCGACGGCAAGTGGGTCGTTTTCGCGGTGAAGGTCCCCGACATCGCCGCCAACACTTTCCACACCGATCTGTATGCGGCGGACCTGCAGGGCCGGACGTTGAAAAAATTGACCGACGGCCAGGGCGACCATTCCCATCCACGCTTCATGAGATCGGGCCTGTTGACCTTCGTTTCCACCCGCGGCGGCGACCCGCAGGTTTGCTCCCTGGACCTGATGAATCCCGGCGAGATCCAAACCGTCACCGCCATTGCCGGCGGCGTCAGCGACTTCATCTGGCTGAGCGACCAGAAAAACATCGCTTTTGCCAAGGACATCGACCCGCAGGCCAAATCCTTCGCCGAAGCCGTGGATATGGAAAAAGAAAGAGAAAGCTCCAAGGTCAAGGCCAAAGTATTGACGTCCCTCTTTTTCCGCTATTGGGATTCCTGGCGCGACGGCAAACGGAGCCATGTCTTCCAGCACCAGCCCGGGAGCACTGAATTCGTGGACCTGACGCCCGGCGATTTCGATACGCCGCCGCTGGACCTGGGCGGCAGCCAGGACTACCTTTTCTCAGACGACGGCCTCTGGTTCGCTTACGTGAAGAACACCGATCCGGTGGTCGCGATTTCCACCAACAACGACGTATACCTGCGCGACGCGCGCAACGGCCAGGAAAAAAACATCAGCTCCGACAACCTGGGCGGCGACGCCAACCCGGTCTTCTCCCCGAAAAGCAATTGCCTGGCCTATCTGTCCATGCGCCGGCCCGGCTTTGAGGCCGACAAAAAGGACATCATCCTCTACGATCTGAAGACCGGGGCGCGGCAGAATTTGACCGCCGCTTTCCCCGACACCATCGCCTCTTTCGTGTTCGGCGCCGATGGGAAAACAATTTATTTCATCGCTGCGGAAAGCATCTACGAGCCGATCTTCAAGCTGCACATCGCCTCCAAAAAGATAGAAAAGATCGTCCCCGCCGTCAACGCCGATGCCCTGCAGCTGACTCCGGACGGCAAGTTCCTGGTCTACCTTGTCCAAAATGTGACCCTGCCCCAGGAAATCTTCAAATTCGACCTGCGCCGGCGCCGGCAGACACAGCTCACCCGCTTCAATCAGGAACTCCTCAGGGACGTGCAGATGAACCGGGCCGAGACGTTCCGTTTCCAGGGAGCCAAAAATGAAATGGTGGAGGGGTTTCTGATCAAGCCGCCCTTCTTTTCTCCGGATAAAAAATATCCGCTGGTATTCCTGGTCCACGGCGGGCCGCAGGGCGCCTGGACCGACGATTTCCACTACCGCTGGAACCACAGCCTGTTCGCTTCCCCCGGCTATGTGGTGGCGGCGATCAACTTCCACGGCAGCCCGGGCTACGGCCAGGCATTCACCGATTCGATCTCCGGCGATTGGGGCGGCGCGCCTTTCATCGATCTGGTGAAAGGCCAGCAGTATGTGGTGGAAACTTTCCCCTTTGTCGACGGGAATAAAATCGTGGCCGCCGGCGCTTCCTATGGCGGCTTCATGATGAACTGGATCGCCGGCCACAGTGACGAGTTCAAGTATCCCTTCCGCTGCCTGGTCTCGCACGACGGCATCTTCGATTCGCGCAGCATGTACTATTCCACCGAGGAGCTGTGGTTCGAGGAATGGGAGCACGGCGGCACTCCGTGGGAGAGCGCCTTATACGAAAAGTGGAACCCGGCCAACTCCGTGGACAAGTTCAAGGTGCCCATGCTGGTCGTGCACAGCGAGAACGACTATCGCGTGCCGGTCACGCAGGGGATGATGCTGTTCACCGCCCTGCAGCGGCGCGGCGTGAAATCAAAAATGCTCTATTTCCCGGACGAAAACCACTTCGTGCAGAAGCCGCAGAACGCCCGCCTGTGGTGGCAGACGGTTTTTGACTGGTTCGCGGAAAATATCGCTGACAAATAGAAACAGAGGGCGGCCAGCGGGTCTTTGCGGTTCAGCTCCTGACAAAGTGCGGCAGCACCGCCGGAATGACCAGGGAAAATTCAACGAGGCCGGCGAGTTCGCCGTTTTCACTCCAGGGAGCCTGGTGGATGAGCTTTTTCATTCCGCCCTTTTCGATCGTATAGCTGTTGCTGGTTCCACTGGCCATGATGCGGCGGATCTTTTCCCGGGCGGCCTTGGGATGGCAGTCCCATAATTTTTTCCCCAGCAGGGCCCTGCCCCCGTCGGAAGAAAAAGTCCGGGCCGACCGGTCGTTCATGTAAACGATGATGCCCTCTCGGTCGCAGACCGTGACCGCGACATCCATGCCGTCGAGCCATGCCGGTTTGTCCATTCGCACCTCGATGGGGGAAGACGCCGGAGGTCTTCTTCCTACTCTGTTTTCTTCTTCGTGAGGGTCGAGATCTTCAGCGGCACATAAAGCGGGCAAAACCCGATGAAAGCGGTGAGCAGCGGGATGATGGCCAGAAGCCCCCACCAGCTCTTGAAATAGAAGCCCAGAACGGCGATCGCCGCTGCGGCGATCACGCGGATGATCTTGTCCGTTTTCCCGACGTTGCAGGTCATGGGTCACCTCCTGGAATGCTTCGGATTATACAGGCATCAGGGCCGAATGTAAATTTCCCGTTTTTGTCTTTCCGCAATTCAGGACCGCGCGGGGAATTTTTTCACCAGGCTCTGCAATTCGCCGCGGATGGCCGCCAGGCCCGGCCGTTGGACCGGATCCTTGGCGATCATGGCCATGATCAGGGCATTCAGCTCCTGGGGGATCTCGCGGCTGATCTCCTTGGGCGCCAGCGGGTAGGTTTTGAGAATGCGGTGGATCACCTCACCCGTGGCTTCCGACCAGAACGGCTTGGAGCCGGTCAGCATTTCATACAGGATGATGCCCGCGGCATAAATATCTCCGGCAGGAGAAGAGATGCCGTCGCTGATCCTTTCCGGCGGCAGGTAGCGGATGGTGCCCATGACCACGCCCGACATGGTCAGCCGCGACTGGGCCGGGGTGATGGCCAGGCCGAAATCGAGAAGCTTGACATAATGCCGCCGCCCGTGCCGCTCGCTGACCATGATGTTTTCCGGCTTCAGGTCACGGTGCACGATGTTCTGGGCGTGGATGGCCCGCAGGGCGTCGGTGATCTGCAGCATGATGTCCAGCGCATCGCCCACCGGCAGGCGGCCGCCCCGGCGGATGAGCAGGGCCAACGACTCGCCGCGCAGCAGTTCCATGGCGATGTACCAGCAGTCGTCCATTTCGCCGCGCTCGATGATGCGCACGATGTGGGGGTGGTCGAGCTGCTCAGTGATCAGCGATTCGTGCTTGAAGCGCTTTTTCTGGTTCTCATCGTGGAAATTTTCCTCTTTCAGGACCTTGAGCGCCACAATGCGCTTCTTGTCGAGCAGATCCTGCGCCTTGTAGACCGTGGCCATGCCGCCTGTACCCAGGGTCTCCAGGATCTTGAAGTGGCCGATCTGGGTCTTTTTTTTCCAGAAGGAGACGGCACGCAGGTATTTTTGCAGCAGCTGCCACAAGAGCACCGACATAACCATGAAGGCCAGGGCGGACAAGAGCATGAACCACCAGGTCTGGTAGACGAAAGGGCGCAGGTAAAAAGCAAAGGAGGCGCCGGCCAGGTTCCAGACGCCGTCGGCATTGGCGGCCTGCACCCGGAAGCGATAACGCCCGGGTCGCAGGTCGTTGTAAAACGCCTCGCGGCGGCTGCCGGCGGAAGTCCACTCCTTATCATAGCCCTCCAGCCTATATTTGAACTCGATCCTTTTGGAACGGACAAAGCTCAGGGCCGTGTACTTGAACTCGAATCTTTTGCTGCCGGCCGCCAAAATCAATGGCGCGGCCAGGGAGGTGCCCGCGTCCGGCAGGCGGCGATTGTCAACCACAACCTCCTCCACGAGCACCGGCGGTATCCGGGTATTCCTGCGCAACCGTGCCGGGTCAACGTACACCACTCCCGCCAGGTTGGCAAACCAGAATCGGCCACTGCCGTCCTTCCAGGCAGCGGGGCTGCCGTTGTTGCAGATACGGCTCTTCATGCCGTCGCTTTCATCGAACAACCGGCCGCTTATTTTTAAATTCTTGTCAAAAACCGCCTTTTCAAGTTCGTCTTTCCTGGTCCGGA
>Ga0209262_10000781_pt1 | contig 13578 bp, 11 predicted proteins | sample Lowcelwee11metaG_FD_187171 | JGI IMG/M metagenome (GOLD analysis project Ga0209262, IMG submission 187171) | Freshwater pond sediment microbial communities from the University of Edinburgh, under environmental carbon perturbations - Low... | ecosystem: Environmental > Aquatic > Freshwater >...
TGATGATCCAGGGTCGGTGGCGCTACTGCACCCGCGTCGCCAGGGCAGTTCCGACGCACGCTGCTCAAAGCGTCGCGTTCGGAGTCGAGTGTGACGACTCGAACCGCCAGAACGACTCGCGGACGGACACCTCGAACCTCGTGTCGACCCGGCTCGAAGGCGCGACGTCCTAAAGTGGGCTGCTGCCGATGTGGTGGACTCTGGAGTCCGCATGCCCCAATGACCTGTACTTGGCGATGGGGGCCGGTCAATGGCGCGGCGCCAGCCGGATGGCGGAGGGCCTATGACCACAGTACCTCATACAGCCGCCTTTCGGTTCAGCGCCGGTCGCCGTACCCAACAGCCGCTTCGTGGCAGTCGGCGTGAGTACGCCTGGCAGTACCCACCGGCAGCAACCGGTTAGGTCTGTTCAACGCTGCACTTCATCCCGGGGCATCGTGCGCGGGTGTGGCGCGCGGGTAGATGTCGAACAAACCTAAACGATGTCGGTCAGTATCTTGGGGGAACAACTTCGGCCAAGTGGCCAAACATCGGGTTTTGTTCCCCCGTTTTGATCGAGCTGCAACGGGTCGGTCCGGAATCTTGTGGGACGTCAATTTCAATAAACTGTATTGAAATCAATGGTTTGCAAGATAATCCGGGACTTCCTGGGACCTCTTGAAACTTTTCAATGGCCCGAGGTCGCCCAACGCCAGCAGCTGCGGTGCTTCGTCCAGCAGGGCGCAGGCGATGGCGGTTCCGGCCCCTCCGGCGGCTCCCACCAGCAAGATGCGCTTGCCGGCAGCCACAAAACCGAAATGGTGCAGCGCCCGGGTAAAGCCCCGACCATCAAACATGGCTCCCTCAAGGCTGCCATCCGGATTGCGCCGCACCGCATTCACAGCCTGCGCCAGTTCGGCATGCCGGTCGCAGCGCGTCAGCAACGCCATGGCGAGCGGCTTGTGCGGAATCGTCAGCCACAGCCCGTCGATGTTGCCGGCCTGGATGACCTGGCGAATGAAGCCAGGCCCGTCCTCACGGCGCACGTGCGCCGGCACCAGCACGGCGTTTACGCCGTACTGGTCGAAGAGCGGGTTGAACAACTGAGGCGCGAGCACTTGGGACACCGGGTCACCCAGCACCATGAACATCCGCGTCTTGCCTGAAATCTGCATGAAGATCCAATGCGTGCCGCCATCGACACAATGGAGCGCAGTTTAGGAAGCAGCAGGCCTCTTGAACAGATTCTGGTGGTATCAAGTAACCGATAATCGAACAATTTGCCCGGCAATCGGATGAAATAAGGGTTACCACTATGAGTCTCACCCACCGGCCTCCGGCCGTTCTTGCCCCGGATCGGGCGCCCATCGACCCTGCCGACCTGATTGCCGGGCTGGGACGCGGGCTGGCCATGATCGAGAGCTTTGACGACGCCCACCCGCGCATGACCGTCGCTGAGGCGGCGGTGGCAACAGGCATACCGCGCAGCGCAGCCCGGCGGTACTTGCTCAGCTTGTGCCATTTCGGCTATGCGGAAACCGACGGCAAGCGCTACTGGCTGACCCCTCGCGTGCTGCGCCTGGGCCAGAGTTACCTGGAGGCGGCGCGCATGCCGCGGCTGGTGCATCCCTTCATCCAGAGCCTGTCCATGGCCACGGGTGAGACCGTCAACGTGAGCGTCCTGGACGGCCATGAAGTGGTCTATGTGGCGCGCAGCAACAGCCCCCGCATCGTGTCGATCGGCTTCCATGCCGGCGCGCGGGTGCCGGCGCATGTCGTGAGTCCGGGGACGGTGCTGCTGTCGGCGTTGTCCGATGAAGCCTTGCGCACCTGGATCGACGAGCACGAGTTCGGACTCTTTTCCGCCAGCACTGTCGTGGACCGCGAGACGTTCATGAAGCAGGTGGTGGCGGCTCGCGCCAGCGATGCGTGGATCTCGCGTGGGCGCCTGGATGCGGGCCTGGTCGGCGTGGCAGTGCGGCTCACGGACCGCCGTGGCGAAATCCGCGCAGCCATTGGCATGACCCTGCAGGCCGCCTTCTGGGACGACGCCCGCATCACCGCAGAACTGGTGCCGGGTTTGCAGGACACCGTGGCCCTGTTGCGCCAGATCGTGTGAGTGGGAGGCTGGTAACCATCATTCAGGCAAGTTTGGGTTGAGCACCCGTTCAAATCTCAGATTCAGCGGCCAAGAGGCTGAGGACCAAACTGCACCAGGGAGGTCGATATCTGGAATGGGGTGAGCGAACATCTGGACTCCGAGAAGAAAAGTCGTTTTAAAACAGGCTGTTTCTTGGGCGTCTTATTTCTTGTATCTGGAGAACGTTCGGTTTCAGAAGTGGAGGGGCTCTGGTGGGTAAATTACCGTGGCTGGCGCCGGGTTCTCTCACCTGCCGTCTAGAAGATCCAAAGGCGTTGGTGTGTTCCACGGTTGGGTTCTTGTAGCGAGGGCATGTCGCGGGGGGATCACTTCCAGAATGGGTCAGGCAGCCTTTCTCCGTGGGATTGTGTTCAAGCCGAAGCGCAGCCGCTCCAGGTAGTTCGCCCATTCATCCATCATCTTGCGTCGTTGGTCCATGAACTCGGCGCGGTCGTAGGCTGACCCCAACGGCCCCGATTTGCCGTGGGCGAGTTGCGCTTCGATGACATCGGGGTGCATGTTCAGCTTCTCGACCATGATGGTCCTGGCCATGGCGCGAAAGCCATGCGGTGTCATGTCGTCATTGCTGTAGCCCATTCGCCTCAGCGCCACGCGCAGGGTGTTTTCGCTCATGGGGCGTTGTGCGCTGATCAGGCTCGGAAACACGTAAGGCGAGTGCCCGGTGAGCGGGAACAACTCGCGCAGCAGTGCCACGGCCTGCAGGGGCAGGGGAACCAGATGCGGACGGCCATTGAGTTTGCCGTAGACCGTGCGCTTCATCTTGGCGGCCGGGATGGTCCAGATGCGACCGTCGAGATCCAGCTCGTTCCATTGCATGGCCTGCATGTTGCCGGGCCGTTGGAAGAGCAGGGCGGACAGGAGCAGGGCACCGCGTGTGACCGGCTGGCCGGAATAGTCGTGGATGGCCCGCATCAGTTCGCCGGCCTGCGCGGGCTCCAGGATGGCGGCCATGTGCTTGATGTTCAGCGGCTGCAGCGCACCGTGAAGGTCGGGCGCGGGATTGCGCTCGCAGCGGCCGGTGGCTACCCCATATCGGAACACCTGGCCAGCGGTCTGCCGCAACGTGTGTGCCGTTTCCCTGGCCCCCCGCTTTTCAATCTTGCGCAGCGTGTTGAGCAGCATGGGGGCGGTGACCTCGGGCAGGGGAACAGCACCGATCCAGGGGAACAAGTCCTTTTCCATCCGTTCAAGCCAACGTTCCCCGTACTGCTTGCTCCACCCGCTGGCTTTTGTGGCGTGCAACTCGCGAGCGACTTCTTCGAAGGTGTTGGCTTCCGCAAGCTGGTGTTCAAGCCGCTCGATCTGCCGGCGTTTGGACGGGTCAGAGCCCGACTGCAGGGTGCGGCGGGCGAGATCCCGCTCGCTGCGGGCCTGCTTCAGGGAAACCGCTGGGTAGGTGCTGAGCGCGAGGCGTTTTTCCTTGCTGGCGAAGTAATACTTCCAGAACCAGCGCTTGGATCCGCTGGGTGAAATCTCCAGATAGAGACCACCAGCATCGGTCATCCGGGCACGCGCCTTGCCCGGCGGGCACACGTCGGATTTACAGGCGATTTCGGTCAACATAGGGGAACAACTTCAGCCGAATGGCCAAAAAACGGGTTTTGTTCCCCTAATTGTTCCCCTGTTTTGAGTGAGCTGCAACGGGTCTGTCCGGAATGTTGCGGGACGTCAATTTCAATAAACTGTATTAAAATCAAAGTCTTGCGAGACAATCCGGGACTTTCTGGGACCTCTTGAAACTTATCAATGGCCTGCCCGGAGGGACTCGAACCCCCGACCTGCTGCTTAGAAGGCAGCTGCTCTATCCGGTTGAGCTACGGGCAGATGGTGCCGGTTTGTTGATACAAAAAAGGCCCACAGAGTGGGCCTTTTTGTTTTTCGATGAATGGTCGGAGCGGCGGGATTCGAACTCGCGACCCTCTGCTCCCAAAGCAGATGCGCTACCAGGCTGCGCTACGCTCCGACTAAGCTGTCGAGTATACCCTGTGAAAAGCGGCGTCCCGGTCAATGCGGCCGGGATTCATCGTTTTTTGTACTGATCTTTCCCAAACAGCGCATCGCGCGCGCGGTCGTCGGTGAGGGGCTTGCGGGCATCGGCCAGCACAGCGACACCGCGCTGGACGGCGGGCCGTGCAGCAATGCGGTCAAACCAGTCTTTGAGTTGCGGATAGTCGGCCCAGTCAATGCCCTGGTTTTGCCAGCTGCGCAGCCAGGGGAAGATGGCGATGTCGGCCACGGTGTACTGGTTGCCGGCGATGAACTTGCGGCCACTCAATTGTTTGTCCATCACGCCATACAGACGCTTGGCTTCGTTGGTGTAGCGGTCCACGGCGTAGCCGATCTTTTCGGGCGCGTAGATGCGGAAGTGGTGCGCCTGGCCGAGCATGGGGCCCACACCACCCATCTGGAACATCAACCACTGCAGCACCTCAAACTTCTGCCGGTCCGTTCGCGGCAACAGCTTGCCGGTCTTGGCCGCCAGGTACAGCAGGATGGCGCCCGATTCGAACAGGCTGATGGGTTTGCCATCAGGGCCAACGGGATCCACCAGGGCGGGGATTTTGTTGTTGGGGCTGATTTTAAGAAACTCGGGCTGAAACTGGTCGCCTTGCCCGATATTGACGGGATGGACCCGCCAGTCACGGCCCAGACGGAACCCGCACTCCTCCAGCATGATGTGGACTTTGTGCCCATTGGGCGTGGGCCATGAATAAACATCGATCATTTAAGGTGCTTTCTTTTGGGGTGAAGCCGATAATTTCTGCACTTTACGGGAGTTCGCACGGCCATGTTTGAACGTCTGAAGAATGCCTTGGGTGTCGGTTCGACCAAGGTGGAAGCCGACGAAGCGTTGGCCCAATGGGCCACCGAGCGCATGCTGGCCTACCGGGTATTGGGCGGCGGCGGGTGCGTGCTGGAAGGGCGCGTGCTGGATCGACCGTTCCGGGCGGGTTGCACCGCGTCCTCTCGGTCGTACATCCTTGGAATGGAGTTGATGGCCCGGGCCGAGCTGGGGTTGCGGCCCGATGTGCATGTGATCGTGATGAACCGCGCGCTCAAGCGTTCGCTGGAAGCGCTGGCCAACTCGCTGTTCACAGAGGTCACCGATGCCATCCAGACCACCGACAAGCCCTTGCCTGAAGAGGTCGGCTGGATGGCCACCTACCGCGATGCGGGGTGGCCCGGTCCTCCGGCTGATTTTTGGGCACGACACGCGGTGCTGACCGATGCACCGGAGGCTGCACGACAGTGGCTGGACGAGGAGGGCATCGCCTTGCTGCAGGACACGCCGGACCAACTGGGCGCGGACACACCGCGTCTTTTCTGGCTGACCCGGGGCAAAGCCTATCTGCGCATGCAGCTGGACCAGCCGGGTGACAACGCCTCCGCGCTCTATGCGCTGGATGTTTTTGAACACCTCAGCGCCCGCGCGCTGCACCTGTTTGCGCGCTGAGGTGTTGGCGCGAGGGTTCAGCAGCCGCGCGTGACGGGCATCTCCACGTCGGTCTTGATCACCATGTGTTTGGCCAATTCCAATTTGGCGATCGACTGGCGGTGTACCTCGTCCGGGCCATCGGCCAGACGCAGCGTGCGCTGGTTGGCGTAGCTGTAGGCGAGCGGGAAATCGTCGCTCACACCGCCGCCGCCGTGTGCCTGAATGGCCATGTCGATGATGTCGCAGGCCATGTTGGGCGCCACCACCTTGATCATCGCGATTTCGGCCTTGGCCACCTTGTTGCCCACGGTGTCCATCATGTAGGCGGCCTTGAGCGTGAGCAGGCGGGCCATTTCGATGCGGCAGCGCGCGTCGGCAATGCGTTCGTGCCAGACCGACTGGGCCGACACCGGCTTGCCGAAGGCGATGCGGCTGTTGAGCCGTTTGCACATGAGTTCGAGCGCGCGTTCGGCGGCACCGATGGAGCGCATGCAGTGGTGGATGCGGCCCGGGCCGAGGCGGCCTTGGGCGATCTCGAAACCGCGGCCTTCGCCCAGCAAGAGGTTTCCAACGGGCACGCGCACGTCCTTGAGGCGCACTTCCATGTGCCCGTGCGGCGCGTCGTCGTAGCCGAACACGGAGAGCGCGCGTACCACCGTGATGCCCGGCGCATTGGACGGCACCACAATCATGGATTGCTGCGAGTGGCGCGGTGCGTCCGGGTTGGTCTTGCCCATGACGATGTAGACCGCGCAGCGTGGATCGCCCGCACCGGACGACCACCACTTCAGGCCGTTGATCACATACTCGTCGCCCTCGCGCACGATGCTGCACTGGATGTTGGTGGCGTCCGATGAAGCCACCATCGGCTCGGTCATCAGGAAGGCCGAGCGGAACTCGCCCTTGAGCAGGGGTTCGAGCCACTGGTCTTTCAGCGACTCGCTGGCGTAGCGCTCCAGCGTTTCCATGTTGCCGGTGTCGGGCGCCGAGCAGTTGAACACCTCGGCCGCAAACGGGACGCGGCCCATGATTTCGCACAGTGGCGCGTATTCCAGGTTGGTGAGGCCCTCGGGCGCCCGCGCGCTGCTCGGCAGGAACAGGTTCCACAAGCCGGCGGCACGGGCCTTGGGCTTGAGCTCTTCGATGATGGTGGTCGGAATCCAGGGATTGCCCTTGGCGCGGTTGGCGGCGATCTCGGCGAAGAAGCGGCCTTCGTTCGGGTAGATGTGCGCGTCCATGAACGCCAGCAAGCGCTCGCGCATGTCTTTGACTTTGTCGGTGTAATCGAAATTCATGGGGTGATCCTTGGGTGCGGGCGAAGCTTGTGGGTTGAATGGGTTGGGTGGCTGACGCCGTCAGGCCTGCTGTGCAAAGCGCCAGGCCATCTCGGCCAGCGGCCTGGCACCAGCGGCGGATGACACGGCCTGTGCACTGGAGGCGGTGCCTGCCTCGACCCGCTTGGCGATGCCTTGCAGGATGGCCGCGAGACGGAACAGGTTGTAGGCAAGGTAGAAGTTCCAGTCGGTCTTGAGCTGCGCCGGTGTGGCAAAGCCGGTGCGCTCGCAGTAGAGCGCGATGTAGTCTTCTTCACTGGGAATGCCGAGGGCCTGAACGTCCAGCCCACCAATGCCACGGAACGCGCCGGGCGGGATGTGCCAGGCCATGCAGTGGTAGCTGAAATCGGCCAGCGGGTGGCCCAGCGTGGAAAGCTCCCAGTCCAGCACGGCCAGCACACGCGGCTCAATGGGGTGGAACATCAGGTTGTCGAGCCGGTAGTCGCCGTGCACCACCGACACCATGGATTCGTCGCGCGCCATGGCCGGGATGTTCTGTGGCAGCCAGGCCATGAGCTGGTCCATCTCGGGGATCGGCTGCGTGATCGAGGCCACGTATTGTTTGCTCCAACGACCGATCTGGCGCTCGAAGTAGTTGCCCGGCTTGCCATAGCCGTCGAGCCCGATGGCCATCGGGTCCACCGTGTGCAGCGCGGCCATGACGCGGTTCATCTCGTTGTAGATGGCGCCGCGCTGCTCGCGGCTCATGCCGGGCAGGGACTGGTCCCACATCACCCGGCCTTCGACGCACTCCATCACATAGAAAGCGCGGCCGATCACAGCTTCGTCTTCACACAGCGCGTGCATCTGCGCCACCGGCACGCCACTGCCCTGCAGCGCACTCATGACGCGGAACTCGCGCTCAATCGCGTGGGCCGAGGGCAGCAGCTTCGCCACCGGACCAGGCTTGGAGCGCATCACGTAGGCGCGCTGCGGCGTGATCAGTTTGTATGTCGGGTTGGACTGGCCGCCCTTGAACATCTCCACGGTGAGCGGGCCTGTGAAGCCGTCGACGTGGGCCGCAAGCCATTTCTGCAGGGCCGACACGTCGAAGGCGTGCTGCTCGGACACCGGTCGGGTGCCGGTGAAGTTCTGGGTATCGCTCATGCGCGGGGTCTCACTCGTTGGGGGATGGCGCGACCCTGCGCGGTGGGGCGCGTTGCGCCCTTGGCCCGAACCCGCTGGTTCAGGTCTCGGCTTCTGCGATGCGCATCAGCATGTCGCGGTTGCGTATGACCAGGCCACCCTGTTCGATGCGGATCGCGTCCTCGCGCTCCATCGATTTGAGTTCCTGGTTGACGCGTTGGCGCGAAGCGCCCAGCAGCTGGGCCAGTTCTTCCTGTGCCAGTTGCAGTCCGATGCGCATCTCGTTGCCGTCCGACAGGCAGGGCACGCCGTAGCTGCGCACGAGGTGCAGCAATTGCTTGGCCAGCCGCGCTCGCAGGGGCAGGGTGTTGAGGTCTTCCACAAGACCGAACAGCGTGCGGATGCGGCGCGCCTGCAGCCGCATCAGCGCTTCGTACAGCTCCACATGCATGCTGAGGATCTTCTGGAAATCGTTGCGGGCCACGCAGAGCAGGGTGGTGGCGCCGTGCGCATAGGCATCGTGCGTGCGCCGGTCGCCGTCGAACATCGCCACGTCGCCGAACCACACGCCGGGCTCCACATAGGTCAGCGTGATCTGCTTGCCCGAGAGCGAGGTCGAGCTCACGCGCACCGCGCCCCTGGCCACAGCCGTCCATTCGGTGGGCGGCTCGCCGCGGGCGACGATGAGGTCGCCATCCTTGAATCGCTTGACGTAGGCGCATCGGAGTATGTCGTGACGCAGGGAAGGTGAAAGGCTGCTGAACCAGCGACCACTGTTGATCGCCTCGCGTTCTTCCATTGTCAGAATCGGTTCGTCCATCGGCTGTCTTATGAGTGACTGAATTGACTGGCATTGTCGCCACTGGGACCCTGCGCCCGCATCAGGGTTTGCGTGAGACCTGTCCCGCAGGTGTCCTCTCATGGCATGACCCGTGGCACTGCGGGCCAGGGCACGCGGGTCAGCGGTAGTTCGCAGGCCGCTTTTCGAGAAAGGCTGCGATGCCTTCGCCTGCGTTGGCGTGGTGCAGGTTGCGCACGAAGTGGTCGCGCTCGGCGCTCAGCTGCGCGTGCAACGAACCCGTCAGCGCGTCGTTGGCCAGTTCCTTGATGCTGGCGAGTGCGTTGGGGGCGCGGTTGTTGAGGCGCTCTGCCAAGGCCAGCGCACCGGCCAGTGCCTCGCCTGGTGCACTCACCTGTGTGATCACGCCCATGGTGTGCAGACGGGTGGCATCGATGCGCTCGCCGCCCATCAGGAGCTGCAGCGCGGTGGCGCGTGGAAGGGCGCGCATCAGGCTCCAGGTGGCGCCACCGTCAGGGGACAGACCGACGTTGCTGTAGGCCATGACGAACACGCTGTTGTGCGCGGCCACGATCAGGTCACAAGCCAGCGCAAGCGAAAACCCTGCGCCGGCACACGATCCCTCCACCGCGGCAAGCACCGGTTTCGGAAACACGCGAATGCTCTCGATCCAGTTGTGCAGACCTTCGATGCTTTGCGCCTGGACCTCGGGCGGCAGTTGCCGGTTGGCCAGCAAGCGTTGCAGATTGCCGCCAGCACAGAAATGGCTGCCTTCGCCGGTGATGACCACGCTGCGCACCTCCGGGTTGTTTTCGGCCACGCTGAGGGCCTCCACGCCGGCGGCATAGATGTCCGGGCCCAGTGCGTTGCGGTGGTCGGGGTTGCTGATGGTCAGCACCATGGTCTGGCCATGGCTGTGGCTTTTGAGGCTGGCGGTCATGTTCAGGCCTCTTCGTGCAGCAGGCTCAGGCCCAGCGCACCGCGGCGGCGCAGCCAGGGCGAAGGGCGGTAGCGCGGGTCACCATACACGGTCTGCATGTTGAACAGGATCTCCAGCACATTGGTCGGGCCAATGCGGTCGCCCATGGCCAGTGGCCCCATGGGATAACCCAGCCCGAGGGTGACCGCGACTTCGAGATCTTTCGGTGTGCAGACGCCTTGCTGGCACATGTCGGCCGCGATGTTGACGATGGTGGCCACCACACGTTGCGTCACGAAGCCGCCGCTGTCGCGCACCACGCTCACGGCCTTGCCATCGCTGGCGAATAGCGCGTGGGCGGCGTCGCGCATGTCGGGGCGGGTGGCCGGGTTGGTGGCGAGCACGCGCCGTTTGGTGGCCGCGTCGTCCAGCATCATGTCAATGCCGACCGTGCGGCTGGGGTCCAGGCGCTCCACGGCGGCGAGGGTGGTGACATCCAGTCCCAGTGGCGCCACCAGAATCAGGGCCGCAGAAGAGGGCGCTGCACCGGTCTCGATACTGGCGCCCAGGTTCTTGAGCAACTGGTAAACCTCGGGGCGCCGCGCCGCCTTGGGCGAGACCCAGACCGGTGGTATCGAGGACACGCTGGGAACGGGAGGGTCGGCCGGCACCTGCGCCACACCGTTGTCGTAGGCGTAAAAGCCTTCGCCCACTTTTTTGCCCACCACGCCACCGGCCAGACGTTGCGCGGTGATCACGCTGGGACGGTAGCGCGGTTCCTCGTAGTACTGGCGGTAGATCGACTCCATGACCGGATGCGACACGTCCAATGCGGTCAGGTCCATCAACTCGAACGGCCCGAGCTTGAAGCCCATCTGGTCTTTGAGGATGCGGTCGATGGTGGCGAAGTCGGCGACGCGCTCCCCGACCACGCGCAGCGCCTCGGTGCCATAGCCCCGTCCGGCATGGTTCACGATAAAGCCAGGCGTGTCTTGTGCCGATACCGGGGTGTGACCGAATTGGCGCGTGTAGTCCGTCAGTTGCTGGCACACAACAGGACTGGTTTTCAGTCCGGCGATCACTTCGACCACCCGCATCAAAGGAACAGGATTGAAAAAATGAAAACCGGCGAGTTGCGCGGGGCGCTGCAATGCCGCCCCGATCGCGGTCACCGACAGCGACGATGTGTTGGTGGCCAGCACGGCCTGGGGTGCCAGGATCGTTTCCAGTTCCGCGAACAAGCGTTGCTTGACGTCGAGCTTTTCCACGATGGCCTCAACCACCAGCGCACACGGCGCCAGATCCGACACGGTGCTGGCCAGCGAGACGCGTGCCAGGTACGACGCTTGCATGTCCGGCGTGAGCTTGTTCTTGAGCACCAGTTTTTGCCAGGTGTCCGCCAGCGCGGCGCGGGCCGCCTCCGCAGCGCCCGGCTGGAGATCAAAAAGCAGAACATCGCTGCCGGCCTGGACAGCCATCTGGGCGATGCCGCGCCCCATGGCTCCGGTGCCCACAATGCCAACGGTTGGGAAAATAGGTTGCATATGAAAGTATTATTTGGAGAGGAACGCCAACAAGCTATGACAAAATGTTCCAACCTAGGAAAGAAGGGATTCTGACGTGCGCCAAATATTGGTTGGCTCTATTTTGCTATCAACTGTCCTGAGCAGTCAGGCCGTGACCTTGGGTCGCCACAGTGGCGCGGCCGTGATTGGTCGTGGTCTTGATGTTCGGGTGCAGGCGCTGGTGGGTCCCGATGAAGACACGTCGGCCCTGTGTATCCAGGCTGAGGTGTTCTACGGTGACGCGTTGGTGTCGCCCGCCTCGGTTCGCACGAGCACGCAGCGGAGTGCGCCAGATGCGGAAACCTCGGTGCGCATCCAGACGACGCAACCGGTGAACGAGCCCGTCGTGACCGTGGTGGTGCGTGCAGGCTGCACCATGCCATTCTCTCGCCGTTATGTGTTGCTGGCCGACCCTCTGAGCGAGCCTGCGGTCAGCGCAGCCCCTGCGCCGGCCGCGGCGGGTGGATCCGCCGGAGCCACGATTTCGACCTTGCCGGCGGTTCCCCGCAATGGTGACATTGGCCCATCCGCGAGTACCGGCGCAAGTGCCGGCGGTGCGGGTGGTGAACCTTCTCCCGTCGTGGCGCCGAATGCAGCCGGTGCGGCACCCTTGCCGAAGGCCACTGTTTCCCGGCCCCGGCCGGCCAGCGTGGTGCGCAAGCCCACCGTCGCGGCACCTCAGGCAACGGTGCCACGGCTGCAGCTCGACCCCGTCGATTTGAGCCTGAGCATTGAGCGCGATCCGGTCCTCAAGCTCTCGCTCGCCATGTTGAGCGAGCCCACCACGTCTGAAGAAGCACGGGCTGCGGCCGGGTTGCTCTGGAAAGCCATCAACGCTTCGCCCGAAGAGATCCTGCGCGATACCCAGAAGCTCTCGGTGCTGGAAGCCGAGTCCAAGGGATTGCGCGAACAGGAGGCTCGCAACAAGGTGGCCTTGCAGGCCATGGAAGAGCAGCTCGAAAAAGCGCGCTACATGACTTGGCTGGCCTACCTGTTGGGTGCGTTGCTGTTGCTGTCGTTGCTCGCCTTCCTGCTGTTGCGCCGCCGTGGCAGTAGCAAAGAAGAGGCGCCCACCAACGCCTGGTGGGCGGGGGCAGACAAGGCGGGCAAGGGTGCTGTTGCTGTGAAAGCCGCTGGCGCCGACCGCAGGACCGATCCATCAGGCGTAGACATTGATCTGGATATCGAGCGAGAGTCCTCGTTTGATGGCTACCGTTCACTGCACGACTCCGGCATCGACGTCAACAGCCTGCCGCCCGTTGCCGAGAGCGACCGTCGTGAATACCCGGCCAGTCAGATTGGCGTATCGCGCTCGGTGGCGACCGAGGAGCTGTTCGACGTTCAGCAGCAGGCCGACTTTTTCGTGTCGCTCGGTGAATCCGACAAGGCGATCGGCGTGCTCAAGGACCATCTGGCGGACAGCCAGGAGCCCAGCGCGTTGGCTTACCTGGACCTGTTCAAGCTGTACCACCAGCTGAACCGCCGGGCCGAATACGATGCCTTGCGCGTCGAGTTCAACCACCTCTTCAACGCTGGTGCGCCACCTTTCGACCAGTATTCCGACGATAGCCAAGGGCTGGAAGCCTATGAGACGGCTTTCAGCCGCATTCAGGCGCTCTGGCCGCAACCTCGCGTGCTCGATGTCATAGAACAGTCGATCTTTCGCGAAGCGAGCGAAGTGGACGGCGAGGTCTTTGACCTTGAGGCTTATCGCGAACTGCTGTTGCTGCACGCCATTGCCAAGGACATGATCAAGCGGGACATGGCCGGCAACGCGTCGCCGGTTGATTTTCAGCACACGGCGATCAAGCCGCTCAAGGCGGCGGGCAACAAAGGACTCGCTGCCGCAGTGGCTGCAGCTTCGATGGAAGGGCGAGTCACTCAGCCGATGGACGACATTCCTCCGGCTTCACCGCGCCTGGGGCTGGATGTTGACCTGGACGCGCTTTCCGAGATTTCAGCGTTCGAAGCGTCGCTGCCTGAGGTTCCGGTGTTGGTGGAACCCACGGCCAAACCGGCACCACCGCCAAACTCTTCGGCTCAGGAAGAGGGCAACCTGATTGATTTTGAAGTGCTGGACTTCATGCCACCCGACGAGGGTGAGAACGACTCACCGCCCAAGAAGGGGCGCTGAACAGCCTGCCAGATGATGAAAAAAACGCCCGGACGGAATGAACTGACCCCAAGAAGTTGGACAGTTGAAGGTTAGGAGCTCAAGGCCTGCGTCCGGTACTGAACTGGACTCAGGCCTTTTAGTTTGAGTTTGATTCGGTGGTGGTTGTAGTAGTGGATGTAGCGA
>Ga0209262_10000782_pt1 | contig 13568 bp, 12 predicted proteins | sample Lowcelwee11metaG_FD_187171 | JGI IMG/M metagenome (GOLD analysis project Ga0209262, IMG submission 187171) | Freshwater pond sediment microbial communities from the University of Edinburgh, under environmental carbon perturbations - Low... | ecosystem: Environmental > Aquatic > Freshwater >...
TGTACCTCGTGCGAGTCCCGCACCTTGCCCTGACGGCTCACGACAGGCACCGCCGCGTCTGCATCCTTGTCATCGCCGACGGAATTGGCGGCGTTGGCGTCCGGCTCGTATGTGATCTCGGCAGCGAGCGCCGCGGGCAGCTCGTAGACGAGATCGTCGCCCGTAGCCGCGGCCACCGAGTCCAGGAACTGCCGCATCGGCTGATTCTTGCGTGTCTCTACGAAGGGGATCCGAACCACATTGAGCCCCCGTTCGAGGGCAAGCCGCCCAAGTTCGGCTAGCATATGGTGCTCCACTCCGCGGCCGAGTGCGCGGCAGCTAACGAGGAAGGTATCGACAGAGAGCGCGCATCCCATCGTTCGCGCAATGAGCACGCCGACCATTCCGTAGTCACCGAAGCGATCTCGCACCTCCACGACGCGGCAGAGCACGTCTTTCGCGTGGAGGAGCGCCCGGATTTCGCCCTCGGAGCGGCGAATCGTCGTCGCGTTGAACTGATTCGTTCGCTGCGTGAGCTGGACGACCCGCACAACCTCGCCCTCGGAAACCTCGTGCACGTCGACCTTCAGCTCCAGGCTCCTCAGGAACTCGCCGACGGTCATGAAATCCCTGCGCGCGCTCGTTCGCTTGATCGTCTGCCGATAGAGCTCGGTCCGGATCCGGTCCTCGTCGGTGGCCCGCAGGCGGTCGAACGCCCACGTCAAATCAAGCAGGCGTGCGGCGCCCTTGCCCTCGGAGGGGACCTCGAGTACGAGGACCTCCGGGCACCTGGCGCGCACTTCCGTACACTCGACCGGGTTATCATCAAGGAACACGAAGCTATCGAGCCCGAGCCCGAGCTCCTGCGCGAGCGACACGAGGCTCTCCGACTTGGGGTTCCAGTTGATCCGGTGGGCGACGATGTGCTCGCGCCGAAGGATCATGTCCGGGTGGCGATCGAAAACCTCCAGCACGTCCTCTTCCCGGTTCTTGCTGGCGAGGCAGAGCAGCGCGCCCGCACGTTGCTGCCCGAGGAGCCGCTCCTGCACGTCCCGATACGCAGGCGTGACGCGCACGCCGGAGAGCCCGTCCTCGGCGCAGACGCCATGCCATAGGGTCCAGTCGCAGTCCACGACGATGACCTTGCAGGGCGGGTGACGCAACGCGAAAAGTCGCCGCGAGATCATCGTCCCGAGAACAGCGAACCCCTCGCGCGTCAGCGGGATATGGCCCACCTCGTCGCTGTGAGCGTCGTGGTGATTAGTGAGCGGGTACGTGGCGAGCATCTCGGCCGCACGCACGACATGCACTCCCGCCAGGTGCGCGAGTGAAGAGACGATGACCTCCTCGCTCCGGAGAAGGAGTGGGCCAAGCTCGCCATCCGCGGCGGCGGATGGCGATGGCGGGCACGAGATGAAGATATGCGGCCTTGTGGTCCGCGCCGCGGAGGCTTGCACCGCGCGGACGAGATCCTGGGCATTCCGGTCGAGCAGCCTGCGACGCGCAACGACGTCCCCACTCGTGTCCCGCAGCCAGTCCTCGATGCGCACGAGAACGACATTGGCGCCCAGGCGATCCACGTGGAATGGTCCGGCGGGATCGAGAAGTGTTTGGAACACCTGATTGTAGGGGGCAAATGAGCGCTCCTGTCGCTCCCCGAGCTCCCGGGCCCAGAACGCAAGCGACTCCTCGACCGGCTCCGCCGTAAACGTCGCGGCCACGGCGATCACATTGACCTCTGTCTTCGTATCAGTCATTGACTTATCTTCTTCTGGGAATAGAACCTCAGGCACATCGTGTCAAATCAACGCAGTTAGCGTTGGTTGCGGAGGATTTCGCGGCGAGGTTATATCACGGATGACGCCACCATCGGCAGATGTCGCCCGATGACACCCTTAGCCATGGATAACTGAATGGTATGGACGTGTCAATCGCTACACGCAGTTCGTCCGTAAGTCTTTGGGCGCGCCTACCAGGCCCATACCCTGTCTCGCCGTCGTTGGCGGGAGCGAGAGCGCGTTGCGCCTCGCGGTAGAGCTCCCCGAGCCGACCAGAGCGCGACGTCGCCTCCCCCCTTGCACAAACGGGGGCCGCGAGCTGGATGTGTCTGCAAGCCCCCGGAGGCGCCACCAGAAGACATGCAGAGCTCGCCCCTTGGACGACGACACGATGCGGCAACAACGACCCCCCCGGCGGGGATATGTACATCATCCCGAATGGAGCGTCAAGATTGACAATCGTGCCCGCATGGGCAGATGGTGCAGAATATGCACATGTGACATCTCATATGTATTGGTGGCCCGTCAGCCCGCCGGGAGCCCTCTGAGCCCAGGCGTGCGCATGCGCGGCCCCTGCAACCAGCCCGCGCGGGCGCACGCTCCCGATTCGGGACGACCGCCGTGGCACGCAGCGCCGGGCGCCTCCCTGGTCTCCCCGATACAACGCGGCATCAGTTCGTCGAAATTGCTTCAATATCAGCGGATCACCGCGGCCGGTTTGCACCTCGATCGGCAGCACCTCGATCTCCACCCGCGTCGGCACGCCGCGGATGAGCTCGTTCAGATCACGCCGGTCGATGATCACTGACCTGTCCGAAGGGTCACCCGGCTTCGGCAGCTGGAACAGCGCCTGGTGGAGCCGCTTGCACAGCAGACTGTAGCCGTTGCCGTCCCACCACAGCACCCGGAGCTGTCGGCCACGCCGGTTGGCGAAGACGAACAACGCCCCGCTGCGCGGATCCTGGCCCAGCACCTGCCGGGCCGCCAGCGCCAGCCCGTCGAAGCTGCGCCGCATGTCCTGAGGCTCCGTGCACACGAAGATCCTCACCGTCGACGGGATCATGCGCGCGCCTCCAGGACATCGAGGACCCGGGTCAATGCCTCGACTTCGACCCGGCCACGTACGCGAAGCAGCGTGCGACCGACGGCCTGGAAGGTGAATCATGCTGCGGAGCCTGCCAGCAAGATTGAGGGCGGCCGTAGGGCACGTCGGCGGGCGTCAGGCAGGCGATGGCGGAGTGCCGGTGCTCGTGGTTGTACCGGGCGAAGGACTCCGCTGAGCGAAGTGGCCTGCCGACCTGCGGCCGTAAGAACGACGCTCAACGTGGTGGACGGGCTGATCAGGATCGCATCTGCGCCCGATGATCCTTCGCGTTGCTGGTGCCCGACACCATGTACTGGGAGGTGAGCCGCGTCGGGATCGCGCTCCGGCCTCTTCCGGGGCAGTCCGGGCAATCCCAGTCATGCGGCGGATTCGTCCGGTTGCGGCAGCGGCGCTCCGGCGTAGAGCGCCAGCGGGAACTGTTCGGTCACCAGCAGCGACGGATGATGACCGATGATGATGCGGTAGGTGCGGAATACCGTCTCCTGCTCCGGCTCTTCCCCCGGCCAACTGCCCAACTCCCCCCCGTCCCCCAGGTCGAGGAGCTCCCGATAGGTCTCCAGACCTCTTCTCCGGCGGCCGCCTCCAGCCATTCGATGGGCCGCTCCAGGGGCGCCACCCGCTGCTCCCGGGTCTCCACTCGCACCGGCTCCCAATAGAAGGCCTCCAGACTCTTGGTGACGGTGCCGTCCGTCACCAGCAGGGTACGCAAGAACGGTGGCAGCGCTGCCAACGTCACCTCCCGACCTTCGCTGTTGCGGATCGTGCCGGGAACGAAGCCACGGCTGCAGAAGAGCTGCTGCAGCAGGTCGTTGGTGCGTTTGCGGTAAAAACGTTCCAGCCGCGGATGGCGCGGAACCTTGTACTCCACCAGCGTTGTCACCGCCAGTGCGGTCAGCTCTTCGGCCCGGGACTGCGCCCCAGATATCGTGAGTCCAAACACGATGGACGAACAGAGCGACGTCCGCGTGACATCATTCCTTGACGACCTGCGCCCTCCACCGCGCGGGAGCGATGCCGCGCGTGCGCGAGAAGACGCGGTTGAATGCATGTTCGGACGTGTAGCCGACCCGTGACGCGATCGTTGCGATCGGCATCTTCGTGTCCGCCAACAGCCGCGCAGCCAGGGTCATGCGCCAGCGTGTCACGTATGAAAGAGGCGGTTCGGCGACGAGGAGCGCGAAGCGCCGCGCGAAGGCCGAGCGCGACATTCCTGCCTCGGCAGCGAGGGTCGCCACGGTCCAGGCCCGCGCGGGTTGCTCGTGAACACGAACCAACACAGAGGCCAGGTTGGGATCGCGCAGGGCCGCGAGCCATCCATGGGTCCTGTCGGGGTCCAATGCGCTCCAGGTGCGCAGCACGTAGATCAGGAGCACGTCGATCAGGCGGGCGAGGACCGTATCTCCTGCCTGATCAGCGAGCGAGAACTCCTGGAGCAGTAGATTCGTCATCGCTTCCACCGGGCTGGACGTCACCGAATCTGCGGGAAGATGCACGACGGCGGGCAGGAGTGAGAGCAGGGGGCCTGAGACGGCCGTGTCGAGGCTGTATGCGCCGCAGAGCATGGCGGTCGACGGGCCACCGCCGCCGTGCCGAATGGTGCGGTCGCGGCCCAGGGGGCGGCGCGCCAGATATGCAAAGATATCCTCGGTCTCGCCCTCGGGGCTCGACGAGAGCTCGTGCTTCAGACCGCTAGCGAGAAGGACGATGTCCCCCTGTCTCAGCGGTTTCGCACATGTCTGGCGCGGTACCCGAAGGTAGGCGCGTCCTCGCGAGATGATGTGAAAGGCGATGCGCGGCGCCGCCGGATACGAGAAGCCCCACGGCTCCGTCAGTTCGCTGCGCGAGAATGCGGTTCCGCTCACCCGGGCTGCGCTGAGCCACTCGCCGATGACGTCCACATGCGAGATGATACCCCACGCTGGGTGCAAGCGTCAACAGAAATGGACGAGCAGACAAACGTTCGGGACCCTTGATACGATCCCCCCGAGATAGGCTGTCGAGCATCCATGGCACCGAGGTCGCCATGGCCCACCTGAACGAGGAGCGGTCATGGCCACCGGCAATGAAGCAACCCACAAGGAAATCGCGCTCGAGCTCTCCAGGGCGATCATGAGAGGCGACTGGGAGCGGGTCGACGCCCTGCTCGACGATTCGTTCGTCTACGTGGGCGACGCTCGCCCTCCACTCGACAAGAAGGGGTTTATCGGCTTCATGCGCTACGTCCTCTCCGCGGCAATGGGGGACATGGAAATGCAATTCCCCCGCATCGTCGCCGAGGGAGAGCTCGTGGCGGTGGAGTACACGAACGCCATGACTCAGAAGGGCGAGTTCTTCGGTATCCCTGCGACAGGGAGACGCGTCGTTGCCACGGGACACTTCATCCGGGAGGTGAAGAACGGGAAGGTCACGGCCGAGTGGCAGACGACGAATGCGATGGGGCTCATGGCGCAGCTCGGCGCGCTGCCCTCGCAGTAAGAATGCCCATCGGAGCCCCCATGTTCCGGACGACCGCCGATCGTTGGAGGGTCGTCTCGCCTGGGGGCTGCGGACGCACCTCCATGCGGCGAGCATCGACTCGCCGGTGATGGGTGGAACACCAGGTTGAATGAGGGGGGGGGCTGAGGATGTTTTGGGTGGATAGCAAGGTGATGAGTGGACTCTGGCTGGTCGCGGCGTTGGCCGCCTGCAGCGACGATGGCGGTCGAGGCTCGACGAGCGCCACGAGCACGCAGGGCAGCTCGAGCTCGACGGGCGCCCGCACCGGCGAGGGCGCGACGGGCACCGAGGGGACCGGCACGAGCCCGACGGGGGGGATGAGCGCGAGCGGGGGAATGACCACCGGGGGGCCGACCTCGGAGGGGACGACGGCCGCGGCCACCGACGGCGGCACGACGACCCAGGGTGGCGAGACCGAGACCGGCGGCCAGGCCTGCGAGCCGCCGGATGTCCTGATCGTCCTCGACCGGACGCTGTCGATGCACAAGACGCCGGACGGGCTGACGCCGGTCGACGCGCCGGCGTACAAGAGCTCAAAGTGGTACCACGCGATCACGGCGATCGAGGGGGTGACCAAGTCCTTCGACACGTCGGTACGCTTCGGCCTCGAGCTGTGGCCGCGCGATCCGGGCGGCGGCCAGTGCATCACGCTCGCGGAGCGGGTCACCAACTCAAAGATGGCGACCAACCCGGGGTGCGAATTCGGAGAGGTCATGGTGTCCCCCGCGCTCGGCGCCGGGAAGACCATCAACGACCTCCTCGACCCCGCGACGACGCGGCTCTGCACCAGCACGCCGACCGGCAACGGCCTGATCAGCCTTCGACTGGATGGTCGATCACATCGTCCCCGGCCGCGACCAGTACGTGGTCCTGGTGACCGACGGCGCCGACTGGGACGTCACCTGCCCCGATCCGGCGCCGCAGGGGATCGTCCGGCAGCTCGCCGCCGCCGGGATCAAGACCTACGTGGTCGGCTTCTTCGGGACGGAGGCGGAGCAGAAGGCCGCCGTCTACCTCAACGACCTCGCGTGCGCCGGCCAGACCGCCAAGGGCTTCCCGGGGCCCTGCGAGTCGACGCCGACCGGCTGGCAGGTCAAGGATCCGATGGACATCGCACCGCTGTATTTGCTGGCGGGCAACGGCGAGCTGCCGATGACGCTCGCGGATGTTGCCGCCGAGATCACGGCGATATGCGTGCCCGGCTAGCAAAAAATGCGGTGACTCCGGCCTCACGATGCGAGTATAATCGGGGCGGACCCGATGACAGAGAAGCCTGTTCGCTAAATCGAGCGTCGCTCGATTCATTGCATCCTCTCTCTTCTCATTGACAGCCTACAATGCAAGCGCGAGCGCTCAGAGCCCGCGCTCCAACGTTCACCACAACATCAAGACCAAGGACACGTCATGAACCGCTCGTCACGCAACTCTCGCTCGCCCATCTTCCGCTCCGTGCATCGGAACACGCTCTCCGTCACGCTGTTGTCGATGTCCGCTCTCATGTGTGCTTGTGGCAACGAAGAGAGCACCTCGACGATGGACTCTCCCATGGATGGTTCCAGCACGGGCGGGTCTGCCGCGGACAGCTCCGCAGCGACCAGCTCCCCAACGACCGGTTCCTCCGTGGACAGCTCGAGTGGGAGCTCCGGCGGGGTGGATACTGGTGGCCCCCCCCCCGTCATGGAGCCCGTCTCCGGCATCATGACGGCAGCACGCCTCAAGCTTGACGGTGGCGTCTTGACGCTGAGCTCGGCCGAGACGGTGCAGGGTCGGTATACCAATCGGAGTCAAGATCCATTCGGAAGCAAGAACGATGACAGCAGCACCCGGCGGATCCTCGTGCGCGACAGCAAGGGGGAGGTGCTTTTTCGCGCCGAGGCCGGCGTTCCCTCCATCATCGAAGTGCCCCCGGCCGACCCGGATGATGTGGACCAGACGCCTTATGGAACGTTGGAAATCTCGGCCATGACGACCATGACGTTGCCGGCGTTTTCTGTCGACACCGTGGTCGAAGTCTATGAGGCGGGTGCCAGCGAGCCCACGGACACGATTGACGTGCCCGCCGTGCCCTCATTCATGGTGGCCGCTCCGCCGCCCGCCGCCTCCGAGTCCGGGATCTTTCACCTGCACATCGTCGCCAGCGGCTACGATGCCGCCACCATGCCGGCGTTCCGTCGCAAGGCCGCGCTCATTCGGGACTATCTCCCGACCATGGAACCCTTCAAGTCGGTGCCCCCGGGGTCCCTCGAAGTGCACCTGGTCGAGAACACGGCCGATTTGCAGTGCGTTACGGGGTGCAAGGGAATCACGCGGGCCATTTGCTGCAATGACACTTCTGTGATTGAGACGGCTTCCGCCTCCGGCAGCCTTGTCGACGAGATCCTTGTGATTCATAATACGGAAACCTATGCAGGAAGTGCCCATTTGCAGATTTCGAACTCCAAGACCAACTCCTACCTCACCTATGCAAGGATCTATGGCGGGGAGCTCGACTCGGATGCGAAATGGAAGGGGCTTCCCGTGGCCCTGCACGAGCTCGGGCACAGCGCCGGTGGTCTCTGTGACGAGTACTCTTACGGCAACGATAGTCCCAAGACCTACGAATGTCCGAACTGCAAGGCCGACTGCAGCACTTGGAGTGACACCGACCCGGCTTGTACGCTGGGATGCACCTCGGAGCCGAATTCCCGTCGTCCATCCGACAGCATCATGCTCGACATCAGCATCTCGCACTTCAACCCTCCGTCGCTTGATGCATTGCGGCAAAGGCTTAGTCACTTCGGTGTGAGTTCGTACTGCACGGCCTACATGCACCAGGACCTCAGCATCTCCATCCCTGCGCTGAAGTATTCGAGCCCGGACGGCGACGTGCTCATGTGGGCAGAACTTGCGATCGAGCCGACGCAAGACGGGACCATCGTGTTCCAGGCCACGAACTCTGGGAATGTCGAGAATCCTGGGCTCTACGCCGAGTGCATCCCGCCCACTCTCAGTGCGGACCTGAAGCTGAACATCCCCTTTTTCCAGTACGACACCTCTGGCGGAGCCAGCTACTTCTGGGCGGACATGAGCTTTATTGAAGGGGCACCGGGCGTCAAGTTCATCGTCGACCAGTACGGCGGGCTGTAACGCCCGGGCATCGATGTGCGGCCTGGTGTAGACACCGGTCACGATCCGCGGAATTCCAGCGGCGAAATTCAGCGGCAAGAAACGCCGGCGAGGGGCACCGACGAGAAACGCCGGCGAGCGCCGGCGAGTGGGTAGCCATGGTGGCAGGGATCAAGACTCGCGGCGTGGGCGGCGAGCGGTCTTGCGGGCGGCGTTGCGGTCGCGGGTCTCCTTGTTGCGGTAGGAGTCGGCGTCGATGGAGATGATCTCGGCGTTGTGGCAGAGACGATCGATGAGGGCGATGATGCTGGTGGCGTTGGGGAAGACCTCGGACCACCCTTCTCGGCGACGAGGGCCTCGACGTGCGCCGCGGCCTCGATGGTCTCGCCCGCGCTGTAGCAGCGCGCGTGCTCGGCGATCACCGCGGTGCCGTCGACGACGCGCACCGTGTCGAGGTCGGCGACGACGAGCAGCTCGCGGCGCACGTACGAATGCGGGACCGAGTAATCGTTGCGCCGCTTGTCCTCGGGCCAGTCGCGGGCGAGCGCGACGCCGCGGCAAAACTCGCTGGCTTGCGCGTTGAGGTCGGCGAGGCCCGTGAAGGTGCGGCCCGCGAAGAAGCGTTCACGGACGAAACGGATCACCCGCTCGACCCGCCCCTTCTGGTTGCCGCGCGCCGGCGCGACCGGCCGCGGCTCGAAGCGGTAGTGCGCCGCCAGCTGCAACAGGACCGGGTTGAAGCGGATGGCGCCGCCGATGCGCTCGAGCACCGCGCTCTTGAGGTTGTCGTACAGCACGACCCGGTGAGCAGCGCCGCGTAGACTGATGGGCCTGCGAGCACGCTTTTTGATGGACGGGCAATGGCGGGCGCGAGGTCGGATGCACCGAAAGGCCGATTCCCGGTTCCCGTTCCGGCGGGCCCTTAAGGGTGCCGGGAACGAGAATCGGGAATTGTTCAGGCGAGGGCGAGCTGGACGTGGCCGGCCTCGATGCGCACGCGGCCGTCGGCCTGCAGGACGGCGAGCGTGTCGACGAGGGTCGCGTTGCGCAGGCGGCAGGTCTCGCGGAGCTCGCGGCGGCTCAGCGGCTGCGTGGCGCCGCCGAGCGCATCCAGGACGCGTTCGGCGGGCGAGCGTGGTTGTTCGGCGGCGGCCGGGCCGGCGTCCTCACGGACGTGCAGCGTGAGCCCGCCGCCGCGATCACCGAGCGCGAGCTCGATGCCCGACGAGGATTCGGCGGCGCGGTGCTCGATCGACAGCAGCAGGCGCTCGCCGTCGCGTCGGAGATAGAGATTACTATCACCCCACGCGTGCAGCTCCGACGAGCCGCGCAGCGCCTGGCCGGCGCGGGCATGGCCGCCCTTGCGCGCGTGGTGGACGAGCGCGACGGCACAGCCGAGGCTGCGCTGCAGCTCGCGCAGATACGCGAGCAGCGGCGCGACCTCGGCGGCCGCGTTCTCGTCGATGCGGTGCAGTCGCACGAATGGATCGAGGACGACGAGCCGCGGCCGCAGGCGCTCGACCTCCGCGAGCAGACGCGCGCGGTCGGCAGGCACATCGAGGCGTACGACCGGGTCGACGATCACGTGGATATCGAGGCTGTCCCATGGGACACGTGCGGCGGCGCAGATCCCTTGCAGGCGCGTGCGCACGATGTGGGGCGCGTCCTCGGCCGCAAATAGGAGTACCGGGCCGCGCACGGCGACCGGGTAGCGCCCGAGGCAGGGCACGCCGGCGGCGACGCTGACGGCCATGCACAGGCCGAGGAAGGACTTGCAGCATTTTGGCTCGCCGCCGACGATGCCGACCGCGGACTCGGCCCACAGGCCCTCGATCAGCCAGCGCTGCGCCGCGGCCCGTTCCTCGAGCTCGCACGCACGGCGGACGTCGAGGCGACTCACCGGCGCCTCCCCGCGGCCGCCCGCTTCGGCGCCGCGGCCTCGATCGCCTGGCCGCAGACCTCGAGGTACAACTTGTCGTCGAGCTGCGGGAGGTCGCGCTGGGCCGCGGCGTGCAGCAGCTCGCCGGCGGTGTTGAGGAGGACCCGCGGATTGCCGAGCGCGTGCTCACACAATGTATGCACCAGGCCCTGGGTCATCAGCGACGGATTGCCGGCGGCGCGCAGGCGGTGCGTCAGACACTCGGCGAGCTCGGCCGGCGTGTGCGGCTGCAGGACCAGGCGCGTGCGCAGGCGGCTGCCGAGGGGGACGAGCTCCTCGCGGCGCAGCTTGTCGGGCAGGCGCTCGTCGCCGACGAGCAAGACGCCGAGGATCGAGCGCGAGTCGAAACGCGTGCTCGAGAGCAGGCGCAGCTCGCTGAGCACGATGTGGTTCATCTCCTGCGCCTCGTCGACGATCAGGATCGGGCGCATCGTCGTGCCCTCGATGGTCGCGCAGAAGCGGGCGCGCAGCTCCTTGAAGCCGGCCCAGCGGTTGTGCGGCCGCAGCGGCACGCCGAAGAGCTCGCCGAGCTCGCGGTAGAAGTCGGCGATGTTCGACTGCGGGTGCTGGAACGACGCCACGACGACGTCGCGCAGGCCCTCGAGGTGGCGCGCGGTGAGCCGCCCCGTCACGCTCTTGCCGAGACCGGGCCCGCCGGTCACCATCGCAAAGCCGCCCTCGACGCAAAGGCCATGCTCGATCCGCCACAGAAAGTCCGTGACCTGCGGCGTGGTGAGGAGCGCCTCGATCGGGATGTCTTGCGAAAAGGGGTTGAACTTGAGGCCGTAGAGGTCGCGCAGTTTGGCGGTCATGATTCGTCCTTGTCCGTGGAGGGGTCTGTCTCCTGGGGAATGTCGTCACGTTCGGGCAGCGGCATGTACGCGGGCGGCAGACCGCTCGCGGCGTAATCCGCCATCAGCTTCTTGAGCAGCGGCGCGACGCCGGACGGCGGCGGTGGATCGCAAGGCGCCACCGGTTTGTGCGCGGCGCGGCGACCGTCGGCGTTCTTCAGGCGATCGAGCGGATACAGCGGACACACGTCGACCTCGGTCTTGGGGTCGATCAGCGTCATGCTGCGCAGGTCCCAGCGCGCGTAGCGGACGCGGAGCTCGGGCAGCGTGCGGTAGCGCGAGGGCACCTCGAAGCGCACGCCGCCGACGCTGATCGTGCCGTCGCTGCGCCGCTGGGTCCGCGTCCGCTGCACGCGAAAGGCCCGCTGCAGCACCTCCAGATCCGGGCTCGGGCGGCCGACCGTGGGCCCGTTCAAAAATCGCTGCAGCGGCGCCTCGCCGGTCTCGCTGTGGACTTTCCGGTTATACTCGCACTCGACCCACGCCTGGGTCATCTCGTTGAGCTGGTCGAGCGTGAGATCCGGGACGCCCTCGGCCATCGCGACCAGGCGCTCCTCGAGCGCCTCCCAGAATTTCTCCTGCTTGCCGTTCTGCTCCGGGCTGTACTCGAGGGTCAGCTCGTGCAGGATGCTGAGCCGTGCGAGGCCGCTGCGGGTCTCCTCGGCCTTCATCGCCGCGCCGTTGTCGCTCATCTGCCGGCGCGGCAGGCCGCGCTTCATGATCGCCTGCATCAGGCCGTGGCACAGCGACTCGGTATCCTCGTGCCAGTACCACTGCACGTGGCACGCGAGCCGCGAATGGTCGTCGAGCACGGCGAAGCACTCCGGCTTCACCAGCTTACCGCGCGGCGTCACCACGCTCCGTGAGCACTCGTGGAAGTCGAGGTGCCACAGCCCATGCACATACTCGACCTCGTAGCTGCGCCGCTCGTGCGAGACGCTGCGCCGCTCCGAGCGCGAGCCCTCGGCGCCGCGACGCCGCTGCCGCACGAGCCCGCTCGTCTGCATGTACCGCCGCACCGTCGAGCACGACGGCACCGCGCCGAGCTGCTGCTCCTGCGCGAGCGCGACGAGGTTGTCGTGGTGCAGCTTGTAGGTCCAGGTCGGGTGCGCCTTGTGTTGCGCCTGCACGGCCTCCTGGAGCGCCACGGGCACGTGCTGCAGCCCCTTGTCGCTCCGGACCTTTCGCCGCAGCACGCCGACCGGGTTCTGGTCGCTCTTGGCCCGGTAATACCAGCGCTCGATCGTCGATGTCCCGAAGGACACCAGCTCCGCGGTCCGCGGGTGCGGCCATTGTCGCTGCGACAGCGCGCGCAGCTCCTCCTGCAGCGCCCCGGTTGGAGGCGGCGCCGCCAGCAGTTGCGCGACGATCGAGAAGCGCAAGACGGACCAGCGCTCATGAATCGAGCGCTCATCGTCGTGATTTGTCATGATGTCCTTTGGGTCAGGTTGTTCGTCAGGATCGAGCGCGGTCTTTACGACGATCCGGACCATCACCTCCAGGCGCATGCGCTGCGGGGAGACAGGGGCCATCGCATTGCCCGCTCACGACGTGTCCGGCGGCACCCTCCCCGACAGCGGCAAGAGCAGCCGCAGCACCCCCAGGACCTGGTCCTGCGCCGCTTCCCCGAAGCGCGGCAGCAGACTCCCCGGCAGCGTCGATGCATCGACCGGCGGCATGAACCGGCCCTGCGCCGCTCGCCACACGCCGCTCACCGGGAAGTCCTCGCCCCACCACTGCCGCCACCGCCCGAGGGTCCGCGGCGACACGTCGACCGCCGCCGGGCGAGGCGCCTGACTCAGCGCCCGCGCCATCGCCACCACGACGAAGATCGCCGCGTAGACGCGACGCCCGAGGAAGCGCACCGACGCCGGCGTGTGCCGCGTACGGCACCCCTCCCGCTCGCAGCAAAAGCTCAGCCGCAGGTCCGGGCCTGGCTCACCGGCTAGGCACTCGGCGTCGATGCCCGGACCAAATCCTCGCGCCTTTCGTGGATAATTGCCGCGGTGCAGCGCCCCTCCGCACACCACACAGCCCCCGCGCCGCACCGCCTCGGCGAGTCCAGGTCGACCCTCGCCAACATCGCGTAAAACTTGACACAGCTCAGCAGCTCCGGCAGCACAGGGGTCTCAGGTCTCCTCTCCCTACCCAGAGACCTCGCCCTCTTCGAGCGCGTGATACAGTTTCACGCTAATCGAGGGGGGCGTTCTTCGTTCCACCAGTTTTCTTGACTCGTCCGGCCTGGCGCGCCCTCAAGAAGCGTGGTGCTGCTCAACATGCGGTTCACCGCCCGCGCCGCCCGGCTGAAACCCGGA
>Ga0209262_10000783_pt1 | contig 13550 bp, 9 predicted proteins | sample Lowcelwee11metaG_FD_187171 | JGI IMG/M metagenome (GOLD analysis project Ga0209262, IMG submission 187171) | Freshwater pond sediment microbial communities from the University of Edinburgh, under environmental carbon perturbations - Low... | ecosystem: Environmental > Aquatic > Freshwater > Pond...
TCACCGCCATCGCCGGCGGCGTCGGGGATTTCCACTGGTCGGGCGACGGCCGGCACATACTTTTCGCCAAGGACGTCGACCCCCGGGCCAAGACCTTCGCTGAAGCCCTGGCCATGGAAAAAGAGGCGGCCGCTTCCAAGGTCAAGGCCAAATTGCTGACCGGCCTGATGTTCCGCGTGTGGGACTCCTGGCGCGACGGCTTGCGCAGCCACGTATTCAAGCACCGGCCGGGCAGCGACGAATTCGTCGACCTGACACCCGGCGAGTTCGACACCCCGCCGCTCGACCTGGGCGGCGAACGCGACTATGTTTTATCCGGCGATAACGCCTGGTTCGCCTATGTGAAGAACACCGACCCGGTCGTGGCCGTTTCCACCAACAACGACGTCTTCCTGCGCTCGCTGCCCGGCGGCGAGGAATTGAACATCAGCGCCGCCAACAAAGGCGCGGACGCCAACCCGGTCTTTTCGCCGAAAAACAGCTACCTGGCCTTTCTCTCCATGCGCCGCGCCGGCTTCGAAGCCGATAAAAAGGACATCCTGCTGTACGACCTGAAGAACAAGGCGCTGCGGAACCTGACCGCGTCCTTCCCCAACACCATCGCCTCGTTCGTGTTCGCCTCCGACGAAAAATCCATCTACTTCATCGCCTCGGAAAGCATTTACGAACCGATATTCAAGCTGCACGTCGCCTCGGGAAAGATCGAGAAGCTCGTTGCCGCGGTCAACGCCAATTCGCTGCGCTTGACGGCCGACGGCAAGGCCCTGGTCTACCTGGTCCAGAACGTGGCCATGCCCCAGGAGTTGTTCAGCTTCGACCTGCGCCGCCGGCGCCAGGCGCAGTTGACGCGCTTCAACCAGGAACTCTTCAAGGACATCGAGATGAACCGCGCCGAGCTCTTCCGCTTCAAGGGCGCCGGGGACGAAATGGTCGAGGGCATGCTGCTCAAGCCCCCGTTTTTCGACGCCAATAAAAAATACCCGCTGGTGTTCCTGGTGCACGGCGGCCCGCAGAACGCCTGGACCGACGATTTCCATTACCGTTGGAACCACAGCCTGTTCGCCTCCCCGGGTTACGTGGTGGCGGCGATCAATTTCCACGGCAGCCCGGGCTACGGCCAGGCCTTCACCGACTCGATCTCCGGCGACTGGGGCGGCGCGCCCTTCGTCGACCTGGTCAAGGGCCAGCAGTACCTGGTGGAGAATTTCCCATTCATCGACGGCGAACGCATCGTGGCCGCCGGCGCATCCTACGGCGGCTTCATGATCAACTGGATGGCCGGCCACAGCGACGCGTTCAAATACCCCTTCCGCTGCCTGGTCTCGCACGACGGCATCTTCGACGCGCGCAGCATGTACTACGCCACCGAGGAGCTGTGGTTCGAGGAGTGGGAGTACGGCGGCACCCCCTGGGAAAGCGCTTTGTACGAGAAATGGAACCCGGCCAATCACGTGGACAAGTTCAAGGTGCCCATGCTGGTCGTGCACGGCGAGAACGACTTCCGCGTGCCGGTCACGCAGGGATTGATGCTCTTCACCGCCCTGCAGCGGCGCGGCGTGAAGTCGAAAATGCTTTATTTCCCCGACGAGAACCACTTCGTGCAGAAGCCGCAGAACGCGCGCCTGTGGTGGCGGACGGTCCTGGGCTGGTTCGCCGAGCACATCGCCGACAAATAGAACGACGGGCGGCAGGCTTGGGTCGCGGCCGTTCAGCCGCGGATGAAGTGGGGCAGGGCCTGGGGAATGGCAAGCGAAAATTCCACCAGGCCGGCCATTTCGCCGTCCTGGAACCAGGGCGCCTGGTGGATCAGCTTCTTCACGCCGTTCTTTTCGATGGTGTAGCTGTTGCTCGCGCCCGCGGCCATGAGGCGGCGGATCTTATCATTGGCGGCTTCGGGGTGGCACGCCCACAATTTTTTCCCCAGCAGCGCCTTGCCGCCGTCGGCGGCGAAGGTTTTCGTCGCCTGTTCGTTCATGTAGACGATAGTGCCTTCGCGGTCGCTGACCGTAATGGCGACATCCAGGCCGTTCAGCCAAGCCGAAGATTCCATGATCGCCTCGAGCACTTTTCCCCCTAATCCTGCTAACGTCTAACGTCCAGCGTCTTCTTCATCCTGCTAACGTCCAACGTCCAACGTCTTCTTACTTCTTCTTGATCGTCGAGATCTTGAAGGGCACGTAGAGGCCGCAGAAACCCAGCGCGGCCGTGGCCAGGGGAATGACCGCCAGAAGCCCCCACCAACTCTTGAAGTAGAATCCCGCGGCGGCGATAGCCACCCCGATGATCAAGCGGATGACGCGATCCGCGGTTCCCATGTTGCAGGTCATGATGTTCCTCCTGGATGATTCCGATTATACAATGCCGGCGCGCGGAAGAAAATACCGGCTCAACTTTTTTCGGCCGCGCCAGAACCGGGGAATTTTGCGGCCAGGCGCCGCAGCTCGGTTTCGATGGCGTCCAGCGCCGGCCGCCGGGCCGGGTCCTTGTCGATCATGGCCTGGATCAGCGCTTCCAGTTCCCTGGGGATGGCGGGGTTGATCTCGCGGGCGGGCAGGGGGTAGGTTTCCAGGATGCGGTGGATCACCTCGCCGGTGGCCTCCGACCAGAACGGCTTGGAGCCGGTCAGCATCTCATAAAGGATGACTCCCGCCGAATAAATGTCGCCGGCGGTCGAGGAGCTCCCGTCGCTGATCCGTTCCGGGGGCAGGTAGCGGATGGTGCCCATGACCACCCCGGACATGGTCAGGCGCGATTGCGCCGGGGTGATGGCCAGCCCGAAGTCGAGCAGCTTGACGTAATGTGGACGCCCGCGCCGCTCGCTGATCATGATGTTTTCCGGCTTCAGGTCGCGGTGCACGATGTTCTGGCCGTGGATGGCGCGCAGGGCGTCGACGATCTGCAGCATGATGTCCAGCGCCGCGGCGACCTCCAGCCGCCCCCCTTTCCTGATGAGCATGGCCAGCGACTGCCCGCTCAGCAGTTCCATAGCGATGTACCAGCAGTCGTCCATCTCGCCGCGCTCGATGATGCGCACGATGTGCGGATGGTCGAGCTGCTCGGTGATCAGCGACTCGTGCTTGAAGCGCTTTTTCTGGTTGTCGTCGTGGAAATTCTCCTCTTTCAGCACCTTGAGGGCCACGATGCGCTTTTTTTCCAGCATGTCCTGCGCCTTGTAGACCGTGGCCATGCCGCCGGTGCCGAGCGTTTCCAGTATCTTGAAGTGGCCGATATGGGTCTTCTTTTTCCAGAAAGTGACGGCGCGCAGGTATTTTTTGAGCAGCTGCCACAGGAGCACCGACAACGCCGAGAAGGCCAGCGCGGCCAGCACCATGAACCACCAGGTCTGGTATACGAACGGCTGCAGGAAAAAAGCGAAGGAGGCGCCGGTGGTGTTCCAGACCCCGTCGGCGTTGGCGGCCATCACCCGGAAGTTGTAGCGCCCGGGGCGCAGGTCATTATAGAACGCCTCACGGCGGTTGCCGGCGGAGGTCCACTCCTTGTCGTAGCCCTCCAACTTGTACTTGAATGCGATCTTATCGGAGCGGATGAAGCTCAGCGCCGTGTACTTGAACTCAAATTTCTTACTGCCCGCCGCCAGTCGCAGCGGCGCGGCGGTGAGAACGTCCATGGTCGACAGGATCCGGTTGTCGACAACTACCTCCTCCACGAGCACCTGCGGCACCTTTTCATTGTGTTGGATGCGTGACGGGTCTATCAGGGCGACTCCTTTCAGGGTGGCGAACCACATTCGCTCAGTTTTGTCTTTCCAGGCCGCGGGACTGCCGTTGTTGCATACCCGGCTGCTCAAGCCGTCGCTTTCGTCAAAAAGCCGGCCCTGAACTTGCTGCCGCGGATCGAAAGCCGCATTTACCAGGTCTGTTTTCTTTGCCATAAAGATGCCGCGTTCGCTGGTCAGCCAGAGATAGCCGCCGGAATCTTCCAGAATGGCATACACCCTGTTATCAAAAAGCCCTTGATCGACGGTCAGCGAACCCCAGCGACCGGCTTTATGAACTTTCAATCCGTGATTGAACGTGCCGATCCACACGGCACCGTCTCGGTCCTCGTAAGCCGACATCGCCTCGCAATCACTAAGCGCCATCCGGGGTCGAAAAGCCTCTCCCGTTCCCGGCGGGGCGACGCGGACACCCGATTCGCTGCCGATCCACAGATTTCCCTGCCGGTCCTCCAGGAGACAATTGATGCGGTCATCGCCGAGGCCGGCCGCGGTGGTATAGAGCTCGCTTTTTCCGTCCGGGGAACGGCAGGCCAGGCCCCGCCCCCGGGCCGCCACCCACAAACGATCCCGGCTATCACTTAAGACGCAGCGAACATCAAGATCTTCCCGGGGAAAAAGCCGTGGAACGTTTTGGAATGCGCCGCCGTGAAAGCGCAGCAACCCTCCCGATGTGCCTACCCACAGAGAACCTGCTCTATCGCGCTCCAGGGACTGGACCTCATCGTTCCGATTCCGGGAAGGCAAGGCGATTTCCCGGAAGCGATCATCGCTGAAGCGGCCCAAGTAGCCCGAGGCGCCCCCAACCCATATGATCCCGGATTCATACTCCCGCAGGCAGCGGATCATTTCGTTTCCAGACGCTTGCGGATTGAAATAAACAGTGAACCGCGCATCGCGCATCTGGATCAGCCCGCCGCCCACGGTACCAACCCACAGCGACCCCTCGATATCCTCATACAGGGAATAGATGAGACCTCCGACTGAAGACCAGGAATCTGCCATCATGCCTGCATTTTGCTTGGAAACACGATACAAGCCGTTCTCGGTTCCGGCCCAGAGATCGCCACGCCGGTCCTCGAGAATGCAGATGACGTTGTTGCTCGACCCCACCCCCAGAGTGAGGTAGGCCACTTCCTCTCCCTGGATACCATAAAGCCCGTTCAGGGTGCCGACCCATACCCTCCCATCACGAAAAAGACACATCGTATTGATGACGACATACGCGCCATTGGCATTGAGAGGCAAACGCCGCCAGCGCCCCTGATCAAGGCGGTACAATCCGTTAACCTCCGTGCCGACCCACAACCGTCCCGATCCATCCTCCACGATGCCAGTGATCTTTTCCCCAGCGAAGCCGGAGATCTCGAAAAACCGATCCTTGTCGCCGGTCTGGCGATAAAAAAGTCCGGAGTTCGTCCCGATCCACAAATTGCCCCGTCGATCTTCAACCAGGCAATAAATGGGGCGGGAGACTTCACGCTTTCCGAACCTATGCCTGCGGAATTCCCCGTGGCGCAGACTGACCAGCTCACCCATGTATGATCCGATCCACAATATCCCCCTGCGGTCCAAACAAAGTGTCTTGATCAAATCGTCACGGATGGCCGGAGTGTTCGCTCTAGCGAACAAATTAAAACTTTTGCCGTCGAACCGGGCCAGCCCATCCTGGGTGCCGAGCCATAAAAATCCAGAATGGTCATGCGTTATGGCGAAGACGGAATTGCTGGGCAGTCCGCGTTCGCTTTTCCAGACATCCAGGACGTGGCGACTTGAAGCGTTTGGCGGATCGCCGGCGGAAAGAAAATAAACCGGCAGATGGCAAAAAAGAATAAAAAACAGGAGGTTGAATCTCATGCGAGCTGATTATTCAACAGCAGTGCGATTACCGGTTACGGATCGTTATCGTTCAGGGGATAGCATTACGGCCGGATTTGCAGACTACCAGTTCGAGCATACCCGCTTTGTCGGCGAAAACCTTTTCCAACCTGGCAAGAGCCTTTTCGGCTTCGATGAATCGTTTCCCCTTTTTTTTCTCATCCGGTTGAGCTTCAAGATAGGTCCGGATCTTTCCCAAGAGCAGATTAACATTGGCTTTCTTTATATCCATGAACTACCTCCGTTTTAAATATGGAATAATTTTAGTTTAATTAAAAATTTATAACAAGGAATCATTCCGGAAAATTAATTTATTCCTCGTCCGCAGGGTTTGCCTGCAAGCACTCGCCTTGTTACAATGGGCTTGTCATGTTGAAAATATCCACTTTGACCCTGGTCCTGAGCGACAAGTGCAATTTCTCCTGCCCTTATTGCCCGCAGCAAAAAGGAAAAAATACATTAAAAATAAAAGATATTTGTGATTTTCTGGATCTCCTGCGGCCGCGCCTGGCCGGGGAGGTATGGCTCGGTTTTTATGGCGGGGAACCACTGCTGAACTGGCCATTGGTAAAAAAAACAGTTGCCTATGCCGAGAAAAACTACAAGAACAAGTTCCGCTTCACCCTGACCACGAATGGCTCGCTTTTGAAAAACGAGCATATTGCATTTTTTAAGAAACACCGCTTTGACCTGGTTTTGAGTTACGACGGGCTGGCCCAAAGGAACCGCGACGCGGGTAGTGTAACCGCCGTGGAAGGGGCTTTGGATCAACTGAGGCGGCTCTATCCTGAAGGCTACATGATCAACAGCGTCTTCACCCCGAAAACAATGTCGCAGCTGGCCGCGAGCATGGAAAACTTGCTGGCTCAAAGCCATGCGCATCTGCAATACTCTCTGGACCTGTGCGTCCCCTGGGAAAAGGCGGACGTGGCGGCGCTGGAGAGGCAACTGGCCCGGCTGGCGTCGATCGTTATGAAATATCGGCAAATAACCGGAAAAATGCCCCTGGAAAATTTCTGGGAAAGCGACAAAAAAGGTACGTTCGCCTGCTTCGCCGGGCGCGACCGGCTGGCGCTCCTCCCCGACCGCACCGTCTGGGGCTGCGAGATGTTCCATACCCTGCTGGGACATGCGCCCTCGCACCCGGATTACGCCAGATACTGTTTCGGCAAGCTCGAAGATTTCATCAGCGGTTTCAAGAAAGGATTCCCCGCCGTGGCCGCAAATTATGCCGAGCTGCGCCAGGATTACTTTTTCACGGAAAAAAAAGAGCTGTGCAGCCTGTGCGACGACCTGGAGAGCTGCGCGGTCTGCCCGGCGGCGGCGGCGCTGGCCAGCGGCACGCTGGCCGTGATCCCGGGCTGGACCTGCCGCATCAGGAAGATGACGCGGGCCGTGGCGCCATCCGCTCGACGGCCGGCCTCGGGCAGTTGAATTTGCCTTGACAACAGTGTAAGATAGACTGAAATTTCAGGAGGATATATGAAGAAATTACTGTTATCATTTTTAGCTCTGGCTCTGCTGCTGACCCTGGTCTCCCAGCCCCTTACCGCCGCTGAAAAGATCCGCGTCGGCGTGCTGCGTTTCACCAACCAGACCGCGGCCGGCTGGTGGAGCGGTTCGGTGGCCAGCGAGCTGCAGGACATGCTGGCGTCCGAGCTGGTGAGCACCAGGGCCTTCAGCGTGCTGGAGAGGAAGGAGATCGACGCCGTTCTCGGCGAACAGGACCTGAGCGCTTCGGACCGCGTCAGCGCCAAGACCAAGGTGCAGATGAAGAAGATCAAAGGGGCCCAGTACCTGATCGCCGGCACGGTGTCGGCGTTCGAAGAGAACACCTCGGGTCAAAAAGGCGGCGTCCGCTTCAAGGGGCTCTCCCTGGGCGGCGGCAAGAACAAGGCCTACATCGCCGTGGACATGAAGGTGATCGACACCGAGACCGGCGAGATCGTCGACGCCCGCACCATCGAAGCCAGCTCCAAGGGCTCGGCCCTGGGCGCCGGGCTCAGCATCCGCAACTTCTCGGTCGGCGGCGAGAGCTACAAGAAGACCCCGACCGGCAAGGCCATCCGCGCCTGCATCCTCTACATCGCCGAATACCTGGAATGCTCCATGGTCGAGGGCGAGGACGCCGACTGCATGGATAAATGGAACGAGATGGACGACAAGCGCAAGGAAAAGACCAAGGATGCCATCGACCTGGATTGACCCGATTGAAAGGAAAGGCGGGACCGAGCCTGCCGGCCGCCTTTTTACTTGACAGCAGGGCGATTTTGATATATAAATAGTCTTTGGGTTGGGCGGTTAGCTCAGCTGGTAGAGCATCGGTTTTACACGCCGGGTGTCAGAGGTTCAAACCCTCTACCGCCCAGGCTTTTCATAAGGCGCGGGGTCGTAGTTCAGTTGGTTAGAACGCATGCCTGTCACGCATGAGGTCGCGAGTTCGAGTCTCGTCGGCCCCGCCATTCCCCAGGCTGGGGGCGTAAAGGTTTCGACAGTTTTGATGAAGTTAAAGAGGCAGACTGAGCCGAGTAGCTCATTAAACTGCTCAAAAAAAGAAAAGCAAACAACAACTTTGCACTCGCAGCGTAATTAATACGTTGCCGTTCTGGTCTTCTTCGCCCGCGGGAGGGTCAGAGCGTCACTTTGCGGGCTAGCGCCGGGATGAGCGCCTACTGTGTCCCGGGGCGAAATCAAGTGCGGGCCGATGGCAGTTCATTTTGTTTGTTTTAACGGCTGCCGATCGTACTGAAAACGAACTATGTCTGTAGAATCTTTAATGGAATCATTATTGGACGCGGGTTCGATTCCCGCCGCCTCCACTTGCGTTCTGGTTATAGCCCCATGAAAAAAAGCATAAAGGCAGGCATTTTTTTTGTCACCCTCCTGGCCGCCCCCATTCTGCTCACCTCTCTAGCGATCGATATCCGCTCTTTCGACCACGAGGGGTTCACCCGCGTCGTCTTCGAGGCCGAGCGCAGCTTTTCCTACGCCGTGCAGAACCGCCCCGACCAGCTGGAAGTGCGTACGCCCGGCCGCGTCGAACTCCGCACCCAGTCGCTGGCCGTGCAGAATTCGCCCCTGCTGGAACGCGTCACCCAGGCCTACCAGGAAGGCCAGAGCATATTCACCGTTTTCTTCAAGGGCCCGGTCGTAGTCAAGAAGAATTTCGTGCTGGAAAAGCCCTTTCGCGTGGTCTTCGACCTGATGAAAGGCGAAAAACCGGCAGCGGCGATGCAAAAAAGCCCTGAGAGCGACAAAAAGGAAGCGGTCCCGGCGCAGGAAAGCCCGCCGCCCGCCCTGAGCCGGCCCAAGCCCATCGAAACGATCTGCATCGATGCTGGCCACGGCGGCGAGGATTTGGGCGCCATCGGCAGGTCCAAGCTGCAGGAAAAGAACGTCACCCTGCAGATCAGCCTCAAGCTGAAGAAGTTGATCGAATCCCGGACCGGCCTGCGCGTCATCATGACGCGGAACAAGGACAGCGAGGTCTCGCTCAACACCCGGGCTTCGATCGCCAACAACCAGCGGGCCCAGATGTTCATTTCCATCCACGCCAATTCCTCCTTCCGCAAATCGGCCTACGGTTCCGAGACCTTTTTCGTCAGCCTGCAGGCCACCGACCAGGAATCCCTGGAGCTGGCCCAGAAAGAGAACCAGAACCTGGAGGATCCCGGCGAAGCCATCAAGAACGACGAATTGAAAATGATCCTCTGGAACATGGCCCAGACCGAGCATGTCCGCGAGTCGAGCAAGCTGGCCGAATACATCCAGAACGAGCTGAACGAGCTCCTGGGCACCCGCAACCGCGGCGTCAAGCAAGCTCCCTTCCGGGTGCTGATGCGCACCGCCATGCCCGCCGTGCTGATCGAAACCGCGTTCATCTCCAACGCCAGCGAAGAAAGGAAGCTGCAGAGCGAAGAATTCCTGGACAAGATCGCTTTCGCCATCTACAACGGCGTCAGCAAATTCATTTACTACTACAACAACCTCCTGAAATGACGAAAAAAACGCGGATGGTCCTGGCGCTCTCCGTGGGCGCCCTGATCATCATCCTGCTTCTGGCCCTGCTGCTGCTGCGCAAGAAAGCGCCGGGCTATGAGCCGGAATTGCGCAACCGGGCGGTCGACCGGGGCACGGACATCGCCGAATTCATCAAGGTGAAGCTCTTCTTCTTCAGTGAAACCTCAGTCTATCTGCAGCCGATCTACCGCGAGATCGAAGTCCCGGTGATCCGCGAGGAACTGTATAAAAAATTCGTCGCCCTGCTGCTGGCCGGCGACGGCGGCCATGTCACTCCGGTGCCGGCCGGGGTGCAGTTGCGCAGCCTGTACTTCCTGAGCGCCAAGGAAATGCTGGTGCTGGACTTCAACGACCAGCTGAGCGGGGATTTTCCCGGCGGCACCACGGCGGAGCTGGAATTCATCTATTTCATGGTCGACAACCTCTGTTACAATTTCCGCGAGATCAAAAAAGTCAAGTTCCTCATCGGCGGCAACGAAAACAAGTCCCTGGCCGGTCATATCGATCTGGAAAAGCCTTTCTTCCCCAATTTCGACTGGCTGCAGGGCGAATGACCATGCCGGCCGCCGCCGCGGGGAAGCCCTTGCCTGATAAATTCGACAAGCCCATCTGAGGAGGCCGTCATGCTTTCAGGGATCGAAAAAATCATATTCGTCGCCGCCACGGCGCTGGCCGCGGCCCTGGCGTTCATTGAATTCCTCCACAAATACCGCCTGATCAGCGCCGGCCAAAAAGTGCAGCGCCTGGACCGCCCCTGGCTGCGCCTGCGCCAGATGCTGGTCAAGGTGTTCCTGCAGACCCCGGTCATCGCCCAGCGTCCGCTCACCGGTTTTTTTCACGCCTTCATTTTCTGGGGCTTCCTGGTTTTCCTGGGCGTCACCCTCAACCACGTGGCCGAGGGTTTCGTGGCGGGCTTGAGCCTGTTCGGCCATGGCGCGATCAATGCCATGCTGCTTTTTGCGGCCAACCTTTTCGCCGGCCTGATCATCCTGGCCGTGGTCTATTTTTTCGCGCGCCGCTACATATTCCGCGCCAAGAGCCTGCTGCGCCCCTCCTGGCAATCGCTGACCGTGCTTTGCTTCATCTTCACCCTGATGGTCAGCTTCATCTACTACGAGGCTTTCAAGATGACCCTGCCCGGGGCGGCGCCCCGCGCGGCGGCCAATTTTCTCGCCAACCTGGCCTTCGCCGGCCTGCCCGCGCGCCTGGCCCTGGCGGCGCAATTCACCTGGACCAGGTTCCTGTGGTGGCTGCACATCCTGATCATCATGGCCTTCGGCGTCTTCATCATGTACTCCAAGCACCTGCACCTGCTGGCCGGGCCGCTCAACCTGCTCTTCAAGAACATGGGCGTCAAGGCGGAGATCCCGCTGCTCAACCTGGAAGAGCAGGAAAAGTTCGGCACGCCGCAGATCACCGACCTGAGCCGCAAGGACCTGCTCGACCTGTTCTCCTGCGCCGAGTGCGGCCGCTGCGATGATGTCTGCCCCGCGTTCCAGTCGGGTAAGGCGCTTTCGCCCAGGACCTTGCTGGACAAGCTGAAGCACCACCTGCTCGACTCGGGCAAGACGCTGCGCAGCGACCCGGCTGGCTTGAAGAAGCTGCTCGGCGAGGTGGTGAGCGAGGAAGAGGTCTGGGACTGCACCACCTGCGCCGCCTGCATGGAGGTCTGCCCGATGCTCAACGAGCATATCGCCAAGATCATGGGCATGCGCCAGTACGGGGTGCTGATGGAATCCAAGTTCCCCGAGGAGTTCCAGACCCTGTACCGCGGCCTGGAGAACCAGGGCAATCCCTGGGGCATCAACGCCGACACGCGCAGCGACTGGGCCGAGGGCCTGCAGGTGCCGCTGCTCGGCGAAAAAGGGGAAACCGACATCCTGCTCTGGGTGGGCTGCGCCGGCAGCTTCGACCAGCATTCGCAAAAGATCACCCGGGCGCTGGTCAAGATCCTGCAGCGCGCCGGCGTCGATTTCGCCATCCTGGGCAACGAGGAAAAGTGCTGCGGCGACCCGGCCCGGCGCAGCGGCATGGAATACCTCTTCCAGATCCAGGCCCGCCAGAACATCGAGACCCTGAACCGCTACAAATTCCGCCGCATCGTCACCGCCTGCCCGCACGGCCTCCATGCGCTGAAGAACGAATACGCCAGGATGGGCGGCGTGTACCAGGTCCTGCACCACAGCGAACTGATCGAGGAACTGCTGGCCCAGGGGCGGATCCGCCTGGCGCCCGCCGACGGCGCGGCGCTGACCTACCACGACCCCTGCTACCTCGGCCGCTACAACCGGATATACGAGGCCCCGCGCCGCATCCTGCGCGCCTTGACCGGCAGCCGGCCCAGGGAAATGGCCGCCAGCAGGGAAACCAGCTTTTGCTGCGGCGCCGGCGGCGGCGGCATGTGGAAAGAGGAAAAAACCGGCAAGCGCATCAGCCACTGCCGGTTGGAACAGGCGGAAAAGACCGGGGCCGCGACCATGGTCACCGCCTGCCCGTACTGTTCCGTCATGTTTCACGACGCCATCGCCGAAACCGGACGCGAGGGGATGAAGACCATCGACCTGGCCCAGGCCGTCGAAGAAAAACTCATTTGAACACCAGCCCTGGTTCGCGGCAAGTCACGGCACATGCGGCCGGCGACCTGCTGACCCTGGCCGGGTTCGCCAGCTTCGCCGTCTTCAGCGCCGGGGGCGGTCTATGGCTGCCGCCCTTCTGCCTTTTCCTGCTCACCTTGCTGAAGCGGCCACCGGGCTCGCCGCTCCCCGCTTGGCGCCGCTGCTTCTTTCCCTTCGCCGCGGGCTTGCTGATCTGGCCCATGCGCTTGTTTTACTGGGACCGCGGCGATCTCGATCAGCGCGTGCGCAACCTGCTGCTGCTGGCCGCGCTTTTCGCTTTATTCACCCTGGCGCGCCGGCTGCGCTGCTCGAAGAAATTTCTTTACTTTTTCAATTCCCTGAGCCTGAAAAAAAGGCTGCTGGCGATTTTTATCGGCGCGGAATTGCTGTTCGTCCTGGCCGCCGCCGCGCTGACCGCCCGGGGCGTCTCCCTGGTAGGCGACGAGCCCCATTACCTGGCCGTCAGCCAGTCCCTGGCCCGCGACCGCGACCTCAATGTCTTCAACCAGTATTTCCGCGACGGCTTCAAGGAATTTCTGCGCGTGGAAAATCTGGCCGCCCACGGCACCTGGGGCAAGGGTTACAAAAAGATCTATTCTTACCACCTGCCGGGCGTTTCCCTGACCCTGACCCCCTTCTTTTTTTTCAAGTTGTCCCCGCCCCTGCTCTATTTTTTCCTGCGCGCCTTCCTGGGGCTGTTCGGAGCCGGGCTGGCGGCGCTGGTCTACCTGTTCTGCCTCAGGCTCTGGCGCTCGCGCAGCCTGGCCTTTTTCGCCGTCCTGGTTTTCACCCTGACCGTTCCGGTATTCTTCTATTCCTTCCATATATTCCCTGAAGTCCAGGCCATGCTGCTGATTTTGAGCGCCCTGTACCTGTTGTTCTTCAAGGCGCAGGGGAATGAAGGCCGCAGCCTCTGGGCCGGGTTGCTGCTGGGCGGCACCATTTTCTGGGGGGTCAAGTACGCTCTTTTTATTTATCCCATCTGCCTGGGCTTCTTCGCCTACTGGATCTGGAAAAAAAAGTTCCGGCCGGCCCTGTTATTGATGGTTTTCCCGCTGCTCTTCCAGGCCCTTTTCTTCTATTACCTTTACAGCGCCTACGGCAACTTTTCGCCCAACTCCGTCTACTACGGCATGCTCAGCCCCGCCGGGGCCAGGGAGCTGGTCGAAACCATTCTGAACAAGATCACGCTGAACATGCGCTGGGAGACGCTGCTCGACTATTTCTTCGACCAGCGCGACGGCCTGCTGCTCTACAATCCGTTCTATTTTTTCGCCTTTCCCGGCCTGCTGCTGGCCCTG
>Ga0209262_10000784_pt1 | contig 13545 bp, 11 predicted proteins | sample Lowcelwee11metaG_FD_187171 | JGI IMG/M metagenome (GOLD analysis project Ga0209262, IMG submission 187171) | Freshwater pond sediment microbial communities from the University of Edinburgh, under environmental carbon perturbations - Low... | ecosystem: Environmental > Aquatic > Freshwater >...
GGCGGGCCAGATTCGCAGCCAGCGTGGCGGCCGCCGCCGGATTGTGCGCGACGTCGAGGACCCACTCGATGCCGCCGGGGCCAGGCACGCGTTGAAAGCGGCCCGGCAGCCGCACGCTCGCGAGCCCCGACTCGATCGCTGCACGGTCGAGCGGCAACCGGTCGGCGAGCTGCCGCAGCGCCGCGAGCGCCGTGGCCGCGTTGCCCGTCTGCGCGACGCCCTCGAGGGCTGGCGCGGGTAAATTGGCCAGTTCACCGTGCGCATCGCGGAATTCCCAGTGACCGTCGGCGTGCTCGATCGCGGCGAAGTCCCGGCCAAGCAGCAACAGCGGAGCACCCACCTCCTCGGCCACGGCCGACAGCGCGCGGGGCGGTTCGGCCATCCCACAGACAGCCGGACGCGCGCGGCGAAAGATGCCGGCCTTCTCGCGCCCGATGGACTCGAGGTCGGGCCCGAGCCACTCCATGTGATCGAGGGCCACCGAGACCACGATGGCGACGTCGGCATCGACGATGTTGACTGCGTCCAGCCGCCCCCCCAGGCCGACCTCGAGCACGATCGCGTCCGGGGTCCAGGTCTCGAACACGAGCAGCGCCGCGAGCGTGTTGAATTCGAAGAACGTCAGCGAGTCGCCATCGAGTGCATCGGCGATGCGCTCGAACGCCGCGACCAGCGACGCCTCCGAGACCCGCACGCCGTCGAGCCGGATCCGCTCGCGGTAATCGACGAGGTGCGGCGACGTGAACGTGCCGACCCGGTAGCCGCCGGCACGCAACAGCGCGTCGAGCAGCGCGACGCAGGATCCCTTGCCGTTGGTACCGCCCACGGTGATCACCGGTTGCCGGGGGCCGCGCCAGCCGGTGCGGCCGAGCACGCGCGACACGCGCTCGAGGCCCAGGTCAATCGGATTCGGGTGCAGCGACTGTTGCCACTCGAGCCAGTCGTCGAGCCGCGGAAAGCGCGGGCTGGCGGTCATCTCACGCGGGCTCGGTCGCAGTCTCCGCGCGTGGCTGGTGCATCAGGATCGCCAGCACGGCGGCGATGCGCGGCCGCAGCTCGCGCCGGTCCACGATCATGTCGATGGCGCCGTGCTCGAGCAGGAACTCGCTGCGCTGGAAGCCCTCGGGCAGCGTCTCGCGCACCGTCTGCTGGATCACGCGCGGACCGGCGAAGCCGATCAACGCGCGTGGCTCGGCCACGTTGAGGTCGCCGAGCATCGCGAGGCTGGCCGAGACGCCACCGGTGGTCGGGTCGGTCAGCACGGAGACGAACGGCAGCCGGGCCGCGGCCAGCCGCGCCAGCGCGGCGCTGGTCTTGCTCATCTGCAGCAGCGACAACAGGCCTTCCTGCATCCGGGCCCCGCCGCTCGATGAAAAGCACACGAGCGGTCGTCGTTGCTCGACGCAGTGCTCCGCGGCACGGACGAAGCGCTCGCCGACGACGGAACCCATCGAGCCGCCGAGGAAGCGGAACTCGAACGCGCAGGCGACGATCTCGAGGCCCTCCAGCCGGCCCGCCATGACCACGAGCGCATCGCGCTCGCCGGTCACCTTCTGCGCCGCGACGAGCCGATCGCGATATTTCTTGCTGTCGCGGAACTTGAGCGGATCCTCCGGCTCGACTTCGACGGCGAGTTCCTGCTGCGAATCCGGGTCCAGGAAATGCGCCAGGCGGTCACGCGCGCCGATCCGCATGTGGTGGGAACACTTTGGGCAGACCTGCAGGTTACGCTCGAGCTCGGCGCGATACAGCACCGCATCGCAGACCGGACACTTGATCCACAGCCCTTCCGGTACCGAGCGCGAGCGGCGTTCAGTCTTGACACGGGACGGCATGATCTTCTCGAACCAGGTCACGGCAGGTCTCCCGGAGGATTGGACCGAAGTCTACCGGAAGGCCGGGGCCGGCACGGCAAGCCGAATTCCTCGTCGTACTCGACGCCGGCGAAGTAGAGCCCCTGCGGTGGCGCGGTTGGCCCCGCCGCGGTCCGGTCACGGCCGGCGAGTGCACGCGCAAGCCAATCGACAGGCCGCTCGCCGGCACCGACCAGGATCAGCGACCCCGCGATGTTGCGCACCATGTGGTGCAGGAACGCGTTGGCGCGCACGGTGATCTCGACGATCTCGCCGTCCCGCTCGATCGTCACGGATTGCACCCGGCGCATCGGGGTCGCCGACTGGCATTCGGCGGCGCGAAAGGACGTGAAATCGTGCTCGCCGATCAACGACTGCGCGGCCACGTGCATCGCGCTCGCGTCGATCGGGCGGCGGACCCAGCAGACGCGCAATCGATCGAGCGCCGGGCGCATGGGCCGGTTCAGGATCCGGTAGATGTAGGTTCGGGAGAGAGCGGCATGGCGGGCGTGGAAGTGCTCCGGCACCTCGCGCGCCCAAAGGACAGTGACGTCTGCGGCGGTCTGCGCCGTCGCGCCCAGTGACCACGCGTGCTCGGGCCGCACCGCGCTGGTGTCGAAGTGGGCCACCTGCATCAGTGCGTGCACGCCCGCATCGGTGCGGCCGGCCGCGGTCAGCGTCACCTCGTGGGTCGCGACCCCGGCGAGCGCCCGCTGCAACTCCGCTTGCACGCTGGGTGCGTGCGACTGCTGCTGCCAGCCGGCGTAGGCCGAGCCGTCGTACTCGATGCCGAGCGCGATCCGGACCATCTGCCCGTCAGGGCAGGCTGGCCATCAGCCTTTCGGCCTCCTGCTTCTGGACGGCGCTGCCTTCCTTGAGGACTTCGTCGAGGATGCTGCGCGCGCCTTCGGGATCGCCCATGTCGATGTACGCGCGCGCGAGGTCGAGCTTGGTGCCGACCTCGCTCATCGTCGCGGACTCCTCGTCCAGCGGGAAGTCCACCTGCTTGAGCACCCCGGTCGCGTCGATCGTCGGCGACTCGAGCGTCGGTGCCTCGATCGTCGGTGCTTCCATCGTCGGCGATTCGAGCGTTCGCGCCTCGATCGTGGGCAGCTCGCCGGTCATCATCGGCAGCTCGCTGGTCGCATCCGACAGGTCGACGAAGCCGGCCTCGAGCTCGCGCGTTGCCTCCGCGAGTTCGGCCGCGTCGGCGCGCATGATGCTGGTCGAGCTGAGCAGGTCTTCCTCGGGCTCTGGCGCGCCGCGGCCCAGCGTCGGGCGTTCGATCGTATCCTCGACCTTGGCCACAGGTCGCGTCAGCAGGTCGTCGGCCTGTTGCTCCAGGTCGTCGAACTTTTCGAAATCACCCATGTCGAGGCCCAGGTCCTCGATCGCCACTTCGGCGGTCGGGTCATCGCTGGGTGCCGGCCTCGGGCGGCGCGTTTCGATCGTCGTCTCGATGGTCCTCGAGCGTGCGGTCGAGTCGTCTTCGCCACCTCGCACCGGCTCGTCGAGAATGAAATCGAGGCCACCCTCGCTCTCGATCCTGGGGCTGCGTCCGGTCAGGTCGAGATCGGGCGCCGGGCCTTCGCCACCGACCAGGTCCATGTCGATCGAGGCGTGGGTACGCTGCAGCTCCATGTCGAGGCTTTCGTTGCCAGACCCGTGGATCGCACCCGCGAACAACGGATCGTCCGGAGCCATCTGCTTGCCCATGATCAGGATCTTGTCCCACTCGCCCGCCTGCGCCTGGGCTCGCGAGGCACCCAGGTCCCGGGCAACTTCGAGGAACCGGTCGCGATTGCCCCAGACGAAGTAGATCTCGAGCAGCTTGAGCTTGAGGTCGCGTCGCTGCGGCTCGCGCTTGGCCGCGAGCTGGACGAGATCCGCCGCCTGGTCGTACAGGCCGTACGCCATGTGGAAATCGGCTTCGGCGAGCGGATCGCTCGCCTCGATGCTCGCGGCACTTTCACCGGACATCGTGTCGTCGATCGTTGCCGGCTTGCGGGGCGCGGCGGCGACCGCCGCGGCTGCCCGGGCGACGCTCGGTTCTGCCGCGGGGCGCTCCTCGACGAGGAAGTCCGACTCGCGGGGCCGTGCCGTCGTGGTCGGCCGGACCCTCAGGTCCTCGCTGCCGCGACGCCCCAGCGCCTCCTCCAGGGAATCTTCGGCCGCACCTGAATCCCGGCGCCGCCGCAGCAACGCGCCGATGCCGAGCGCAGCGGCGAGTAAGCCGAGCAGCAGCCACCAGTACTGGCCGAGGCGTTCGAGCAGCGAAGGTGATTCCGCTGCGGCCGGGGGCGGCGCCGGCGCCGGCTCGGGTTCTGCGGCCGGCTCCGGCGCGACGGCCTGGGGCGCCTCGGCAACGGGTTCCGTCGTCTCCGGTGTCGCTGCATCGGACGGCGCGGGCTCGGCCACCGGAGGCTCGCCCGGAGTCGCCGCATCTGCGGGCGCGCCGCCTTGCAGCGTGGCGAGCTCGGCATTGCGCACCTCGAGCAGCCGGCGCGCCTCGGCGAGTTCGGCTTCGAGCTGCTGCACGCGCGCCTGAATGTCCGCGCCGCCCGCCGGCGCGGCCGGAGTGGCCGGCGTGGCCGGCATCGCGGTGGCGGTGGACGGTGTGGCGCTCCCCTGCTCCGGCGTGACGAGCCGCAACCGTCCGGCATCGGCGGCCGGGCCCGCAGCGGCTGCGGATCCGTCTCGCCACATCTGGTACTGGCGCGCAACTTCGGCGGTGGCCGCCGACGCGGAGATCGCCGCCACGTCGCTGCTGCTCGGGATCGCGAGCTCGCTGCCGGCGCGCAAGACGTTGATATTGCCGCCGAAGGCCTGCGGATTCGCCTGGTAGATCGCGACCATGGCGCGATTGACCTCTGAGCGCGGGCCCGGATTCGCGGCGCTGGCGATCTTCCAGAGCGTGTCGTTCGGCCGCACGCGATAGGTCGAGCCGGCCTCAACCGAGAGCGGGGCCGCCACGGCACGACTCGCGCGCGGTTCACTCGGGGCCGCGGCCGTCGCCACGGGCGCCGCGGGTGCCGGCCTGGCGGACACCGCCGGCGCGGTCGTCGCACGCGGTGCCGCGACCGGCGCTTCGGACGCAGTCGGGGCCGGGGAGAATACCGGCGGGTCGAGCAGCACGGTGTACTCGCGCAGCAGCCGCCCGCGCGGCCAGCTGGCTTCGACCAGCAAGGTGACGAAAGGCTCGGTCACCGGTCGCGGGGAGGTAATGCGCAACACGTCCCGGCCATTCGACCGGACGACGCGGAAGCTGAAATCGGACAGGTACGACGGCTTGTCGAGGCCGTAGCGCACGAACGTGTCGTTCGATGCCAGCGACGCTTGCAGTGCCGACAGGTCCTCCTGCGCCGCGGAGACCAGCTCGATCTCGGCGTCGAAAGGCTGGTTCAGCGCCGAGTTCAGGCGAATCTCGCCCAGGCCGAGCGCATAGAGCGCCGAGGGCGACATGAGCGCGCTCAACAAGAGGACACGGCGTACGGCTGACTTCATCGGGACTCCCGGCAGATGCATGCGCACGCCGCACCGGACGACGGCGCCGTCGCGGCACGTTCACGTGACTTCTGTGAATTAAACATAACTATAGCCCACGGCTACAAGTACGCCCAACCTTCAAGCGGGCTACCGGCCCTTTTTAGCCCTTCGCCCCAACCCGTGCGGGGACACGCTCCACAGTTCCGGACGGTCGTGGCACGCCGTCAGGCCGATCCCGGAATCACCGGGGTCGCCGACCGAACGTCCGCATTCTGCGCCCGATGCCTCAGGAAGTGGTCCATCAGCACCAGGGCCAGCATCGCCTCGGCGATTGGCACCGCGCGGATACCGACGCAGGGATCGTGGCGCCCCGTGGTGCTGACCTCGACCGGCTGCCCGGTGACGTCGATCGAGCGCCCCGGAATGACGATGCTCGAAGTCGGCTTGAGCGCCATGCTGACGACGACGTCCTGGCCGCTCGAGATGCCGCCGAGTGTGCCACCGGACCGATTGCCGAGGAATCCGGCCGGTGTGAGCTCGTCGCGATGCTCCGAGCCCCGTTGCTCGACGACCCCGAAGCCATCGCCGACCTCGACCGCCTTGACGGCGTTGATGCACATCATCGCGTGCGCGAGGTCCGCGTCGAGCCGGTCGAACACGGGCTCGCCGAGGCCCGGCGGGACACCCGTGGCGACGACGGTGACGCGCGCGCCGATCGAGTCGCCGTCGCGGCGCAACTGGTTGATGAACTCCTCGAGCTCGGCCACCCGCGACGCATCCGGGCAGAAGAACGGGTTGCGGTCGATTTCCGCCAGGTCCCGCGGCTCGATGCGGATGTGGCCCATCTGGGCGAGGTAGCCACGGATGCCGATGCCGAGCTTCTCGGCAAGGTACTTGCGCGCGATGGCGCCCGCCGCAACCCGCATCACGGTCTCCCGCGCCGACGAGCGTCCTCCGCCGCGGTAGTCGCGCAGCCCGTACTTCTGTTCGTAGGTGTAGTCGGCGTGGCCGGGGCGGAAGCGATCCTTGATCTTTTCGTAATCGTAGGAGCGCTGGTCTTCGTTCATCACCAGCAGCCCGATCGGCGTGCCCGTGGTGCGGCCCTCGAACACGCCCGACAGGATCTGCACTCGATCCGGCTCGCGCCGCTGGCTCGTGAAGCGCGACGTGCCGCTGCGGCGACGTTCGACGTCGCGCTGGATGTCGTCCTCGTTGAGCGCGAGGCCCGGCGGGCAGCCGTCGACGACGCAGCCGAGCGCCGGACCGTGGCTCTCGCCGAAGCTCGTGACCGTGAACAGTTGACCGAAGGTATTGCCCGCCATTCCAGCTCCCGCGCCCGTCAAGCCTTGAAATTGCCGCGTCGCAGCAGGAACACCCCGCCCCCGCCGTGCTCGAACTCGAGCCAGGTGAACGGCAGGTCGGGGAACGCCTGCTGCACCCGCTGGTCGCTGTCTCCCACCTCGACGAACAGGGCGCCCTGCGGCGCGAGATGCCGTGGCGCGCCCGCGAGGATGCGCCGCACGACGTCGAGCCCGTCGACACCGGCGCGCAAAGCGAGCTCGGGCTCGTGCCGGTACTCGCGCGGCAGTGCGTTCATCTCGCGGTCGCTGACGTAAGGCGGGTTCGCGACGATCAAGTCGTAGATTGCAGCGCCGACCGGCTCGTAGACGTCACCCTGCAGCAGTCGCAGCCGATCGCCGACGCCGTGGCGCACGACGTTGCGGCTGGCCACCTCGAGGGCGAGCGGCGACAGGTCGACCGCGTCCACCGTGGCTTCCGGAAACGCCAGTGCGCAGGCGATGGCGATGCAACCCGAGCCGGTGCCGATATCGAGAATCCGGCGCACGCCGGTCGCGTCGATCCAGGGCGCAAAACCCGAGTGCACGAGTTCCGCAAACGGCGAGCGCGGAATGATCACCCGCTCGTCCACTTCGAACTCCAGGCCCGCGAACCACATGCGGCCCATCAGGTAGGCCGCCGGCACGCGACGGGCGATGCGCTCGTCGAACAGCGCGAGCACGCGCTCGACGTCCGCAGCCGCCGGCTGGAGCCCGTAGGCGGCCGCGGCCTGCGCGTGATCGAGGCCGAGTGCGTGAAAAACCAGCGCAGCCGCCTCGTCAGTCGCGTTGTCCATGCCGTGGCCGTAGGCGAGCCCCGCGCGGTCGAACGCCCGCGCGCCGCAGCGAATCAGGTCGGCGACACTCGCGGCGCCGGGAAGCGCGTAGTCGATTAATCGGGCAGCAGGCATATGAGCGGCAGTCATTGTGGGATAATCGCGGTCCCGTCAGCCCCGACCGACTCTCCAGAGCCCGCCCATGGCCGCACGTCCGTTGAGGATCGGCATCCTCGTCATTGTAGCCTTTGCCGCAGGGCTCATCCTCGCTCGCGTTCTGACGCCTGCCCGCGTCGAACTGCCGCAGACTGAGCGGGCGACCGTGTTTCCGACGGCACGGGCGTTGCCGACCCTCGACCTCACCAGCCAGGATGGACAACCGTTGCCCGCCGATTTCCTGTCCGGCCACTGGACACTGGTGTTCTTCGGGTTCACGCAGTGCCCCGACATCTGCCCGACCACGCTCGCGGTGCTGGCCCAGGCGGGACGCCAACTCGCCGATCTGCCGCAGGCCGAGCAACCGCGCGTGCTGCTCGTCAGCGTGGACCCGGAACGCGACACGCCCGAACGCCTCGCGGCCTACGTGCGCTTCTTCGATCCGGCCTTTCTCGGCGTCACGGGCAGCCTGGAGTCGATCGCAGCCGCGGCGGCGGCCTTCGGCGTCCCGTATGCCAAGGTCACGATGCCCGAGGGCGGTTACACGATGGACCACGGGTCCGGCATCTTCGTCGTCGGTCCAACGGGCGGCATCGTCGCGTATCTGTCGGCGCCGCACGATGCGGGCGTGATCGCCCGCGACTACCGCAAGCTGCTGGCGTGGCAGGCGTCCACCCGATGAGCGTGCCCGGCGACGAAGCCGGCGCGTCCGATCGCGCCTTCGCGCTGCTGCAGGAACTGCTGCCACAACAGCTGATGTCGCGGACCATGCACGGGCTCGCGCGCAGCACGCAGCCCTTGCTGAGCAATACGCTGATCCGGACGGTGTTGCGCGCCTACCCGATGATCGACCTGCGGGAGGCCGCGGAACCCGATCCGTTCGCTTATCCGTCGTTCAACGCGTTCTTCACGCGCGCCTTGCGCCCGGATGCGAGGCCGCTCGCCGGCAGTGAACGGGATCTCGTTTCCCCGGTCGATGGCACGCTGAGCCAGTCCGGCACGATTCGCGAAGGGCAATTGCTGCAGGCGAAGGGAATGCACTACACCGCGGGGGCCCTGCTCGCCGATGAGTCGGCCGCGGCACGTTACGCGGGTGGCGGCTATGCCTGCATCTACCTCGCACCCTACAACTACCACCGCATCCACATGCCGCTGGCCGGCCGGCTGACGGCGACGCGTTACGTGCCGGGGCAGCTCTTCAGCGTCAATGCCGCCACTGCGCGCGCGATTCCGGGCTTGTTCGCGCGCAATGAACGCGTCGTCTGCGAGTTCGAGACTGAGCTCGGCCCGCTGGCGATGGTGCTGGTGGGCGCGCTGTTCGTGGGCAGCATCGAGACGGTCTACGCCGGCGAGATCAATCCGCCGCCGATTCGCGGTGGCGCCGTGCGCAGCGTCGAGACGGGACTCGGCACGCAGTTTGCGCGCGGCGCCGAACTGGGCCGCTTCAACATGGGCTCCACGGTCGTGCTGCTGCTCGGCAATCGCGCCACGCGCTTCGCCGATGGACTGGTCCCCGGCACCACGCTGCGACTCGGCCAGGCGCTCGCGCGCACCGAATGAGCGGGATCGTGGCCGCGGACTGGCGACCAACGGCCTCGCTGGCCACGTTGCGGCTGCGCGCCGCGCTGCTGCAGAGGGCGCGTCAGTATTTTGCGCAGACCAGCGCGCTCGAGGTCGAGACTCCGACCCTGGTCCGTGCAGCCGTCACCGACGTCCACCTCGAGTCGCTCGAGGTCCGCGCGTGCGATGGTTCGCCAGTCGGGTTCCTGCACACATCACCCGAATACGCGATGAAGCGACTGCTCTGTTCAGGCGCGCCCGACGTGTACCAGGTCGCGCGCGTGTTCCGCGAGGGCGAGCGCGGCCGCAACCACAATCCCGAATTCACGATGCTGGAGTGGTACCGGCTCGGCATCGACCATCACGGACTGATGCAGGACGTCGAAGCACTGTTGCGCGCCCTGCTCGAATCGCACCGCACTGTGGGTCCGACGCAGCATCTGACGTACTCCGACGCGTTCGAGGCTACGCTCGGTATCGATCCCCTCACCGCCGGAACGCACGAGATCGCAGCGGCGTTGCGGCGCGCCGGCACCGACCTGCCCGCGTCCGTGCTCGAGGATCACGACGGGTTGCTGGACCTGGCAATGTCCACCGTCGTTGCGCCGGGTTTCCCGGCGGACCACATTACGTTCCTGCGCGATTTCCCGGCCTCGCAGGCTGCGCTCGCGCGCCTGCGCGGGCCGGTGGCATCGCGCTTCGAGGCGTTCTGGGGCGCGCTCGAGCTGGCCAACGGCTTTCACGAGCTCGCGGACGCGACGGAGCAGTCGCAGCGCTTCGCGGCCGATCTCGCCGCGCGACGTCGCCGCGGGCTGCCCGAACGCGCGCCGGACGCCCGCTTCATCGCCGCGCTTGCCGCCGGCCTGCCGCCCTGCGCGGGCGTGGCGTTGGGATTCGACCGTGTCGTGATGGTTGCGACCGGCGCGCGCCACATCGATGAAGTGATTGCTTTTCCCGCGGAGCGCGCCTGATGCATACGATGACGCCATTGCCAGCCGACAAGCCGACCGCCTACGCCGAACTTGAGACGAGCCTGCGCGCATTGCTCGAAGGCGAGCACGACCTGGTCGCCAATGCCGCCAACCTCGCGGCGTTGCTGTTCTGGAGCCTGCCGCAGCTCAACTGGGCCGGCTTCTACCTGGTCGAACCTGGGCGCGGTGAGCTGCTGCTCGGCCCGTTCCAGGGCAAGCCCGCGTGCGTGCGCATCCCGATCGGCCGCGGCGTTTGCGGCACGGCCGCGGCGCGACGCGAGACCGTCGTCGTGCCCGACGTGCACGCGTTCCCCGGTCACATCGCCTGCGACTCGGCGTCGAATTCGGAGATCGTCGTGCCGATCGTTCGCGACGGCGAGTTGCTCGGCGTGCTCGATCTCGACAGCCCAGTGCCGTCGCGGTTCGATGACGCGGATGCTCGGGGGCTCGAGACGCTGATTCGCGTGTTCGTTGATTCACTCGCGCGTTAACTCGCGGCGCTCGTCGTGCCACCGAAGTCACCGCGCAGTCGGTTACGCGTGAGCGCGATTCGCGCAGCGTCGGTGCGCCAGCGGTAGCGAGGCGCGCTGTGCCCGGTCCTCGGGAGCTTTTCCCGGGGCGTCCCGCCGCATGGACGCGGCGGGCGAGCTTACACGGACGTACTTGCAGCGTCCCCGGGAAAAGCTCCCGAGGACCGGGCACAGCGCGCCGACGACAACCGCGTCAGCGCACCAACCGCAAAGCGCGAATCAGCTCTTCGCGCGCGACAGGTATTCGCCAGTGCGGGTATCCACCCGAATGATCTCGCCCTCGTTCAGGAACAGCGGCACCCGCACCACCGCCCCCGTCTCGAGCTTGGCCGGCTTCTGGCCGCCGGTCGCCGTGTCGCCGCGCACGCCCGGGTCCGTCTCGACGATCTTGAGCTCGACGTGCGCCGGTGCATTGATCGACAGCGGCAGGCCGTTCCACAACATGACCTGGCAGGTCACACCGTCCTTGAGCCACTGGGCCGATTCGCCCATGGCTTCCTTGCCGGCCGTGTGCTGCTCGAACGTGTCCGGCACCATGAAGTGCCAGAAGTCGCCGTCGTTGTAGAGGTACTGCATGTCGGTTTCGACGATGTCGGCCGCCTCGACCGTGTCGCCGGACTTCATGTTGCGCTCGAGCGTGCGGCCCGATTTCAGGTTGCGGATCCGCACCCGGTTGAACGCCTGGCCCTTGCCGGGCTTGACGAACTCGTTCTCGACGATGACGTACGGGTCACCGTCGAGCATGATCTTGAGCCCGGAGCGGAATTCGTTGGTGCTGTAGCTGGCCATGGCGAGGTCACCGGATTGTGGAGGCGCGGCGGAGTCTGGAAGAATGGCTTCCTGCCGCAACAAAGCCGAGCATGATACCCACTTCCCTGCACCTTCGTCAGCCCCAGCCGTGGCAACACGAGCTCCAGCGGGCCGTCACCGATCCCGCGGAATTGCTCGCAATCCTGGGGCTCGGCCCGGAATGGCTCGAGCCAGCCCGGGCGGCGGCGGCCCGGTTCCCACTGCGGGTACCGCGGGGGTTCGTCGGCCGCATGCGGCGTGGCGACGCGCTCGACCCGCTGTTGCGCCAGGTCCTGCCGCTCGGTTTCGAGCTCGCCGACGTGCCGGATTACGTGCAAGACCCGGTCGGCGACCTCGCTTCACGCGCTGGCCCGGGTGTGCTGCACAAGTACGCGGGACGGGCCCTGCTCGTGACGACCGGCGCCTGCGCGATCAACTGCCGATACTGCTTCCGGCGCCACTTTCCCTATGACGACGAAAATGCCTCGCGCGGCGGGTTCGGCCCGGCACTGGCGGCCTTGCGCGGCGACACCAGCATCGACGAGGTCATCCTGAGCGGCGGCGACCCGCTGACGCTGGGAGACCGACGGCTCGGTGCGCTGCTCGACGACCTGCAGGCCATCAGCCACCTGCGGCGTGTGCGGCTGCACACTCGCCTGCCGATCGTGCTGCCCGAGCGGATCGACGCGGCATTCGTCGAACTGTGGTCCGCCGTTCGCTTGCAGAAGGTGGTCGTCGTCCACGCCAATCACGCAAACGAGATCGACGATGGGGTTCGCGCTGCGCTGGCCCGACTGGCGGCGACCGGCAGCACGCTGCTGAACCAGTCCGTGCTGCTGCGAGGCATCAATGACGACGCGCAGGTCCTGACGGAGCTGAGCGAGGCGTTGTTCGCCGCCGGCGTGCTCCCGTATTACCTGCACCTGCTCGACCGCGTGGCCGGCTCGGCCCATTTCGAGGTCCCCGAACACGAGGCCCGCCGGCTCTGGTCGGACGTCTCGGCTCGCCTGCCCGGCTACCTGGTGCCGCGGCTCGTCCGCGAGGTCCCGGGGGCTCCAGCCAAGACGATGCTGCCACCTGCGTCACGTTAGGAGCCGGGACCCCTTTGATATAGTCCCGCCCGACTTTTGCTAACGCGGCGCTGGAACCGTCCGGTGCCGCATGGGGGAAGGCTGTGGTCGAATCCGCCGCGATCCCGCTGGTGGTCCTGTCCCGTCAGCAGGATCCAGTGGAAACCATCAACAGCACGCTGCGCAATGCGGGGCACCCCGTGCATTGCACGTGGGTGCGCGACGTGTCGGGCCTCGGCGAGGCGCTGGCAAAGGACATGCCCCAGGCCATTTTCCTCTGCGTGTCCGATCCGGACGAGACCAATGCGGCGCTCGAAGCCCGGCAACGCTTCGCATCGCGGATCCCGACGATCCTGGTCCGCGACTCGATTACCGAGGCAGACCTGACGCACGCGCTCGAGATTGGCGCCCAGGACGTCGTCACGCTGCACGCTCGCCCACGGCTGCAGGCCGTGGCCATCCGTGAACTGCACTCGTCGCGGCTCGACCGGGCGCTCGCCGGGACGCTCGCCTCCGCGCGCCAGTACCGGGACCAGATGAAGGCGTTCATGACGGGCTCGACCGACGCCATTGCCCATGTGCAGGAGGGCATCGTCGTCGACGTCAACCCGGCCTGGGCGGATCTCTTCGGTCACGAGGAGGCCGCCGCCCTGCTCGGCCAGCCGTTGATGGACTTCTTCCAGCAGCGCAGTCACGCCGCGCTCAAGGGCGCGCTCGTCGCCGCTGCGCAGGGCCGCTGGGCGGATCATTCGCTGCAGGCCGTGGCGCTGCTGCCCGGGGGCACCGAACTGCCGGTCGACATCGAATTCGAGCGCTTCGAGTTCGAGGGCGAACCGGCCGTGCGGCTGCGGGTACCGACGCAGAAAGGCGACGTCGAGACGCTGAGCCGCCAACTCGACGAAGCGCTACAGTTCGACGCGGGCACCGGCCTGCTGAAGCGACCGGCCTTCTTCGAACATGCATCGGCCCATGCGTCGAACACGTTGAAGGCCGGCCTCCGCGCGTTGCTTTTCGTCG